>ERZ791737.516-NODE-516-length-30281-cov-12.555846_pt1 | contig 30281 bp, 25 predicted proteins | sample MGYA00510042_ERZ791737 | MGnify/ENA primary metagenome ERZ791737 (study PRJEB30046, sample SAMN00791965) | human gut metagenome | study: EMG produced TPA metagenomics assembly of the A metagenome-wide association study of gut microbiota in type 2... | reverse complement strand
GCAATCCACATAAAGCAAAGCGTTCCGGATAATTCTTCAAATCAATTTGCTCCATCGCTTCACCCGCACTTTTATCCAGTTTCAGTTCCATCACATACAATGTAGTCTTCGTACGAAGTACTATATCTACCCGTCCACGAGGAGTACGAACTTCCACATCCACATAATACCCCAACAAACTGAATATGATATAAAAGACCTGCTGATAGTGTCCTTCGAACCTTGTATTGTCGCAGTAAGGAATCGTAGACAGAAATTCCTGCAAACGGTGTAAAGCAGCATCCATATCACCATTCTGAATATCATAAAAAAGATAAGCCACCATGGTAGTTGCTTCAGGTGTCTTGTTATTTACATAATAAGGAAGAAGGCTCTCCATAAGTCCCAGCCTTACTTCTTTATTGGGAATATCCAGCGTATAAAGATCTAGCATCTTATTATAATCCTTAATAGTGATATACCCACTTTGGTACAATAAAGGTACTGCATCAGTCATCGTTTCAGTAGGAGCATCGAAAACTGAAGATTTCAGCTGTCTACGTCCAATTTCGGAAGGTTTCACACCGAATTTATCCAACATCTTAACCAGATATGTAGGAGTACCGCTACCAAACCAATAAGATCCAAATTTTCCATCAGCAAAAGCATTTAGCAAACTGAAAGGATTATATATATCGGGCGAAGGAGATGTGAAATGATAACCATCATAATTTTCTTTCAATTTCATCAAAGCCTCTTCAGGTGTTATCTCCAATTTCTTTGCCAATCCTCCCAAATCATCCTTCATTTGCAAACGTATCTCATCTTCACTAATTCCACAGATAGCAGCGTATGGCTCATCCATACTAATATTCTTTATATTATTCAACTCACTAAAAATACTTAGTTGGGAGAATTTGGTAATACCAGTCAGAAATACATATCGCAAATAAGGATCACAAGCTTTTAATGGACTGTAGAAGTTACGCATGATGTTACGCAATACATCCAGATTTTCCCGTTCATGTACCACATCAAGCAAAGGAGCATCATATTCATCAATAAGCACAACCACTTTCTTTCCGGTCTGCTCATAGGCACGTTTTATCAGTCCCATCAAACGCTGATTGGGATTAACCTCCTCCTCCAGCCGTCCATAAATCTGTTCATAACCATATAGTTTCAGATTCAATTCTTGGAGCAACTGTTCACTATCCGCATGTTTGGCGGTACTCATATCGAAGTGAAGTACCGGATATTCCGTCCACTCCTTCTCCAGTTTCTCCATAGCCAATCCATGAAACAGCTCCTTACGTCCGGAAAAATAACTATGCAGCGTGGAAGTAAGTAATGACTTACCAAAACGTCGTGGACGGCTCAAAAACATATAGCTGGAAGCCGAATGAGTCATCCGGTAAACATATTCCGTTTTATCAATATAGAGGTAATTCCCCTCCCGTATCTTCGAGAATGTCTGTATCCCGATAGGATATAGTCTTTGCAAATCTTCCATATCAATCATATTTTTCACATACTTAAGCATTTATAATCTCCCAGCCCCCAATCGTACACCGTTCGCTATCAAAACTGACAGCCACCTTTACGACAGGCAATCCACATAAAGCAAAGCGTTCCGGATAATTCTTCAAATCAATTTGCTCCATCGCTTCACCCGCACTTTTATCCAGTTTCAGTTCCATCACATACAATGTAGTCTTCGTACGAAGTACTATATCTACCCGTCCACGAGGAGTACGAACTTCCACATCCACGTAATACCCTAATAAACTAAATATGATATAAAAGACCTGCTGATAGTGTCCTTCATATTTCGTATTATCGCATTGCGGTATAGTGGACAGGAACGTTTGCAAACGGCGTAATGCAGTATCCATATCCCCATTACGGATATCACGGGAAAGATACGCCACCATTGTCGTGGTTTCCGGAGCTTTACTACCGACATAATGTGGAAGAAGACTTTTCATCAGGCCTATTCTCACTTCCTTATTAGGAATATTCAATGTATACAAGTCTAATTCCTCATCATAATTCTTAATAGTGATATAGCCACTTTGATATAGCAGCGGGATAATACTTGTCATCCTTTCTGTTGGTGCATCAAAATCCTCGACCGAAACCATATTATTTCCAATTTCGGAAGGTTCTACGCCAAACTTCTCCAACATATTTATCAGATATGTAGGCGTACCGCTACCAAACCAATAAGATCCAAATTTTCCATCTGCAAAAGCATTTAGCAAACTGAAAGGATTATATATATCGGGCGAAGGAGAAGTGAAATGATAACCATCATAATTTTCTTTCAATTTCATCAAAGCCTCTTCAGGTGTTATCTCCAATTTCTTTGCCAATCCTCCCAAATCATCCTTCATTTGCAAACGTATCTCATCTTCACTAATTCCACAGATAGCAGCGTATGGCTCATCCATACTAATATTCTTTATATTATTCAACTCACTAAAAATACTTAGTTGGGAGAATTTGGTAATACCAGTCAGAAATACATATCGCAAATAAGGATCACAAGCTTTTAATGGACTGTAGAAGTTACGCATGATGTTACGCAATACATCCAGATTTTCCCGTTCATGTACCACATCAAGCAAAGGAGCATCATATTCATCAATAAGCACAACCACCTTCTTACCTGTTTGCTCATAAGCACGCTTAATAAGATTAACTAAGCGTAGATTGGCATCCCCCTCTACTGCATTAATAGCAAACGTACGTTCATATTCAGCAAGCATAAAATCAAGAAGACGTTCCAATCCTCCTTTATCCACATGTTTCGCCATACTCATATCAAAGTGAAGCACCGGATATTCCGTCCACTCCTTCTCCAGTTTCTCCATAGCCAATCCATGAAACAGCTCCTTACGTCCGGAAAAATAACTATGCAGCGTGGAAGTAAGTAATGACTTACCAAAACGTCGTGGACGGCTCAAAAACATATAGCTGGAAGCCGAATGAGTCATCCGGTAAACATATTCCGTTTTATCAATATAGAGGTAATTCCCCTCCCGTATCTTCGAGAATGTCTGTATCCCGATAGGATATAGTCTTTGCAAATCTTCCATATCAATCATATTTTTCACAAAGCTACTAAAAATTATCCATCAGTCATTGCTTTACAAAAAAAATATCAACTATCTTCACAGACAGTTGATATAATAGAAATCACATCGGATTTACACCGACATGAGGGCGTTGATCAGGAATACACCGCTGTGTATTTCCTGACCACAAAATGTAGGGGTCTTCATGTGTGTAGCATGAAGTTAGGGACCTACATGTTCCATCTCACTTTCGTGTAAAGTATTAAAAGTACTCTATGACATTATTAACTTAAAAAATATCGGTCATTAATGGCTTTAGTCTTCCTTGGCGTGAGATTGTTCTCCATATCCATAACCGTAGCCATATCGCTTACCATAGCCATAATACTTGCCATATTTGCCATAACCGTAATAATAACCGTACTTTCTTCTCTTCAGATCCAAACCATTGATTACAGTACACAGGTTAGGTAATTTATTATTTTCAGCAAGTTCATTAATTAGAGTATACTCATTCTTGTGAGTATAGTCTGCACGGCAAACATAAACAGACAGATCAGCCACACGTCCTATCAACAAGGTATCAGTTACCATACCAACAGGAGCGGTATCCAGAATTACATAATCAAAATTCTTCTTGAGCATTTCAATCGCTTTATCCAAGCCATCACGGGCCAATAATTCAGTAGGATTAGGAGGAACTGTTCCACCAGGAAGAATATAAAGATTCTTACTGACATCGGAAAGCTGTACTAAATCCATCAAATTCTTTTCCGGATTGGCCAAATATTGAGTTATACCAACTTCTTTTCTTGGAATATTAAATACCTTATTCAAACCCGGCTTACGAATATCAAGACCGACTATCACTACTTTCTTACCTAATAAAGAAAGACTAATAGCAAGATTAGCAGAAATGAAAGATTTGCCCTCACCACTAACCGTAGAAGTAACCAGAATCACCTTCTTGTCATTTTCAAGCATAAACTGAAGATTCGTTCGGATATTACGGAAGGTTTCACTCATCAGATTATTTTGATTCTCAAATACAGCAATAGCACCCTGCTTTTCATCAGTCAATGGGATATCACCAACAATAGGTACATTAGTCAGTTTTTCTACATCAGAACGTCCCTCAATCTTGAATTTGGTCAATTCAAGCAAATAAATAACTCCTACCGGAATTCCGACTCCTAATACTAAAGCAATCAAGTAAATCATCTTACCCTTAGGAGATACAGGAGCTTCATCTGCTATCGCGTCATCTATAATCTTCGCATTATTGGCTGTAGCAGCCAGAGTTATCGCATTCTCTTCACGCTTCTGAAGAAGCATCAAATAAAGTCCGGCCTTTATCTCCTGTTGGCGAGCAATACTCACAAACTCACGCTCCTGACCAGGTGCCTCACTAATACGACGGGAATAACGGTTCGCTTCACGATCCAGATCCGCCTTTGTGATAAACAATCCACGCAACACCCTGTCTAAAGATACTTGGACATTCTCTTTCATTGCACTAATACTGGTATCAAGATTTATAATGGTAGGATTATTCTCCGTTGATGTACGCAGCAAACGTTTTCTCTCAACAAGCACATCATTATAACGGTTGATGGCAGCCGCAAGATTCACATCCTGCAATCCGATATTACTAGGCAGAACCTCATAACCTTCATTTTGCATATATTTCTGCAAATCCTGCAGCAGATTAATCTGGGTTTGATTCTCCACACGCTTCTTTTCATATTCAGCACTACCCGTCAAAGCGATCTGTGCATCACTGGTCAAATCCGTAATACCCGCCCCACGTTTGAAACTTTCCAGATCCTTTTCCGTACTGCCCAGTTCTTTGGAGATTATGCTAATACGTTCATTGATAAATTCTGCTGTTTTTTGTGCCACTTCATTCTTATCATTATTCGTATTGATATTATACATCTCCAATAACTTATTGATAAAATCCTTTCCTCGCTGTACATTTGAATTTTTCAATGATATGACAGCCACAGAAGTGGTTTTGGAAGTAGGCTCAATAGTCATATTCTTGCAATACGCTTTCGCTACAGCCAAAGGCTTATTAATTGTGGCTGTTATATTGCGTGTAGTCTTTTCCGAATCTGTAGTTTCTTCCAATGTCCTTTTAGAAGACAATACAGAATCCGGTGGCAGAAAGAAGGCCAATGTTCCCCGTTCGGTGGGAAAAACTGCCGGCAACTTTTCGAAATGCTTCTGATATTCATCATCGCCTATCTTCACATTCACATCTATACTTCCCTGTGGTTGCAATGTCATCTCCACTATCATCGGCTCCTCCAACAAATCAGCTTCCTGTGGAGTCAAACTCACTTGTACAGGTGAAGTCTTATATATGTTTCTGGAGGGGAATTCATCCTCATCCGTATAGGAGATATAAAGTCCCAAATCTTCAACCACCTCTTTAGCTATCGTTTTAGAATGAAGAACTTCAATCTCGTTATCAATATTCTGTGAAGAGGAGACCATGCCATCCAATCCCAGACTCTCCAACCCAGAAAGCATTCCGGCACTACCACCTTTCTTATCATCCTTTATTAAAACCGTAGCGGAAATAGTATATACGGGAGTGGACATATAAAGATAGACCCATGCCGCAATCAAACACGCCACAACCGTACCCACAAACCAAGGCCAGTGAATCAAATACTTAAATAGTAGTTCCTTGACGTCTATATTTTCTTCCTTAGATTCTTGTGCTTCGTTGAAATCTGTTTCTTTCATTGCAAATCATTATTTTAAAATATTTACTAATAGGCTGACAATGGATACCAAGATAGAGGTGGCAGAGAACCAGAGACTAGTACTGTTGCCCACATCCGAATTTCGAGCCTTTGCTTTATTGGGAGTTACATAAACAATATCATTCTGTTGCAACCAATAGTAAGGTGAAAGAATGGTTTCGGCCTTGTTCAAATCCAAGGTTACAATTTGCTGTTTACCGTTTGCGTCCTCACGAATCAACTTTACATTATCACGAAGACCGTAGACCGTCATATCACCAGCCATGGCCAATGCCTCCAACAGATTCACTTTCTCATTAGAGATAGTGAAAGTACCGGGACGAGTAACCTCGCCGATAACAGATATTTTATAATTGACCATACGCACCGTTACAATAGGAGTCTCCTTCATGTAAGGCTTCAATTTATCTATTATCAACTGTTCCGCTTCCCTTTTCGTTAAGCCCCCTAACTTCAATTCTCCTAATACCGGAAAATTTATGTTTCCTTCATTATCTACCAAATAAGGTTGCAATACAGGTTGGGTAGTCACATAAGACGAAGTACTCACAGCTATTCCGGCATTGCTCGCCACTGTAAGGTTAAAAGGTATCGCAAGTTCAGGATTAGTACACGATACCACAATAGTCAACAAATCCTTGGGCATGATCCTGGCATCATACAGTTTTTCCTGTTGTTCTGCCTCGTTCACAACTTCCACATTTTGGAAATATGGAACCTTTTTATAAGACTGACAAGCAGTCAATAGGAATAGCAACAATAGTAGCCATAAATTTCTTTTGTTAAGTCTTCTCATCATAATTCTTAAATTCATAATTAAACGCCCTTTAATTCCTAAGTTTTAATTTTCTAATATGCTTCTTTTTCTCCATGTATAGCATTATACACTGTCTTATACATAATATATAAATCCAATAAAAATGTCCAATGCTCTATATACCAAATATCACGCTGTACACGCCCCTCCATCTGCCAGAGTTCTTTCGTCTCACCACGAAAACCCGTCACCTGCGCCCATCCCGTTATCCCGGGTTTTACAAAGTGACGAACCATAAACTTATTTATCAGATTGGAATATTCTTCCGTATGCTTCAACATGTGAGGACGGGGACCTACAATAGACATATCACCCTTCAGTACATTTATAAATTGGGGTAATTCATCTACACTAGTCTTCCTCATAATCTCTCCGATACGTGTTTTACGAGGATCATTTTCTGTAGCCTGAAGAGTATCGCACTGCGTATTAACCCTCATCGAGCGGAACTTATAACACCAGAATTCACGACCATCCTCACCACTACGCTTCTGTTTGAAAAAGACAGGACCGGGAGAACTTAACTTGATCGCAATTCCAAAGAATATATAAACGAACGGGAATACTGTACAAAGAAACAGCCCTGAACAAACGATATCAAAAGCACGCTTGATAATACGGTTTTCTAACGACTCCAATGGTTCACAACGAATGGAAAGTACAGGAACACTACCCAATAATTCAAAATGCATTCTACGTTTCAAATAGTTACGGACATTAGGAACACTAAAAAAACGAACCAAATGGTTTTCACAGTAATTTATGATAGGAACAATCTCCGCACTGCGCACAGAAGGAAGACTACAATAAAGCTGATTGATCTCTCCCGCATGTTTTTCTAAAAAAACACTTACTTCATTGGGTTGTCCCAAATATGGAACATCCTGTGGATACCGATCCGAAGGAAAATCCTCGAAATACCCCAGTACACGATAACCGGATGTAGGATCATCAGTCATAGCATGATAAAGTTCCTGCATATTCTCATGACTGCCGACCAATATTACCTTGCGAACATTTCCTCCCTTTTTTCGATAAAGCTCCAGAAAGTGACGGGAAATTAGACGATAGCTGATAATAACAATTATTAAAGCGACATAAAATAATCCGAAATAACGGGAATGAGAAAAATGAAAATGAAAAACAAGCAACGTACAAACCGATAAAAAGACAAAAGGAACCATGTTACGTAAGACACGGATCATGATCTGTTCAGGACGTACCACAGGACGATGAAGAATAACACCTGAATGCATGTTACAAAGTAAATAGCACAGAGTGATAAGAGTCATGCCCTGAAAGATAGAACCGCAATGAACACACCAGAAACGGGTACCCAGTAACAAATTAAATCCCCATAAAAGCAGGTTCAGCAAAATAAGATCCCCCAAAAGGAGCAAAGATTTTAGGACTTTGTTAAAACGTTGGACTTCCTGCATATACTATATTTTTATAATTCTTATCTGGAATAATGACCTATTTTTTCAGTAATGCGAGTACAAATTGCGGTACTTTCCAAGCCATTTTTTCCAACTTGGTCAGAGTAGGCCATAATCCGTGTGAGACATACACCCTAATATCCTCTTCCCACATCTTCTTACGTTTAGCGCTATCAGTAGAAAGTCCACCCATACGCATCCGCACGATATATTCATTGAGATATGTCACCGTAAGTCCACCGGTCAACAGATAACGCACCAATAAGTCACTATCAGCTGCAATTTTATAACTCTCGTTATAAAGCCCCTGTCTCATCATTACATCGCGTCGTATATAGCAAGTGGGATGAAGAGGAAGCCATCCATGACGCACTTTCCAAAGACGATACCCTCCCCCAATCCAGTTGCGCACCACTTTGTTCGTATCATCAGGATTCACAAAGAGACCATCACCATACAAGAAATCGGCATGTGTCCGTTTCATCCGTTCTACAATGCGCCCAACTACCCCATTATCGTAGAAAAAATCATCCGAATGTAGCAATCCGATTATCTCTCCCGTAGCCACACGAATACCTTTATTGATAGCCTCATACATACCATGGTCAGGTTCCGATATAATAATCGAGATACGATCCGCATATTCTCGGATAATATCCAACGAACCATCCGTACTGGAGCCATCCACCACTATAAACTCTATGTCATTATAATCCTGTGCTAAGACACTCTCGATAGCACCCCGAATCGTTGCTGCACGATTGTAGCACGAAGTTATAATTGAAACTTTCATAAAATCCCGCTTTATCTATTAGTAAAACATATACTGCCTCTGTTACTCATACTTATGAATCCAATCCAACGTAACTTTAGTACCCTCTACCCTCGATACCGGCAAATGAGGAGCTATTGATTTTATAGGCTCCAGATTATGAACATTATCCGTTGTCATATTATGCAGTCGGAAACTCGTCATAGGAAAAGCTATCCCTATCTTTTTTAAGCAATCTCCCACATACCCCATCCATCGGAAGCAAAAATAAGGGACATGAGGAATTTTAATACTTTCAATGTTTGCTATTTCATTAGCCCAATCTGTGATCGAATAAGCCTCATAATCACCTAAGTAATAAATATTCCGATTGACTTTTTTCGGAGAAGCCCGGAGAATTGATTCTATTTGATATATTGCATTATCAATATAACCATAAGTTTTTTTGCAAGCCTTTTCACCCATATGGAAATACATATGCTTTAGAACAATATGAAAGAATTTATCATAAGGCTCGCCAAACCAAGGCCCCCAAATGCTTGTAGGCCGAATGATACTCCAGGTGTAAGTTGTAGGATTGGCCTTTTTAATTCTTTTTTCGGTTTCCACTTTACTCTCTCCATAAAGAGTATGAGGCGCATAATCTTCAAAGTCTTTGGGCATATACCCCGGTTCGCAAACATACATAGAAGATGCAAAAATTGCACGCTGTACACTTCCGGCTTCATTTATAGCCGCTAATACATTGCTCACTCCACTCATGTTTGCATCATAATCTTGAAGCGTAACACCTCTCAAATCTGTACGGGCAGCCAGATGTATCACAATTTCAGGCTGAAACGCTCTAAATATAGATACAACACTCTCCTTATCACATATATTTATTGGTTTCCAAATACGATTATGTGCACTGATTTTGGGCTTTTCAATATCAATACTAAGAAGTTCAATGTTCTGATTAAAAAGGAAATATTCAATAAGATTAGTACCAATAAATCCACTGCCCCCGGTAATTAATATTTTTATCATTGCTTTTATCATCTAATTAATAAAATGAGAACTGATTACATGAAAAGACGCATGAATATTATAGAAGAAATAATATTTTCATGTGTATACCACAATCCTACTAAACTTATTTACAAAGAATAAATCTGGCAGATAAAATCTTCTACACTTTTACAATATTGCGTAACAGAATACATCGATCGTGATTCAGTATAAGCGTTCCGCCTAATATGATTATAATGTTCCTTTGATTCTAAAAGAAGAGACAATTTCGACGGAATTTCTTGTATAGAGTTGAACAAATAACCATTGAAACCATCTTTTACTAATTCAGATGTACCACCTGTGTTCAATCCTATAACAGGAATACCTCTTTGCATAGCCTCTACAGTCACTCTTCCAAATCCTTCACATCTAGAACACATTAACAATATGTCCATATCCTTATATATTTGATTTGAATTTTTCTCAAACCCATGAAAAACAACAGAATTATCCAAATTCAAAGATTTAACAAGCTTATGTATAACTCGTTTAAATCCCCCCTCTTTATCTCCCCAAATGTTCAATTTTGCATTTGGAAATATTTTTAAAATTTTCGGCATGGCATTGATTGCCAAATCTTGGCCTTTCGCTTTATCGAATATGCCAACAACCCCTAAGTTGAGAGAATTGCATATTTCCTTATCTTCAAATTCTACATTTGCGTCTTTCAGGCCGTTGTATATCACTCTTTGGCTTTTACCTAAAGGCTCACCTAAATTCACATGATTAGCAACCGAATAAGAAACATATATAACGCCATCACTCTGATTTATAAACCTTTTCTTACCTTTTTTTCCCATTATAAATTGCGCACCATGATCCAAATCCATAAACTCTCGAATATGCGATATATGTTTCACACCTAGTTTTTTTGCGACTTCAATACCAGTCATTTCAGCTGAAGTATTGGAATAGATAATATCTGGTGAAAATTTTTTTGCTTCTTTAATTAGAAAGGGAAGCTTAAAGAAAGTCCAAATATCGAGAATAGGAAGTGCTAAGTATTTTATATTACGTTTTAAATAATAGAGTTGTGTAAACATTGGTATCACTTTATAATCTATACCAATCGTATCAAGTTCCTGACAAATATCTCCTTTAGAAGGTAAAATCAGTTTCACATCATACTCATTATTGTGCAGATATTCAATGATAGTCAGCATAGAACGATTCGCACCATACAATTGACTATAATTAGCGATAAACAATATTTTCATATAATTGTTATGATAAAGTTTCCAAATTTCGTCGCACGTTTTCTGTGAATATTTCCAGGTTAAGTCTTTCTTTGGCTAATAATTTAGCCTTTTCCCTCATAGTTTTTCGAATATCAGGATTATCAGCTAAATACTTAATAGCTTCTTTCCAACCATTAACGTCATTTCTTTTCACACAAATACCAATTCCTTCTTTCTCTATATCTACATAATTAGTCTCTGATGCAGTTGCAATGATTGGCTTACCCATTGCAAGTGCTTCAACAAGCACAGTTGCCCCATTCGGAACATCGTTTGTTGTTGTTATTGGAAGACAAATAGCTATAGCATCATAATAATATTCTCTAAGAAAAGCCATTCCTTCCATACCTTTTCCTGATAAATCAACAAGGTCCACGTTCGAAGGCCGATTTTCAATATTCCTTTTACCGGCTAATATTTTTAGTTGCAACTGCGTTCCTCTAAAAGCTTCACATAATGTAGTATAATCTCTATTAGCCCATCCCATTGCCGCATAATAGGATTCTAATGGAGAGCGCCTTACTTGTATAATATATTCATCAAAAAACTTTAGATTAGCACCCCAATTTGCCACTTTTTGATGTTTTAAAGGGACATTGTAATCTCTCAACGCCAAGTCTAACATCTCTTTATTGGCAAACAAGACCTGATCGATTGATTGAAAGACAAAATAGCGTTCAATTCTTTTAAGCAGTTTTTTATACCAGCCTTCTACGTAATTCATATTATACGAAAAGTGACATATCATCAAAACAGGAGTTTTAATAATCTGCAGATACTTAAGAATAGCTATTGGAAGAAGATGAATATCATGTGGTGAATAGATGATATCGTAATTTTTACAATTAAGAATACATTGTAGCTGTGCTATTAGTCTACGTTTATTTATCCCTCCACGCACAAATTTAGGTGATTTATTGAGTTGTGGATACCAATCAATATTAAAGTCTTTTTTAAGACTTATATAACCATACAAATTATGACCATGATAAGAATGTCCATCATTAATAAATTTCTCAATTTTATCAACTGGCGCACTCATAAGTTGTAAAACTTTCATACTAGTTCTCTCCTATTCGAGTATAAACAAATCCCAGTTCTTCCAACTCCTGACGATAATAGATATTACGCCCATCTACAATCACATTACCTTTCATACACTTCTTAATAACATTCCAAGAAGGCATACGGAACTGTCGCCATTCGGTCATCAGGGCTAAAGCATCGGCCCCGTCGGCTGCATCGTACATATTTTCACAATAAGTCACTACATTACCTATTCTACGCTTACACTCCGGCATAGCAATAGGGTCAAACACCCGAACCGATGCACCGGCTTCCAGCAACTTCTCTATTACGACTAGCGCAGGAGCTTCACGCATATCATCCGTTTCCGGTTTAAAAGCCAATCCAAGCACAGCAATGATTTTACCTTTCACATCCCCCATCAACGTTAAAAGTTTATTGTAAACGATCGTTTTTTGATTCTCGTTCACACGTTCTACCGCTTCAATCACCTCCATGTGATAGCCATTATCAATTCCCGAATGAATCAATGCCTTTACATCTTTCGGGAAACAACTGCCACCATAACCGCACCCTGCATAAAGAAATTTCTGACCGATACGGACATCTGCTCCAATACCTTTTCTCACGTTATCTACATTAGCTCCCATACGTTCACACAAGTTGGCTATGTCATTCATGAAACTGATACGTGTAGCAAGCATGGCGTTAGCCGCATATTTTGTCATTTCAGCAGATGGAATATCCATGAAAATAACACGAAAATTCTGAATCAAGAAAGGATGATAGAGTTTAGTCATCACTTCTTCGGCTTGCTTACTTTCAACACCAACGACCACACGGTCGGGACTCATGAAGTCTTTAATAGCAGCTCCCTCTTTCAGAAACTCCGGATTCGAAGCCACATCAAATGGAATGTTTACGCCACGTTTGTCAAGTTCTTCTTGGATAACAGCTTTCACTTTTTTAGCAGTACCTACAGGAACCGTACTTTTAGTAACCAAAATGGTATACTTATTAATATTCTGACCGAACTCACGAGCTACAGCCAGCACATATTTCAGATCGGCACTACCATCTTCGTCAGGAGGAGTACCTACAGCGGAAAATACGACCTCTACATCACCCAAAATCTTAGTGATATCAGTTGTGAAATGCAAACGGTCATAGGCAACATTACGTTTAACCAAATCTTCAAGCCCTGGCTCATAGATTGGCATCTCACCATTCAGAAGTTTGTCAATCTTCGCCCGATCAACATCCACGCAGGTAACTTTGTTACCCATCTCCGCAAAACAAGTGCCGCTTACTAAGCCGACATAACCTGTACCTACAATTGCTATATTCATTGAATGTAATTTTATATTTGATACAATATTTTATCGTTAATAAATTGCTGAAACAGCTTACCGATATCATTACTCCTAATATAATCCTCCCTATATTTACTCTGATTTCTTCTTAAACAAGATGTATCTTCCTCGTTTAGCATCAATACTTTCTTTAAAACAGCCGTTAGTGCCTCGCAATTGTTACTTTCAAAAAGAAATCCATTCACTCCATCTTCTACCATATCGCTAAAAGGTACTATATCTGATGCAATGATAGGAACTGAATAATTTATCGCTATGAGCGAAGGCCCCGACTGGGTTGCAGAACGATATGGCAAAACTAAAAAGTCAGCCTTAGAGAAAATAGTTGGAATATTCTCGTTAGGGATAAATTCAAAATTCAATTCATATATACTTTTATCCTTAATTAGAGATAAATATTTCTCTTGTTCTTCCTTTGTTGCCTTACCGGCAATTATTACTTTCAGATTTGGATTTTCAAGATTATTAACGGCTTTAATAAACAAATCTAATTGTTTATAGTCTCTAATCAAACCAAAAAATAAAAGCGTCACCTCATTTCCCTTTTTTTCTATTATGGGTGCTATACCGAAGTCTTTTAATGGCATTTCCGTAAAAAATGCATCTTTTAACGGATAATCTTTTTTAAACAAATCCATTTGCATTTTTGAATAGAAATGAAACCATTTGAATGATTGATAGAATCGCTCCTTCAAAAAATCGACTAGCTTTGAACCTCTAAACTTCGTATCACCATGTTCGATGTAATTGTGAGAACATATTATTGTTCTTTTCTTGGAAAGAAAAAGAAGAGTCAGAATAATAAAGAACGGATTCTTTCCCGGAATAAAAATGTTTATATAATCTTTTCTCCGACATTCCTTATATATTTTAAAGAAATACTTAATAGCTGTACCGATTGATCTCAAGTCTCTATCTCTATACTTTTGATGTACATGTACCAATTTGACATTTTGTCCGATTTCTTTTTGAGGATATTTACAATTATCAAAAGGAGAAAGTACAAATACGTTTAGGTGATACTCTTTAACTAATTCAGGTATTATCGTTATATCAGTATCCCACCAAGAATCGTATGTTATATAATTTATAACCATTCTTATGTATTTATGAATAAAGAATCTTTTTAAGTATCTGCATTAATGCTTCTTCTTGATTTTGTTCCACTCTAATAGCCTCCTTCACCCCAGCATTTTCCCCCGCTCTCACATCTCCGTCACTATCCCCAATCATATACGACTGCGACAAATCGATATTGAAATCTTTTGCTGCTTGAAGCAGCAAACCCGGTTTGGGCTTCCGGCAATCACAGTCACACTTATATTCAGGCCGCTCGCCAGAAAATCCCTTATCTGTATGATGAGGGCAAACATAAATGGCATCAACAAAAGCTCCCTCTTTGCCAAGTTCCGTTTCCATCTTGTTATGAATTGTCTGTAATTGCTCGAAAGTACAGTCACCACGGGCAATGACTGGCTGATTAGTGATCACGATAGCCAGATAACCACTTTTATTGATAGCCTTGATAGCTTTAGCTACGCCTGGAAGAAGTTCAAATTGCTCGGGCTTGGTGATAAATCCTACCATCTTGTTGATAGTTCCATCCCGATCCAAAAAGATAGCTTTCTGTCGGTTCTTTAGATTATGAGCATGCACCTTGCCGGTCTTTATATCATTCTCTACTTCAAAAAAGCGATCGGGCGTACCCATATCTTTAACATATTCCGGAGTATCATAAGCATAGATACGTCCGCTGCCAATATTTATTTTCAGCACATCGCGGTCGAGGTCTATCTTATCGGGAGTCTCCGGATGACGGGGTACAAAATTTTTCATCGTCTCCTTCAATAGTTCTGGGGAGATCAACTCGATGCCCGCATTCACACGGTTTTTATAATAGAGACGTTCATCTTCTTTCGCCATCCAGCAAATCACCTGATGGGTATCTACAGGCATCCCACCCGCCGTTTTTGGAGCTTCAATCTTCGTAACAAGCAGCGAACTGTCATAAGGATGACCGTTAGGATGTGCCACTAAGCTAGCCCACGCTTTCTTTTCTTTATGGAATGCTATAAAGCGATTGAAATCCACGTCAATTATCACATCTCCACAAAGGAGCAGAAAATCTTCTGTAAGCTGGGGCATCTTGAATAAAGCACCCGCAGTTCCCAATGGATGATCCTCGATGAAATATTCAATACATACCCCAAAACGGCTTCCATCCCCAAAATAGTCTTTAATCTTTTCACCCAGATAACCGATAACTAATATTATATCAGTCAGACCACATGCCTTGAGGTTGTCTATCTGATGCTCTAATATTGGCTTGCCACATATATTAATCATTGGCTTAGGCACATCATTTGCCACAGAAGCAATACGCGTGCCACGTCCTCCGGCCATTATTACTGTCTTCATTTTAAATTTCTTTTTTCGTTATTTTATCCAAAGACTTCGGAATTTTTATCATTATCAAAATCACGATATACGTTACTCCTCAATTTTATAATTGGTGAACCTCCATACATACAATAAGATTCCTATTTCACTCCACCGGCGACAGTTGATCCCAATGCACAAATGACACGTTCGGGAGTTTCCACACCAGGAATTATATTTGCGGCACATTAGCACCGCTTCAAATTCTAATTTGAATATAGCACTATTGACCAATTATCGAATAGATAGATTTATAATTATCGTTTACCTGTTGATGGTATTTTTGTCTAAATTGGTTCAATGTCTCTACAATAGAACGTTCGTTTTGCACAACATATTGAAAACATTCGCACAATCGATCTTTATCAATATCCTGTTCTATGCCAAAGAACTGACTGTTACGAATCCCATATCTGACCCCGACATCGGCTAACCCCATCTCAGCCAACAATGATTCCGATTTGTGGTCATAGCAAATCCCCACAAAAGGAAGTACATTCCTGACGGAAAGGACAAAGGAATGGAATCTCATGCATACTCCTATTTCATATTGGCAAAAGATAGTATCAACGTCCTTAAGCTGAAAATCTACGTAGGGGGTAATTACCTTCGATTGATTCAATGACGGATGCTGGCAAACGTCCTGTATGAATATTTCATCACTTCCCAGAAAAAACGGCATAAATGTAAGCTGACCATATTTTAATTTCATCACCAGCAGCAATTCTTGTACTTGCGCCACCAACTTCAAGTAACGACTATTGACATAAAAATTCTCCTTCTCATTTTTACTGAAAGGATTTGCCAAACAAACCAACACACCTTCTCTCTTCTTTGAAACAGAAGAAAGAGTTTTTCCGAAATATAAGTCATGACAATTGACACATCTTCTTTTTCCTATCAGACTTTCCGCATATTGTTTGCTAACATCATCTCTAACAGAAATATAATGTAACATATGAAGAAAAAGATTGAATCGGAAATTATTCCAATATCCCTTTTTAGGAACAATGCCGACACCATTGATTATCATCTTTTTCGAAACCATCCAAATAATCAGATGCTTTAAAAGAGTCCCCAACGGATACTGTTTGGCTGGAAATACACCGCCACCGTTAAATATCGTTAAATGGGGGGGGGTGAAAATAAGACTTTTTAAAGAAGGTAGTCTCGTTATCTTACGGACAGCAATCTCTTTCAAATGTTCACCACAACCCAAAGTCATGATTTCATACTCTTCGGGAAGTTTCAGCATAGCTTCCTCGTAAAGCAAATCATCACCCAAATTACGATGACCAAAATAACCTAACAACAGACACTTTTTCATTGTAGAATTTATTTGTTTATCAAGACAAACACTTTCATTTCTTTTCTTATCCAAAGAACTTTTCCTCCAGCATCAAACACAGACAATGATATACCGGAAGATGCAATTCTTGTATCTTGTAAGTTTCAGTCTCGGGCACTCGAATACACACATCAGTAAATTCCATCAAGCGATTTTCCTTTTCCCCCGTAAGTCCCACAACCTTCAATCCTTTTGATTTTGCAGCTACAGCAGCATAGAGAACATTCTTACTGTTACCTGAAGTAGATATACCCAAGAATACATCGCCAGCACGCCCCAAACCATTGATTTGTTGCGCAAAGACAAGCTCCGGCACAGCATCGTTCATGAAAGCAGTGGTAAGCGAAGGTTCACCCACGAGTGAAATGGCAGGCAACGACCCTTGCAGATGATCGGCAAGTACTGTCCCCATTTCCTCATCAATCTTCATCAAGCGATCTATTTGAGCTGCATAAATTTTACGCTTCATCTTGAATTCTTTCATCAACTCGCCTACAATGTGTTCGCTGTCCGAGGCACTACCACCATTGCCGGCAACAAGCAACTTGCGTCCTGCCGAATAGGCTTCTTCCAGTATCTGATAAACCGAGATAATATTTTGTTTACATACACCGAGAGCAGGATACCTCTCTATCAAAAGATCTACATGTTTTACTAACTTCTCTTCCATAAATCACTTGATGCTTAGTGAACCTACAGTATCCGTAGGATATATTTTCCAACCATGAGCACCTCCATCGCTAAATTGGAACGGCATGACCAATCCATGAAGCTTCTTTAGTGCTTCTTCTACTTCTTTCTTATGCGTTGGCTCTACGATGAACATAATGAATCCACCACCACCTGCACCCGACACTTTTCCTGCTTTGGCACCTGCAGCCATAGCTACGTCCATAGCCTCTTGAATCACAGGATTGGTAATATTATTTGCCATCTTCTTTTTATTTTCCCAACCTTCGCGGAGAATATCCGCGAAGCCGTTTATGTCTCCTTTCAAAATGGCCAGTTTCATATCCTTGGCACTCTGTTTTATCTTATGCATAGCTTCAATAGCATCGCTCTCTCCACTAGAGGTATTCTTTTTCTGTTCCTCAATAATAGCGGCACTACTACGCGACTTACCGGTAAAGAACAACAGCATACTGGCTTCCAATTCATCAATAATCCAGCGCTTAATCTTAAGCGGATTGACAATCACCATATCGTTTTGCAAAAATTCCATGTAATTGAATCCTCCGAAAGCTGCCGCATACTGATCTTGTTTGCCACCAGAGAGATTCAAGTCCTTGCGTTCTATCTCGTAGGCTAGGCGGGAAATCTCGTAGTCTCCAAGAGGTAACCCCAGCCATTCTACAAAACATTTCAATATACAAACAACCATAGTAGACGAGGTACCCAGCCCCGATCCGGCCGGAGCATCATTGTAGGTGGTTATCTTGAATGATTTGGCATCGAGGCCGTAATCCTTAATAATGCGATTATACACACCTTTTATCAGGCTTGCTTCACCATCTATCTCCAATATTTTTGTAGATGGATAACGCTTGAAACAGTTTGAGTCATAGCTGTTAAGAACAATGTTATTATCTCTCGTTTCTTCTATGGTGCAATAGGCATAGAGATTGATAGTGGCATTCAATATCAATCCTCCATAAATATCACTATAAGGTGAAACATCACTTCCTCCTCCAGCCAGACCAAGGCGAAGAGGGGCTTTTGAACGTATTATCATAAGGGTGATTTATATTTTTTAAACATCTTTATTTGAATGCTTCAGAAAGAGCATATGCAAATGCTTTAAAAGAGATATTATATTTACGACGCCTAAACAACCAGATAAATACTGATAGTTTAGAATTCTTAAACGCATTCGACAAGTTATGTCCCAGTTTTTTTTGGAAATAGACATCAAGCTTTCTTACTAACTCTCTATGATATAAAATATCTTCCTGATTATTAGGTTCCTGACACAAGAATGTCTTATACCATTTATATTCTCTTAGAATTGCTTCTAGCTTCAGCTCTACATTCCCCGTAGAACTAATTGTATACGGATTACGCCTGTATTGAAATACAATACTTTGTGTATTGGCTACTCCATTCTTTGAAGCTCCTATAAAGGCAGATATATCATCAGATCCCCAAGCTAAAGGTAAAAAATAAAAACCTCCATGTTTACGAAGCCATGCCGATTCAAAACAGAAATCACCTATAAACTGTTGATTATAAACATGCCATCTATGCCAAATGAGCGAAATGACAGATTCATATTCACATCTATGAACTGTTTTTTGATAGGCTGTAGAATCCTCATCAATAATCTCGGTCCAGCCATGAAGCAATCCTACACCCGGATATTTTTCTATTAACTTGACATACTCTTCCAAACAATTAGGAAGAAGTTTATCATCATCTCCCATACATATAATGTAATCTCCTGTGGCATAACCAAGGCAAATATTCCAATTATCTACCACATTAGCTGCTCCACAGTTCTTTTCATTCCGATAATACTTGATACGGGGATCGGAATATAACGATACGATGGAATATAAATCTTCCGGTGACGCATCATCAACGATGATGAGTTCGAAACATTCATAAGTCTGTCGCAGTATGCTGTCTATGCATTCCTGCAAATATGCTTTTTTATATGCGGGGATTAGGATACTAAACTCCATATTTGATAGTCAATCATGATCATACAATCTATGAAAGTTCTTTGTTGGATAATGACATTTGCAGTTTTGATTTATCAATTAGATAAACTGCAATACATACAAAAAGGATGTCAAATGTAAATGCAGCACTTGCTATGTTAGCTAAGGCTATATAAAACATGAACATCTTAGCATAAACCATTTCATTATTCACCTTATATTTTATACTATAATACATAAGCTGAAACACAACTAAAACTCCAATAATTCCAATTAATAGATATAAATTAGCATAGCCAACATCTGATCGAAAATATTTCTTTACATCATTAAGCTTTGACTCTTTTAATCCATAAGAAGAATCTGAATGTGGCACCCCATTGCCTAATAAACTAGTTACCACATTTTGAGGAAAGTCAAGAAAATAATATTCATATTCCAATATTCTCACATTCGTTTCTCCATACTTGTTATCAATTGCTTGTCGCTCTGAAAGTTCTATTAACCTCCCTAATATTGAGTCTTTAGGAATACTGATAGAAACAAAATTCAATAATAGAAGCCCCATTATTGCATATAACCATATATACCTAATTTTTTTGAAAAGATAAAATGTTACAACAAAGACTGAAATGACTATATATTGCCTAACAGTCATAAAAACTATTAAAACGAACATCAATATGGACAAAACTAAAAATATTTTTTTCTTTATTACAATCCAACGATTAACTGAATAAAATAATGCCATCATTATACATGCCCTATTCATGATAGCAATACGAAAGATACCTCGATCGTCATTTAATTGTCTATCTTGATCTACAGTAAATATTGGAATCGGAGCTTGACTAAGAGCATACAACCACAAAAAGAGATACACACATACATTAATCCAGATAAAACACTCAATCTCTTTAATTGTAAAATTGGCTTTATTGAGATAAAAATAAAATAGAATACCTAGAATAGGTGCTGTTGCTCTATAGCCTAAAGAAATAGATTGACCGTTAAATAAAAAAGCCGTTATTATGGATATAAAAATCAACAATGTAATTGTACGCATTTTATTAAACAAAACACTTTGTTTCTTTTGGAACAATGTATTAGCAATATATAATGTCATTAATGGAATTGCCACAAAATACAACGCCTTAAGAATCGTTAAATTAAATCCAATATATCTAAACCCCAAATAATGAAGAAATGGAAAAAGATAGAGTATTACCAATTTCATTAATCTACTGCTATTCATAGAATCAGTTTCAAGTTAATGTAGTATATTGCACCAAATTATTATCTTCTGAAAATCTCTCATTATCTCATTTTAAGAAATTCACCTTCGTAAATAATAATGGCACAATTGTACCTATAATAAGATAGAGAATAAACCATCCCGTCCGTGAGTATTCCTCAATTACAGGAAACTCGGCTAATCGCTTAATGGGGAGATGATAATAAAATATAATGAATAAACTTACGAGCTTAAATGATAAAAAATGCCAAGTTAGAATTGTCAAGGTATTATTGCCTATGTAAATCATACATTTACTGAATATATTTTTTCTTGAGTTTATGATCTCACTTAAATAAAACACAGCTAATAATCCAGCAATTGCCGAAATATAATAAGGTATCACTTGCCAACTATCAAATTTCAGAAGTGTTGCTTGCCAAAAGCTTTCTCCCAATGTAACCACAACGATTCCTATTAGGAAAATCCAATAACTCTGATGAATACAAAAACCACCTTTTTGGTAATAATATCCGGAAATAAAAAATAGTGCAGCAAAAAGTTCTCTTCCACCAATGCCTAAATAGGGTATATGAAGATGAAATACTGATGTAAGAATAGTAATACATAGCAACGCTACCCCCCCCCCATTTAGCATTTTTAACATTACGAATAATAAAGAAAGCAATCAATGATCCCCAAAACAAAGACTTGAGAAACCAATAGCCACCAAGAAGTTGTTCTGTGTCAGACATCCTTGTAACAATAGACACTGCTTTTTTAAGCATCTCTTGCCAAGTGTAAATATGTTGTACAATTCCTCGAAATCCAAATTCGTCATTGTAAATGTTGAGATAGAAAAATAAATTATGCAAGACGAGAAATATCAAGCCCCATTTCACAAATGGTTTATATAACCCTTTGAACCTCTTTATGACAAAATCAGAAGGTATTTCAAGATATTTATCCTTAAAACAATATCCGGCAAAGAAAAAGAACAGTGGCATGTGGAACATATTTATCCAATAGTTACCGTATTCCGAAAAACGCGTATGGGCTAAAACCATCAAAATAATGGCTATCCCTTTAGCTATTGAAACAGAATTTTCTTTCATTTCTTTAATTTCAGTATTGAGCGTATCATTTTTTTATCTTCCTTATTTAAAAACCTAAAGCAAACAATACTGTACATGATTGTAAAAAGGATGCCTTTAAGAAAAAAGGAAGGAACAATCTTTCCATCTAAGTCAATGAGGATATTTATCAGTACAGCTGCGCCAGCACCTATAATAGCAAATGGAAAAAATGAATGTAGAAATACTCTACCCGATTGAATTTTCATTTTCTTAGGCCAATAATATAGATAGTAAAACGACAATTGAACAATCATATAAATAGCAAACGCTATCACCACACCTCCTATCTGAAAATGAGGAATCAAGAACCAGGCTACCATCAAACCGATAATGGAAGATATGGATGTATTGTAAGATATCGCTCTGATATCTGAACCGGATAATATCAAACTTGAAATGGCTTGATTGTGCACTCCCAATGTGCAAAGTAGCCAAATATTAAACCATGGAATCAGATATATGAAGCTTTTTCCGACATACATGGTTATCACTTCATTCCCCACTGTCATCATGCCAAATGTGCAAAAACAAAGCACAATCGAAATATACTTTGTTCCATCGTAGGCTACTTTATAGTAGGCGTCAGTATTCCCTTGAGCCACAATTTTTGAAGTGGAAGGCAATAATACTCCCATAAAGGCCCCTCCAAACATCGAAACAATTCCTATAATTCCATTCAGTACACGATAGTCTGCCACCGAATCCAAACTTCCTTGCATTCCCAAAAAGACAGGACGTAGATTGTAAAATGAGAATTGAAAAATACTAAATGAGAATATATTTAAGCAATAAGGTAATATTTCTTTGAACGTTTCTTTATCAAATTTAGGTATGAAAGAGATAGTCGGTATCTCTTTTAATATCTTATTGACAGACAGAGGCAATATAGCAAACATCGAAAAGGTGGTAAGTGCGAAATACCAGAAGATATTCAATTTTGCATATATTGTTATAAACAGAACAATCACTTGCAAGATTTTTGGTAGCAAAGTCCTTTTCTGTATCCATGCTACATTCTCTGTTGCCTTTATCAATTGATCAAAACAAGAAGAATACCAGCTAACTATTGCACTGATAATCAAAACATAAAAAAGAGTCTTTAATATTTCATCTTGATTAGCATTGAGATGAAATATTTCTTTCGAAAATAAAGATACCCCCAACAATATGAGTCCATTAAGAATACCAATAATTCCATAAAAGGCTAAACTCGTTTGAAAAAGTTTACTCGCTTTCTGAAAATTTTTCTTAGCCAACCATACAGAAAAGAATCTAATATTGGTTGAATTGAATCCCATGTCCATCAGTTGCATATAAACATTGACAGACATAGCTAACCCAATGATCCCATATTCTGTTTTCCCGAAGTAATGAATCAGTATAGGAACGGATATAAATCCATAAACCGAATTTACCAGATTTACAATCAAACTCCACAATACTCCGCTAGTAATTTTGCTCGTGCTACCCATTTTCCATAACTTCCTTTACAAGACATAAGCTATTCTTTAAATATCATGTCCTGCATTCATTCCTTTTCTAACTATTTAGTCTATTAATTCTTCTTAATCGGACATCAAATTCAGCCTTTTAGACTTAGGAGAAACAACATCACCAGGCTTATAGTGACCAGCCATGATTAAGACTATCGGAAGTTCGTTATCTGGTATATTGCTTATTCTTCTAAATTCTTTATCAATTTTTGGATAACGAATATACATTTTAAAGCAGGAGGCTATATGATTAAGATGTAATCCCCAAACAAAATTCATTGCATACAGACCACCGTCTATGAGACCTTGACTACGTTCATACGTTCCTCCGAAATAACATTCATCAACAGTTACAACAAAGCATGAGGTTGCATTGTTACACCATCCTTGGCTACCTAACTGATTATCTATTAACTTCTGCATAATCTCTTTGGATTGGATATGGTGAACACGGGTAGTCTGCCGATTACAAGCAGATGGTGTAAAAGATGCAATACGAAGAGCGGATTCAAATTCTTCTTTTGTGATAGAAGTAGCGGAGTAATCTCTCACACTTGATCGTGAAGAAAAGAAATATTCTATTTCAACATTATCAAATATCATTGGTTCTGATACTCTTTTTACTCCTGCTATCCCTTCAGTTATATCAACGGGATGTTTATCACAAAGACAATCAATCTTTGCCAGAATAATATTATCTTTAGTTCGATGAATATGTTTTCTATATTCGTTCAATACATTTATTGCAACTTTACATAATTCATCCTTTTCATAGGCATCTATATAATTGTTTACCATATCGACTAGTATATCAGCTTTTTGCCCTCCAAAGGCTCTCGCTGAGTCTGTAAAAGACATTCCTTTTTCCAGTTGGTGTATGGTAAGCATAATGCGTGCTCTCATTTGATCCTTACACTCATTTCCTGTGCTAAGATTCTGTTTTCTATAATAGTTGAAATCAGACCAAAAACAATACGCTAACTTTATATTGTTCTGAAATTTTCTTATTCTATTGACGACAAACTTTTTCATTTACGTATATTAAAAAAACTCGTTAAGTCATTTATTAGCATCTTTTTCCTTTCAGACACAATATTATTCATTCTATCCTCTATAAGCCCTTTTAATTTTAATCTCGAATGAAAAGACTCTTTTATAGTACTCACAATTTCTGTATTGCCTGATTCTTTCATATCACAAATGTGTGGATAATCTAAGGTATCAATAAACAACCCATTAAACTTTCTGCTGTAAGCCATTGGAACCACTGGAACTCCAGATGAGAAAGCTCCGATTGTGGCGTGCATCCGGGCACCGACAAAGAAATCCATTCCGGCAATATAAGACTTAATTTCTACAGGACCAAGAGCTAAAGGAGCAAGTTTCAGCTTAGAATTATTGTACTGTCTCCATAAGTCGTAGCTGACTCCATAATCATTTTCAATAGTTCTTTCTGCTCCGACAACGTGAGGTATTAAATGTACTTGCACATTCTCAATTCCTAAGAAAAAATCGACAATATCAATAATTAGTTTTTTATAATTACATTTTAACTCGAACTGATTATTACGAGTATATCCTCCATGCCAAAGCAATGCGGAAATATTGATTCCAACATGTATAAAAGATGTATCTTGCTCTATCTTGTGGTAGGGCAGGAAAAATGCTACATCAATGTATTCTTTAACAGACTTCAGAGAAGGTATCTTACCAACTACATAATCATAACTTTGTTTGTCACGCGCCATACAGAATGAAGCATTTGAGATACTTTTTATAGCACGATGCTCCACCTTATAATTTTTAAATGGTCCTATCGTTTGAGGTAATATACAATAAGGTATATGCAAAAAATTGGCAATTCGATGTATTCGGTCAATGCTGTTGAATCGCGTAAATCCATAAATATCACTAAATGAATCGCCTTGACCAATATCCAAAATATAATCGGCTTTGAAAAAAATATTTAAATCACTACCTTTGACTATATTTTTAATAATTGTTCCTATTGTATTCTTTAAAGATATGCCGATGGGATATCTACAATCTTTAAACTCTATTTTACGATCACCTATTAATATCTCATGTATTTTTCGGTCATCATATTGACTATCTGGCAAATATAATTCGTAAGAAAGTCCGGCTTTCTTCATGATTTCATCAATCATACAGGCTATAGTAATAGTTAATGCCACGCATCCTCTATTCCCATTTTTAATTGGAGCATTTCCCAAGATTATTTTCATAGATATAATATCATTTATTATACATCTCTTCATAATACTTTTCGTATTCTCCAGATGTTATATTATCCATCCATTCCTGATTATCCAAGTACCATCTCACTGTCTCTTCTATTCCTTCTTCGAACTGTAAGCTAGGTTCCCAACCCAATTCGCTTTTCAGTTTAGTTGAATCTATGGCATAACGCAAATCATGTCCTTTGCGATCGGTCACATAAGTAATCAGATCTAAAGAATATCCTTCCGGATACCCAAGCAACTTATCCACCGTTTTGATTATTACCTTAATTATATCAATGTTTTTCCATTCATTGAAACCTCCAATATTGTAAGTGCTCGAAATCTTACCGTGATGGAAAATAACATCGATAGCTCGTGCATGATCTACTACATACAACCAGTCACGAACGTTCTCTCCTTTGCCATATACAGGCAACGGTTTACGATGACGAATGTTATTGATAAATAGCGGAATCAATTTCTCGGGAAACTGATAAGGACCGTAATTATTGGAGCAGTTGGTCACCACAGTGGGCATTCCATAAGTGTCGTGAAATGCACGAACAAAATGATCACTACCGGCCTTCGACGCTGAATAAGGACTATGTGGATTATACTTAGTAGTTTCCTTAAAGAATTCATCACCGTAGACCTCATGCGCCGAGATGTCTGAATCGATTCCTTCGGGATGAGTTAATTCCAATGTACCATAAACTTCATCTGTTGAGATATGGTAGAAGCGTTTTCCACCATAACCTTCCGACAAGGATTCCCAATATATTTTTGCAGCCTGAAGCAAGGTAAGAGTACCCATTACGTTGGTTTGAGCAAAGGTGAACGGATCTTTAATACTTCTGTCCACATGGCTTTCCGCTGCCAGATGGATTACTCCGTCTATATGATACTGCTTGAAGATTTCCAACATTTTATCAAAGTCACAGATATCAGCCTTTACAAAGGTATAGTTAGGCTGATCTTCGATATCTTTCAGGTTAGCCAGATTACCGGCATAAGTCAGTTTATCCAGGTTTACAATATGATATTCGGGATATTTATTGACGAACAAACGTACAACGTGTGATCCGATGAAGCCTGCTCCACCTGTGATTAGTATATTTCGTGTGAAATTCATTTCTTTTTTAATAATCAGATTGTTGTTTCAATTCATTTATGCATTTCTGCAGAGAGTCTTTCCAGTAAGGAACAGTGATTCCAAAAGTAGATTTCACCTTTGTTTTATCCAGTACAGAAAAATGAGGACGTTTTACCTTACTGGGGAATTCATCGCTGTGACAAGGCTGAATATCGCACACATTGGCACTCAAGTCACAGATCTCCTTCGCAAAGTCATACCATGAACATACACCTTCATTACTGAAATGGTAGATGCCTTCTTTATAGAGTTGATTCTCCTCAATCACTTGATAGATAACAGATGCCAAGTCTCCGGCATAAGTGGGAGTACCAACCTGATCAAAGACTACTTTCAGGGTATCTTTATCAGATGTGAGCTGTCGCATTGTTTTTACGAAGTTCTTTCCATAAGGGGAATAAAGCCAGGCGGTACGAAAGATCAGATAATGACAGCCGGTCTCTTGTATGCTATGCTCACCGGCCAGCTTCGTTATACCATATACACCCAAAGGATTAGTTTCCCAATCTTCCCGGCAAGGGATATTTCTGTCTCCCTGAAAAACATAGTCCGTAGAGACATGTATCAAGGTAGCATCAGCTTCTTTTGCTACAACAGCCAGATTCTCCACTGCCTTATTATTCAATAAATCAGCAGTCGCGAAATCGTCTTCCGCCTTGTCTACATTGGTATAGGCAGCACAATTAACGATGACATGAATTTGGTTGTCATTGACCATTTTACGGATAGAATCACGACTGGTTATATCCAGTTCTGCCACATCAGTAAAAATGTATTGGTTGGAGCTGGTTGATGACACACGGCGCATCTCATTGCCAAGCTGACCGTTAGCTCCTGTCACTAGGATATTCATTGAACTTAATACAGATTTTTGTTATAATCAAATAGCCAGCTAGCTTCTTCCAGACGTTCGTGATGTTTGTCCTTTTCGGAAAGAATTATTTTATCGGCAGGAACCTTCCAGTCGATTTTCAATGCAGGATCATCCCAAGCCAGGGCACCTTCACATTGGGGAGCATAGAAGTTGTCACATTTATACTGAAAGATAACCTCTTCCGTCAGGACAACAAAGCCATGGGCGAATCCGCGAGGAATAAAGAACTGACGGTGGTTTTCTTCAGTCAATTCCACTGATACATGCTCTCCAAAGGTTGGTGAGCCTTTACGGATATCAACAGCCACATCAAGGACAGAACCTTTTATGACACGCACCAGCTTACTCTGGGCATAAGGTGGTTTCTGAAAATGAAGGCCACGCAAAACGCCATAACAGGATTTACTTTCATTATCCTGGACAAAATCTACCTTACGGACTTTTTCTGCAAATTCACGTTGAGAGAAGGATTCGAAAAAGTAGCCACGGTCATCTTTAAAAAGGCGGGGTTCAATGATGACAACGCCCTCTATAGCAGTTTGGATTATTTCCACTGTGATTAGTGTTTGTTAGTTATTTAAATTACCGGAAAGGAATATGGTATTATTCCAGTCTCAGTTCATCTATTACTTTTAAAAGGTACTGCCCGTATTGGTTTTTTAACATGGGCTTGGCCAGTTCACGCATTTTATCCGCTGTTATCCAGCCATGACGCAGGGCAATACCTTCAAGACAGGCTACTTTCAATCCCTGACGTTTTTCAATCACTTCTATAAAAGTGCTGGCTTCGGAAAGGGAATCGTGCGTGCCGGTATCAAGCCAGGCAAAACCACGGCCTAATAGTTGGACCTTTAATTGGCGGTCATTGAGAAATTCCTGATTGACGGTAGTGATTTCTAACTCTCCACGGGGAGAAGGTTGTATATGCTTGGCTACATCCACCACTTTATTGGGGTAGAAATAGAGTCCCACTACGGCGTAGTTGGATTTTGGATTTGCAGGTTTCTCTTCGATACTCAAAACATTTCCGTCCTTGTCAAAGTCAGCAACTCCATAACGTTTGGGATCGGCAACCCAATAACCGAATACGGTTGCTTTCTGCTCTTCCTCGACTGTACGGACAGCCTCCTGTAACATGCGGGTAAAGCTTTGGCCATAGAAGATATTATCACCTAATACCAGGCAGACGGAATCATTGCCGATGAAGTCTTCACCGATAATAAAGGCTTGTGCCAGACCGTCCGGAGAAGGTTGTTCGGCATACTCAAACCGTACTCCATAGTCGGAGCCATCACCCAAAAGACGCTTGAAACCCGGAAGATCATAAGGAGTGGAAATAATCAGGATCTCACGGATTCCAGCCAACATAAGGACTGAAATCGGATAATAAATCATGGGCTTGTCAAAGACAGGAAGCAACTGCTTACTCACTCCTTTGGTGATAGGATACAGACGAGTGCCTGAACCACCAGCTAAAACTATTCCTTTCATAAAAGCTTATTTCAATTTTAGAAAATAAGTAAGCTGTTTTGAGATAGACACAAAGTAGCTTTTATTCTGTGTTTATTTAAACGGTTCCACATACCCAACCGGCATATCCGCACAAGCACACCCCAGCATATTCAACCGGACAGCAATCTTACTTCTGCCATCCACCGTGACAAGCTCTCCTACAAGCCCTGTCAAGGGACCTTTAATGACACGCACTTTTTCACCACGTGCCAAAGGAGCACTATTCATACAGATTGCCTCTTCGGAATAGTCGAGCATAAAACGGAAACGGGCCATTTGTTCATCAGGAATGATAGTCGGACTGCTCTCACCGCGCATTACCATATACCGACTAACTGTAGAAAAGGAAAGAACCTCTTTACGTTCTTTAGGATCAGCATGTACAAAAACCATCATGGGAAGCAACACGGATTCAACCACTTTACGGCGGTCGCTCCATTGATGGACTTCTTGCTGGACCGGTACAAAATTTTCAATCCCCATTTTGTCTAAACGCTCGGCTACTTTCTTCTCATGATGCATACGGACCAGAGCGACATACCAGCGTTTAGAGTGTGCTACGCCTTCCCCTGTCCCAATTTTAGGCCCAGCACTTAAAGTTTCTTTCGTTAGAATCATACTTTTTTACCCCTTAA
>ERZ791737.504-NODE-504-length-31319-cov-16.833035_pt1 | contig 31319 bp, 32 predicted proteins | sample MGYA00510042_ERZ791737 | MGnify/ENA primary metagenome ERZ791737 (study PRJEB30046, sample SAMN00791965) | human gut metagenome | study: EMG produced TPA metagenomics assembly of the A metagenome-wide association study of gut microbiota in type 2... | reverse complement strand
AATAATAAATCTAACCATATTGGAATGTAAATTTATCTTTTTGACCATTTTCAAATTATTTATAAAATATTTTCATTTGTAAAAATAATATTTTTTTAAAACTGCATGATAAAAATAACCTATTGCCACAGATATTATGATCAATAATTTAAATCCAATCTAAAATTGAGAGGATATAAAAATTTAAAGCCATTATCCCCCCCCTATAAAGTTATCAAAGAATTTATTTCTGAAATTCTCTCGCCACTTTTTAACGGGAATAAACCAAGCCAAATTATCAACTTTTTCTTTATTCATTTTAATTGAAATTCTAATTCCAAATAAAGTTAATCTCAAATACTCGTTATTATTCGATATTCCAAAAAGCGTCCACCAATTACAATTTAATCTCAATTTTTGATAATCATTATTTGAAATCGTTTCTTTATTTTTAAGCGATAATTCTCTTTCTAATCTTTTATACTCGAAAGAAACAGGCTCAAGAATGCAAGATTGTTTTATAAATGTTTCTCTATCTGAAAAATTATATTCTATTCTTTTTTCTTTTGGTAATTCCAATAACTCGCCAAATTTATAATCATATTCTTGCGGCATAAATTCTCCAATTCCATTTTGATGAGTAAAGGTTAACTCTCCAACGAAAGGCTTATTGTCAATAATATAGAAATCAACTCTTAAATGTATAAAATTACTTGATAGTTTATTTGAGATTTTTAAAACCTCTTCTAAAAATATAGGCTTATCAATATTTCCATTATAATATTTATGATATATTGTAACATTTTTTAATTTTTCCCATTCGGTAGTATATATGCTTCTTAAATATTTTCCATCTTCGTTAAAAGTTGAAGCGTCCATATCGACTAATATAAAATTAGGTTTTCCATTAAAACAAAATACTCTATAATCATATAGACTTCCGTCCATTTGTTCAATATATTTTTCGCATATTATTTTAGGTTCTATGTCTATTCATAACTGTAATAATAATGATTTGAAAAAGGTTTTAACCAACCGTTTAATTTATTTTTAGTTTCCTCTATATTTAATTTCGATTTGTCTTTTACTATTATATTTTGCCCGCTTCCCCAATTCACTTTTAATACAAATTGTTTTGGCAAAGAATTAAAATCTATATCTTCGACTTTATCCCAAACGCCAATTAAAGGAATTAAATATTCTTCGCCTATTTTTTCTTTAATATATTCTCTCGCTAAATATTTGTCTGCACATTTTGTCATTAAAGGATTATGATAATATAGTTTTAACCATTGAAGTTTTTCGTTATAAGTTTTAGGATTTTCTAAATTAAGTTCATAACCAAGCGCTTCTTTAAATTGCTTTTTAATTATATCTTCTCTAAATTTTATATTTTCTTTTGTTTGCATATTAAGTCCTTAAAAATAGCATTTAAAAAATATTATAACAGAATAATTTTATTTGTCAAAATTATAAATAAAAAATATAATCTTATTTATTTACTTTATTTTTAAAATCTCAATTTTATAGAATTCACATGAGCGTCCAATTTTTCATTTTCAGCAAAATTAATTACATTATCTTTAACTTTCTTCAAAGCTTCTTTAGTATAATAAGTTATATAAGATTTTTTAATAAAATCATCAACAGAAAGAGGAGAAGAAAATTTTGCAGTTCCGCTTGTAGGCAAAACATGATTCGCTCCAGATAAATAATCGCCCAAAGCTTCGGGAGTGTTCGCTCCTAAAAATATAGAGCCTGCATTTTTTATTTTTGATAAAATTGAAAAAGGTTCTTTTATATTTATTTCCAAATGTTCGGGAGCTAATTCATTGCTTATAAAAATCGCCTCTTCGATAGTTTTCGTTATAATTATTTTTCCGTTATTTTTTATCGATTCTTCCGCTATTTCTTTTCTGCTTAAATTTTTTAATTGTTTATATAATTCTTCTTTTACTTTACTTGCGATATTTTCGCTTGTCGTAATTAAAACGCTTGAGGATAATTTATCATGTTCGGCTTGAGCGAGCATATCTGCAGCAATATGAATCGGATTTGCATTTTCATCCGCTATAATTAAAATTTCGCTCGGTCCTGCAAACATATCTATAGAAATTTCGCCATAAACGAGTCTCTTTGCCGTTGCGACATAAATATTTCCAGGTCCGACTATTTTGTAAACTTTAGGGACGCTTTCAGTTCCATAACTTAAAGCCGCAATTGCCTGCGCTCCGCCAATTTTAAAAACTCTATCGACTCCCGATATTTTAGCCGCCGCCAAAATAATATCGCTTATTTTTCCATTTTTATTTGGAGGCGAGACAAGAATAATTTCAGGCACTTTCGCAACTTTCGCGGGAATAACATTCATTAAAACCGTTGAAGGATAAATTGCAGTTCCGCCAGGAATATAAACGCCGACTTTTTCAATCGGATTTATTATTTGTCCCATAACGATTCCGTTTTCTTCGTTAGTTATGAATCCGTTTCTAATTTGTTTTTTATGGAATTTTTCAATATTTTTATAAGCCAAATTTAAAGTTTTTTTAAATTTATTATCTATTCTATTGTAAGCCGAATCTATTTCTTTTTTTGAAACTTCCAAAATTTTTGTGTCGGCTTTATCGAATTCTTTATTATATTTTATTAAAGCTTTGTCTCCGTTTTTTTTTACATCTTCAATTATCGCTTTAACTTTTTTATTAATATTATCATAACTAAATTGACTTCTTGCTAAAATCGGTTTTAAAGAATCTCCATTTTTATAATTTATAATTTTAATCATAATACTTCCTCAATATTTTTAACGATTTCTGTTATTAAATTATTTTTAAACTTAAAACTCACTTTATTTACAATCAATCTTGAGCTTATATAATCTACTATATCTTTAATCACAATTAAATTATTTTCTTTTAAAGTGCTTCCCGTTTCCACAATATCTATAATAACATCGGATAAATTAAGTATCGGCGCTAATTCTACCGAACCGTTTAATTTTATTATTTCGACATCTCTATTTATAGAATCAAAATATTTTTTAGACACATTTATATATTTTGTGGCGACTCTCAATCTTCTCTCAATATCTTCTTTATAATCTTTAATTGAAGCCATACATATTTTGCATTTTCCAAATTTCAAATCTAATAATTCGTAAATATCATGCGAGTTTTCAAGCAAAATATCTTTTCCGACAATTCCAATATCGGCGACTCCTTTTTCTACATAAATTCCTACATCGGAAGGTTTGACAATTAAATATCTTATTCCTTTATTTTCAAAAATAAGTTTTCTATTGTCTTCTAACAATTCTTTATTTTCGTATCCTATCTTTTTAAATAAATCGTAGACTTTTTTTAATAATCTGCCTTTCGGCAAAGCTATATTAATTTTATTCATTTTATAATTTTCTTTTTTATTTTAATGAAATTTATTTTTTATTTATTTTTGTTCATTATTAAAATCATTATATAATAAAATTAAATTTTTTGTAGAGTAAAATAATATATTGAATTGAAATTATAAATGTTATGATAAAATATGGATTAGATTTAATTATTAAAATTATTTATTTGTTAAACTAATTAAAAAATTATTCATATAATTTGGATAAAAATTATAGTATTCTTCAAATTCTTGTTCGCATTTTTAAGCCTATAAAATCACTCTTCTATCTTTGGAATTCATTGAGGGTAAATACTTATACTAAACAATAATAAAAATATATTTAGCTTTAATAATTTATAAGATATTTATAATCTGCTAAAATATACCATTCGTTTTTATATTTGAAATTCTTTCTATAACCGCCGAATACTTTACCATCTTTTGCAGGTTACAGATTAATATCTAATCTGGAAGGCAATATATTTGTATAAACTTTAAATTGAGTTTCTGGAGGTATAAAAGTCGGCGATAATAAATTTATTTTTTGTATAAAAATATCGATATTGAAATCGTTAATAAAACTATAAAAAATAATAAAGATTTCTTCATTTTTCTATTTTCTATCTATACTTTTTATTTAAAATCCTGTTAAATAAAACCAATTTATATAAAATGCCAATTTGGTTTTTCAAAAATTTAAATAATATAAAATTAGAATGGACGATTGTATTGTATTAAGGAATGAATTTTTCAACAACATTAAACCATTAATATGAACTGGAAATGAAACTATAAAAATACGAACTTTACAAAACTATTATATAATAATTTTCTTTACTTTTTTTATAATATTGTATATATTATAAAATAATTAAAAAAGGTTTTATATAAATGAAAGAAATTTTAAAAATTACGGCAATTATAATATTATTGATATCTCTTATATCATGCAATCAAGTTTTCAAAAATAGATATAATTTAAATAAAGCCTATTCGTTATACGAAAAAGGAAAAAATAAAGACGATGACGAAGCTCTTCTTGAAATAACGGGAACTTATAACGATATAATAAATCAAAAAATTTACGCTCAAGATAGACTCGCCGCAGTTTATAGAACTTTGGGAGAGAGAAGTTTGGCTAAATCTCAATACGGATATTCTGCAAAATATTTTTCAGAAGCGTTAAAAGTTTTACCCAACAGTCCTTATTTAAGATATGGGCTTGGAATTTCTTATTCTTATTTGGCGGAAAGCGCCGATACGGAAGAGAAGAAAAATGATTTTATAAAGAGAGCGGAAAATAATATAAATTTTGCAATTAGTAAAGACGCTAATAATCCTAATTATTACGCCGCTTTATCTTCGCTTAAAGGAATTAAACAAGATTATTATGAAGAAGCGCTTGAGCTTATAAATAAAGCTATTTCTCTTTCGCCCGATAATATAGATTATCTTTTTTTGCTTGCAAGATTGCAATATAGCGTTGGAAATAGAGATAGAGCGGTTGAAGTTTATAGAAGAATAATTAATTTGAGCGATTCTTCAGCTATAAAACAGAAGGCTTTAAATAATATTAATCAAATTTTAAATAATAATTAAATAATAATTAGAAAATAAAAATGAGTAAAAATAACGATATAAAAACATATTTGATAGCCCTTAATCAAATTGAAAAAATCGGCGATAAAAGAATATACGAACTTATAAAACATTATGAATCGGTTGAAAATATTTTTGAAGAAAAAGAAAATAACTTAAAAGAATTGATAGAAAAAAAGTTTAAATTTAAACTTGACGATTTTAGTAAAAATGAAATTTTAGATAAAGCTCAAAATATAATAAAAAAATCCGAAGAGCATGAAATAAAAATTTTAAGTTTATTCGATAAAGAATATCCTTTTAACCTAAAACAGATTGATAATCCGCCTTACATACTTTATTATAAAGGCGATTTAAAAAAGTTAAGAAGAAATTGCGTGTCGATAGTCGGAACGAGAACGCCGACTAATGAAAGTAAAAAATATGCATTCGATATTGCCTCAAAATTATCGGCGTTAAATATTACCGTAGTTTCGGGCATGGCTAAAGGAATAGATACGGAGGCTCATTTGGGCGCAATATCTTCGCTTGTAAATACGGCTGCGGTTTTAGGAAATGGAATCGATATAGTTTATCCTTCGGAAAATTTAAGAGTTTATAATAAATTAATTGAAAGCGGAATTGTTTTAAGCGAATTTGAAGTTGAAAGAAAACCAGATAGAATGAATTTCCCAAGAAGAAATAGAATAATATCGGGTTTATCTTACGCTACAATAATGGTTGAAGCTCCAAGCAAATCGGGCGCTTTAATAACGGTAGATTTTGCTTTAAATCAAGGCAGAGAAGTTTATATAGCTCCTTACGATGAAAAATTAAAAGAATATTTTGGAAATCATAAATTGTATAAAGAAGGCGCTAAAATTCTTAACGATATAACAGATATACTTGAAGATTTTGATTCTATATTTTCAAACGATGACGATTATTTGAAAATGAAATTAAAATATTTTGAAGGCGGAAATATACAAAGAAAAGAATATAAAGAAATTAATAAAAATAAGGTTGTAAAAACTCAAAAAATTAAAGATAATAAAACGAATAAAAAAACTGAAAATAAAAAACCGAATTTAACGGGCGAAGAAGCTAAACTTTACGATATAATAAATAAAGTCGGTAAAGTCCATATTGACGATATTATAGAAGAAACGGGAATGAAAACTCAAGCCGTAACTTCTATTTTAATGCAACTTGAAATAAACGGTTTTATAAAACAAACGGCTGGAAAATATTATAAAATAAAAAATTGAAATAGGATAAAAAATTATGGAAACTAAAGAAAAAATAAAAGAAAAAAAATCAAACGCCATTTCTAAAAAAAAGAAACTTGTAATTGTGGAATCTCCCGCAAAGGCAAAAACTATTAATAGATATTTAGGAGCGGATTATATAGTTAAATCTTCTATGGGACATTTAATAGATTTGCCTAAAAGTAGACTCGGTATAGATTTAGACAACGGATTTGAACCCGAATATATTACGATAAGAGGAAGAGCTAAAATATTAAACGAACTTAAAAGAGAAGCTAAAAAATCCGAAGAGGTTTTGCTCGCTGCGGACGATGATAGAGAAGGAGAGAGTATAGCTTGGCATATAGGAAATAGAATAAAATTGGCAAACTCAAATATTCCTATAAAGAGAATAGTTTTTCATGAAATAACGAAAGACGCCTTAAACGAAGCGATTGAAAAACCAAGAGATATTGATATTGCGAAAGTAAACGCTCAAAAAGCTAGGAGAGTTTTAGACAGATTAATCGGATATAATTTAAGTCCTCTATTATGGGAGAAAATAAAAAGAGGATTGTCTGCGGGAAGAGTTCAAAATGTAGCTTTGCTTATAATATGCAATAGAGAAGGAGAAATAGAAGCTTTTATTCCCGTAGAATATTGGACTTTCGGAGTATTCTTAAAACATAAAAATAAAGAATTTTTGGCGGAACTTCAAAAATATAAAGGCTCAAAACCAGAATTAAAAACTAAAGAAGATGTCGATGAAATAATGGAACATTTAAAAGATAAAACTTATAAAGTTTCTTCGATAGAGATTAAAGACAGATTAAGAAATCCAATCGCTCCTTACACGACAAGCAAATTGCAACAAGCTGCAAGCACTTCTTTAGGTTATAATTCTTCAAAGACGATGCAAATCGCCCAAACTTTATACGAAGGCGTTTCTATAGCGGGAGAATCTACGGGACTTATAACTTATATGAGAACCGATAGCGTTAGAATATCGCCAGTAGCTCAAGAGCAAGCGAGAGAGTTTATAAAAAAAGAATACGGAGAAAATTATTTGCCTATAGAAGCGCCAAGTTATTCAATAAAAAAGAACGCTCAAGATGCGCATGAAGCTATAAGACCTACAAATGTATTTTTAACGCCCGATTATGTGAAAGAATATTTAAAAAGCGAACAATATAAATTATATAAACTTATATGGGAAAGATTCGTTTCTTCTCAAATGCTTCCCGCTAAAATGAAAAATACGAGAGCTATTATTGTCGCGGGAGATTGCGAATTTTCAGTTTCTTCTTCAAAAATAGAATTTGACGGTTATTTGAAAGTTCTTACTATAGATAAGGGAGATAAAGAAAAAGTTTTAAAAATGCCTAATCTTTCAGAAAATGAAATTTGCGAATTTGTAGACAATAATTCCGAACAGCATTTTACGACTCCGCCGCCGAGATATAATGACGCTTCTTTAGTAAAAACGCTTGAAGAATCGGGAATAGGCAGACCTTCTACTTATGCGCCCACTATAAGGACGATAATCTCAAGGCATTATATTCAAAGAAAGGGCAAACAGCTAGTGCCGACAGAGTTGGGAAAATTGGTTAATGAACTTATAAGCGAAAATTTTTCAGAACTTATAAATATTAACTTTACGGCAAATATGGAGAGTAAACTTGATAAAATAGAAGACGATAATATAGAATGGAATAATATATTAAAAGAATTCTATCCTCATTTTTTGGACACTTTAAAAACGGCTACGGAAAATATCCATAATATGAAGGATTTTTTCAACGAGGAAACCGATTTTGTATGCGAAAAATGCGGTAGGAAAATGATTAAAAGGCTTGGAAGATACGGATATTTTATAGCATGTTCGGGCTTCCCTGAATGCAAAAACGCAAAGGGAATTTCTTTTGGCGTATGTCCTAAATGTAAAGGAGATATAACTTTAAAGCGTTCTAAAAGAGGAAGAGAATTCTACGGTTGTTCCAATTATCCTAAATGCGATTTTGTAAGTTGGGATAAGCCTATTCAAACTCCTTGTCCTAAGTGTAACGGACTTATGGTTGAAAGGCAAATAAAAAATAAAGGATTATTTAAAGTTTGTATCAAGGAAGATTGCGGATATTCAGAGGAAATATCGGAAGATTCAAAAGAAGAATAGCTTTTATTCTAATTTTAGTATTTAGTTTAATTAATATTGCAAAATCCGAAACGGTAAAATTAAATAATTTAAAAATAAAACCCGAAGATTTGAAAAAAACTTTTAATCCCGTAGCGAATAAATTTAATCAAAAAACGATTACGGCAATAATAATAGACGCGGGACATGGCGGAAAAGACCCAGGCTCTATTGGAATAAACAAAATTAAAGAAAAAGATATTGTTTTATCGTTTTCGTTAGAATTGAAAGAAGAATTAAAAAAAATACTTCCAAATGTAGATATTGTCCTTACGAGAGATAAAGACACTTACCCGACTTTACAAGAAAGATATAAAATAGCCAATACGGCGGCTAAAATAGAAACGGATAAACCTGAAAACGCATTATTTATAAGCGTTCATGCAAACGCGTCTTTAAGTCCAAGCGCAAAAGGTTTTGAAGCATATTTTATAACGGCTCAAGAATCGAGCGAATACGCGAGAGCGGTTTCTATGCTTGAAAATAGAGCATTGGTTAAATTTGATAAAATAGACGCTTCAAAATATGAAGAAAATTCTTCTCAATTAACTCATAATTATATGCTTGTAGAACAATATCAAAAGGAAAGCAGATTATTAGCTCAATCGATAGTTGACGAAGTTTATAAAGTAAGCGGAGTTTCAAAGAGAAATAAACCCGTTCAAAACGCTTTATTTTATGTTTTAAAAGGTTCAATAATGCCTTCGACTTTAATAGAGATTGGATTTATAACCAACGAAGAAGATGCAAAATTTATGAATACAAAAGAAACTAGAATTAAAATGGTAAAAGCAACAGCATTGGGAATAAAGAAATTTATAAAGGAATTTGAAGCGTCAGCCAGCTTTCAGTAAAATATAAAATAGCAATTATTTTATTTTTATTGAAAAATGCTTGACTATATAAAATAATTTCTTATCTTATTAATAGAAGCATTAATAAGGAGTTAGATTTATGATTATAGCTTTATCTTTTATACTTTGTATATTTTTGGTATGTAAGGATTTTATCTTTTATGATAATAAGAAAAGCAGAATTAAATAATTTAGACAGTATTGTAAAAATATTTGAGCATGCAAGAAATTATATGAAAGAAAATAATAATCCTAATCAATGGGGAGATAATCATCCGCCAATAAGTCTTATAGAAGAAGATATTAAAAATTCAATCGGCTATGTTTGTTTAGACAATGAAAATAATATAGTCGGTTATTTTTGTTTTTATGTCGGAATTGAAGAAGATTATAATGAAATCTACGAAGGAAATTGGCTTAACGATAGAGAATATGCCGTTATTCATAGAATAGCCGTAATGAGCAATCAAAAAGGAGTCGGCGGATTTTGTATGAGATTCTGTTTTGATAAATTTAAAAATATAAGAATAGACACGGGAAAATATAATATTCCGATGCAGAAATTACTTCAAAAAGAAGGATATATAAAATGCGGAATAATAAAAATAAGAAGAAACGGCGGAGAGAGAATAGCCTTTCAAAAAACCGAATAATTTAATAATTTAAAAAATTAAACGAAAGAATAACTTTTAATAAATTTAATAATAAATAATAAAAGCTAATCTTTCGTTTTAAAATTTAATTTAAAATAAATTATAGTTTATTCCATATCTTTTTGAAAAATACGATTAAAAAAACTATAACAGCGACAGTTAATGCCAATTCAAATAAAGTTTCTACAATATCGTCAAAGTCGTCAACTATTTTATACAAAATATAATTTGTCGGTAAACTTCTGCTAAAATAGATTAAGACTAAAAATAATAATCCTATTACGGCTATTATTCCTAAAATCCATAAAAACTTTTTAGACTTTTTTGAATTTGTTATAATATTATTTTTCATAGAACCTCCTTAAAAAATAAAAATAAAATTAATCGTCATACTCGTCTTTTTTAATATTAATATCTTTTCTGTCATATTCTATTATTTTGAATTCTTTATTTTCTTTTTTATCATAGTTTATTTTATATTCTCTATTTTCGTTTTTGTTATTTAAATTATTATCGTCTCTTATAAATTTTTTTACAAAATACATAACGGCTATAATCATAGCTATTATTCCGACAATTTTAAATAAATCTTCAAAGTCGTCAAATATATCTTCAAGAATATCGTCAAAACAATATAGTTTTAGAGAAACTATAAATAAAAAAATTAAACTATTTAAAATTATCTTTTTCAAATTAATCGTCCTTAAAAAAATATTAATTGCCTTTATCAGAATTTTTATTTTTATTCAAATATTTTCTAACAAAAAATATTACCGCCGCTATTATTACGGCTATTCCTATTAATTGAGCCAAATCGTCAAATATAAAATCAAAAGTATCTTCTATTAAATCGAAACAGTATAAATTAATAGCGATTATAAAGGTTAATATTATAGCATAAATTTTCTTCATTTTTTGCCTCCTTAAATTTCAATGAAGTTTTATTTATATTATAATTATAACATATTGTAATTATTTTGTAAAGAGTTTATAAATAAAATTTACATAAATTAAGCATTGTAAATTAAATATAAACACAATTATACTACATTTAATACATTTTTAACGATAAATAAAATCGAAAAATTAAATTAATTAAGCATTTTTTCAATATACCGAATATAAATAAACAGGCGGTATTAATGTAAAATATGTTTAAGTATGTTATAGAAGGTTCAAAAAATATATCGGGAACAGTTAAAATTTCAGGCTCAAAAAACGCTTCGCTTCCTCTTTTAGTTGCGTCTATTTTAACGGACGAGCCTATAACTTTGCATAATGTTCCCGATTTAGTAGATGTTCATGTTCTTATAAATATATTAGAGCCTTTGGGTAAAAAAGTTGATTTTAAAAATAACACTACGATTATAATATCTCAAAACGGTAAAAGCGATGAAGCGCCTTATAAATTAGTAAAAAAAATGAGAGGCTCAATAATAGTTTTGGGACCTTTGCTTGCGAAAAGAAAACATTGTCGAGTTTCTTATCCTGGAGGTTGCGCTTTTGGACCAAGACCGATAGACTTGCATTTGAAAGGCATGGAAATGTTGGGAGCTGAAATAAATTTATCGGGCGGTTATATAAACGCTTCGGTAAAAGATAGACTTAAAGGAAACGAAATAACTTTATCGGGAAAAAATGGACCAACAGTGCTTGGAACTGATAATGTTATGATGGCTGCAACTTTAGCAAAAGGCAGAACTGTAATAAATGATGCAGCAAGAGAACCTGAATGCGTAAATTTGGCTGAACTTCTTTTATCTATGGGAGCTAAAATTGAAGGAATAGGAACTTCAACTTTAACTATAGATGGAGTCGATAAATTGCATGGAGCTGAATTTGAAGTTATACCCGACAGAATAGAAGCGGGAACTTTTTTAGCAATAGCGGCTGCTGGAAGAGGAAAATTAAAATTAGAAAAAACTAATCATAAACATTTAACTTGCGTATTAGATTTATTAACTTCTATAGGTTGTGATATTAAAATAACGGACGATACTATTGAAATTGATGCTATAAATAGAGAATTAAAACCTTTTGTTATAGAAACTATGCCATATCCTGGATTTCCTACAGATTTACAGGCAATTTTTACGACTTTAGCATGCGCTATTAATGGAAAAAGCGATATAAAAGAGACAATTTATCCCGACAGATTTAGCAATGTTCCCGAGTTAATTCGTATGGGAGCGGATATAGAAGAGAGAGAAGCGAGTATAATTATTAATGGCGGAAAAAAATTATCGGGAGCGGATATTCAAGCAAGCGATTTGAGAGCGGGAGCGGCTTTGGTTGCGGCGGGAGCTATAGCCGAAGGAATTACTAATCTTCATAGAATATATCATATTGAAAGAGGATATGAGAATTTAGAAAATAAATTAAATAATATTAATATAAATACAAAAAAAGAAAAAGACGATATTTTATAATTTTATTTTAATTAAGGAGAGAAAATTATGGTTCGAGGAGTTTACACGGGAGCAAGCGGAATGATAGCGCAACAAGAGAGATTGGATGTTGTCGCAAATAATTTGGCTAATGTAGATAAGCCAGGATTTAAAAGAGATACGGCGACTTTTAAGGCTTTTCCTGAAATGATGGCTGCAAGAACGGAAGACGATGGAGTTGTAATATTTCCTTTAGGTTCTACAGATATAAGACCTTATGTTGGAAGAATGGGAACGGGCGTTGAAGTTAATGAAGTTTTTACGGAATGGGAACAAGGCTCTTTAAGAGAAACGGGAAATCAACTCGATATTGCTTTAAGCGATAAAGGTTTTTTTGCAATAGAAACTCCGCATGGCGAAAGATATACAAGAAACGGAAGCTTTCTTATAGATAAAGATAATTATTTGGTTACAAAACATGGTTATAAAGTAATGGGAGAAAACGGCTATATACAAATAAAAACTAATAATTATGTTATAGACGAAGAGGGAAGAGTAAGCGTTAATAAAAGATACCAAAATAATGATGATTTCGTTCAAATGACTCAAAACGAATGGAGAGACGAAGAAATTTTAGACACTTTAAAAATAGTTCGATTTGAAAACGAAAGATATTTAAAAAAAGAAGGAGAATCTTTTTGGGTTGACACGGAAATTAGCGGACCCGCGTATATAGCGCAAAAAGGAATTGACCGCCCGAAAGTTTTATCAAGATTTTTAGAAATGAGCAATGTTAATCCTATTAATGAAATGGTTAGAATGATTGAAGTTCAAAGAGCTTATGAATTAAACTCAAAATCAATAGCGACTCATGATACTTTAATAGGAAGAGTCGTAAACGAAGTCGGAAGAGTTTAAAAATTTCGTTAATAAATAATAAAAAATAATATAAAATTCCTTATTAATATTTTGATAAAAAATTTACGATAATATATAATAGCATATAAATAATTCTGATTACGAGGATACTATGGCTTTAAATAAATCCAAGAAAAAACTGATTCTTTCTTTGAAGATTCAGATTATAGGCATATATATATTATTAGACTTGATATTATGGTATTTGTTTTTATGGTTTTCATTATACGATAAACATGCATTTCCTTTTTACGGAGTCAAAATAGTTTTTGCAATAATAGCTTTTATATTATTTTTAAGATACTGTAATCAATGGGCAAAAGGGGAAAAAATAAAACTTGCCGACAAAGTAACTAAAATATTTTCAACTTCTGCAGTATCGGGAAGTATAATAGAAATAACAATATTCGCTTTTCTAAATCCGAATATTTATATATATACTTCTTTAGCGGCTGTTTTTGCCTGCTTGCTTTCAAGCGGCGCTATTAATTCTTTATACGCTTTAGTATTTAGAATAATTTCGCATAGAAGCGATTTGGAAGAGAGCGTTACCGTTTTTTATCTTTCGTTAACATTTAAAGTTCTTTATACGATTTTCTTTTTCTTTTCAAGCGTTGTTTTTGTTTTAATTTTAAATTATGTAAAAATAAGAGAAGAGGCATTTTTAAACTTAAACAGCGATGAAATTTTAAGCGAAATTATAGGCGTAAATAGTCATATAAATCAAACTTACAAAAACGCATTTTTAGATTTGAAAGTTTATGATAGAATAGTAAAAAATAATTTAAATCAAAATCAATTAGATATAAACTCTTTAAGAACTTATGTAAATAATAGAATTCAATATTTGGATTATAATTTAAGCAATAATTATAAATCTGTTTCTATCAATATAAACAGAGAATTTTTAACAAATAATTCTCCCGCTTCGTTGTCGATATTAAGAAATACGAATAATGTATATTCAACGGCGACAAGTTATAATTTTCCTTCAACTACTCTTATGAAAAGCAATGATTTTTATTCTATAATTTATTATGATAACGAAGGAGATATTTCGGTATATTCTTATTATCCTTTGGAATTAAATAATAGACAGCTTGGACATATAATAGCGAATGCGGATATAATGGAATATTTTAAATATATAGAAAGCAATCCTTCTCTCTCTTCTTGGAATTATATTAATTATAAATTAAATAATAAAAATATAGTTTACGCGAAAGATAGAAGATTTTTGAATCAAAATGTATTAAATATTTTAGGCTCAAGCGAAAATTTTTCTAAATATATAATGGAATTTGAAAATCAATTAAATGATAAACCTTCTTTTATAACTCCAATATTTGATATGAATAACGAAAAAACCGTAGCTATTATGTTTTATATGAAAGATTTGGATTCTGTAATCGTATTCTATAAAGATATAAATTCTATAATAAAATATTCAAATATAGAAAAAACTATAACTCTGTTTATAATAGTATTTTTTATAGGCTATTCTATATTGTCTTCTGTTTATATTCTTATTTTGCGTCTTACTTTTACTCCGATAAAAACTACTAACGCTTCTACGGTAGAGCTTAGAGAACAAAATAGAGATTTAAGAAAAAGAATAATGTGTAAGAATAATGATGAAATTGGGCTTTTGGTTTATAATTTTAATTTATTTATTAACGACTTGGAATTAATTATAGATAATTTGAAATTAAAAAGCGAAAATTTGATTAACGATATAAATAATGTCGAAAAAATTATGACTGAAAATTCTAACAGCGTAAATATTCAAACGGAAAGCATTAAAAAGAGCGTAGAAAATATTCAATCTATAATAGCTTCTATAAAAAATATTACAAGTTCAACCGAACAACAGAGAACGGCGTTTTCTTCCGCATCCGTTGCAGTTGATGAATTATTGCAAACCGTTTATAGAATTAACAATAATATAGAAATGCAATCCTCTTCTGTTGAGCAAACTTCCGCATCCGTTGAAGAGATGATTTCAAATATTACGAGTATTGCAAAAAGCACGAGTAATGCTGACGCTTTATTTAAAAAGCTTTTAGTTGAAGCGGGAGACGGAGCCGATATAGTTGAAGAGGTTATAGAATCAATTAGAAATGTTGAAGCGAGCAGCGAGCAAATAAAAAATATTATAAACATTATTCAAAATATCGCGGAGCAAACTAACCTTTTGGCTATGAACGCTTCTATAGAGGCTTCGCATGCGGGCGAGATGGGAAGAGGATTCTCCGTTATTGCTGATGAAATAAGGTCTTTAGCCGAACATACTGCTGAAAATACAAAATCTATAACTACAATCATTAAAGAAATTACGAGAAGAATTGAAGAGAGCGTTGAGCTTGCAAATAATAGCGGACAATCTTTAAGCAATATAGTTAGCATATCGGAAAGCGCATCGAGAATAGTTTCCGAAATAAATACGGCAAATAGCGAGCTTGAAATAGGCGGTAAAGATATACTTGAAACTATTACAAAATTGAACGCGACAACTTCGGGAGTTAAAGATAGCGTAAAAGAACAGATTAATAGCGGAGATGCGGTAGATAGTCAAATTACTTTATTAGATAAAATAAATAAAGAGGTTGTAAATATAGTAGAAGCGAATAGTATGGAGGTAAACGAGGTTAATGATTCGCTTACTTCATTAAATTCGATTTCGACTCAAATTATTGAAAATAAGGATAGATTTTATAATATGACAAACAGATTAAATAATAATTTCACTATTTTTAACACATTGCTCATGAACTTTATTACAAATAGAGACGATGAAAAAAATGAAGAAGAAACAAAGAACGCTCTTCTTAAAGACGATAAATTCAATATAGACAAAGAAATTGACTCTCAATTAAAAACTCTTGAAGACGAATTAAAAATATCGGAAGAAGATGACGAGGAAGTTATAAGAACTTTGAAAGAAGATTTTAAAAATCCGAAAATGTTTTATTAAAAATATTTTCTATATTTATTTACAAAAGCGTCATAAGGATAAAATTTAAAAGAATCTTTATAAACATTTTCAATTAATTTATTTATTAAATTTAATTTCTCTCTAAAAGTTTTGTCTTTATCTTTTATTTTATTAAATTCAAAAAAGAAAGATTTTTTAACTATATTCATAAAAATATTTATTCTTATTAATTCGTCAAAAAAAGCGCCTTTTGGAATTTTTATTTTTTTTATAATAATAAAGAAAATTGAAATAAAATAAAGAATTGCTGCAATTCTTATAAAATAAATAATTGTAAAATCCGCTCCCGTTTTATCAATATAAAATCCAAATATTTTATAATATTCTCCTCTCGCATTCAAAGATTGAATTATAAAAATCGCTAAAAAATACGGAAACAAATATAATAATTTTTTCAAGGTTTTAAATATCGATTTTGTAAATATTATATGAAGAGCGAATAATATTATCGCAAAATATATTAATAAATTAAATTGCAAAAAAAATATTGATATAAAAATAAATAAACCTAATATTATAAATATTATATAAAGCATTATTTATTTACGCGCTCAACATAACTATCGTCTCTCGTATCAACTTTTATTTTATCGCCAATATTTATAAATAATGGAACATTAACTTCCATTCCCGTTTCAAGTTTTGCAGGTTTTAAAGTAGAGCCTGTAGTATCGCCTTTAAATCCTGGCTCCGTGTAGGTTACTCCTAAAATAACATGAATAGGAAAACGAACGGCTGTAACTTCATCGTTAATATATTGCAAATCAACTTCGCTATTATCCAAAAGATAGTATTTATTATCTCCCAATACTTCCGCATCAACATGAACTTGCTCGTAATTATCTAAAATCATGAATATATAACTATTTCCTTCTTCGTATAGATATTGAGCTTTTCTGTAGGAAATATCCGCTTCTTCCACGCTTTCGGTAGACGAAAAAGTTTTTTCAATAATATTGCCTTTTATCATATTTTTTAATTTAGTTCTGACATTTGCCTTTCTCTGTTGCGCTCTATGAAAATGGGCATCCATTACTAAATAGGTTTCTCCGTCTAAAATTATAGCGTCTCCTTTTCTTAAATCGTTTACTGGTAGCATAAAAACTCCTAATTTTTATTTTGAATTATATTTTATTAAAAATAAAATTTCAATCTTTAATTAAGGCGTAAAAGCCCTATATGCCTCAGAAACATACAGAGCTTTTACTGTCAACACATACACTTTAAAGAATTGCTTATTTCATAGCGTTAATTTTTTTCATCATATCCGATTTTTTAATTCCCGCTCTGTTTGAATGAATAATCGATTTTCTTGCAGCTTTATCTAAAGCGCTTGCATATTTTTTATATTCTTCCAAACTTGCATTTTTATCGTTAGCTTCTATTGATTTAATAACTTTTTTTCTTTGAGTGTTTAAAAAACTTTTTATTTGTCTGTTATATAAATTCCTAACCGAATTTTGTCTTAATCTTTTAGATGCTGATTTTATATTAGGCATTAATTATCTCCTATCTACAATAAAAATAAAATAATAATCGGAGTTAACGGGGCTCGAACCCGCGACCTCCTGCGTGACAGGCAGGCGCTCTAACCAAACTGAGCTACAACTCCAAAATTTAATTAATAATTATTCAATCTTTTAATTATCAATTCAATTAAATATATTAATATTATACATTATCTTATTTTTTTGTCAAGCGTTTTTTGTTTTATTTTTATAAAATTTATTTCTCCTCAACTTTTTCAAAAATTGAAGGTTTATTTATATCTATAGAGTGTATAGTCGTAATAGAATTAATCATTTCTACGCTTATAATCCCCATCATATAAGATAGTAAAGCGTCCCTCAAATCTTTATTATACTGAAATGTATTAACTCCATATACTATAATAGAATTATCATTTGTCTGTTTTATTCCTATATAAGATTTTTGTTTATCTTGGCTACCTCTAATTTTCGTTTCCGTAATATAATAAACGATATCTTTATCATTTTCATTTTTATCTTTTACATTTAAGTAATAATTTGTATAATTATTTTTTAAATTTATATCCTCTATTTTATTATTACTTATAATATATTTATGAGATTCTTTCCCAAGAAGCCCCTCTATAACTCCCTCATAAACTCCGTTTTTGATAGACTTTGAACCGCAGCCCACAGTTAAAATTAAAATTGAACTTAATAATATTTTTCTTAACATTTTTATTCTCCTTTTTATAATAATTTTATGATAATTTATTTATTAAAAATTAACTTACTTTATAAAAATACTCGCCTATAAATTCTTTAGGTATAGTTAAATATCTTGTTCTTTCATTTTTACATTTATATTCTAACCACTTCTTAAGCGCTTCTTTTTTTATTTCTTCAACTTCTATTTCTAACTTTTTTATCTCTTCTTTAATTTCTTCTATTTTTAAATTAATTTCTTCAAGATATTTACCATATTTATCTTGAATTGAACGAATATTTTTAGCTATATCGCTTGTATGTTCAGATATTTTATTTTCTATCTCGTTAAATTTGTTATAATAATTTCCATCCTCTATATTTTCCAAATCATCAAAAATAACTCTTTTCATAAAGTCAAATTGGGATTCATATTTATAACAAATATTGGCGTAATCATGCATAATACCATCTACTACATACATGCTATAAACAGTATCATTATAATATTTGTTAGTATAATAGGTATCAAAATTTGTAAGTATAATGTTTTTTTTATCATTAAATGTATTTGTAATGTCATTTAACCTTTCATAATAATTTGAAGTTTTGCTTTTATAATTTTCTATTTCGCTTACTAATCTATAATCAGAGCCTCTTGTTATCCTCGTATCTCCGTATTTATTATATATATCAGTCCAAGTGTCATTTTCTTTAATTGTAATTTTTTCAACTTTAAATTTTGTTCCGTAAAAATCGTAATAAAATTCAGTTAAGCTTTCTGTAACTCTTGGTATTGTTTTACCTTTATATTCGATTGTAATAGGAAATATATATAGATAATAATGAGTTCCTATCAAGAAAAAATTATCTTCATCTCTTAAGTAATTTAACAAATATTCTCTACTTAATATATTTGTTCTATATCCAAAATTAAGAATATCCATATAATCGTCTATAGTATATTCTTTAGAATTGTTAAATAATAAAGCTGCAAATTCATAAGATGTATATTCTTTCTTTTCTTTATAGGAACTTACACCAGATAATTTAAAATTAGAGCATACATTATATATATCTTTCATTAATTCTTTTGTATATTCGTCTCCCGTATTATAATAATTTATTAAATATTTATAAGCTCCTATCATATAATAGTAATAATCTACAAAATGCGATATTTCAACCGCTAATCTCCAAAGATATGTGCCATTATTCATAGCCTCACCTACACTATGGCATATTTTTAAAGTATATAACATCTCTTTAGCATCTTTGCATTTGCTCAAATCTACAGTTTTATAAAAATCTTCATGTTTATATTTACCAAATAAATTTAATGAAATAATATTAAATAATATGAATATAAATATAATTTTCTTCATTCTATTTCTCCTTGATTTAATAATTTTTTATTGAGGTATATTATCTCTTAATATATTGTATAACTCTATAATTTTTTTAGCGGTATCTTCGGCTTTATATTTATCAATATCTAAATTACTAAAATAAATATAGTTATCTTTTCCTCTTTGAAAATTATCAAATACATTTTTTATTTTATCTTCAATTTCTTCTAAACTCTTTATAATGTTATTATTTAGCGGATTTAGCCATATTAATATTTTCATATTATCAAAAAGATTTTGCTCTAATCTTACAGAAAGTCCACTTCTCACTACAATTTGCATATTATGACTTTTCCCAAACTGAATATTATATTTAATATCTTCCTTTTTAATTTTAACAGTTCCAGGAATTCCATTTATATGTGCGCCTACTCTTTCTGAATATTCCGCTTCTTTTATTACTTTTTCATTGTTAGATATTATATCAACTTTTTTACTTTGAATTACTTTTGTTGCATTTTCAAATAATCTTATGCATTCGTCTAATGTATCAAAATCTTCTTTTGATAAATTGCTGTTTTTTAGCAAATCAAAATAATTATGTTTTTTAAACAATTCTTTAATCATTTCTTGTTCCATATTGTCTTCCTCCGTTGTTTTACTTATTATTTTTTCATTATTTTTAATTTGAATTAAAGCGGAATAAATTGATTGATATTTTTCCTCTTTTCTTAAAAATTTATATTTTTTAAAAATATATTCTTCAATCCATTCTGCTATATCGTTATGAGATAAATAATATATTCTTTTACTTTCTTCTAATTCTGCTCTCTTTCCTCTGTCAATGCTGTATTCGGAAGGTTTATAAGCGTTTTTAGTCAAGTAAATTATAAATATTTCTTTTTCTCCGTTATATCTATCGTTATAATAATCTAATAATTGATTTTCTTGGTCGCCCGCATTTATTTTATTCTCAATAATTATTTCAAATTTATCGAATACGATTAATATATCAATTCTTCTTCCTTCGTTAATTTGAAATTCTTTATACACATTTTCCAAATTTGCATTTTTAATTTTATCTTTATATTCTTCATCAATAATATATTCAGAAAAATCTTTTGCAAAATTTATAGCTTCATGTTTAAAGTTAAGAATACTACATAATAATGCGCTGTTTGGAACTTCCTCGTATGTATTCCCTAAAATATCAATTATATTTACTTTAGGAACTAAACTTTTTTTAGCTTCGTCTACAGTAGATTTATACTTAATAGTGTTTTCTAACAAATTAAGTAATTGATTATCTTTAGACATTATAATCTCCTTTATATAAAAATTTAATATTTACTTATATTATTCAAATTATAATTTTAAATCAAATAATAATATCTTTAATTTATTATTATTTTTTTGAGGCTATATATTCTAATTCATCCCAATTTATATCTTCTGGCGTTTCCGCTGGTTCTTCTATAGTCATAAACAATTTGTTTTTATCCAATTTCAAACCATAATATGCCGTTATAAATAATATTTTTATGCTATAAATCGCTTGATTTTTATTTATCGCTCTTATATATGTAAATTGAATACTTTCAACGGCTAATTTTCCAAGTTCTGCCCATAAATTATTAGAAGTATTTTCCGTAACTTTCATAGAACCGTTGCCGTTTGCATCAAATATTAAACTTACTCCCTCATTATTATCTGCGAAAGTTTTTCCTTTGACCGATTTTATCCAAGAGGTTTCGGGATTTTTTGAAGTAGTAAAATCGCAACTAACTAAAAATAAACTTAAAAATATTAAATATATAATTTTTTTCATTTTTTTTCCTTGTATTAATTTTATATGCATAGACTATAGACTAAAATAAACAATCTATGCATATATAATCCTAATTTTATATAATAAATTTACCTTCTTTATCAGTAAAATTACCGAATACTATTGAAATAAGGTCTACCAAAGCCCATATTCCTACGCCTCCAAAGGTGAATATATATAAAATAGCAGTTCCTATTTTTCCAGCATAAAACCTATGCGCTCCGAGATAACCTAAAAATAAAAATAACAAAAAGCAAGTTCCCCAACTTTTTTCGGATTTTTGTTTTGAACCGTCTAATTTTCTTCTAACAACATTTCCTTCTTTATCTTTTAAATTACCCGTAAATATAGCTATAAAATCTACTATAGCCCATATTCCCGCGCCGCCTAAAGTTATTATGTATAAAATAGCAGTCCCTATTTTACCGACATAAAACCTATGCGCTCCTAACCATCCTAAAAACAGAAATAACAGGAAACAAGTTGCCCAATTTCTTTCTGAATCTCTTCCCATAGTCGAAACGACTATATGCTCGTTTAATTGATTTTGTTCTTGAAGATTGTTTTCTTCTGACATTTTTAACTCCTTAATTTTAAGTTTATATTTTTTATATTTTATCATACCTCAGGTATTAAATAGTAATACTTGTTTGTATGTAAAATTACCAAATAATAATTTATATAAATAAACGATTTTATTAAATATGAATTCAAAATAAATATAATAGTTTTTATAATTAATAAGTAAACATAAAATTTTAAAAAGTTTAAAATGAAGCTGAGCTGAGCTGAGCTGAGCTGAGCTGAGCTGAGCTGCTGCAGAATTTATTGTTTATATTATTACCATCTACTTTCATAAGCGAAACTATAACATTTTTAAAAATAAATGTCAAGCATATTTAATAAAAAAATTAAAAAAATTTAATAGCAAAAACGATATTTTTTAATTGGTTTATTTTTCGTAAAATTAGTATATAATAACTTTTTAAAAATATAAGGTTATTTAATTTATGTCATTATTACCAAATAAAGAACAGAAAGAGGCTATAGAGCATATAGACGGTCCTTTACTTGCGCTTGCTGGAGCTGGAAGCGGAAAAACAAGAGTAATAACCGAAAGGATAGCGTATTTAATAAAAAAAGGAATCTATCCAAACAATATACTTGCTGTAACTTTTACGAACAAAGCGGCTGCGGAAATGCGAGAGAGAATAGTTTTACTCTTAAAAGAAAAACCTAAAGGGCTTATTATAAGCACATTTCATTCTTTTTGTTTGAGAGTATTAAAAGCGGAAATAAATAAATTAGGTTATAAAAATAATTTTACAATTTATTCTTCTTCCGACAGCAGAACTTTAATAAGAAGTATTTTAAGAGAGATAAAAGTAAATACTCTAAATTATGACGAAAATTTATTTGCTTGGTATATTGATAAATATAAAAATAATTTAATAAAGCCTAACGAAGTAGAAGCGCATGACGATTTGGATAAAATTGCAAAGAGAGTTTACGAAGTTTATCAACATTATCTTAAAGGTTATAACTCTTTAGACTTTAACGATTTGATTAATTTAACAATAGATTTATTTATAGAATTTCCCGAAGTTTTAGATAAGTATCAGGAAAGATTTAAATATATAATGATAGACGAATATCAGGATACGAATTTAGCACAGAATGAATTGACAAATCTGATTGCATCAAAATATAGGAATATTGTAGTTGTTGGGGACGATGACCAAAGTATTTACGGTTTTAGAGGAGCGGAAATTTCAAATATTCTATCTTTTGAAAAACAATATAAAGACGCTAAAATAATAACTCTAACTAAAAATTATAGAAGCACTAAAGCTATACTTGAAGCGGCGCATGCGGTTATAAGCAATAATACTCAAAGGAAAGATAAAAAAGTTACGGCGGAAGGCGAGGATGGAATTCCCCCCGATATAATATCTTGCGAAGATGAGAGAGAAGAAGCTAAATTTATTGCAGAATCTATAATAAATTATTCTATAACAAAAAAATTAAATTACGAAAATTTTGCAGTTTTATTTAGAATGAACGCTCAATCGAGACTTTTTGAAGAAGCTTTTAGATTAAGAGGTTTGCCTTATACTGTCGTAGGCGCTTTTCAATTTTACGAAAGAAAAGAAATAAAAGATATTTTGGCTTATCTTAATTTATTCGTTAATCCCGAGGATGAAGTTTCGCTTTTAAGAGTTATAAATATTCCCAAAAGAGGAATCGGCGCTACAGCGATAAATAATTTAAATGAAATAAGCGTAAAAAATGGAGAATCGCTTTATCAAACTTTACTTAATTATAATAATATAGACGATATTCCGCCAAGAGCAAAAACGGGAATAAAAGATTTTTTAGAGATTATAGAAAGGTATAATAATATTTTTACCGTAGATAAAAACGCTCTTGAAAAACCTAAACTTTATGAGAATATAAATAAATTTTTAGACGAAATTGACTATCATAACGAAGTTTTAAACTCAAGCGACACGAGAGAACAAGGAAACAAGAAAATTGAAAATATAGAATCTTTAATGAATGGAATAGCCGAATACGAAAGAGGAAATAAAAACGCCACTTTAAAAAATTATTTAGACAGAATATTATTAATGAGCATGGAAGAAAATAACGAAGAAGAAAAGAAAAAAGGAATCATGCTTATGAGCATTCATTCGGCAAAGGGTTTGGAATTTCCTTATGTTTATATAGCGGGAATGGAAGACGGAATACTTCCGCATCATAAAAGCGTATCTGAAAAAGAAATTGAAGAAGAGAGAAGATTATGTTATGTTGCTATGACAAGAGCGAAAAAACATTTAACTTTAACTCATTGTTTAAGCAGAACAAAAATGGGTAAAAAAGTAGAATGCTTGCCTTCAATATTTTTAGAAGAGATGCAAAAAGGACTTCCTGAAAATATGGCTATGAACGAAGAAGAGTTTATAGATAATTTGAGATTGAGTTTAAAAGCCGAAAGAAATTAATTTTTATTTAAGTTATTTTTTTAAATTATTTTTCAATAAATTATTATTCGATTATTAATTTTATTCTTCATAATTTTTAGCGTTATCTTCTACATGAATTTTATTTTTATCGTAAAGCAAATAAGATATTTTATAGAAAATTAAAAACATTGGAGACGACAATATAACCGTTAATGGAAGTCCTATAAATAATTCGCTTCTTATCAAAACTGCGACATTAGACAAATCGGAATATATAGAAATTACTAAAAATAATCCTATGATTTTTATTAAACATCCGACTAAAGTTATAAATATTCCCGCCGTAATCTGCCTTACAAAAATTCTACTATTGAAAAAACCTAAAAAGAAACCTATATTTAAAAATATTATAGCGTAAGAGCCGAAAGTTGAATTTGAAACTACATCTTGCATTAAGCCTATAATAAAACCATAAATTACTCCGTTAAAAGAACCGTATTTAAATGATAGAAAAGCTAAAAATATTAATAATAAATCGGGCTTCGCTCCTAAAGATATTCTTATTAAATCGTAAGCTGGCGAAGATTGAATTAAAAGCAAAAGCAAAGAAGTTAATACTACAGATATAGCTCTTTTCATTTTAAAGCCTCCGAATCTTCATCCTCTTCTTCATTTGCAAGATTTAATACATCTTTATCGGGAATTTTTTTGATAATATATACATTTTCTAAAGTGGAAAAATTTACCGCAGGCTCTACATATAAATCGTGAAATAATCCATAGCTTTTCTTTTCAACTTTTAAAATCGTTCCTACTAAAATTCCTCTTGGAAAAACTCCTCCCATTCCGCTTGTAATTACTCTGTCGCCTTCTTCTACATCAAGTTGCAAATCTATATATTGCAAATGTGTTTGAGTTGATTTTGGATTTTGTCCCGTCATTATTCCCGTAGCTCTCGAACTTTCAAGCATTACCGATATTTGCGAACGCTGGTCTATTAAAGATAAAACTCTGCTATTATATCTTCTCACATCTACGACTCTTCCTACTAAAGCTTTATAACCGTCTTTATAAGATATTACGGGCATTCCGACTACTATTCCGTTTGCGCTTCCTTTATTTATAACTATAGTATTATAGAAATTTTGAGGGTCCTTTGAAACTATTTCAGCGTATTCAAGAGGATAATTATCTGTTGGAATTTCATTTAATAAAGCTCTTAATCTTTCGTTTTCTCTGCTTAACTGTTCGTATTCTAAAGCCGTTCCGCTTAATTCCGCTATTCTATCTCTTAATTTTTGAATTTGATTTTGCAAAGTAAATATATCATTAATGCTCGTATAAATATAAACAAAAGCTTTTGAAATACTTTTTGTAGCGCTTTGAATAGGATAAATTCCAAGCGAATAAATAGAACGGAAATTAAATACAAAATTGCTCCTATTAAGAACCATTAAAATTCCCGCTATAAGATTTAGTGCTATATATATAATAAGAAGTTTATGTTTTATAATGGCGTTCATTTTAAGAATATCGTCTATAATTCTTTAAATTTTTTGTCTCTTCAATAAATTTTCCGCATCCAATGGCTACGCAAGTTAAAGGATTTTCTGCTAATATTACGGGAACTCCCGTTTCTTCGGCTACTAAATCGGTAAATCCATGCAATAAAGAAGTTCCTCCGCTCATAACTATTCCCCTTTCTACTATATCGGCTGAAATTTCGGGAGGAATTTGATTAAGAACGGATTTTATCGCTTCGACTATTTCAACTAATATATCGTTTATAGAGTCTTTTACTTCGGCGCTGTTTATAGTTAAAGTTTTAGGAAGCCCTGAAACCGAATCTCGCCCTTTAATATCCATAGTTTTTGAAATATCGCCTTTAAATGCGTTTCCTATATTTATTTTAATCTCTTCTGCAGTTCTCTCTCCTATATAAAGGTTATGAGTTTTTAACATAGATTTTACTATAGCTTCGTCAAGCTCGTCTCCTCCAACCCTTATAGAAGCGCTTTTAACCATACTACCCAAAGACAAAACGGCAATCTCCGTAGTTCCTCCGCCAATTTCAACTATCATATTTCCGTTAGGTTCATTAATTGGCATTCCTGCTCCTATAGCTGCGGCTCTCGATTGCTCTAAAAGAAATATTGTTCTCGCTCCAGCTTGCTCGCAACTTTCTCTAACCGCTCTTCTTTCAACTTCGGTAATTCCCGTAGGAATTCCAATAGCTATTCTCGGTTTAACCAAAGTCTTTTTATTATGCACTTTATTAATAAAATATCTAATCATTTTTTCAACCGTTTCAAAATCGGCAATAACTCCGTCACGCATAGGTCTTATAGCTGCAATTGAGCCAGGAACTTTACCAAGCATTCTTTTAGCTTCGATTCCTACGGCGATAACATTTCCCGTGCTTTTTTCAACGGCGACAACGGAAGGTTCGGCTAATACTATTCCTTCTCCTTTAATATAAACCAAAGTATTTGCCGTTCCTAAATCGATTCCCATATCGCTTGAAAACATATTATATACAAAATTCATCATATTCTTTACAATCTCCCATTTATAATCTTCTTAACGCATCTATTGCGGGTTTATACGAATTATCTATTTTCAAAGCTTCTCTAAACATATTAATAGCTTCGTTTCGTCTTTTATTCTGTCTATATAATATTCCTATACTATAATATAGATTAGGATTTTTGTCATCCATTTCCAAAGCCTTTTTATAAAAAAATTCGCTTTCTTTATATAATCCTTGCCTGAAATATAAATTTCCTAATTTGAAATAAGTTTTTAATTCAATATCTATATTCCCGTTAAATTTATCGGTAATATACGATAAAGTCTGTATAGATTTTGTATAATCTTTATTTCCTTCATAGGCGTTTGCAAGCTCGTAATATAATTCTATATTTGTAATATTTTGATTTTTTATTATATTCTCCAAATAATTTATAGCTTCTTTATACAAACCTATATTATAACATACTTTAGAAAGCTCTATTACCGTAGAAACTCTATTATCTCCATTCTCCAAAGCTTTAATATAAGAATCGTAAGAATCATCATAATAAGAACTTCCAAGTTTTTGATAGCTAAATGCAAGTCTTTGATATATATTGTATTTATTTTTTAAGAATTTTCCCGTTATAAGAATCTGCCTTGCATATTTTATAATATTTTCGCATGAAGAAATTATTATATTTTCGTTTATGCCGTTTATTATTACATCGTAATACAAATCTATTCCCGTCATTAATATATTTTTATCAAGCGGATTTTTATTATGCATATCTTTAAATACAAAAGAAGCGTTATCATAATCTTTAACAAGCATATAATCGTAAATTGATTTGAGTCTTTTTTTCTGTATATAATTTGAAATAAATAAATATATGCAAACCGAAAAACCTATAATACCGATTAAAGTAAGTATTACGATATTAGCTCCGATTTTTTTCTCAACATTATAAAAATAAGGCATATTTACTCTTTATTTAAAAATTAATTTGTTTCCAAATTAGAATTCTCATTATTTGAATTATATAAAGATAATATAGTTTCTTTAGGGTTAGTTTGCGGATTAGGCGCTATAACGCATAAACCTTCAAGCATAACTCCGTTTTGTATTATAAGCTCGGGCGTTCTTATCTCTCCCAATACTCTGCTTGTAGGCATAAGCATAACTCTGCTTGACGCTTCTATATTTCCAACGACTATTCCCTCTATAACGGCGGCGATTGATTTTATATTTGATTTAACTTTTCCCGTCTGCCCAATAATAACATTATCGACTTCCAATTTATCGCCTTCATAACAGCCTTCTACTCTCAAAGTTCCTTTTAAGGTAAATTCGCCTTTAAAATAAGAACCTTCTCCTATAATTGAATTTGATTCTAAAGAGTCATTTTTTTTAAACATTTAAAACTCCTATTGTTTCGTATATACTATTGAATTATTTATATTAGCGGATTTAAATTTAGTGTCGAGTCCAAATAAAGATTCGGTATGCCCGATAAATAAAAATCCGTTTCTATTTAATATATCATAAAATCTGTTAACAGTCAATTTAACCGATTCGCTATCGAAATATATTAAAACATTTCTGCAAAAAATAATATCTATATTATAATGCGGACTTTTATGCATTAAATTATGGCAATCGAAAGTTATTAAATCTTTTACTACGCTTTTTACAGAATAAATATTTGCGGAAGTTTTATCAAAATACTTTTTTAAATATCTTCTATTAATGCATTCTATTTTATCAGAATTATATTTTCCTTCTTTTGCTTCGATAATAGAATGAGTAGATAAATCGGTTGCAAATATTTTTATATTTTCCGCTTTAATATTTGGAGTTTCTAAACAAGTTATAGCTATAGAATAAGCTTCTTCGCCCGTAGAACAACCCGCGCACAAAATTCTTATCTGCTCAGATTTTCTTTTAGATTTTAAGAGTTTCGGCAAAACGAATTCTTTTAACAAATTAAAATCCGATTGCGTTCTGAAAAATTTTGTTAAATTTGTAGTTATGCTTTCTAAAAATTCTTCAAGACAATCTTTATTTGAAGAAACTAATTTATAATAATCGTAAACTTCTTCTATTCCTTTTTCTTTCATTGAAGAGAAAATATGCGGTTTTAAAATAATTTCGTTTATAACATTAAAACGAATTCCGCTTTCCCTATATACAAAGTCTTCAAAAAGATTGAACTCTTCTCTTTTTAATTCTAAAGCATTCAAAATAATAATTCCTAATTAAAGAAGATATAGAATTATAATATTTTAATAAATTAAATATTATAAATATTTTTTATTTTTTTTCCAAAACCATTCTTATTCTTTCAAGAACTTTTTTTCTGTCTAAAGGTTTTGTTATATAATTTTTTGCTCCAGCTAAAAGAGCTTTTTTCACCATATCCTCTTTACCCAAAGCGCTAACCATAACAACTTTTGCTTCTTTGTCGAATTCAATTATTTTTGTTAATGCAGTAATTCCATCCATTTTGGGCATAGTAATATCGAGAGTCACCAAATCGGGTTTATGCTCTTTATACATAGAAACGCCCTCTTCTCCATTTTCCGCCGTTCCGACAACTTTATAATTTTCGGAAATAAAAATTTGTTGTAATTGTTTAACTACAAATGCAGAGTCGTCCACAAGTAAAACTCTGTATTGTTTGCCAAATTCATTTATTCCATCGGCGCTTTTTACATTAAGTTCAGACATATTAATCACTCCTTTTACAATATTGTATAATATATATCGTTTATTTTCAAGTATTAATAATTAAAATATTGTTAAAATTATTTAATTAAATTTCTACTTTCATAATATTCTTTCCACCTTTTGCCTAATTTTTCCGCTTTTGCTTTAATAGAATTATTAAAATAATTTTTTAATTTCGGCAAATCTTCTTTATTTTCTTTAGCTACGCTTCCAATTAAATTTGACAATAAAGTAGACATTTCTATTTTTTTATTTCCGTAATAATAAGAATAAAGCGCCGATTGATAATAAACCGAAACCGCTTCCGCCGTGCTAACTATGGAATTTAATTCTTGTATTTTTGCATTTTCTAAACTTCTGCCATTTCTTAATTCGTTAAAAGTTGTAGATAAAACTTCAACTACATCGTCCTCAACCGACATATCTATATCGGCAAGTTCAAATAAACTCTCGCATTGATTTTTTATAATTTCCGCTTCAATTTTAGGATTTTTTACGGGCTCTACAGTTTCAAAATTAAATCTTCTTTTTAAGGCGCTGCTCATTTCGTTTATGCCTTTATCTCTCGTATTTGCCGTAGCTATTATATTAAATCCCGCTTTTGCAAAAAGTATAGAATTCTGTTCGGGAATATTTAAAATTTTATCGCTTAAAATACTTATTAAAGAATCTTGAATTTCTAAAGGGCATCTTGTAATCTCTTCAAATCTAGTTATTAATCCTTTTTCCATTCCTATATAAACGGGCGAAGGAACTAAAGCTTCATTAACGGGACCTTTGGCAAATAAAATTGCATAATTCCAAGAATATTTTATATTATCTTCGTTTGTTCCCGCAGTTCCTTGAATTGTTATAGAACTTGTTCCGCTAATCGCCGCAGATAATAATTCGCTTAACATTGTTTTTGCAGTTCCAGGTTCGCCGACAAGCATTAATCCTCTATTGCTTGAAAGCGTAATTATAGCTCTTTCTACTAATGCATCGTCTCCGTAGAATTTTCTTTTTATGGTTATATTTTCAAGCTCTTTGCCTAGTATAAAATCTCTAACCGCTTGAGGAGATAAAACCCAATTTTTAGGTTTGCTGTTATTGTCAATTTTTTTTAAAGCTTCTAATTCTTCTTTATAAAGCTCTTCGGTTAAAGGTTTTTGATTAATATAATTATATTTTTTATTTTTATTCATATTTTCTCTTTTAATTAAAAGTTAATTCTTATTATTATATCATAAAACTAAAAAAATTAATTTGTTGAAATAAAGTTTAGTTTTTAAGATAGTAAGGCTTAAAAATTAAAAATACTTAAAAACATAGTTATTGCGAGCCGACTTCTTTAAAGGAGTGCTTTGACATTGGCATGGCAATCCACATTTAAATAAAGTTAATTTTCAATTTCATTAATAAATGAATTTTATTAAAAGTAGATTGCTTCGGCTATAAATAACCTCGTAATGACGGTAAATTAAATTTTAGAAATTTTTGATTTGAGAATTTTATTTTATATTTCAATTTTTTGATTTATTATAATTTATATTTTTTAAATTTAAAACTTATTTTAATTGAAAATTTTA
>ERZ791737.503-NODE-503-length-31342-cov-17.721002_pt1 | contig 31342 bp, 19 predicted proteins | sample MGYA00510042_ERZ791737 | MGnify/ENA primary metagenome ERZ791737 (study PRJEB30046, sample SAMN00791965) | human gut metagenome | study: EMG produced TPA metagenomics assembly of the A metagenome-wide association study of gut microbiota in type 2... | reverse complement strand
GCTTCTGTTTTATATACTCTTCAAATATATTATGATTTTTCGGGTTATTCGGATATGGCTATCGGTTTAGGTAAAATGTTTGGATTTAATTTTTTAGAGAATTTTAATTATCCTTATATATCGAAATCTATAAAAGAGTTTTGGAGACGCTGGCATATATCTTTATCGACTTGGTTTAAAGAATATTTATATATTCCGCTTGGAGGAAATAGAAAAAGAAAATTATTCACATATATAAATCTTTTAATAGTTTTCTTTGCCACAGGTTTATGGCATGGAGCGAGTTATAATTTTATTTTATGGGGATTATTTCATGGTTTCTTTTTGGTAATCGAAAGAATATTTTTAGGCAAATTATTAGAAAAGAATAAATTAAAGTTTATCAATCATATTTATGTAATCTTTGTATTTGTAATTGGTTGGGTTTTATTTAGAGCCGGATGATTTAAAACATGCATTTGAATTATATAAATTAATGTTTAGTTATAAAGAAAGTATTTATACAGTCCGTTATTTCTTTTATCCTCAAACTTTTGTATGCTTTATATTTGGCATTTTATTTAGCGGATTATTTCAAAGCATATTTACAAAAGTTAGAGAAGCTACATTTTCAAGCAAGGTTTATATACTTGAAAGCGTGATTCAATTTATATTATTATTTATTTGTATTATGTATTTGGTAAACGGCACTTATAACCCTTTTATTTATTTTAGATTTTAATCGAGGTTTATTTATGAGAAAAATAATTTATTTAGGTTTATCGTTTTTATTATTAGCGACTTTAATTACTTTTTATATATTAGGGAGCAAGGAGAGAGTAGGGTATTTAAGCGATTTTGAAATAATTGAAGGAAATAAATCTAATTATATTTATAATTTTAGAATAAGATATTATGATAAAGTATTTAGAAATAGCGATATATACGGAGTTTATTTAATCACAAATAGTTTGCCCGAATATATTAAAGATATAAAAATGAATGAGTTGGGCAGTCCTTTTGGAATAATAATTTCGGATAAAATAATTGAAGAAGAAAAAATTGATAATATTAAATATATTTTGAGATTAAAAAATAGATTTATTTTATTTTCAATAATTATAATTTTATTATTTTTATTTGTATTGAAATATATTAAACCTTTTATAATTGATTTTTTTGCAGTATTTTCAGAGATATTTATTAGAATATTAAAATCAATAAACTTTAAGAACAAGTTTGCTATAATATTAATTTTATTTTTATGTTTCTTAATAATGCCAAATATTATTTATAGAATATTTTACAAAAATTTTGACCATACTAATTATGAGAATAGAACTTTTGCAAGCAGTCCGATTTTGGTATCTACTAACTATAACGAATATCCAAAAAATTATGAAAAATATTTTAACGATTACTTGCCGTTTAGAAACGAATTAGTTAAACTTAAAAATTTAAATGATATAAAAGCATTTAATAACCTTGTGCATAAGGATTTGATATTAGGCAAAGAAAAATGGTTATTTCTTAAGTGGGATCCTCTTATACCTAATTATATGGGGACATATACATATACTACTGAAGAATTAGAAAGAGCTAAAAATAATTTAATTAGACTAAAAGAAGTTTTTAATCAAAATGGAGCTGATTTTTATATGGTAATATGTCCTGATAAAAATCAAATATATCCAGAATATATGCCAGACTATATAAAAAGAATACACCCAGAATTTAATGCTACGGATGTTTTTATTAAGTATATGAAAGAAAATACTGATTTAAACATTATTTATTTAAAAGAATATTTTAGATGTAAAAAAATATTACCCTATATACTATAAATTTGATGCTCATTGGAATAAGTTAGGAGCATATTTTGGATACCAAGAAATAATGAATAATATAGGAAAAGATTATATAAATATTAATAATATATTTTTACAAAGAATAGACAATGCTGAAAATACTCCAAGTTTAGCTCAATTGGCTAGTTTAAGAAACAGTAAATTATATAAATATGATACAGAATATATTATATCTAATTATACCAAGTATAAGTATAAATTATTAACTAATTATAGGTGGGAATATATTTCTTGTGAATCAGATTCTAAAGATAATACATCTATAGTAATGATTAGAGATTCATTTGCTGATAATATATTTGACTATATGTCAACAAGATTTTCAAAAACATCTTATATTATCGCAAATGGAGATTCTTATTCTATTTCAAATATTATTAAGACAAATCCAAATATAGTTATATATTTAAGTGTTGAAAGATATTTTAAACATAGGATTTTATATGAATATATGACTTTATTTAATAGGTAGAATAATAGATTATAGAACAAGTTGAATGGAATTTAATAAAGTAAATATTACACCGAATTATAAGATTATTGAGGAGATTAATAATGATTAAAATAAATTATTTCAAATAGTATTATATAAAGAGAAAATTTAATAAAAAATTTATTGATAGAATATTGATAAATAAAAAGACAAGAGTTTAATTACTCAAGCCTTTTTATTTAATACTATTTTATCCTCTCGATTGTTTATCTTTCCACTTTTTTATAATCGTTTCAACTTCGTTTCTTGAATAAGAAGAATTTTTTACTATTTCATCCGTTTTCCATCCTTGTTTATACATATTAATAATAAATTCTTCTTTTTTATTGTCGACTATATTCGATTTGCTTCTTTTGGATGTAGTTTTTCCATCCGACATATATTTTTCCGCATTATCAAGCAAATCTTGTAAATATCTAACAAAATATTCCGCTCTTTCAAGATTCTTAACTATATTATCATTTTCTTTTTTCATATAGTTAAGATTTTCTCTTTGATTTTGCATCTCTTCAAGTATAATATTTAACTCTTCAAGTTTATTTAAGAATAGTTGAACTTTTTTATCGTTTTTCTCTATTTTATTAAAGTCTTTTTCTAGAGAAGAAATTTTATCCATGAAGACTTTTCTTTTTTCTTCTATATCTACCATAGCGGATTTAATGCCGTCAACTTTTTCTAAAACGGTTTCAATTTCAATATCCGCTTTATTCATTTGAGATAATATATTTTCCGCATATTCTTCTTTATCTTTTATAAATGAAAGTTTATCTTCTATTTGCGAAGCTATATCTATAACCGCTTTTATTCCCTCTTCGGTATTTTCTATCATAGAATTGCTTTCTGCTATATTTAAGAATTTATTTTGAATATCGTCAGTCATTTCAATTAAAATATTAACTTTATCTTGAGTGTCTTTTAAACTTTCTCTTTCTTTTTTTATGCCTTTAGAATATTCTAATATTTCTTTATGCATTTGTTTAAGCCCTTCAAATTCGGACATAGTTTTATTCATATCAGAAACTGCGACTTTAGTATCTTTTACTAAAATATCCAATTTTGAAACATCTTCTTTTATAGTTTTTGCGCTCTCTTCGGCTTTATCAAATATTTTAATAGTATTCATATATTTATCGATATCTTTTTGTATATCTTCTATTTTCATTTTTAAAATATCGTATTCGTTTGCAATATCGTCCGATTTCTCGTCAAGCAAATTATCTATTGCCATAACGACACCGTCAAGTTTTTTATTTAAAGAGTTCGCTCTATTATCCAAATCTTTAAGTATAATATTAGTTTTTTCATTATAACTTAAATTAAGCTCTTCCAATCTCGCTTCAATTTCGCTTGAATATTTTGTTATATCGTTTTCCAAAGCGTCTACAATATTTTTCATACCTTCGATTCTATTATCGTATATGTCTAAATTTTCGTTTTGAGTTTTAATTATCTCGGTTTTAGCGTTTTGAACATATTCTTTAGCGTCATTCATAAGAAGAGATAAAGTTTGCTCTAAATTAGAATTTAATCTTGCTACATATTTGTCGTATTTTTCGTTTGTCTGCTCTTCAATAGAGTTTATATTTTCTTCTATAATAGAATTAGCGTCCGCTATTTTTTCATTAATCGCTTTTGAAATAGAATCTCTTAAATTTAATAACGATTCTGACAAGCTTATATAATTAGATTTTAATTCTTCAAATTCGGAATTTTTTCCTTCTAATATTTCATCCATTCTTTGAGAGATATTATTTATTATAGAATCAAATTCTTCAATTTTGCCTTCAACGGATAATTTGGCGTTATTTGATAATTCTTCCAATCTATCGTTAAATTTTTTGCCTTGCTCTTCTATATCTTTAGAATAATTTTCTATTTTATTTTGCAATTCTAAAGCTTTTTCTTCTATAATCGATTTTAATCTTTCTATGGAAGGAGTAAATTCATTTTCTAAATTATTCATTTTCTCTTCCACATTTTTTAATTTTGCTTGATTGCTTTCCACAGAAGACATAAACTCGTCTTTTATCTTCATTGCATCTTGCAAATCTGCAACCATTTCATTAACGGAATTAGTTAAATTCGATTTGCTATTTTCAAGCTCGTCATATAGAGAGTTGATTTTATCTTTATATTCTTTATAAGTTTCTTCAAATAGGGTAGTGAAGGATTCATGATTTCTCTCTTGTCTATCGGTATAGAATTTTTCAGAAGTAAGATACATATCTTTTAATTTTGCCATCTCTTCGTTATATCTATCGTTTATTTCATCAATCGTCCTCGCACCTTCTTGATTTGCCGAAATTTTAAACTCGCTTATAATTTTCTCTTCATATTCGGACATTTTTTTCTTTAATTCTTCCATATTATTTTCAAGTTTTGTATTTATAATATTGAAAGATTGATTTAATCTATCGTTAATCGTTAATTCTATATCTTCTATAGATTTTTTAATGTCGGAGAATTTTTCAAATTTGCTTGTTTCTTTATTTATAAAATTCTGCACGGCAGTCATTATATGCGGAGTTAAATCTTTAGTTTCTTTTATAATCTCTTCTTTGAAAGACGCTATTAAATTATCTATAGTTTCTTTTGATTTATTTAAATAATCTTCGTTAATATGATTTTCTACAGAAGTAAGATAATTTTCAATTTCTTTAACTCTATCGTTAAATATATTTTCTTTTTTAGCCATTCTTTCATAAGCTTTTTTTGACGCATCGGCAACCGCTTCGGTTAAACTATCAAGTTTATTTTTTATATTTACATCGCTATTTTTAACCATTTCTATTAAAGCTTCTCTTTCTTTGCGAACATTTTCTATATCTTGCGATATATGTTTTTGAGATTGTCCTAACATTCTAATCTCGTTTTCTTGTTCTTTAAGATTTGCTTTTATAGTTTCTACTAAAGCGTCTATATTATTTTGAGCTTCGTCTATTCTGTTTATAATATTATTAACTTTTTCATTTTCTATTATATCGACTTTATTTTTAGCTTCTTCGACTTTTAAGTTTATATCGTTAAGTATATTTGAAGTTTTGCTTTTTAAATTATCTACTTCGACTTCTATAGCGTCTCTGTAAAATTCTTTAATTTTATCGGGTTCTGAATAAGCGTCTTCAAAATGCTCTATTCTTGCTTCTACTCTTTTTCTAAACTCTTCGTTAGAATCTTCAAATACTTTTATAATATCGTCTCTAAAAGAATCGTAAGAAAAATCGTTTTTCAAAGCTTCGTTTTGCAAATTTTCAAACATATCGATTATATATTTTTTCTCTTCTTCAATCATAGAGGAAATTTCTTCTCTATTAGGAATATCTAAAGAAATTTTATTATTTAATTCTTCTATATTTTGAGCTATATTATTTTTTTCATTTGATAATAAACTTATAGCTTCTTCTTGTTCTTTCATTAAATCGGAAATAGATTTTCTAAAATCTAAAAATTCGCTTACAAGTTTATCTCTGTCGCTTTCTATTGAGTTTAAAGCCTCGTTTGAATAAATAGCTCCGCTTTCGTATTTTGTTTTTATATCTTCAATTTCTGCGGATAATCTGTCTCTTTCAATTTGCAAATTGCTTGCCAAATTATTTATAATAGAAATTTTTTCTACGAATTCGTTTTTGAAATCGTATATTTCATTCATTATATTATCTTTATATCTCTTTATGCTTTCTGAAAAATCTTCTTCCAATATGCTAAAATTATTTTTAATTTCCGCTTCATGCCCTTTGTAAATATTTTCAAAATATTCCGAAGTAGGCATAGAGTTTAAAATTTCATTTCTTAACGAATCAAACTCTTCTCTTAAAGAATCTTTTTCTTCAATAAATATTTGACTTATATCTTCAATCGTAGGAATTTCTTTAATAATATTTTCTTTCATTTCGGATAATTTATTTTCGATTTTATTATCTATAGAATCTTCTTCTTTAGAAAAAACTTCGGCTATAGCTTCAACCGTTGAATAATTATCTTCTATATTTTTCTTAAACGATTCTAATATTTCGTCTATTCTCAATCTTTCTTTTTCAATTATATTTTCTATATAAGGTTTATCAATTTTTTCAGAATTATCGGAAATTTCTTTTTTAGTATTTTCAACCGATAAAGTTATATCGTCTTTATATTTATTTATAAGTTTTTCGACATCTTCATTATTAATTGAATTATCTTTTAACGAATCGATTTTTTTATTTATATCTTCTAATGAATTTTCTAATAAAGAATGTAATTTTTCTTTTTCATTATCAAGCAATCGATTAATATTATTTAAATATTCTTCTTTAAGCAAATCAAATTTTTCTTCGTTAGACATATATTCCACTCTAATAGCGGATTTAAAATTATCTAATTCTTCTATTAATCTTGTTTTCTCTTCTTCAAATATTTGAGCGAAATTATTATTTTCTATATGATATTCCAAGATTTCTTTTTTAAACTCTTCAAATTCGTTTATTAATCCTTCTTTTTCAGATACAAATAAATCTGTAAGCTCTTCCATATTAGGAACATTATTTTTTAAACCTTCAAAATCTTTTTCTATTTTAGAATACATATCTTTTTTAAGTTGATATATAGTTTCTATTAATTCGTTTTTATCTTTAGCCAATTCTTTTGAAAGTTCTAAATTGCTATTGTCTAATCTATTTATATAATTTTCCAAGTCGGATAATCTTATTTCCACATTGCTAAAATCGTCATTATTTTTCACAATGTTTACATAATTCATAGCTTTATCGTTTTCTTGTTTTATAGAATCTTCGATATTGATAATTTTTGATTTAATACGCTCTTCATATTCTTTCAATACATTATCCAATTTATTTGAATATTTTTCCATGTTTTCGTTTATAGAACTTTGATTATATTCAATATCTTTTAATCTATCGTCAAAAGCCATTATGCTGCTTTCAACATCGGATATTTTATCCTCAAATGAAGAAGCCAAATCGTTATGTTTTTGATTTATTTTTTCTCTTAATTCTTCTATCATATTTAACATATTTGAAATATTATCGTTGTTTTCAAAATTAATATTTTCTTTAAGCGCATCCAAATCGTTTATAATAGAATTAAGATTATTGTCTTTCCAAACATTTAAATCTTTTTCCATATCGTTTATTTTTTCTTTATATTCTTGCAAAGATTGCTCCAAAGCTTCCTCTATAGAAAGATTTAATTTAGATTCTAATTTTTCTTTTAATGATTTAAATTTATCATTTGTTAAATCGCTAAATAATCTCTTTATATTTTCTTTATCAGACCAAGAATCTTCAAAGAAGGCTATTCGTTTTTCGATTCTATCGTTAAACTCTTTATTATTATTGTTTATATCGTCTTTTATATTTTCCAATGCATTTTTCAAAGTGGCAATTTTTTCAACATATTCGTTAAGCAAAGGCGATGCAGAATTTTCGTTAGTATCGTTAATTTTTTCGTTTGCATTTGCTATATTTATATTAGATTTAAATATTTCAAATTCTTTTGATAAATTATTGAAAGAATCCGACAATTCTTTTTTATCGTTATCTATTTTACTTGAAACTATTTTATTATTTTCTTCTAATTGAGCGAGCGAATTTTCTATATGGAATAATTTATCCGACATATAATTTAAACTCTCAATATCGATATCGTTTTTAAATGAATCGTATAAATCAAATAATTCTTTTCTTATAGATTCAAAATAATTTGATTGCTTATTTTCAATTTCATCTTCATAAGAGTTTATTCTGTTTATAATATCGTTTTCTTTATTGTTTATTAAATCGTTAATTCGATTTTCCATATCTTCCGCTTTTTCAATATATTCTTTAAACTCTAAAGTATATTCTCCCAAACAAGAATCAATATATTCTCTGCTATAATCTTCTATTTTTAAAATTATTTCATTTTTCTTCTCTTCTGAACTTTCAATAAATAAATCTATATTTTCTTTAGCGTTTCTTAACTGCTCAAGCAAATCTGATAAACTTCCGTCTTCCAAAACGGTTATATTATTTTCTATTTTTCCTAATTGCTCTTGCATATTAGAAACTTCCTCAAGTATTTTTTCAATTTCATTATTCAAAGCGTTATCTTTTTCTTTAGAATTATCAAAAATATTTTTTATATTATAAAATTCGTTTTCCAAATTACCTATTCTTTCAAAATCATTTTTCAAAGAATTAAAAGCTTGTTCTAATTTTATTCTCTCCGCTTCTAAATCGTCAATAGCATCGTCATTTTTCAAAGAATCTAATTCAAATCTAAAGGCTTCAATATTTGCAAGCATAGAATTTTTTTCTTCTATAATAATATTTTTCATTTCTTCTATATCTAATTTAGAATTACGCATTTTTTCAATCATATCTCTACCGAAAGAATCAAAAGAATTTTCAAATTTAATTTTCTCTTCTTCAAATAAGCTATAAATATTATCTTTGCTCGCGTTTAGAACTTCATTTTTGAAAGATGCAAATTCTTCTTTTAATTGATTTATCTGTTCGTTATTTAATACGGAACTTTCAATATTAACAAATTTATCGTTGAAATATTGATTTGCAGATTCGTATTTGTTATTAGCTTCGGATATTTTATTTCCCAACTGCTCATATAATTTATTTACTTTTTCCTCTAATTTCTTTATATATGCTTTATTATTTTTAACGCTATCTACTTTTTTCTCTAAAATATTATATTTTTCTTCTACGGCTAATATTTTTTCATCGACTTTATTATATATTTCTTTAACTTTATCTTCGTTTATAGTCTCTCCAATTTTATTCTCTAAATTAGACAAAGTATTATTTATAATATTGTCAGATTTTTCTTCAAAGTTATTTATAGCCTTCTCTAAATCGGAGTTAATAGCGTTGAAAGATTCGTTTATAATATCGTTAAATTGTTGTTTGCTATCCTCCAACATATTTAATTTTTCAAATAATCTATTCTCTAATTCTATAGAACGTTCCTCTAAATATTCCTCTATATAATTTTTCTCATTTGAAATAAGATTAGTCTCCGCTTCGTTTCTAATTTTATCTATCTCATCTTTTATACTCTGAAGATTATTTTCCAATTCTTTAGTCGCATCATTATACATTTTATCAAGCGCTATCGAATATCCTTCATAATCTTTGCGTATGCTCTCTGACAATTCTTTAATATCGTCCGTTATTAAATCTTTTTCGTTATTTCTATGATGTTCTATATTCTTTATCTCTTCGTTATATCTTTCTACGGCTTCTTTAATATTATTATGAATATCTTCTAAATTATTTTCTATCTCATTATTTATTTTATCGTCTATATTTGATAATTTATTTTCTATATAAGATAATCTTTCATTTATATTTTTATCTATACGAGAATAAATTTCGTTTTCTTTATCTTCGATAGTTTTTAACATTTCAGATAATAATTCTTCTTTTTTATTTTCAGAAGTTTCTACAAATCCTTCAATGCTTAATTTAGCTTGATTTAATTGATTCAATAATTCATTTAAATTGCCTTCCTTCCAATCTTCTATATCTTTTCCTATCGTATCCATTCTATCTCTTAATTGAGAATAAATTTCGTTTTCTTTATCTTCGATAGTTTTCAACATTTCGGATAATAATTCTTCTTTCTTGTTTTCAGAAGTTTCTACAAATCCTTCAATGCTCGCTTTAGCTTGATTTAATTGATTTAATAATTCATTTAAATTGCCTTCCTTCCAATCGCCTATGCCTCTCTCTATATCATCCATTTTCTCTCTCAAATCAGAAATGTAATGTTCAAATTTTATATCCGCTTCTTTCCTTAAATTCTCTACCTCCTCTCTTATATCGCTATTAAATAAACTCTTTATCCTGTTATTGTCAGACCATATATCCTCAAAATGCGCTATCCTCTTCTCTAATCTATCCTTAAAATCTTTATTCTCATTAGTTAAATCCTTAAATACAGAATCTATTTTATTCTCTATCGTTTCGGCTTTACTCATAGAACTTAAAAGATTATCTTTTATAGATTCAAAATCTTTATTAAGAGTGGCTAAATCTTCAAATAAACTTTCAGAATCGCTATCTATTTTATTTTCAAGATTAACTTTGAAATCTTTTAATTTATCCGATAAAGTCTCTATATCGCCTCTTAAATCTATATCTATTCCGTCAATTTTATTTTTCAATTCCAATAAATTATTTTCTAAACCCTCTACCTTCTCAAAATCTTCCCTCAAACTTATTAAAGAATTCTCTAATTTAGACTTATCTTCCGTTAGCGATTCAATTCTGTTATCCTCTCTTATATTGTTAATATCATCTTTCAAAGATTCAAATTGAGATATTAAATTATTCTTCTCTTCTAATAAATGATTTTTTATATAAGTTAAATCGCTCTCATTATCAGAAACCCTATTAAGTAGATTTTTAGAAAAATCCTCAAACATATTCTCTATTCTTTCTTTCTCTTCGTCAAATAAACTAGGAAGCTCTATCTCATTGGCTCTTAAAGTTTGAGATTTTAATAATTCAAACTCTTCTTTGAAATCTTCTATTTGATTGTTTAATAATTCTTTTTCGCTATCATATAATTTTACAAACTCATCCTTATCAATTAAAGAGGATTTTATCGATTCTATAGTTTTATCAATCTCATTATCTCTATATGATAAATTATATTTTAATTCCTCAATTTCGTTATTTAAATCGCCTTTAATATCGTTTATTAAATTTGAAAACTCTTCTATATATTTAATCTTCTTATCGTAATCGTCAAATATTGATAATATGCTCTCATTATTTGAAATTAAACTATCGGTTTGCTCTTTGATTCTATAATCCATCCCTTCTCTTAATTCCAAAAACTCTCTCTTCAAATCATCCATAGACAAACTTATTGATTCTTTAGCTTCAATAATTCTATTGTCTACAAGCTCCTCTGCATACTTTTTCATCTCTTCTACAGATTCTGAAGTTTTAGCGTTATACATTTCTTTAGTTTTCTCAAGTAAATCATTAACGCCTTTATGTAATGTATTAAATGATTCATTTAATGTTTCGTTTAATCCTTTAACTTTCTCGTCTATCTTCAAAGAAGTCTTATTAAGATAATCGTCTATGTAATTAGTCTCATTTTCTAAATGTTTAGCTTCAGATTCCTCCCTGCTCTTCTCTATCTCCTCTCTTAATCGATTCGCATAATCATTTAACGAAACCTTCTCATTGTTATAAATATTCTCCAAATTAGATAAAGTATTATTTATAATATTGTCAGATTTTTCTTCAAAGTTATTTATAGCCTTCTCTAAATCGGAGTTAATAGCGTTGAAAGATTCGTTTATAATATCGTTAAATTGTTGTTTGCTATCCTCCAACATATTTAATTTTTCAAATAATCTATTCTCTAATTCTATAGAACGTTCCTCTAAATATTCCTCTATATAATTTTTCTCATTTGAAATAAGATTAGTCTCCGCTTCGTTTCTAATTTTATCTATCTCATCTTTTATACTCTGAAGATTATTTTCCAATTCTTTAGTCGCATCATTATACATTTTATCAAGCGCTATCGAATATCCTTCATAATCTTTGCGTATGCTCTCTGACAATTCTTTAATATCGTCCGTTATTAAATCTTTTTCGTTATTTCTATGATGTTCTATATTCTTTATCTCTTCGTTATATCTTTCTACGGCTTCTTTAATATTATTATGAATATCTTCTAAATTATTTTCTATCTCATTATTTATTTTATCGTCTATATTTGATAATTTATTTTCTATATAAGATAATCTTTCATTTATATTTTTATCTATACGAGAATAAATTTCGTTTTCTTTATCTTCGATAGTTTTTAACATTTCAGATAATAATTCTTCTTTTTTATTTTCAGAAGTTTCTACAAATCCTTCAATGCTTAATTTAGCTTGATTTAATTGATTCAATAATTCATTTAAATTGCCTTCCTTCCAATCTTCTATATCTTTTCCTATCGTATCCATTCTATCTCTTAATTGAGAATAAATTTCGTTTTCTTTATCTTCGATAGTTTTCAACATTTCGGATAATAATTCTTCTTTCTTGTTTTCAGAAGTTTCTACAAATCCTTCAATGCTCGCTTTAGCTTGATTTAATTGATTTAATAATTCATTTAAATTGCCTTCCTTCCAATCGCCTATGCCTCTCTCTATATCATCCATTTTCTCTCTCAAATCAGAAATGTAATGTTCAAATTTTATATCCGCTTCTTTCCTTAAATTCTCTACCTCCTCTCTTATATCGCTATTAAATAAACTCTTTATCCTGTTATTGTCAGACCATATATCCTCAAAATGCGCTATCCTCTTCTCTAATCTATCCTTAAAATCTTTATTCTCATTAGTTAAATCCTTAAATACAGAATCTATTTTATTCTCTATCGTTTCGGCTTTACTCATAGAACTTAAAAGATTATCTTTTATAGATTCAAAATCTTTATTAAGAGTGGCTAAATCTTCAAATAAACTTTCAGAATCGCTATCTATTTTATTTTCAAGATTAACTTTGAAATCTTTTAATTTATCCGATAAAGTCTCTATATCGCCTCTTAAATCTATATCTATTCCGTCAATTTTATTTTTCAATTCCAATAAATTATTTTCTAAACCCTCTACCTTCTCAAAATCTTCCCTCAAACTTATTAAAGAATTCTCTAATTTAGACTTATCTTCCGTTAGCGATTCAATTCTGTTATCCTCTCTTATATTGTTAATATCATCTTTCAAAGATTCAAATTGAGATATTAAATTATTCTTCTCTTCTAATAAATGATTTTTTATATAAGTTAAATCGCTCTCATTATCAGAAACCCTATTAAGTAGATTTTTAGAAAAATCCTCAAACATATTCTCTATTCTTTCTTTCTCTTCGTCAAATAAACTAGGAAGCTCTATCTCATTGGCTCTTAAAGTTTGAGATTTTAATAATTCAAACTCTTCTTTGAAATCTTCTATTTGATTGTTTAATAATTCTTTTTCGCTATCATATAATTTTACAAACTCATCCTTATCAATTAAAGAGGATTTTATCGATTCTATAGTTTTATCAATCTCATTATCTCTATATGATAAATTATATTTTAATTCCTCAATTTCGTTATTTAAATCGCCTTTAATATCGTTTATTAAATTTGAAAACTCTTCTATATATTTAATCTTCTTATCGTAATCGTCAAATATTGATAATATGCTCTCATTATTTGAAATTAAACTATCGGTTTGCTCTTTGATTCTATAATCCATCCCTTCTCTTAATTCCAAAAACTCTCTCTTCAAATCATCCATAGACAAACTTATTGATTCTTTAGCTTCAATAATTCTATTGTCTACAAGCTCCTCTGCATACTTTTTCATCTCTTCTACAGATTCTGAAGTTTTAGCGTTATACATTTCTTTAGTTTTCTCAAGTAAATCATTAACGCCTTTATGTAATGTATTAAATGATTCATTTAATGTTTCGTTTAATCCTTTAACTTTCTCGTCTATCTTCAAAGAAGTCTTATTAAGATAATCGTCTATGTAATTAGTCTCATTTTCTAAATGTTTAGCTTCAGATTCCTCCCTGCTCTTCTCTATCTCCTCTCTTAATCGATTCGCATAATCATTTAACGAAACCTTCTCATTGTTATAAATATCCTCAAGAGTATTAATATATTCTTCGTAATTTTCTCTTATTTCAATTCCAATATTTTCAACTTCTTCAATTATATTTTTATTCTCTTCAAGTCTGTAAGTTTCAATTTCTTTTATCTCTTCTCTGTATTTTTCTACGGAGCTTTCTATTAAATTTTTAAGTTCGTTTATTTTTTTATTTATTCCTTCTTCGACATTGTTAAATATATTATCAACCTTGCTTTCGACTAAAGCTTTTTTATCGTTAATATAAACTTCTATAGAGTCCATTTTATTGTCTATGCTATATTTTATATTATCCGCATTTGAAGAAATTTCATTTAATTTCATTGCCAAAGTATCCATACGAACTTTATATTCGTCAGCGACTATATCGGAATGATGTTTTAACTGCTCGTATTCTTCTTTTAATTCTGCAAAAGTATTTTCTATAATAGAATGATATTTTGCGCTCATATTATTTAAATCGGTTTTCTTTTCGTCAAATAAAGTCTCTATTTTTTTATCTAAATTATTATATTTATTTTCTATATCAGAAACTAATTCTTTTTCTTTATTATCCGCTTTTTCGTAAACGCCGTTTATAGTTTTTTCAAAAGATTCTTTTCCAATCTCTAATCTATGCATAATATCTTCAAGCTCGTCTCTTATTTTATTCATATCGTCTCTTTTGCCTTCTAAAAGAGAATTGAAAGATTCGGTAGCTTTATGCAATTCGTTATGAAGCATATCGACTATATTCTTTTTATTATCTTCGCTGTATTTAATATTTTCATCTACAATATTATTAACTCTATTTTTAAAATCCTCTAAAGAAGATTCCAAATTATTAATCATATCGTTTAATTCAATACGCTTTTCGGTATTTTCTTTAATATGATTTTCCATATCTTTGCTTAAAGAATCTATATTATTAAATTCTTTGTTATATTTTTCTTTTAAAATAGACAATTTATTATCCATATCTTCCAATTCTGAAGCCGTATTTCTAATATAATTATCTATATTTCCTTCCAAATTATCTTTTATATAATTATATTGATTTTGAAGTTCTTGCATTCTATTATTTGCCTGATTTTCTAAATCTTTATACAAATATTCTTTTTCTAAACTTAAAGAATCTAATATTTCTTCTTGTTTATTAGTTAATATTGAAGAAAATTCAGAAGTTTGATAATGTATTTCCTCTATTTTCTCTTTTAATAAATTTGTCTCGCCTTCGACATCCGCTCTAAGTTCGTTTATTTCTGCAATTAAAGAACCTCTCGCATTATCTATAGAATATTCCATATCGTCTTGAGTCTTTAATAAAATATCATTTTTTAATTTTTCTATATCGTTTGAAATTTCTCCAAATCTGCTTTCGGCTTTTAATAAAGTTTCTTCGCTCATTCCATCTAAAGCGATAATTAAATCGGACAATTCTTTTGTTTTATTTCTGTAAAGCGTTATTATTCCGTTATTTTCATTTTCAAGAACATCTCTTATATTATTTGAAAACGCTTCAACTTCGTTTAATAATCTTCTGTTTATATCGTCTTTAAGCGCCATAAAATCAGAATCTAATTGACTCGTTCTTTCCTCATAATCTTTTGAAATAAAATCTGCCTTATCTTTTATATAATCTATAGACTGCTCTAAAGAAACCGCTTTTTGTTCTATCGATTCTAAAAACTCTTCTTTATCTTGAGTTATTTTTTCAAGTCCTTCTCTTAAAGAAGAATATAACATTTCTTTAGTTTTTTCCATTTCGTCTTTAAACTCTAAAATGCTAGATTCTGTTATAGAATTTAATCTATCATGAATCGTATCTCTTAAATTAATTAATTCGTTTTCAAGTCCGTCTTTAGATTGACTTATAACTTCAAATCTCTCTTCAATATCTTTTGATTTAAAATCAATTTCATCTGCAAATAAAGAATATTTATTAATAAGTTCTTCTCTGCTCTTTTCAAATAATTCCGCTAATTGTTCTATATTATTTCTTGCTGTTCTCTCCGCAAGCTGCGTAAGTTGATTCGTAAATAATTCTTCTTTCTTTGCAACATGAAGTTTAAACTCTTCGGTTAATGCTGAAATTTTTTCTTTCTCTTGTTCCGCCATATCTATATAATGAGCGTCTCTAGCAAGTAGGTTAGAAGTGAGAGCGTCAAATCTTTTATATAATTCGGATTCAAAATCGTTGAATTTAGAATTATAAGAATCTATAAGTTTATCTTGAACTGTAGAAACATTTTTTTCTAATTCTATCATTTTAGTTTTTACATCGGAAATTCTTTTATAAGTTTTTTCTATCGTATTTCTTTCTTTCAAAACCGTGTCGACTTTATTTAAAATATCTAAATAAGCTTCTTCCAAAGAATCAACTTGCTCTTGATATTGCGAAACTGCGGCTTTATAATCTTTATAAGATTCAATTTTAGTATTAAGTTTGGCTAAATCTTCTTCCATTGATTTGCTTATAAATCCAGCTTTTTTAACTGCAATTTCCAAATCTATGGCATTGTCTTTCACTTCGGAAATTTTTTCTTCTATAATTCCTTCTAACGCCGCTTTCTCTTCTTCAAAAATATTATTGAAATTTCCAATATTTGAATTTCTTTTATTATCAATAATTTTGGCAATTCCAACCACTATAATTGGTATTATAAACATTAATGCAAAATTGAGTATAGGGAACATATAAATCTCCGAATTTATTTTTAATTAACATAATAATATATTATGTTAATTAATTTGTCAATAGTATTTTTTAATTTTTTATGTTTATTCTATATGTATTTGTCAAATATTACATAAAAAATTATATAAATTATACATACTAATTAAAATTATTATAAAAAGAACAGATAAAAATAACTTTTGAAATATAATTAAGTTAATTTTTTTGTTAATTAATTTTCCTAAAAAACCTCCTAAAATACCACCCGATACCATAGCTATTAATGAAAATAAATTAATTTTAGCAAAATCATTTCTAATTATACTTATAAACACATTAGATATTTGTGAAAATAATATTATATAAAGAGAATTTTCAGCAGATATTTTTTCATCCATACCAAAGAAAAAATATAAAATAATTATATTAAAGGGTCCTCCGCCTATTCCAATAAAAGAAGATAATAGTCCAAGAATCATACCTATAATTAAGCATATTAGCATATTATTTATATGCATAGAAATTATTTTGTTTCTGCCCATATTCTTGATAGTAAAAATTATAGTGATTATAGTTAATAATACGAGTATAGAAGATTGCAATATGCCTGCAATATTTTCTCCTTTTAGAATCACAAGATATGATAATAATGTTTTCCCTATAATACCACCGAATATTCCGCCTACAGCTAAATGAGTAGCTATTTTTGTGTTAACTTTACTATAGCCCGATATTTTATTATGAACTAAAGTATATAAGCTCATAGATAAAACGCTACAAGAAGACAATAAACTGGCTTTGCTGGCTTCTAACATATTAAAGTAATCTATAACTGGCTTTATTATAATACCTCCGCCTATACCGCATATTACTCCTATTGTTGAAGATAGAAAACTAACTATAAAAAAAATTATTAACATAATAACTAATTAAAAAATTATCTTGAAATTATTTCCCAAATTTTTAATATATCGTTAAAAGAGAAATCTAAAAAGTCTTTATATCCGCAAAAATCACCATCTATATACATATTTTTATTCATTCTTTTACACCCTCCGTTACAAAATATAAAATATTTACATGAATGACACAAATTATTGGCATATTTATTTTCGGAAATAAAATCTCTTACTTTTTTGTTATTATATATATATTCTAAATCATCGTAAACTATATTTCCTATATTATATTTGTCTAAACAGTAAAAATCACAAGGAAATATGTCTCCGTTACTCTCTATTACAATTTGATTGTGACATATACCATTTATACCGCAAGTCATCGGAGTAAAAAATCCGCCAATAAGCGGAATTATATTATCAAAAAATTGTATACTATAATATAAACCATCTAAAAAGTCTTTTTTCCATAAAGTAAAAACCTCTTTATAAAAATAAGCGAAATCTTTAGGTTTTATAGAATGTTCCAAGTCGTTATATAGTTCAGATAAGCATGGTATAAATTGGGTATATTTAATATCTAATATTTTTATATTTTCATAAACTTCTTTAGGGAATTTAGATAGCTCTGATGTTAGAACAGTAAGAATGTTATATTTAATTTCAAATTTATCAAGTAATAATTTAGTATTTAATACTTTATTATAAGTATGTTCATTATTTATACCAATTCTATACTTATTATGAATGTTTTCCATAATATCAAACGATAGTCCTATTAAAAAATCGTTATCCTTAAATAAATTGCACCACTCATTATCAATAAGCAATCCATTAGTTTGAATACTATAATTAACTCTACGCTCATTATTATTTTTAAAGTTTAAATAATCTATAAATGATTTAAAATAATCTAACCCCGCTATTGTAGGTTCGCCGCCTTGAAAAGAAAATAATATATTATCATAAGAACTATCAATAACTTTATCTATTATTTTCCTCATTACTCTTTCATTCATAATTCCATTATTTTCTATAGTTCTATTTTTAGATTCGTCCAAATAAAAACAGTATTTACATTTTATATTGCAAATTGAAGACGAAGGTTTTATTAAAATCGATATATTATTCATTAAATATATATTAACATTATTTATTTCAAATTTCAACATAGTATTTATATTAAATATAAAAATAAATTTTTTACTTAAATATATTATATTAGGTTATTAAATGCATGAAGAAAAATATTTTATTTATATTTTCCGACCAACAAAGATGGGATACTATAGGAGTATATGGGCAAAAGTTAAATGTAACTCCCAATTTGGATAAATTGGCAAAAGAAGGAGCTATTTTTGAAAATGCATTTACCTGTCAACCAGTATGCGGACCAGCGAGGGCATCCTTACAGACAGGTTTATACTCAACTAAAACGAAAGTATTTGTTAATGCTATAGCGCTTCCTGAAAATATGACCACTATAGCAAAATTGCTTTATAGTAACGGATATCAAACAGCATATGTTGGGAAATGGCATTTGGCTACAAACGGTATAGGAAATGGTAGCGAAGATTACATTTTTAATCCTATACCCAAGGGAAGAAGGGGAGGATATGAAAATTATTGGGTTGCTTCTGATGTTCTTGAACTTACTTCTGACGGATATAAAGGATACTTGTTTGATAAAGATATGAATAAAATAGAATTTGAAAAATATAGAGTCGATGCCATAACCGATTATGCATTAGATTTTTTAGATAAAAAAGATAATAATAAGCCATTCTTCCTATTTGTATCATATATAGAACCGCATCATCAAAATAATAAAAATAAATATGAAGGACCAGAATATTCAAAAGAAAAATTTGGTAATTGCAATATTCCTAAAGATATAGAGTTGTTAGGGTTTGGAGATGCCAAAGAGAATTATCCAGATTATTTAGGAGCTTGTCATTCTATAGATTATAACTTTAGCAGAATAATAGATAAGTTAAAAGAACAAAATATATTAAATAATACGGTTATAATATATACAAGCGACCATGGTTCGCATTTTATGACCAGAAATAAAAATCTGCCTGTAGATGGAAGAGACGATTATAAAAGGTCACCAGAAGATGCATCTATCCATATTCCATTAATAATAAGTGGCGACAGTTTTAATAACGGTAAAAGATATGATAAATTTGTGAGTTTAATTGACATTCCTCCAACCATATTAAAAATTGCCGGCATAGAATATAATGAAATGGACGGGAAGGCAATACAAGATATAATATTAGACGATAATCATGAAAACATAATATTTTTGCAAATTAGCGAAAGCTTTGTCGGAAGGGCAATAAGAACCGAAAATTATTTATATTGTATATATGACCCAAATAAAAATCCATTTATAGATAAAGATAGCAATGAATATAAAAGTTATTTGTTATACGATTTAAAAAAAGACCCATTTCAATTAAATAATATAGTTAATGATGATAGTTATAAAGATGTTATAAATAGATTAAAACATATAATTATTAATAAAATTAAAGAAGTAGAAAATATATCAATTTCTATAGATTAGTTAGTTAATTAAATAAAATTCTATTTATAAATGTTGACAATTTAGAAAAAATAAATATACTATAGAGTATATTTAATAATTTATTATAATTTATGGAGGATTTAATTATGAAAATTAAAAAACTATATACGATTATTACTATTATATTTTTAGTAATCTCTTGTTCTAAAACTTCAAAAGATAATAGCGATGTATGGGCTGAAATAGATGAGAATACGGAAACGACTATAGAAGTATGGTCATGGAATACTGCAGCTCAACATTTACAAGCCACAGTGGAATCGTTTAATAAAAAATACCCAAAAATAAAGGTTAATGTTACGGAATTTGGCGGACCTCCAACATTGAAACAAAAACTTTATGTTTCTTTCGGTGCTAAATCTGATTTGCCAAATTTAATTCATATTGAAGATGCTGATATTCCTTTAATTACTGAAAATTATCATGAATATTTTTTAGATTTGAAAAATAAAATAAATAATTGGAGTAATATTGTAGCGCCTTCAAAGATACCAACGAGTTTCGACTCTACGGGAAAGCAGGTAGTTTCCCCTGCTGGAATAGCTATAGCCGTATTATTTTATAGAGAAGATTTATATAAAAAAGCGGGGATAAATATAGAAGATATAGTGACTTGGGAAGATTTTATAAATGCTGGAAAAAAGTTGCAAAGTCGCCTTCCAAATACAAAAATGATAGGCATGCCTTTCCCTCGAGGTTTTGCGCCTTTAATAAGAGCAATTATGCTTCAACAGAATAAAGATTATTTCACTAAAGACGGTAAAATAGCTATAGCTTCAAAAGAGGCTATATATGCGGGCAACTTAATTAAAAGATTTGTATTAGAAGATATAGCTTTTGATACTACTGATTGGACAGGAACAATAAGGGCGGTGAAAACTGACGATATAGCCTCTATTCCTTATGGCATTTGGTGGGGAGGAACATTGAAAGACCAGGCAACTGAGATGAAAGGTAAGTGGAAAGTAACTTATTTGCCAGTTCCTGAAGTAGGAGATGCAAAAACATCTATATGGGGAGGAGCGTCTACCGCCGTAATAAATGTTGGAGATACGGTTAAACAAACAGCGGCTTTAGAATTTCTTAAGAACGCCATGTTAACCGTTGAAAACCAACTGCTTGCATATAAATCATATGGGCTTATACCAACTTATTTGCCAACCTATGACGATGGTAAATTCTATGAAGAGGATCCTTATTTTGGAAAAGGTTTTAACGAATTAATTCCAGAATTATTAAAATTAATGCCTACTGCGGCTAAATATACGGAAATATTTCCAGATACGCAAACATATATGGAATCCGCATATCAAGCCATAGTTAATGAAAAAGCCGACCCCGAACAAATATTAAAATATACGGCGCAACAACTTAAAAATTCTACGGGCGTGGATATTGCAGAATAATTAAAGAAAATAAATTGAAAATGGTATTCTATGAAAAAATATTCAAATAGATTCGGATTTTATCTATCAATACCTGTGATAGTAAGTTTAGTGTTGTTTAATTTCTGGCCATTTATAGAAACTATATACTTGAGTTTTATGACGCAAAGAAGAGGCGAGTTAATATTTAACGGCATAAAAAATTATCAAAGGCTATTTGGGGATGATATATTTAGAACAGCTCTTATCAATTCTTTCATATTCTATATAATAAGATTACCAATAATGCTTATTACATGTACATTGCTTGCAAGCGTTATACATAGAGGCATAAAAAAATTAAAGTCTTTCTTTGAAGCTTCGTATTTTATTCCGGTATTGGTTGATGCTGTAGCTTATAGTATGATATTTCTTTTAATATTTCAGGATAGAGGAATCGCTAATTTTGTATTATCTAAATTAGGTATAGAAAATATAGCATGGTTAAAACAATCTATACCTGCTAAGGCTCTAATAATTATAGTAGTATCATGGCGTTGGACAGGATATAATATGATATTATTTCTAGCGGCTATTCAGAATATTCCAGAAGATTATTATGAAGCGGCTACTATAGACAGAGCGAATTCTTTTCAAAAATTTATATATATAACATTACCTTCTTTGAAACCCGTGATTTTATTTACTTCTATAATGTCGACTATAGGAACTTTAAATTTATTTACAGAACCTTTTTTGTTAACAGATGGAGGACCTAATAACGGAACTATGACACTAGGATTGTATATTTATAATCAAGCATTTGTTTCTTTAAATATGCCCTATGCTTCAACTGTATCGGTTATAGTTCTGATTATAGTCGGAACTTTATCTTATTTGCAATTAAAAATTGGAGAGAGGGATAATTAATGAAAAAGATACAATATACTACTTTAATATTATATTTAATCTTATCCATAGGAGCATTTTTTAGCATATACCCAATTTACTTTATGTTTGTAGCCGCCACAAAAAGTTCTGGTGAAATATTTATGAATACTCCGCCAATATTTTTTGGAAATTACTTTTTTAAAAATTTGGATGCTCTTACAAATAGAATTCCAATATGGACGGCTTTATTTAATTCTTTAAAAGTTTCGATTATATTTACCGCTTTAAATTTATTATTATGTTCTTTTTCAGGATACGCATTTGCTAAATTTGAATTTAGAGGTAAAAAATTACTTTTTACCTGCGTATTATTATCTATGATGATTCCAATATATAGTAGGTTAATACCTTTATATAGAATGATGAGTTTTGCTAATTTACAAAATACTCATATAGCTCTTATATTACCTGGATTGGCGGGAGCTTTTGGAGTTTTTTTAATGAGACAAAATTTTATGAGTATACCCGATGCTTTAATAGAAGCAGCAAGGCTTGATGGAGCAAGCGAGATATATATTTTTTTTAGAATTGTAATGCCTTTGATGACTCCTTCTTTAGTAGCTTTAGGCATATATATTTTTATGGGACAATGGAGCGATTTTACTTGGCCTTTAATAATACTTAATACAGAGAATATGTATACTTTGCCTGTGGCTCTTTCTGTATTAAAAGGAGATACTCGTATAGATTATGGACAAATTATGGTAGGAGCAATTTTTGCCGTATTGCCTATTATAATAGCGTTTTTATTTTCAAGTAAATATTTTATTTCAGGAATTATGGGTGGAGCTGTTAAAGAATAAAAGAATAATTTCCTGATATAAAATTAGCAAGCATTTGTATATATTATATAATCAAAAAATTAATTAAATCTGAAATATTGACTTTATTTAAATATGTATTGCGCGCTTTCTTGCGAAAGTTCGTTCGGAATGATATTTTTGCGCTCATATTATTTAAATCGGTTTTCTTTTCGTCAAATAAAGGCAATTCGTTATGAAGCATATCGACTATATTCTTTTTATTATCTTCGCAGTATTTAATATTTTCATCTACAATAGTATTAAGTTTGCTAAATCTTCTTCCATTGATTTGCTTATAAATCCAGCTTTTTTAACTGCAATCTCCAAATCTATGGCATTGTCTTTCACTTCGGAAATTTTTTCTTCTATAATTCCTTCTAACGCCGCTTTTTCTTCTTTAAAAATATTATTAAAATTTCCAATATTTGAATTTCTTTTATTGTCGATAATTTTGGCAATTCCAACCACTATAATTGGGATTATAAACATTAATGCAAAATTGAGTATAGGGAACATACAAATCTCCGAATTTATTTTTAATTAACATAATAAAATATTAGTTAATTAATTTGTCAATAGTTTTTTTAAATTTTGACAAATATCAATATTCTGTTATAATATAATTAAATTAATTAAATAAGGATAAAAATGAATCCGAGAGAACAAATTATAAAAGCCGCAAGAAAATTATTTAAACAATATGGTTTTAAAAAGGCTTCTATGAGCGATATTGCATTAATGGTTCATAAATCTAAAAGCAGTATTTATTATTATTTTAAGAGCAAAGAAGAAATATTTTTTGCAATCGCGGAAAAAGAAGCTTTGGACTTAAAATCGGAATTATATGAAGCGATAAAAAAAGAAGAAACGGCGGAAGCGAAAATAAGAGCGTATATACTAACGAGACAAAAAGGTTATATAAAACTTGCCAATCTTTACGAAGCCTTGCATAGCGGAATATTTAAAGATTTTACGCTTATAGAACATATGAGAGCGCAATATCATAAAGACGAATTTAATACTATAAAAATGATATTAAGAAGCGGAGTAAAGAAAGGATTATTTAATATAGATATAAAACTTGCAACAGAGTCGATACTTGCAATAATAAAAGGCTTTGAATTAGAATGGGCAAAAAACGAAAATTTTGAAAGCGCAGAAAAAGATTTGGACACTATTATAAATATAATTTTTTACGGAATAGTAAAGAGATAAATATTTTACTTTTAAATAATAATGAAAAAAATTTATAACTATCCGATTACTTATATTTTATACATTGCTTTAAGTTTTTCTTTTGGAATATCTTTAGCTTTATCTTTAAAAAATATTTTTTTATCGTATATATTTTTAATAATCGCTTTTATATTAATAATTTTATCTTTAATTTTTGTATTTTTAAATAAAACTAAAATTTATTTAGCGATAATCTCATGTTTTTTTATCGGTTATAGTTTTACTATAGCGAGATATTATAAAATATTTATTAATCCTTTGAGCGATTTTGAAGGCAATATAAAAGGCTATAGAGCGAAAATAAAAGAATATGAAGGAGTAATAGATTTTAGAGATAGATATATTGCTTATGTCGATATGATATTTGACGGAAAAAATTGGCATGATTATGCTGGCAATATTAGAATATATCATAATTCTTCAAAACCGATTTATATAAACGATATAATTACGGTTTATGCAAAAATTAATTTATATAAAAATATTTTTACTAACGAAAATGAAAAAAATATTATAAAAAATCTTGATAATAAAATGTTATATGGCGTTTCTTCAATTTATCCTTATATTAATTTTACCGTTCAAAAAAGCGGTTTTTCAATTATAAATTATATAAATAAATACGGTTTATATTTTAGAAATATTGCAAAAAAATCTCTCGGAAAATTTTTAAGTCCAATAAACTATTCTGTAGCTCAAGGAATAACAATCGGAGATAAAAACATTATTCCAAAAAATATAAATCAATATTTTATAGACGCGGGAATATCTCATATACTTTCAATATCTGGACTTCATATTTCTATGGTTCTTTATATTTTATTTATCGCTTTATCTTTTCTACCAATAAATTTTTATAAAAGAATATTAATATCTACAATTATAACAATTATAATTTATCCCGCTATTACTTTGTTTTCTATTTCTATAATTCGAGCGAGCATAATGGCTTTTTGTTTATTAATATCTTTTATTTTCGATAAAAATAGAAATTCCGTCAATTCGTTATTTTTAGCCGCTTTAATAATATTGACAATAGAGCCTAATTCTATAAGAGAGATAAGTTTTCAATTTTCTTTTTTAGCGACTTTAGGAATAATTCTTTATTATCCGATTTTTGATTTTTATATTTTAAATAAAATAAAAAATATAAATAATGTTTTTCTAAAAAAATTAACCATAAAATTAGTTGGATTTCTTTTTATAAATTTAATAGCGTTAATTTCAATATTGCCTTTTAGCGTTTATCATTTTTCGATTTTAAATTTAACTTCAATAATTTCAAATATTTTCGCTGTTCCTTTGGCGTTTATAATTTTAGCTTCTTCAATAATAACGATAACCACATTTCAAATATTTTATCCATTGTCGATTTACCCTGCTTCAACTGTGGAATTTTTTACAAACATGCTGATAAATCTATCAAAAAATTTTTCGGATATGAAATTTTTAAAATATCAAATTTCATTCAATTCATATTTTGCGGTATTTTTAACTTTTATTATTATGATTATCGGGCTTATTTTAAGAGTAAAAATTAATTCTTTTATTAAAGAAAAATAAAAAATAATAATATTGTCTAATTTAAAATATGATATATAATTTTATTTTGTTAGAAAATTATAACAAGGAGAAATAAAATGAAAAATATAATAATAAAAATAAAAGGAATGGGTTGTCAAAATTGCGTAAATGCTGTTATGGAAAGTTTAAGCGAAATTGACGGAATAAATAAAGTTAATGTAAGTTTAGAAAAAGAATTAGCCGAAGTGGAATATGACGAGTTAAAAGTAAACGCGGATAAAATGATAGAAACGATTAAAGAATTGGAATACGAGGCTTCAATATAATAAATGTTCGCTTTTATAGAAGGTAAAGTTCAAATAATCTCGGAAAATCTTATAGCCGTTTTATGCAATGGAGTAGGGTATGAAGTCAATGTTTCAAAAAAATTGAATGCTCAAAATAATGACAATATAAGATTATATACTCAACTTATACATAAAGAAGATTCTATGACTCTTTACGGATTTGCAACGCGTGAAGAAAAAACAATGTTCTCAACTTTAACTTCAACTTCGGGAGTCGGCGCTAAACTTGCTATGGAAATTCTTTCAACTTATTCTATAAACGAGATAATGCATATTTTATTTAATAAAGATATTTCAATGCTTAAAAAAGTTCCAGGAATGGGATTAAAAAAAGCGGAAAAATTATTATTTGAAATTAGAGATAAAATAGATAAAATTAATATTAATATCGATATTTCTTCTTCTAAACCTAACGATAATGAAAGCGATGTTATAAAGGCTTTAATTTCTTTAGGTTTTTCAAATAATGAAGCTATTAAATCTTTATCGAAAATAGAAAATAAAGAAAATATGAGCGTTGAAGATTTAATAAGTTTGGCTTTAAGAAATTTGAGTTCTATATAATTAGGTTTGACAAAGATTTTGATATAAACTATATTTTAATAATGAATAACAAAGAATTAAACGATATATTTTCTATAGAAGCCGTTAATTTTATGAGAAAGTCTATAGTAGAAGCTTACGGCAATGAAGTTTATTTTGGAATAAATTTTAACGCTTTAGGAATTTTAGACCATATCGAAGTTATGGCGAGAGGAAATAAAGATTCTGTTCCCGCGATTATCTCTCTATCTTTAGAATATGACGCCGTTATTCATAATCATCCATCGGGAGAATTAACGCCTTCAAGAGCCGATTTAATGATTGCAAGCGAACTTGGAAATAATGCGGGAGTCGGTTTTTATATTGTAAATAACGATGTTGACGATTATTACGAGGTAGTCCGTCCGATAAAATCGGAAGATACAAAAACTATAAATACTCCCGAAGCTTTATTTATGTTTACCGAAAACGGACTTTTAAGCAAATTATTAAAAAAATACGAATACAGACAAGAACAAACCGAACTTGTAGAAGCGACTATTGAAGCTTTTAATAATAATAAACATTTAATATCGGAAGCGGGAACGGGAATCGGAAAATCATTCGCTTATTTAATTCCCGCTCTTTTATGGCTTAAAGAAAATAAAACAAGAATAGTAGTTTCAACTAATACTATTAATTTGCAAGAACAGATTATTTCAAAAGATTTGCCTTCAATAATTGACGCTATAGCCCCAAATGTTAAATACGCTTTAGTTAAAGGCAGAAATAATTATGTATGCATAAAAAAAGTTAAAGACACATTAAACGATTTAGACAGATTAGATTTTGACGAACAGATTAATTTTTTTGAAAGTATCGATAATTGGCTTAACATAACAAAAGACGGTTCGATAACAGATTTAGGCTATAAACCGAAAAGCGAATTATGGGAAATGGTTTGTTGCGATACGGACACTTGCACTCATAGAAAATGCGAATATTTGGAAGAATGCTATTTTTATAAAATGCGAAAACAATTAAATGCATCTCAACTTTTAATTGTAAATCATCATATATTATGCGCGGATTTGTCTTTATATGCGGAAACTTCGGGAAGATATAGTTTACTCCCGAGATATACGAAAGTTATAATTGACGAAGCTCATAATTTTGAAAATTCCGCTTCAAGTTATTTTGGAAACGAAGGAAGTAAAAACGGAATATTAAAAGCTTTATTTTATATTTCAAGAATTAAGAAAAATAAAAGACTAGGAATTATAGAAACAATTAACAAAATGTTAAACGAAAATAAATCTTTAATTGAAAATAGCGAATATAACGAAATAGTAGAAATTATAAATATAGCTCATGATACCGTAAATAGAGTTAGAAATATTGTAGACGAATCTTCAAAACAATTTATAACTTACTGCCATAAAAATATTAAAACTAAAGAAGGTTTGGGATATAAATTTAGAATAAGCCCCGAAATAATAAGCGCGGAACATTGGCAAAATGAAGGATTAAAACATTTAAGAGAAATCGTTATAATAATCGGCTCTTTAGTTAATATTTGCGATAAATTATATAAAAAATTTTTCGATATAGCCATAGAAAATAATTTTGACTATGAAGAGATTGCTCAAATGTCAAATGCATATTTGGAGAGATTAAAAAATCAACTTATCTCTTTAAACTCTACAATCGATTATAAAAAAGACGAATATATAAGATGGATTGAAGCGAGACTTACAAAAAAAGGAAGCGTTGTTCTTAATTGGCATTTAACTCCCGTGACTGTCGCTAAAAATTTAAATGATTATTTATATATGAGATTCGATACTGTCGCTATGTATTCCGCTACTTTAACCGTTTCAAAAAGTTTTAATTTCTTTTCAAATAGATTGGGATTTGATTATATAGAACAAAATAAAAAAATAGAGATTTATTTAGAATCTCCTTTTAATTACGAAAAAAACGCGAGGCTTTATATTGCAAACGATATGCCCGATGTGTCAAGCGAAACTTTCAACGATTTTACTTCAAAAGTTTTGCTTGAAATATGCGATATAACGGGCGGAAGAGCTTTTATATTATTTACATCTTTTTCTTCTCTTATGAGCGTTTATCAAAGCACGGAAAAAGAATTAAAGAAAAAAAATATAAATCCTTTAGCTCAAACTTCTTCAATACATAGACATACTTTACTTGATATGTTTAAAGCTTCTTCAAATAATGTGCTTTACGGAGTAGATTCTTTTTGGGAAGGAGTCGATGTAGCGGGAGAAAATTTAGAAGTAGTAATAATTCCTAAACTTCCATTTGCCGTGCCAACGGACCCGATAAGCGAAGGCAGATATAGATATATTGAAGAAAACGGAGGAAGCGCTTTTATGGATTACGCTTTGCCACTCGCCGTTATAAAATTTAAGCAAGGTTTCGGGAGACTTATAAGAAGCAAAGAAGACAGAGGAGTAGTTTTCGTTTTAGATAGAAGACTTTACGGTAAAAATTACGGAGTTAAATTTATTCAATCTCTTCCGAAAGCTAAAATATTAAAAGCAAGTATGAAAGAAATTTTTGAAGATATGAATAAATTTTTTGACGGTTCTAAATGACTTAATGGTAATTTCTTTTTTCCAAAAAATAATATATAATAAACGATAAATTTTTTAATAAAATTTTAAACAATATTTTAAAGAATAATATTTTAATTTATAAAGAGAAAATTTTATGACGCTTAATAACGAAAAAACTAAAAAAATTATTTATTTTCTTTCCGTATTAATTTTATCGGCGGTTGCGATTATTCCTTATCTCGTATTTATTGGAATTATATTTACTTTTGAACCAGATTACAAAGGAGAAGAATTTATACGAACAATATTTATCAATTCTTTTCCTTTTCCTTTTCAAATATTTTATTTTTTCTGTTATTCTACGATTTTTAATTTATATCCGCTAAATAAAAAAGTTATTTTGCTCTCTTTTCTTTCGTTTCTTTTAATATTCTTAATTTGGCATTCTTTAAATTATCTAATTCCAATAGGATTTTTATATTCGACAAACGAAGAATTAAATATTCCATTTTTTCAAATGCATATAATTACAAATATATTTTCTTTCGTCATATTTTTTATTTTGGCATGTTTATCCTACAATAAATTTATAATAAACGACATTAAAAACATAAATAAATTTTTTACGCTAACGGGAAACACGATAATATTTTCTTTAATAATTTATTTTATATTAATTATTATATGGATTTTGTATATTCTATTATTACTCTTAATTAACGATATTTCTTATTTTAAATTTTTTAACTTGGATAGAGATTTACAAATGGTTTTAGTTTTCAAAATTCCAATTATAATTTTTATTTTTCTTTGCGGAGTCGCTCCTTTTATTTCGTATATTTTATTCTCGACATTTAAGAAATTAGAAAATATTTCAATATATTTTGCAAGAGGAATTATTTTGATTTTTTTATTTTTAGAATTTGCCGCTTTGCTCGGACTTTTCTTGCCGTTACTTCGTCCTTACGAAAATAAATTTATTTTTATAATTTATAATATTCTTCTCGCTTTAATTGCGGCGACATTATTTTTTATCTCTCCAAATTATAAGGCGGGAGTTTTTGCAAAAGCGATTTATTTGATAACTCCGATTTTTTCAGCTCTGTTTAATTTAGTCGTTTTAAGCGCTACAATATTTAGAATTATAGAATACGGTATAACGGCTACAAAAATAATTTTACTTTTAACAAACTTTTCAATTTTACTTCATTTAATAATAATTTCGGTTTACAATATTAAATCGATTATAAAATCTTTGAAATCAGAAAATATAGAAATTGGATACGACAAAACCGTTTTTTATATATATGTTTACGGAGCATTGGCTTTTGTAGTTTGTTTCATAATTCCGATTGTTTTTAAGGTTGATTAAATAGAAATTTATTTTATACTAATAAAATGAAACTTGAAAATTTTTATTACACGAAAGAATATAAAAATCATTGGATAAAATACGGCGGTTTATTCGACAAAAAATATTTTATCGAAGAAAAAGAAACTAAAATAAATAATAACTTTATTATTAAACATAAAAAATATTTCGGCAATATTCATAATAAGGATATAATCGGATACGAAAGAAAAATTTTTAATTATCGCAATAAAATTTTTTATTATAAAAGCGATGATGCAAGAATTTATAAAATCATAAAACATAAAAATCAAAACGATTATTTTATATTTAATAGAGATTTATCGGGTTTTTCAATTTTGAATTTAAATAACAGGAAAGAAGAGATTAATTTTTATAATAATAAATTTATAGAAAATAAAGGAATATTGGTATTTGTAGATTTAGATTATTATTGCATAGAAAACTAAATAACCGCGGTAGTAATGCCACATGGAGTTTTGGATAGAGGAGAAAGCGAAGGA
>ERZ791737.499-NODE-499-length-31402-cov-20.118416_pt1 | contig 31402 bp, 26 predicted proteins | sample MGYA00510042_ERZ791737 | MGnify/ENA primary metagenome ERZ791737 (study PRJEB30046, sample SAMN00791965) | human gut metagenome | study: EMG produced TPA metagenomics assembly of the A metagenome-wide association study of gut microbiota in type 2... | reverse complement strand
AACGGTTTTCAAGACCGCCGCAATCGACCACTCTGCCACCTCTCCAAAACTACTTCTTCAAGCAGTACTTTCCGTTGAAAGCGGTGCAAAGGTACAACTCTTTTTTTATTTCACAAACTTTTCCACATAAAAATATTATCTGGACAACATTTAGTCAACCATGTAATAAGGCATGTACTGCAAACGAATTCGTTTCCACAAACAGTCACGTCCGTTTCTACAAGCAGAAACGACAGTTCCCATTAGCAGAAACGCGCGTTCCCATTATAAGAAACTGCAGTTCCCATTAGTAGGAACGGGCGTTCCCAACGATAGGAAATTGTAGTTTCCACGTACAGAAACGCCAGTTTCCTACCTATAGGAAACTGTAATACATTATATATCAACTACAAAAAAGATATACATACCACAAAAAGAAACTATATTCTTACTCAACCTCCCCAGCTATAAGCGTCTACATAGTCATCAAAATAATCATCGAGTTGAAGTCCACATTCTTTAGCTATACGGATGATATATTGTTGATCGGCAGGTTTTATCAGCAAGTCTCCCTTGCGAACAAGGTAATAGTTCTTTCTACCAAAATGAGAAATAAGTCGCCAACGGAAAGTATCGGAGTTTCGAACAGTCAAGGATTCGATGGCACGTGTAAAACCTTTGGCATAACGCACTGTATCATTCGGACAATAGTATTCACATTTTCCCTGCATGGCCTTCAGTTTATTCGGAGTCAAGGTAGGCAAGAAGGGATATTTAACAGGAGCATGCTCCAAAGCGATATGACGCAAGCAAGTTGAAGTTTTAGCACAATCGGAAGATGCACACAGACCAAAGCCATAAGGAACTTGCGAATAATCAAAGATTTCCATATTATATAAGATTTTTTACCTGCAAAGGTAAGCATAATAAATCAGACAACGAGAGAATACAGGATAAAATAGCAACTATGAGAGCAAACGCTCACCCTCATAGTTACCACCATAGTTACTCTCATACTTCAAATGCCGATGAATAAAGGGATACAGAGATTTTATGAGGGTATGAGAGTAAAATGCCTTGCAACTTTTTTTTGAGAAAGAGATTTCAGAAGAATATTATGGGGATAATCACTACCTAATAATAGTTATTTTATGCTGTCCAACATAAAAAGGAAGGTATCTCCTATGCAATTACGGAAATTTTTCCGTAATTTCGCGCCCTCAATAAGAAGGATAACATTTCTAACCCACTAACAAAATGAATTTATGGAATTGAACAAAACCTTTACCAACGGGCTTTGGAACAAAGAAATCAATGTCAGTGATTTCGTTAGTAAGAACATCGCTCCCTACTCAGGGGATGCCTCTTTCCTGCAAGGACCTACCGAGCGTACCAAACGCATCTGGGACGTATGCCTGAAAGCACTTGAAGAAGAAAGAAACAATAACGGAGTCCGCTCTTTGGACAATGTCACCATCTCAACCATCACTTCCCACAAAGCCGGATATATCGACAAGGAGAATGAACTGATTGTCGGCTTGCAGACCGACGAGCTCCTGAAACGTGCCATCAAACCTTTCGGCGGCATCAACGTAGTGGCAAAGGCTTGCCACGAAAACGGCCTGGAAGTGGACGACAGAGTAAAAGATATCTTCACGCACTACCGCAAGACGCACAACGACGGCGTTTTCGACGTATACACCGAAGAAATCCGCTCCTTCCGTTCACTGGGCTTCCTCACCGGTCTGCCCGACAACTATGCCCGCGGACGTATCATCGGTGACTACCGTCGACTGGCCCTCTACGGCATCGACCGCCTCATCGAAGCCAAGCTAGAAGACCTGCACAACCTGACAGGTCCGATGACCGAAGCACGCATCCGCCTGCGCGAGGAAGTGGCAGAGCAAATCAAAGCATTGAAAGAAATCAAGGTGATGGGCGAATATTACGGGCTCGATCTCAGCCGTCCCGCCACATCGGCCCAGGAAGCCGTGCAATGGGTATATATGGCATATCTGGCTGCCGTAAAAGAACAAGACGGCGCCGCCATGTCACTGGGTAACGTTTCCTCGTTCCTCGATATCTTTATCGAATACGACCTGGCTCATGGCAAGATTGACGAAACCTTTGCGCAGGAACTGATCGACCAGTTTGTCATCAAGTTGCGTATGGTCCGCCACCTGCGTATGCAGTCGTATAACGATATATTTGCAGGCGACCCCACCTGGGTGACCGAAGCCATCGGCGGCCGCTTCAACGACGGACGTGTGAAAGTGACCAAAACTTCCTTCCGCTTCCTGCAAACGCTGTACAACCTCGGCCCCTCTCCCGAACCGAACCTGACCATCTTGTGGAGCCCCGAACTGCCGGAAGGTTTCAAGGAGTTCTGCGCCAAAGTGTCCGTCGACACCAGCTCCATACAGTACGAAAACGATAACCTGATGCGCGAAGTACGCAACTGTGATGACTACGGCATTGCCTGCTGCGTATCTTACCAGGCCATCGGCAAGCAAATCCAGTTCTTCGGCGCACGCGCCAATCTGGCCAAGGCATTGCTGCTTGCCATCAACGGCGGACGTTGCGAAAACACCGGTACCGTCATGGTGAAAGGAATCCCCGTGCTGACCAGCGACACGCTGAAGTTCGAAGAAGTGATGGCTAATTATAAGAAGGTGCTGACCGAAATTGCCCGCGTCTACAACGAAGCAATGAACATCATCCACTACATGCACGATAAGTATTACTACGAAAAGGCACAAATGGCATTCGTCGATACCAACCCGCGCATCAACCTGGCTTACGGTGTTGCAGGACTTTCCATCGCCATCGACTCTCTGTCTGCCATCAAGAATGCCAAAGTCACCGCCCGCCGCAACGAAATCGGTCTGACGGAAGGCTTCGACATAGAAGGCACCTTCCCCTGCTTCGGCAATAACGACGACCGTGTGGACCACCTCGGTGTAGACCTGGTTTATTACTTCAGCGAGGAGTTGAAGAAACTGCCCGTTTACAAGAATGCCCGCCCCACCCTTTCACTGCTCACCATCACCTCCAACGTGATGTATGGCAAGAAGACCGGCGCCACTCCCGACGGACGTGCCAAAGGTGTTGCCTTCGCTCCGGGTGCCAATCCGATGCACGGACGCGACAAGAACGGTGCAATCGCCTCCTTGAGTTCTGTTGCCAAGTTGCGCTACCGCGACTCACAAGACGGAATCAGCAATACATTCTCCATCGTTCCGAAGTCCTTAGGTCCCACGGCGGAAGAGCGCGTAGAGAATCTGGTTACGATGATGGACGGTTACTTCACTAAAGGTGCCCACCACCTGAACGTAAACGTGCTGAACCGTGAAATGCTGGAAGACGCCATGGAGCATCCCGAGAAATATCCGCAACTCACCATCCGTGTTTCCGGTTATGCCGTGAACTTCGTGAAGTTGAGCCGCGAACACCAACTGGAAGTTATCAGCCGTTCGTTCCACGAAAGAATGTAATATGATAAACGTACACTCCTACGAAAGTATGGGAACATTCGACGGGCCGGGCCTCCGGCTCGTCGTTTTCCTTCAAGGATGCCCGTTCCGTTGCTTGTATTGTGCCAATCCGGATACGATCGATATAAAAGGCGGCACTCCCACTCCCCCGGAAGAAATTCTGCAAATGGCCATCAGCCAGAAGGCGTTCTTCGGGAAAAAAGGAGGCATCACCTTCTCCGGCGGAGAACCTACCCTGCAAGCCGAAGCGCTGATTCCTCTTTTCAGGGATTTAAAAGCAAACGGCATTCATACCTGCCTGGACAGCAACGGAGGCATCTGGAATGAAAAGGTAGAAGAACTATTGGGTTTAACGGATTTAGTATTGCTCGATATCAAAGAGTTCAACCCCGAGCGTCATCGTGCACTGACGGGACGAGGCAATGAGCAGACGCTCCGCACCGCTGCCTGGCTGGAGGAGCATGCACGCCCATTCTGGCTGCGCTATGTCCTGGTTCCGGGATATAGTGACTTTGAAGAAGACATCCGCAGCCTTGGCAAGCACTTGGGAGATTTCAAGAACATACAGCGGGTAGAGATACTTCCTTACCATCGGCTGGGCGTACACAAGTACGAAGCCATGGACTTGGAATATCAGCTAAAGGAAGTAAAAGAAAATACTCCCGAACAGTTGCTGCGGGCAGAACAACTGTTCAAGGAGTATTTTGAGAATGTAATAGTGAATTAATACGTCAATCGAATTCCCGCCTGCAACGTAAAGTTGCACGGGTTTTCTTTACGTATCGTCTGCACAGCCGAACCGTCGTCGAAGAAATAAGATACTCCCGGTTCCACGTACAAACCCACTCTGTTACTTATATTATATTGTGCACCCACAGCCCCCATCACAGATAGCTGCACGGGCTTCACGGTTTCGTTCTCACTGCCGATCTTGCCATACACACATTTCTCAATGGCACCGCCGCCCGAAACGTACATTGTGAAATTCTTGTTGTCCACAAAGTTCCAGTTAGCCCGCACCGGAATGCCGATATAATGCAATTTCTGGCTCAACTTTTCGGAACTTCCTTCAAACCTTACGTCCGAAGCAAGATAAGTATAAGTCACACCGCTCTCCACCGAAAATCCCTTCGGCAGGTTCTTCCGCACTGAAACGCCAAAACTGAGCGGTTGTTTATGATCAATGGAAGCAATCTGGTTTTCACGTCTTTGCAAGTAAGGCAAACCATCCTTAAAAACTAACTCCTGACCACTCGGAATACTAACAATACCATTGGCAGTAGACGACAGATCTACTTTATCACCATAAATCGGATTACCGGGTGCCATACTCTGATATAAGTTCTCATCTCCTCCCGCATTTGCCAATGAAAAACCTCCCGTATTTCCTACAGACAAGCCAACAGCCCATCCTTTGGATTGAGAAGCAGATTTCTTCTCAGCGGGAAGATGCAGTTTGTCCCGTCCCGACGGACGATAGCGTTCTCCTGTCCTTTGCTCAGTCCCCCTGTCCTGGGCAACCGTAGTATTATCTTCTGTACTTTCTGCAACCGGTTCTTCAACTTGCCGACCGATATCCTCACTATTTATTTCGGAAACAGGTAAAGGCTCTCCTTCCTGTTCTTTTTCTGCTACTATCTCTATATGCTGAGCCACCAAAGAGTGACGCACTGCATTGTTTGTCACCGACGAACCTACATGTACCTTATATATAGGTTCCGCCGGATTAGTCTGTACTGCGGGTGCTGTCTGTTCGGGCAAATCATCCGGAATTGCAGCCAAAGCAGGCACCGACGTACGCCGCACCTCATCTGCCACCGGACTTTGCAACAGCCACAAACTGACAGACGACACAGCCACCAGCAACGCCGCAGCTGCCGCCACTGCCCACCGACGGAAAGGCACTATCCGTCGCGGCCCGGCAATCAGAGGCTCATCGGCAGAAGTCCCCGTAGCAGACAATTCCTTCTCCAACCGCTCCCAACCGGAAGCCGGCATCGGTTCTGAATAATCTTCCAGCCGGTCCTTTATCTTCTTCAACCACAATTCATCTTTCATACGTTCCTTCATTTATGCATTTCTTTTCATCCACTCGCGCACCTTTGTTGCCAAAGCCGCTTTAGCGCGTGTCAGCTGCGAGGCCGATGATTTTTCATTAATCCCCAATATTTGAGCTATCTCTTTATGGGGCTTGTCTTCAAAAACATATAAGTTGAATACAGTACGGTAGCCTGCGGGCAGTTCGCTGATAAACTGCATCAGCACTTTCTGAGGAATCACATCTATCGTCGAGCTGTCCGGTTCATCGTAGGTTTCGGGCACACTGTCCAAAGCCGATGCCTGGTTCATCACATCATTCTTCCGCAAATGCTGCAACACTGTATTCACCATCACACGTTCCATCCACGCACGCAAGGAACCTTCTCCCCGCCAAGTGAATTTATCGAAAGAATCGAAAAGCTTCAGGAACCCGTCATGCATCAAGTCCTCGGCAGTCTCCCTGTCGCCGGCATAACGGAGGCACACGCTGAGCATACGTCCTGCGTAACGCTCATACAGTTCTTTGCGGGCCGAGTTGTCTCCTTGCCTGCAATGTTCTGCCAGTACCTGTTCTTCCATTCTTTCTCTTAACACGTGTTTACCTTATAAATGCAACGAGCACAAAAGTACTGCATCGGCCAGAGAAGAAAATCATGCTTTCAATTCTTTAACAATCTTCTGTGCAGTAAATGCCTCTCGACCGTATTTTCTGAATACAAAGAAGAGTATTAGTTTAAAAAAGTAAAAACCTATCCATTTATGAAGAGACAGAAAATGACATTCGCAGTATTGATGCTTTTATTCCTGACCATGCCTATGCTGCAATCATGCTTAGACGATTGGGATGACAAAGACAATCCTCTGTTTGCTATCGGCACGGTGAAGGTCATCGAAGGGAGAGATTATTATTTCGCGCTGGATGAAGGGAGTAAACTATATCCGGGCGACACCACTTATGTTCACAATTACGCCGTAGTGGACGGTCAACGTGCCTTTGTCTACTTCGATGAACTGACAGATAAAGTAGCAGGGTATGAGTACAATGCCAAAATCAGACATATCGAAAACATCCTGACGAAAGACATCTACTTCATGCCTGCCGAAAAGAACGACAGCATTGGAGACGACCGCATCAACGCCACCGACTTCTGGGTTACGGGCGATTATCTGAACATCAAATACCAGTTCTACCACAGCAATGACACAGACAAGAAGCACATGCTGAACCTGATTGTCAATGAAGCATCTACCGGCGAAAACGACAAACCGGATTACGTCAATCTGGAGTTCCGCCACAATGCCTTCAATGATAGCCAACAGCTATTGGGTACCGGATTGGCTTCTTTCAAACTGGATAATATAGCCGGACTGCTGGAAGGGAAAAAAGGATTGCGCATCCGTGTAAAGAGCTTATACGATGGTGAACGTTTTGCTACTATCGACATCAAGAAAGAAGAGAATTAAATCTCTCTCCTTGGAAAACACTATTTTAACATCTCAATGAAGAGCGGAGTGACATGACTAACATGTTACTCCGCTTCCTTTTTCCCGCTTTCGGAACCGTCTTTTCCGGCTTCAGCAAATTCTTCCCGGATTATGTCCAGACACCTTGCTACTTTTGCTCAAAAATTAAATGAGACATGAGAACAAAAGTACATCCCATTTTATTATCCGGCATTGTTTTCCTGCTTTATGCATGCAGCGGAAAAGATGTAAGAAGAGAACAAAACCTGCTGGTTCGTACGGCCGATGCTTCTACACTCTCCAGCAAAGATAGCAGAGAATTCCCTTTTATCGCCCAACCTTTCCGCACTTCTGAACTATCATTCAGAGTAAGCGGCCCCATAAACCATCTGGACGTCTATGCAGGAAATCAATGCAAACAAGGCACAATTATCGCCAAAATAGATCCACGTGACTTCCAAATCCGTAAAGAACGTGCCGAGGCCGTGTATCAGCAGGCAAAGGCAGAATTCGAACGCATCCGAGTATTATACCAGAAAGAGAATATCTCAGCCAGCACCTACGAAAAAGCAAAAGCCGATTATGCCTCTGCGAAAACAGCTTTCAAAACAGCTGCCTATGAATTGGAAGATACTCGCCTGACAGCTCCGTTCACCGGATATGTAGGTGAGGTATATATAGAGAAATATCAGGATGTTAAAGCTACTCAACCCGTTCTTTCATTCATTGATATACATCAACTCAAAATAGAAATCTATGTTACACAAGATATTGCCTACGCTGCACAAAAGATGGATAGCATGCAGGTATACTTCGATGCCATGCCCCACAAAACATTCAAAGCACACATTGCCGAAGTATCCAAAGGAACTACTCAAAACAATCTTTCCTATCTTCTGACAGCCTTTCTTCCCAATAAAGACGGTGACCTCCTGGCGGGTATGTCCGGCAAAGCGGTATTGGACATTCCGCAGGCAGAGCGTTCGTCCGGGGTCTGCATCCCCCAGGCAGCGCTCTGTCACCGTCCTTCGGAAGGGGACTATGTGTGGGCAGTCCATCCCCTGACAAAAGACGTTAGTCTCAGAAAGGTTGAGATAAAAAAACTGTTACCGGACGGCTATGTCCAAATCAGCCGGGGGTTGAAAGCCGGTGAGACAGTAGCTGTCAGCAGTCTCCGTTTCCTCTCGGACGGAATGAAAGTAACCACCATCTCTAAGACTGAATAATCATGAAACTGGTAAAATACTTTTTGCAGAAGAAAGCAGTCACCCTGTTACTGTTGGCATTGGTATTGGCAGGAGGTCTGCTTGCCTATGCTAAAATGGGCAAACTGGAAGATGCTCCCTTCACTATCAAGCAAGCGCTGGTACTGACTCCTTATCCGGGTGCATCTCCCTCGGAAGTACAAGCACAAGTCACCGATATATTGGAAGAATCTATCCAAGCACTCGGAGAGCTCTATTATCTGAAAACAGAAAATCGTGCAGGGCTATCCAAAATCACCGTTTATGTGAAGAAAGAAACCCGCGCCGACGAAATGCAGCAGCTTTGGGACAAACTACGCCGTAAAGTGAATGATGTACAAGGCAAGTTGCCTGCCGGAGCCGGACCGTCAGTAGTTAATGATGACTTCGGCGATGTGCTGGGAGTATTCTACGGTCTGACCGGCAAGGGCCATACATACCGCGAATTGGAAGACGAAGCCAAGCTCATCAAAAACGAACTGCTCAAAGTAAAAGACGTGGCCAAGGTAGAAATATATGGAGTCCGTACTCCTACCATCGACATATCCGTCAGCCCTTCCGTCATGGCACGCAGCGGCATCACAACAGCCGACATAGCCCATGCGTTCGACGCACAGAACACAGTGGTAGATGCTGGAGGAATAGATGTCGGAATCAACCGTATCCGCATAGAGTCTACAGGCAATTTCTATTCACTGGACGACATCCGCAACCTAACCATCGTATCGCGTAGCGGTGAGCATTTCCGCCTGGCAGACATAGCCCAGATTGAAGAGAGCTACCAAACACCCGCCACCAACCTGATGCGCATCAACGGGCAAGAAGCTGTAGGCATCGCCATCTCTACCGTCCCCACCGGCAATGTAGTGAATATGGCAGAAGCCGTAAAACAAAGAGTAGACGAACTGGCAGAAACCATGCCGCAAGGGTTCGAACTAATCTCTGTTTACGATCAAGGGTATGAGTCGGCAGTAGCCAACCAAGGCTTCATCCTGAACTTGATAATCTCTGTACTCACCGTGGTAGCCATCCTGCTCTTCTTTATCGGCTTCAAGAACGGACTGCTCATCGGCAGTGGTTTGGTATTCTCTATCTTTGCCACTCTCATTGTCATGCTTGCCACAAACATCGCATTACAACGAATGTCGTTGGCGGCCATCATTATAGCAATGGGAATGTTGGTAGACAATGCCATCGTGGTATCTGACTCCGTACTCGTAAACATGCAGCGCGGCATGCGCAAGCGCGTAGCTATCATGCGCGCATGTTCTTCCACCGCCTTACCTCTACTGGCAGCTACGGTTATCGCTATCCTCACATTCTTGCCTATCTATTATTCACCGCACATTACAGGAGAGCTACTGTCCTCGCTGGTAATCGTTATCGGCGTATCACTCATGTTCAGTTGGGTGTTTGCCTTGACACAAACGCCCTTCTTTATCCAGGAGTTTGTGCGTCGACCAAGGCCGGAAGAATTGTCTGCGGATTTATTCAAAGGAAAGTACTACAACCTTTTCCGCACCTCTCTGCACCGGGTCATCAGATACCGTTATATGACAATAGGCTGCATGGTATTGCTATTGGTACTCTCGGCATGGAGTTTTAGGTTTATACCGAAGGTCTTCGTTCCCTCCCTCGACAAACAATACTTTACACTGGATATATGGCTGCCCGAAGGAAGCAACATCAACGAAACCGATAAACTGGCAAACGAAATAGCCGGTTACATCGAACTACAAGATGAAACTGAAATGGTTTCTGCTTATATCGGCCGTACGCCGCCACGTTACTATTTAGCAAACGTATCATTCGGTCCGCAAAGTAACTATGCACAACTCATCGTGAAATGCCACACAGGCAAAGACTCCCGCCGACTGAATGCCTTGTTGCAAGACTCCATCAGGTTGAAGTTTCCTGAGCCGCTTATCAAAGTGAATAAGTTCGAGTTAAGTCCACTCACAGAAGCTGTTATCGAAGCCCGCTTCCTCGGTCCCGATCCGGCAGTATTGGATTCACTTACTGGCGAAGCCATTGAAATCATGCGCCGTAACCCCAAAGTAGCCGATGCACGCAATGAGTGGGGCAATATGTCGCTGATGCTCCGTCCTGTCTATGATCCCATTAAAGCGGGAGAACTCGGCATAACCAAAGCACAAATGATGCAGTCCGTAAAATCGATTAGTGACGGTACTCCGATAGGTATCTATCGGGATAACGAGAAGAAAGTGCCCGTCTTGCTGAAGTCCGAAGGCTATGATATCACAGACACGCACTCTTTGGGAAATTTCTACGTATGGAACGGCGAACGGTCGGCTCCGCTCTCACAAGTCACCAAGTGTATTGAAACTACTTGGGAGTTTCCGCAAATACGCACTTACAACCGCCAGTTATCTATGGCAGCTATGTGCGGTGTGCAGCCGGGACATACCATGGCAGAAGTGCACAGCGAAATCCGCAAAGAGATAGAAAACATTCAGCTGCCCGAAGGATATACCTTTTTCTGGGATTCCCAGTTCAAAGACCAGCGAGAAGCGATACAGGCCATCACCAAGTACTTCCCATTGGCATTCTTGATGCTGATAGTGATATTGGTGGCATTGTTCGGCAACTTCCGTCAACCGATAATCATTCTCTGCATACTTCCGCTATCACTTATCGGAGTTGCTATCGGCATGCTGCTTACCGGTTTCGATTTCGGATTCTTCCCTATTGCAGGTTGGTTGGGCTTGCTAGGCATGATCATAAAGAATGTAATTGTGCTGATTGATGAAATCAACGTACAACGGCAGAGTGGCACAGTACCTTACACCGCAGTAATCGAAGCCACTGTTTCCAGAACCCGCCCTGTATTGATGGCAGCCACTACTACCATTTTGGGTATGGTTCCGTTACTGTTCGATATTGCTTTCCGTGGCATGGCGGCTACTATTATCTTCGGACTGACATTTGCAACATTACTGACTTTGTTTGTAACCCCCACCCTCTACGTCTTATTCTATAAAGTAAAAACCAAATAAGCATGAAAACCTTATATTGCATATTCGCCTTTACATTGTGTGTTCCGTCCGCATTCTCTCAGCAAAGTTCGTTGCTGGAGAAATACAGGTCCATGGCTTTAGAGTATAACCATGACCTGCATGCGGCGGATAAGAACATCGCTTCCAGCATTGAGCTGGTAAAAGCTGCCCGAGCAGACCTGAAACCCAAACTGTCCGGTGATGCTAATTTTCAGTACACCGGAAATCCTCTAAAGCTGACTGCCATCCTGCCCCAGGCAGAAGCACCTCTGAACTTTGAGGGGCGGAACATGAAATATGGAACATCCTTGACTCTGTTGCAGCCTGTCTACACCGGAGGCAGTATCCTCGAAAACATCCGCATGGCAAAACACCAGCAGTCTCTGACCATCCACCAGGCCGACCTGCTATTATCATCCGTTTGTTACCAAACTGATATTCAATATTGGAACACCGTGGCTCGTGCCGAACTCATGCAAATAGCCACCGATTACCGTAACTCCATCGCTTCACTGACACAAACTATCCGCGAGCGTGTTGACGTAGGACTTGTCGACTCGCAAGACCTGCTTATGGCAGAAGTTAAATTGAACGAAGCAGAATACCAGTTGCTCCAAGCTCAAAGTAACTTCGACACCGGACGCATGGCACTCAATTCTCTGATTGGAGCAGACTTAAAAGCCGATACGCAGGTCGATGATACAATTCCTTCCGTAATTCTTCCCGATAGTTTGTTGCTATCCGACGGTGCCTCCCGCCCTGAACTGATGATAGCACAAGACCAGATAAAAATAGCCGAAACCAATTCCCGTCTGATCAACACCAAATATAAGCCACAACTATATATTGGTATAGACGGTAGTTACTCTTCTCCCGGCTATGACTTCCGCAGTGATCTCGACCCCAACTATGCCATATATGCCAAACTATCCGTACCCATTTTTGAATGGGGGAAACGGCGGAAAGAGAAACGTGCTTCTACCTGGAAGACGGGTATGGCCAACGACCATCTGAACAAAGTGACCGATGAGATAAACCTGGAAGTGCAGACAGCGCAAACATCCTTGATACAAGCCATCCGGCAAGTCAGTCTGACAAGCAATTCCCTGAAAAAGGCTTGCGAAAACGAGCAGAAGGCGCTTGAGCGCTACGTCGAAGGAAAGGTATCTGTTGTCGAAGTCATCGAAGCCCAGAATTATCGGCAGAATTCACAAATAAATCATGTACAAGCCAAAGCATCGGCACAAGGTTACTATTCAGCCCTAATTAAAGCCTTGCATAAGTATTAGATAAGAATTTATTAATAACTTTGCCCTCATGAAATGGAACAACCTGATATACATTCTGCTATTCTCCGGGATAGGTGCATTCTCCTACCTATTGTTGGTAAACTCTGCCGACCGGATTTCCATAGCTGATAAACTTTATTCCGGTGGAGCATTCATATTCTTTATACTGGCTTTCAATGTATTGGGATATTCCACTTTACGTATCAGCTCATGGATTAACACGCAATATACCGTCAACATACGTTCCCGATGGAAGATACCTACCATTTACATTACCGTGATGCTATTGTATCTTCTGCTGAATTATAGCCTGATGGCCTTTGCAAAAATATTGGCAGGAGCATCCCATCCCTTCACCATAGTCCAAAGCAGCGGCTGGCAGGTACTTATCGGCGTATGGCTTGTAGAATTAGTTATTTTAGGATTGCTGCTTGCCAACCGCTCCATGCTGAACGCCTTGAAACTACAGAAAAAGACAGCAAAGCTACAAGCAGAAAACGATACAGCCCGCTATACAGCGTTGCAAAACCAACTCAATCCGCATTTCCTGTTCAACAGCCTCAACACTCTGATTGCCGAGATTGAGTATAATCCGGAGAATGCCGTAAGTTTCACCAAACATTTATCCAGCGTTTACCGATATGTACTGCAAAGCCAACATAAAACATTAGTTACTCTAAACGAAGAGTTGGAATTTACCCGTTCATACCTTTTTCTGCACGAAGTACGTTTGGGTAACTGTCTAAACTGTAAATGCCACATTCCGGCTGATGACATGGAGTGCCAATTGCCACCGCTTACCCTACAACTGTTAGTCGAGAATGTCATTAAGCACAACTCTATCACCCAAAGCAAGCCAATGACCATCACCATACTAATAGAAAATGAGTATCTGGTAATAAGCAATCCCGTACATCCTAAGAAGGGTGTTTCTTCCTCCGGGGTCGGTTTGCAGAATCTTGCCAAACGTTGCATGCTGATGTCCGGCAAAAACATAATCATCGAGCCTCCGCTCGACAATCTATTTACCGTAAAAGTCCCGTTGCTATATGAATAAACAAAATGTAGTGATCATCGAAGATGAAGTGCCGGCTGCCCGCTTGCTGCATTCTATGGTTTCACGTATCCGACCGGAATGGACTATCACTGTTCTGCCGGGTAGTGTAGACGACTCTATTGCCTGGTTTGAGTCTCATCCGCATCCCGACCTTATTTTTTTGGATATACAATTAGCAGACGGTAATTCATTCGATTTCCTGTCTGCAGCACACCCCTCTTCCGCCATCATCTTCACTACCGCCTACGACCAATACGCAGTCCGTGCTTTTACAGTCAACAGTATCGACTACATCCTGAAACCTGTGGACGAACAGCGACTATCGGATGCCATTACAAAATATGAAGCGTTGCGAAGCAACCACCGCTCTATGCCGGATGACTATTTGAACACACTGCTCAATGCACTGCAACCCCGTGACAAGCAATATCGTACCCGCTTCCTTATTTCAGGAGTAGATAGCTTCTGGTCCCTCCAAGTGGGCGATATAGCTTATTTCTATTCAGAAAATAAGGTCACTTTTGCCGTTACCCGTATTGGTCAGGAACATATCATTAACCTCTCTCTGAGTAAGTTGATGGAACAACTCGACCCCGACCTTTTTTTCCGTGCCAATCGACAAGTCATCCTCTGCATCACCGCCATAGACCATGCCGAACCATATTTCAACGGTAAAATCACCGTCACTGTACGCCCGCCATATAAAAGCAAGATTACAATCAGTGAAGAAAAACTATCTGCGTTCAAACAATGGCTTAATTTCTAACTGATAGTGCATTCTACGTTTTTACTTGCGTAGAAACATAGAATGCACATCCTTATAATCAAAATTCATTATTCAGACAAGTCAGTTTCAGCGTCTTATTGAATTCCTCAGCAGGCAGTTGAGTCATAACCTGCACCTTCACATGGCCATTTGGCTGAATATCAAAGTAATTATCGCTATACACACTTTCGTTATCCGCAATGGATAAGAATACGGCACGGGCAAATCTATCAGCAGCAACCGTTACCTCGTATCCACCTTCGATGGGATGAACCTCGGTAGTCAAGTTGACCTTCGGATAGTTCATTTCCTTCTGCTTGCCCAGGTAATAGTTATTAGTGTATGTCTTACCGGATTTATCGGCATAGACTACACGAACATACACCTCGCTCTTTTTCGTATCTTTCAGTACTTCGGCCAGCGGAGCAGAGAAGCAGACACGGCTGTCATTGGCGGGAATGCTGACAGACTTATTCCAATCGTGCACCACCGTTCCGTCGAAGTGGCAGACTTGCAGTTGCAGTTTGCCGGAAGTCCCCTTCATACGGTCGGAAACTGCATACACCTTCAAATCATCTCCTTCCAATATAGGAGATATCAGGATGTCCTCAAAAGCCTTGCGGGCATAATAATGCTGTGCTTTCCACCGTCCGTAATAATCGCGGCTTGCCCAGGAGGCCACCGGCCAACAGTCATTGTGCTGCCAGAAGAGTGTTCCCATATTATACGGCATCTGGCGGCGGTGCGATTCGATAGCCGTCTTGATGGCATCGCCCTGCAATACATGGTTCATATAGAGGAACGACTGGAAATTGCGCGGCGTCTTATACTCATTGAGCAGATAAGTCTCAATCAGTCCGTTGGCATGCTCGCCACCACGCTGGTGAGACATCATGACTTCCGAACGGATATCCCAGTCTTCGGGATCGGGAGCATAGCGCTTCACCGATTCAAATTCCGGGAAAGACTGGAAGCCATATTCGCTGAAGAAGCGGGACTTCTCCTTGTCATAATCGGAAATGGGCACTTTACCATGCCAAACGTCCCAGTAATGGCGGTCGCCATCGGTAGTACCGGACATCTCGCCTTCGAAGGCAAACGGAGAAGAAGGCCAGTAGAATGTTTCGGGAGCATATTCTTTCACTACCTCGGGCAGGGTGACGTGGTACTGTTGCAGATACTGCGCCCAGATTTTGTCGGCGTATGCTTTGTTCTGCTTTTCTATTCCCGCTTTCCAGCCCCAGCCCAGCCAAGCATCGTGGCACTCGTTGTTGCCACACCACAAAGCGATGCAGGCATGGTTGCGCAGGCGTTTTACATTGTCAATGGCTTCCTGACGAATGTTCTCCAACAGTGCGCCTTCGGCGGGATACATGCTACAAGCAAACATAAAGTCTTGCCAGATCATAATGCCGTGCTCGTCGCATAAGTCATAGAAGAGATCGTTCTCATAAATACCTCCACCCCATATACGAAGCATATTCATATTGACATCGGATGCAGCAAGAATCGTCTTCTTATAGATTTCGGGAGTGACACGCGGCAAGAAGTTATCGCACGGAATGTAATTGGCGCCTTTGGCAAATACTGGGCGTCCGTTCAGCTCTATATAAAAGGTGTGTCCGTCCTTATCAGGTTGGTGGATGACTTTCAGGGAACGAATGCCTACTTTCTCGGTTTTTGAGTCCAGGAGTTCTTTATTGGCGGTAACGTCCGTACGGAAACGGTAAAGATGAGGTTCTCCCAGCCCGTTGCTCCACCAGAGTTTAGGCTTGTTGAGGGTGAAGTCTACGGTAATCTGGTTTATTCCTTTCTTCAGATCGGTCTGCTGCTTGCCAAGTACCTTGCCGGTAACCTCATCGGTGATGGTGACAATAGCACCGCTTATGTCCTTGTCGGCATTCAGTTCCACATGGCCGGCAATCACTGCTTTGCTTGCACTCACCTGTTTCTGTTCGATAAACACGTCATCGATGCGCGAATCACTCCAAGCACGGAGATATACGGGACGCCAGATGCCGGAAGTAACCAGGCGCGGTCCCCAGTCCCAACCATAATGATAGCCTGCCTTACGGGCAAATACACTGATCTTCTTATCGAGTAGTCCGCCATTCTCCGACTGGTCATTGGATGCCGGATAGTGGTAAGGCAGCGCATCCCATTTAGGTGCATCGATCTTCACCGGTGAGTGGAAATAGACTTTCAGCACATTGTCCCCTTCCTTTATATATTGCTTGACGGGAACAGACCAACGGCGGAACATATTGTCTGCTTTCAGTATGCATTCTTCATTCAGATAGACATCGGCATAGGTGTCGAGTCCTTCGAATACCAAATCCAGATTCTCCTTCTGCTTCATGTCGGCAGTCAGCGTGAAGTGGGTTTCATAAATCCAGTCTTCCTTGTCAATCCATTGCAACCCACGCTCATTCAGGCGGAAGAAAGGGTCTTCAATGATCTTATTTTGCAATAAGTCGGTGTGAACTACTCCCGGTACGGTGGCCGGATACCAATTCGTCAGTCGTGCCTGTTTGAATTTCCATCCTTCATGAAGATTCTTCACCAATGGAACCGAGGCAAGTAAAGTGCTGCCCGACAATAGCCCGACAGCAACAATAGCTGTTCTTAATTTCATAATTATGTGTCTCATAGTTACTCGTATTTTTGAAGTTTTACAAAGGCAAAGGTAGACAATAGCAGGCAGACTTTATGATATATTATTGCCAAAAGACGATACTAAAATGAAAAAGCTCAATGTAGAATGGACTAAGAATGCAAAACATATTCTTAATACTTTATTTGTAGGTCTATTTCTATATCCCTACATTTATGACACGAAATTAAAAATCATAGGAAGGTTATGGATACAATAAAAGAAATTAAGTTTGATGCTAACCGCATTTATATGAAAAAGATATGTATTGAAATATTGCTGCCACATCATAACCGTTGTTCCATTACTTGTATTTCATTCCAATAGAAGAAAGCCTCAGGATGAGTTTTCTTCAACTTATTGAGTTTTGTTGGTATGGGAAGTTGTAGAACTTGGGATGACAATTCACTCAGATTTTCAGGGCTGTAGTGACGGATTTCATTGAATCCTTTTACTAAAAGCTTAGTCAAGTAAGCCACTTTGGCAGCATTCACGATGGCAGAGTCAAGGGTATATTTCTCGCTGTGGATGAAGTTGCCGATACGGCTGATGCCATCTTGCAGAAGTTTGTATTCGTCTGGGTTATACAAACCTCTCACGCAGATGCAAAGGGCGGTCTGGTAGATGTCATCAAATACCTGCTGGATGTCATCAGGTTGTAGGTGACGGTATTGAAGTTCTGTCGCAGCGAATTTGCAGAAGGTCTCTCGTGTGACCGTCAGGTCGTCCGTGATGTCGAACAAAGATGCCACGTCAAAGAGTTGCTTGATGATTTCCATTGTGCATTTCTTTTCGCCTTTGAAGAACGGTATGCCTGTGGTGTGAGGAGCAAAGGCTGTCAACTTGTCGCCCAACAAATCTTCATGGCTCGGCAGATTAACCATGACGGGAGGCTCCTCTGTTATAAGCAACGGACTCTGTATTGGCAGAGATACAATCCGGGAATAATGCGTTTCCTCGAAAAGCACATCCAACAGAATCTTGTCTTGTCCGCCATTGCCGGGATAACTCACCTCGTAATAAAACTTGGCGTGTTGCTTCGGTACATCTGTGCGAGAGATGCGTTCCACAAGCTCCACTTTGCCAAAACCATATTCCTGCGCATATAGATTAAGATAGTTCTCAATCACAGTCCCAAGAGGACAAATAACGTCGATGTCTATTGACAGACGCTTGCTGGTGTTTAGGTGAAGCATGAGCGAGCTGCCGCCTTTGAACAGGAATGGACAACCGGAACGTGCCAATGCCTCAAGAAGCGAAAACGCACGGATGGTCTTTTCGACCAAGGCGATGTCATGGACGCCCAAATGCTGGGCTGCATCTGTTATCCATTCAATGGACCTACTCTTTGGATTTATCATATTCTATAGCGTCAACAATCTGTTCAACTTTTTCTTTACGGTTACGGCGAGAGGCATATCTCATCAATTTGCTCATATTGACATTGTTTCTCTCACGTGCGTATTCGTATATATTGTATATCTCAGAACCACCTGCAAACAGCAATTCGTAGTCACCAATGGCATCTACAAGAATCTTTTCTATGCGAGGCACGGTGTTGCCATCTACTTCGGTCAGTGGCGACTGCCCAATCAGCTGACGCACCACGATAGCATCCGTCCCTGTCAGATAACGCTCGCAGTCTTTGGCTGATGGCGCAAGGAGAATGTTCCGACTAAGGTTCATATTCTGCAAGGCATGGAAGACTGGTTCCATACCATCTTTTTCCACGTCTACAAACGTATAGCCAATGTTCGGCACATGGAGCATGAAAGAAGAAAGGACTCTAGGACTCCAGATGCACATATCGAGAAAGGGGAATAGTTTCCTCAGCTTCTGGAAAATGTTTTTTTCTATTTCAGAGGGCTCATAAACGAACTCTGGCAAGCTATTCTCGGCCAACAGATACTCGCCACGTCCTTTGCGAAGGAGTATGCCGGAGGCAATGAGACGGTTTATCTGCAAATCTACCGCTCTTTCCTTAATATCTGCCTGTTTACTGACAATATCACGGAGAAGATCTTTCCGCTGAAAAGTTCCTCTCTGCATAGCTGCATAGTTTAATATAGCTTCGGTTGTTGTCATACTTTTGAGATTGCTGCAAAACTACATCATTTCTGTCAAAATCCAAAGTATTTTGCCAACAAAGGAAGATTTAGTCTTGCTTTTAACAAAGACAGGTAATTTTAGACATAAGAACAAAAGAACATATTTTTTATGCAACTTAACTGACCTGTAAAAAAAGTCCCACAATACGTTGATATTGTAGGACTTGTCCTGTTTTACCTCTTTTGTCTTAGGAGTTTCTGCGGAGAGACGGGGATTCGAACCCCGGATACCCTTTAGGAGTATACACGCTTTCCAGGCGTGCCTCTTCAACCACTCGAGCATCTCTCCTCTTTCGGGGCGCAAAAGTAGGGGAAGTTTTCGGATTTACCAAATATTCGGGCAAATAAAATATAAAAGTTCTTACTGTCCGCTTACTTCCCTCCCCTACTCGCCCGAAACAAATGAACATTTACCCAGATTACAACAATATTCTATCATCACAAACGGCAAAGTGATAAGACCTATAGAAAATATTAAAAGACAGGCAGGCACACAAACCACCACCACTTTTGCCAATTTCCACAGAATGGGGGATGCCTTTTTTGCCAGTTGTTGAGTCATGGCTTGGAATTGTTCTTTATATAAATTACTCTTGAACACAACGTACCGGCAGTCCCCTACCTAGGGAAGTCGGAGTAGTGCTCGGACCACCTTTGTCAAACCTGAAAGACACAACACGCCCCCCCCAATCAGGTGAACTATACACCCAAGCATATCCTCTTTCTTTATAGTCTGTCAGCACGCCATCACTAGCGTTCATGTAGCCTGTAAAAGGAAAATATGTACCACTACCATCCTCTCCCAGGAATCGTCCATTTTCAAAATCAATAGAAGTATAAGAGAGAGAATAATCAGAACTACTCCCTAGTGTCCACCCTCTAGGGCATGGATTGTATTTAAGCATATCAAGGCTAGTCGGATCATCATTCCACAACGATAAGTTTCCGTCGCGATACCATATATCGGCTGCAGGAAATCCAGTTGGATGCATAATTGTCCATACTATAGGCTGCGCCCCCTGGTCTACGCTCGTCAAGCCACCAACCATCAACGGATCTTTACGTCCCCATTGATAGTACAAGCTATAATACTCCGTGTTAGTATTGGCATATGCACCAAGATTACGATCCATAAGACGAGCTCCATTACTTAGTACTATCGGAGTTGACAGTATTTTTCTGCTATCCCCTACCACCCAAATATGCCAACTCCAAAGAATAACATTACTGGATCTATTATATACTGCAATAAGAGCATTACCCTCTTTCCCACTTCCAACCTTAAATCGTACTCGATTTGTACCCGAATCATAAGTAAGATCTTTTATCAGGTCTGCACATTCACCCCCAAAATAATCATAACTCCACACAACTTTAGCTATATCACGTGTATAGCCACCGTTAACGGTCGTTCCCGGTTTATTTTGAGTACGTCCTTCATAAGCAGGAAACGAATACATCCGTTCCCTTGAATAATCTAGAGGTATTACCCAACAATTTCCACCTCCATAAGGATATTGTAGTCCATCACTCTCCTCCATATGAATATCTCTCAACGAGTACTTCACAGTACATGTATACGCAGTATTGGCTTTCAGTTTATTTGCAGTAGCAATCCAAAGCGACTTGTCAGATTTCGCCCCATTGGCAAACGTCGAAGCTACTTTAAGATACAAACCCACACTGCCATCCACTTGATTCAACAACATGAACCTCTTGGCATTACTCGTTATTTTCTGACCACTTATACTCTCAAACTTCAAATTATCAGCCGTACTTTCTACCACAGACGTGCTATAATTGTCAACAACATCATTTTCACTGAGAACCGTCCATTCTGCTTCCTTAGCTAGTGCTCCTCCATCATTAACAGTTATGGCAGCTTTTACATTGGTAAAATCAGAGCCAAACTCAGTCGCATCCAATGTCACTTCCAGCTGTGGAAACAAATGCCGGAAGCTGACAGACAAAGCAATATTCTCGCTGACCGTAAGCTGTTCGGAACGCCAATAAAGGAAGTCATCATCTACATTCACCGTAACTTTGTCTATATCGTCGCTTTCGTCCGGAGCTTCCGAAATGGCATCACTATTATTATACGAGTAAGCAACAAACTTATACTGTCCGCTGACCAAACTCAAACCTCCTCCTTGTAACTCCGACTTTCCACCTACTATTTTATAATCAGCATATCCACTATAAACCGTTCCTCCCTGATATGCCATTACACGATAGTAAGTATTTTCGGCCAAAGCGCTTCCTGTCCCGCGAGTCTGCGCCGTATTGCGAGGAGCAAACGTTGCCTCTATCTCGTAATCATCGTTCATAGGAACAGATACCGTAAAAGATTCCGCAGAAGAGCCGCGTGTTTCGGCCGACGTATCATCATAGTCCGAAATCCCACTCACGATGAACTGTATTTCTACAGGCTTACCTGTTTTAGGATCATTGGATTCATCATCTTGGCTACATCCGCCAAACATTAGCATACCAACAACCGCCAGAAGCAAATTAAAGCATAACTTTCTTTTCATACTATATTCCATTATTAATTATCCATGTACTATCCATCATTTATATAAAGAAAAACCGGTCGGCATTAAGAGAAAAAGTACGGAAGATAAAGAGAAAAATTCCTACCTTCCGAACGGTAGAAGCATTTCAATCATCCTACTTCCACTTCATTGTCTTTGAGTTTCTCTGTACTCCAGCCCGACACACTTGGACCGTTGTCATCATCCGGCACGACAGTAAAGCCTTTTTCGCCTACCATAACTTTCAATTTGTAATGATATCCCGCCTGCAAACTGTTATGAGTACTGGTAAACAGACTCTGAGGGATGGTTCCTTTATAGGAATTTTTCTTCTCTGTCCCATCTAAATAAAACGAAAACTCCTGTCCGCCATTCGGGATAAGCATCGGAATCAGCAGTAAATCAACTGTCGAATGCTCTGTGCCTGCCGTTACGTCCGGACTGTCCCATATATAAGAGCCAGTGTCTGTAACAGAATAGGAGTCGGCGAACAAACAGTACTTTCCTGCCTTATATACCCCGTTGAGCATGAAAGAGCACACCACACCTTTCTCTTTATAAGTATCTTGCTTAGCAAATCGGAAACTGATACGCGCATAAAGGTGAGACAACACCGGCGTCGGGCGAGAATTCGTTTCCGATGCTGTAAACGTACCTCCACACAGATCATGAGCTTGGTTATAGGGAGCAATTTGCAGACTCAAACTGATGTCATCGGAAGTTTTTTCAAAAGTATCATCCGACGACGAATATGGATAATATGTGCACAATTGTGAAACCTCCTTGGATAATAGAATCCCCTCCTGTGTAGTGGTCCACGCTGTTTCTCCATATACATAGGGCACATTCAATTTTTCCTCCCCGCCAGAGATGCGGAAAACCCCTATGGTTCCCTCTTTCAGAATGACCAAGTCACCACCGGCACGAGTATCAACGTCGGACGAATACGTACCGACAGACATACTGCGAATGGCAAGTGGAGTCGTTCCGCCAATTCCACTCCGCTCTTCGTCGGCCGAACATCCGGACAGAGATCCGCAAGTAACTCCTGCCAGCATTGCATATAACAAATATCTTAGTTTCATATCCATTGTTTTTCTGTTTTACTTACTATCAGTCTAGAGTTCTACAGACTGATTATCAATAATATCATCCCTGTCATCACCTCTGTCAATTACAGTCACACCCTCATCATCCGGTCGGGTATTCACACCCGGATGAACGGGAATTTCCGTTTCATTTCCATTATTGGCTTGTCTCCAATCGTAAACAAGCACCCCGTCAGGAGAAAGGTAAACTCCGTTGCTTTGAGTCACCCGGAAGGTTACACTCAGGTTATTTATCTTAATACGCACACTTCTGGAAGCCGGTCCATAGCCCTTTGCTGTAAACGTGATATAACCGATGTCTGTCGCATTTTCGGGAAGTTCCACGCTAAACACGTCCTGCCACTCATTTTCGTTCTCGAACACCCAGTCCGCTACAGCTACATTGCTCTTCACCGCTACTTTCTGAGAACTGCCAAGAAAATAGCCCAACGAAACGTCTTTGGTAGAGCACTGAAAATTGTCCTGCCCGTTGTAATCTGTACTGCCAAGTGCATGATCCCAATGCTCCACATTCACACTGATATTGAAAGGTTTATTCTCAAAAGCCTCACCGGGTGTGTCGTATCCGGGGCCGTACACACTTGTGATATTGAAAATATAGCGGCTATTGCGCATAATGTCCATCAACGTTGCATCCGTTTTGCCATCTTCCAGGAAGTCGATGCGATAGTAAGTCTCACTACCCTTATAGTTTCCCCCCACTACAATACAGCAACGCTCCTGCATTGCTTTATTGCTCTTATCAGCAGTATGGTTTTTCACTTCTGCCAGATAAATCTCGTGATCGGTCTGTTTTTCGTTGGCAACCGGATATTCTACATAGTTCGGTGTATATGGAGCTGCATCGTCCGGAATGCTAATCGTACCATATCCACCTACAGGAGCCACATAGCCCTTATCCAAACTATTATATAGTCTTACACTTGTCAGTTTGAACTCATCCAGTCCCTCAGCCTCCGGCTGGTCGTCATCAGAGGCTGTATTATCCGCATTATTCTTTTTGAATTTCACTCCGACATCCACTCTTGCCACCGCCCGATAAACGGAGATTGCTCCGAAATCCGTTGCACTATTAATGATTTCTGGGGTACTTTTTCCCCACATAGGAAGGGAAGTTCCGCTGGCATTCGGATAACCGGCATCACCACCATGCATAGCAACAAAAGTATATTGTTGCAGAATCTCTTCCTTTGTCATCGCCCCTGAGGGAGTAAAATCGGAAGTATTTGCCAGCAGTACAAGGTAGTATCGTTCCTCCTTGCTACTTTTCCTCAAGCGCACATAGATTGTCCCGTCCAAGCCTCCAACTTCCGCTTTATACTGAAACACGTCAATAGCATTGAACACCAATACCTGAAGATTAGTGATGGCCGATTCATCGTCCGGCAACAGTGCACGCGTCCCTGCCTCTTTATTACCGGGCACATTAATACGCAGGCTGATATACACATCCTCCTCTGCAGGCGATGTCCGCATGCTTTCATCCACGTCGCATGACAGGATGAGCAGTAGACAGGCTCCCATGCACAATGCCCATCGCGAGACGGCAAAAGTCGTTTTAAAAATCCGATTCAGTATCATTTCGCTATTATTTATATATTATTGTTTCCGCCCGTCCCCCGATGGTACGATGCCGGCCCTCTTGCGAGTACCCGGAGCGGAAATTCTTTGAATGAAAGGCGGGAGGGAAACTTTCACCGCCTTTCATCAGATTAAATCAAGGTTTATTGGCCTAGACCCTCAATAATCATACCCTTGCCTACCCATTTGTACACGTTAATCTTACATTGCATAAATGTAGTAGCCTCTTCAATCGGTTGCTCCTGGTTCGTATCACCTCCCAAGTCTACGTTCACATCGTCGTTTTCACCAATGCGGGCAACGCTATTGACGCTTACATGGTAAGACACGTTACGCATTACAGAATAGTACATAGGATGTGCTTTTGCATAACCATCAGTAAATACATTGATGCGATAGAAGCATTCCAGACCGACATTAGCACCGTCTGTAACAGTATTATACACGCCGATAGTAAGCGGAGTCAGATTAAAGCTGTTATCTACTGAAGCCTCATCTTCGCCTACTTTAACACTCCATCTCTTCATAGTGATGGTATAGTGTCCTGCTTTAGTGTCACCATTTACCATGACCGGAGTAAGGTATGCATATACGGTAGATTGAGTCACAGGAATTGCCACGGCATTATTATAAGCAGCTTCATTGGCACAGAATACTACATCATTTGCCGTAATATCATCTTCTGCCGTATATTTCTCAGCAACTCTACGAGCTACCAATGCTTTGATATAGCCAACAATAGTCGCATCACTTAAATCTGTAGAAGTAAGATCAAGTCCGGGCTCTTTAGTGAATGAAGAGAATGCTACATTATATTCATAAGAGAAAATAGTATTTTCACCATTCTTCAAAGTGCTACTCGCAGCATATGTAAAGTCTTTGCTCGTTGCATCATATCCATCAACAATATACTCGTTGTCTGTAGGAACATATACACCTTTCACCAATACATAAGTAGTGTTTCCTACCTTTGCCTTATTTTGTTCATGAGTATTTTCGGACATATAGATAGTAGTATTCAGTGCTTTATACTCATCGTCCATATCAAACCACTTTTCATTCCAAGAAGAAGCACCACCAACTTCAGGAAGAGAGTACCAAGGAGTAGGATATACCTCGTTGGCATCTATCGGTTGCAGAAAATAGTAAGTATCCTGACTCAAGTTGTTCACTTTATACTGTACATTCGAAAGAGCGGCCAAGGTGTTGGCGTTATCATCCTTTACATCCAAAGATATGATAGAGCCACTTCCTCCTAACTTCAAATCCAGTTTGGCAGCATTTCTATTTACATACATAGTAACAACATTATTCGCTTCTTGCACACTGGGGTCACTACTACTCATACCGGCTGTAACTTTCTCTTTACTGATACCGGCATGAAGAGTAACTTCGGTAGTTCCCGTCATCATCATAGCGTCCGAAGTCATCAAACCACCATCAACCAAACCGTCTGCTGCGGAATAAGTGGACATGCTCTGCACACTTTTCAAGAATTCAGCTATTGTAGTCTGCTTGACAGTAACCGAAGGATTTCCACACTTATTCAGGATTACACAAAAAGTCTTGGTTCCTGAAGTCACTTCCACCGGAGTGCCGGGAGCAAGTTTAGAAGCATCGTAATCAGGATCGGTATTATCTCCCAACTCTGATTCACCATATGCCTTCATCATTTCCAACGTGCCATTCTCATCAAAGATATACAAATCCAACGACTTTACTGCCAATTCAAGAGCCTCGTCAGTATCCTCCGTACCATTCTCTCCAATTCCGGCCGCACGTGTATTCACAGCTTCACCGATTGAGAAATTCAGCATAGCCCACGTCTTTTGACCGGCTACTACACCACTGTCCACACCCGGAGCATTTTCCGTAATGTCATCATTACTACAAGATGTCATAGCTAAAGAAGCTACGAATAACATCCCCAAAAGATTGTTTAACCTCATGTCTTTTCAAAATTTAATTGTTAATAAATAAAAGTTATCTCTATAATATTTCACTGGTTTTATAACTCACTTCCTATGTCTTTCACCACCCATCCATTGATGATGATGCCTTGAACCATCCAAGTGTCAGCATGGGAGTGGTCGGAGCCCGTACAACAGAAATCTATGTCCACATTAAAATGGTCTTCCCTGTCTATATGCTCCTGTGTATCATAATGCCCGGTCAGGCGGATCAATTCAACAAGACCACGGGTGTAGCGACGCGTAACTCTGCCATCAGGTAATACCTCGCCGATTGTAATCTTTGCAGTACTACCCTCCGCCATCAGCCTTCCAATACGGAAATCGGCACGTACCGAAGCATAATCTATCGGGCTTTCTTCTTCCGAAGGAAGCAATTGCGGCATATATGTAAGGAAGCGTTCGCGTTGCAATTTGCCGGCAAAGTCATATTCTCCGTTCTTTATTTCCAGATAAGGACGTACGCTCTCTTCATGTCCCTTATCGGTACAATAAACACCATCATGGTCTTTCCAGCGGATGCGGATATGCACATTATTCGTCACCTGCATCAGGTCAATGGAGTCGTGCACCGTTTTTCCATTCACTACCCGTACTTTCTCCTCTTGTGTTTTACCGAAAAATAAGGTTTCGGGCATATCTGCTACCACGTATGCATTTTCGCTTGTTGTAGGATTAGCCGCAAGTTTCATGCGTGCTTCTTCCAGCGTAGTGATACCCGGAAGAAAAGCCTCGGGCTGCCATGCCGTACCACCGTTGCTCCATGACAAGATGGTATAATCTCCACCCGGCAAGGTTAAGAGGTGATGATATCCGTTAGTAAAAGCCGGTTTCTCCGCTACGTCCCGGCGATAAAACAACCCGTCTTTATCAAAGACATAAAGTTCGGCACGGTTTACCTCTTGGCCAAAGTTGTCCACATTGCCCTTGTTGTGCCAATAGTAAGTCATGGCAATATCCACATTACCCTCTTGCGGACAATCGTCGTTGTCCTCGTGTATGCAACTACTTAAACTTGCTCCTCCGGCCAGCAACAGAATACTAAGAATATATTTTGCTTGTATTTTCATAATTACCTTCCTCATTATCTGTTTTCCAATTCTACATAATCTTTCCTCCACAAGTGGCACACAAATGGAAATGAATGTTCCTGCGCAAGCGCCCCATCTATCAGTACACGATGCAAAAAGATATCTGCTTCAGGAAATACTTCTTCCGTCAAAGTAGCTTTCACTTCCGGCATAAAGACTTGTAAGTTGACTGCTGATTGTTCATAGGCTGCCCACTTGTTTTCTGCCGGCAACAGAAACAAATGGATAAAATCCGTATTGACCGATTCCAACTGCAATATTTGTTCTAGACGTGGATTCATACACCTTCGCTTTATTAATTCATAAGTTTTCTACTTCTCTCTTTCTACATAAGAAAGAGATAGGTAAAATAATAAAGGATTATAAATCTGTTTTTCAGCTAGTTATAAAGAGAATAATAGGAAAATAGTATTGCTATACAAAGAAAAGAAAGGAGGTCAAGGTAAAAGAAGAGAAAAAAAAGAAACCAGAAAATTTGTTGTTTTCCGTAAAAGAGCTATCTTTGCCACATGTTTTAATGAAGATGTCCCTTTCTTATGTAGAAAGGGATATTTTTTATTTTTAGGGGGTACTTTCTGTTTTTCCCTGATAGGAATCTTCTCCGGAGGGGATTCAGTTATCGGGCGCAGCATCTGATCGAACATATCATTCACTTCCTTATCTACCCTATTCATGGAGATACGCGAAATATAGATTTGGGTAGTGCGGATCGAAGCATGGCCTAAACATTGGCTGATCAGTTCTATTGATTTTCCGGATTCCAGCATCAGAGTGGCGAAAGTATGCCGCATCACATACGTACTAAGCCGAAGGCTCAGTCCTGCCATTCTTCCTATCTTGTGGGCATGACGGTTCACACGGTGCAAAGAAGACTGTTCAGAGATAGCACTGTCTTTTTTCTTTCGCCTGTTTTTGCTCCCATGCAAGAAAGGGAAAACATATATGCAATCTTCTTTCCGATAATGTTCGATGATCTTTTGAGCCTCAGAAGGTATCTTTGTATCAATAGGTATCTCAGTCTTGCTACGCAGATAGTGGATATGGTTATCAGCATCCACCATCTCCCACGTGAGATTGAAGACATCCTGAAACACCATACCACGCATAAAAAGCATAAAAAGAAGAATGTCCAGGCTTTCATGCAAATGCATCGAAAGCCTTTCGCGGAACTCCGGGTCGAGCAACTTATCAACCTCTTCTTTAGTCAAGGCACGTTTAGAAGATTGCTTGCCGGCAAAAGAAACTTCCCTGAATGGGCTAGGCTTTGCGGACGGTTTTATTTTAAGCAACTTGCAAGTGCCATTGTACATGGCACGTACATTGCGGAAATAAAAGTCCGAAGTTTGCAGTTTGTTGGGATGCTGTGCTTTAAGCCAACCGACGAAACAAGATACCCATTTTTCATTGATCTCTTGCAAGGTCAAGGTCTCGGACTTCTCCGGCTGATACGCTTGCAATTTATGCACCGTACTCCGATAGTTGGCTGCCGTACGCAGATAGCCGTCCTTTTCTTTCTGCGCAATCAGCTTTCTAAAGCTTTCCAACAATAATACACTGCATCCCAATTCTGTTTTTGTCTTTTTCTTCATGTTTCCTCCTATTAAATTCCAAATTTATTTTTCAGGGTGCTGATACTAAAAACACAAAGGGAGACACTCAGGTTTGTATCATTATATGTTTTTTATATTTCAGCCATCAGAAGTATACGATTCCTTAAAATCAGAGAGGCTCTTTGTCATTTTGACATTTTACATACCGATCAAATGTACAAAAAATGATCACAAGAATGAGAGATATGTTCTATTTTTGACGGGATAACAAGTATTTTACTTTCTCTTTGAAAATACAGCCTTCCTTTTTTTTGCTACCTTTGCGAACAAACAGTGCCAAAAAGACGATGCATACAATCCTCATTATCGAAGACGAACAGAGAGTTGCCAGCCTGCTGAAGACAGGTTTGGAAGAAAACGGCTACCAGACAATGGTGGCCTATGACGGTGCAATGGGACTGCGATTGTTCCAGTCGTACACGTTCGACCTGGTTATATCCGACATCATCCTACCGAAAATGGATGGGTTTGAACTGGCCAAAGAGATACGCAAAACAAGCCCCAACATCCCTATCCTGATGCTCACCGCACTGGGTTCTACCGACGACAAGCTCGACGGTTTCGATGCCGGAGCAGACGACTATATGGTAAAGCCCTTCGACTTCAGGGAACTCAACGCCAGAATAAAAGTGCTGCTGAAAAGAAACATCGAGTCTCCCCTCTCCACCCCCGACCACATCGCCTATGCCGATTTATACATCGACCTCAACGGGAAGAATGTCACCCGAAACGGCATTCCCATCAAACTATCCCCCAAAGAATACAATCTGCTGCTCTATATGGCAGAAAATCCCGAACGAGTCATCAGCCGTATAGAAATAGCCGAGAAAGTATGGAATACCCACTTCGACACCGGAACCAACTTCATAGATGTATACATCAACTACCTGCGAAAGAAGATAGACAGGGATTTTGAAACCAAACTGATCCATACCAAACCGGGAATGGGCTTTATACTGACCGACAAGCTATGAAAATAAGAACCGCCCTTACCCTGAAGTATACCGCCATCATAGCAACCGTATTCCTGTTGTTCATGGTCACCATCTACTACGTCAGCGAGCACACCCGCAGCAACACCTTCTTCTACAACCTGAAAAGCGAAGCCGTGACCAAGGCGCATCTGTTCCTTAACAATAAGGTAGATGCCGAAATCATGCAATCCATCTACCTGAACAACAAGAACTTTATCAATGAGGTGGAAGTAGCCATCTACACGCCCGACTTCGAAATGCTGTATCACGATGCAATAGAGAACGACATCGTGAAAGAAGACCGGGCAATGATAGACCGCATCATGCAACAAAGGGAGATAGAGTTTCAGGAAAACGACTACCAAAGCATAGGCATGGTCTATACATTCAAAGGAAAAGAATACGTAGTGACGGCCGCGGCATACGACGGATATGGGTATGCCAATCTCGAGAATCTGAAACACACCCTGTTCATACTGTTTGCCGCAGGGCTGTCGGTGCTGTTCATCGTGGGCTACCTGCTTGCGCGGATTTCGTTGAACCCCATCCGCACCATTGCCAAAGAGGCCGAAAGCATCACAGCCTCCCAAATGGCCAGACGCCTGCCCGTGAAAAGCCGGGACGAACTGGGCGAACTCAGCATTGCCTTCAACGCCCTGCTGGACCGGTTGGAAACTTCCTTCAACTCGCAGAAGATGTTCATCAGCAACGTGTCTCACGAACTGCGTACGCCCCTGGCAGCACTGACGGCCGAGCTGGACCTTGCCCTGCTCAAAGAGCGCACCCCGCAACAGTATCAGACGGCCATCGGCAATGCCCTGCAGGACGTACACCGTATCATAAAGCTGACAGACGGCCTGCTGAACCTTGCCAAAGCCGATTATCAACCCGAGCAGATAAAGATAGAAGAGACCCGCCTCGACGAACTGTTGCTGGATGCCAGGGAACTGATACTGAAAGCACACCCCGACTACCATGTAGAGCTTATCTTCGGCCAGGAAGCGGAGAGCGACAACGTATTGACCGTAGCCGGAAACATCTATCTGCTGACAACGGCGTTCGTCAACCTGATAGAGAATAACTGCAAGTACTCTGCCAACAAGACTTCGTTTATCCAGATTTCATATTGGGAAGAATGGTCCATCATCCGCTTCTCGGACAATGGCATCGGCATATCCGATAAAGATAAAGACAAGTTGTTCACCCTGTTCTATCGGGGCGAGAACAAAGACATAGCCCCCGGACATGGGATAGGAATGGCGCTGACGCAGAAAATAATAAACCTGCATAAAGGGGAAATCACGGTGCTGTCGCAGCAGAACGAAGGGACTACGTTTATGATAAAGCTGCCGCATCTGTAGACGTTATATCGAACTGACGTTAAATAAGAAGGCTGAATCTTTTCGATAGATTCAGCCTTCT
>ERZ791737.497-NODE-497-length-31421-cov-19.681917_pt1 | contig 31421 bp, 45 predicted proteins | sample MGYA00510042_ERZ791737 | MGnify/ENA primary metagenome ERZ791737 (study PRJEB30046, sample SAMN00791965) | human gut metagenome | study: EMG produced TPA metagenomics assembly of the A metagenome-wide association study of gut microbiota in type 2... | reverse complement strand
TATTAATAAAGTTAAATTTTAAAATAGAATTTTATTAATTTTGTATTGCCACGCCAACAAGTCCATTTGCAATGACAACAAAATTAAGAAAAATAAAGAATTTAAATAAAGTTAATAAATTCAGCTTCAATAAAATATAATTCTCGTTGTTAAATATATAGAAATTTAAAATAAATAAACCATCCCGTAAAATGTTGAACTTTAAGCTCCGATTGTTAATGTTTTCACCGAAAGCGGGCTTCACTCTCGCCATAGGCGTCCCTATAGGGGCGGGCTTTTAGCCTAGCTCATCTATTTTTTTATAAAAAAAGAGATAATTTTTTGGTTCTTTTTTGTTAGTAAAAAAAGAACATAATAAATATAAATAAAATGATAAAAATACATTATAATTATGCAATATATTTTTATTATATTTTTATGAATATTTCAAAATTAAACTCTTGACATATTTTTAAAATAAGTATATTAATAATTTACTATATTAATAATTGTAAATGAAATGACGAGTGGATTCTCGCATTAATTATAAAAAATTTAATTTATCAAGGAGGTTTTTAATTTATGAAAACTTTTAAAAAACTATTTTTAGTAGTCGCAATGTCTATGGTATTTGTTGTATCGGCATTTGCAGAGAGCAGTTTTGAGTTTATACTCAACGGGAAAGCGGGATTAAGTATTGGAGTTCCGCCAAAGCTTCTTAAAGATAACGCTGGAGCAAAAGGCGAATTAGGACTTGACGCTGGAGTTTCTGCTCAATTCGGACGACTTCATCGATTATCAAGAGGATTTGGAATAAGTATGTTGGCTGAAATAGGATATTCTCGAGATACTTTTGCAAATTCCGTAGATGCAAGTTCTTTAGGGCTTACTGGCGGAGGAAGAGCTTCTTTCTCATACAGATTCGACAGTTTGCAAATCGGTTTATTGCCTAAATTCAATTTTGGAAAATTTGCAATCGGAATAGGCGGAGGAATTAAAATTCCTCTTGGAGGCGGAAAAGAAACCGTTCAAATTGACAGCGAAAAAGAATCTATAAAATTGAGCAGAAGCGATATAAAAAATTTAATTAATCCAATGATTATAGGCTATGTTAAAGGAACTTTAGGTTATTCAATATTTTTAACAGAAAGTTTTGCTTTTAATATCGGCTTATATTTGGAATACGATATTATGAAAGCTCAACTTATACCGATAGGCGACAAAAAAGAATTTTACGGAAGCTTTGATATAGGTTTAGAATTAGGACTTAGATTTGTAAGAAAGGCTTAATTAAATTCGCAAGACTTTTAAAATTTTATAAAGCGGGCGGAGAATTATCTTCGTCCGTTTTTTATTTTAATATAAATATTTGGATATAGTTATACATTTGCAAAAAAAGAGTAATTATGTTATATTGTATAAAATGTTTATGTGCCTATAGCTCAATTGGATAGAGCGTCAGATTGCGGTTCTGGAGGTTGGAAGTTCAAGTCTTCTTAGGCACGGTTGGAGAGATGTCCGAGCGGTTGAAGGAGCGCGATTGGAAGTCGCGTATATGTAACAGTATCGTGGGTTCGAATCCCACTCTCTCCGTTAAGCGATAAACAATAATAAATATTTTATATCTCTTATAATGGGCTTCTGCGGCAATTCCTGATGAATCCGCCAGGTTCGGAAGGAAGCAACGGTAAGTCAATCGAATTGGGCGCCAGTTTGCCTATTATAAGGGGCCTATAAAAAATCATTTAACTTATAACAATAACAAATTCTCTTTTATTCTTATCTTCCGATTTATTAAATCTTTCGCATATATTTACAATTTCGTCTATTATTATCTCTTCTTTATCGGTAGTTAAATCCAAACAAAGCCCGATTATTTTATTTTTTGAATAAACTTTTTTAATAGCGTTTAATACTTTATTCATTCTATAAGGCGTATCTAAAATTATAATTGGAATATTTAATTTTTTTAAATATATTAATTTTCTTTCTCTCTCTTTATCGTCTCGCGAAAGCAAACCCGCATAATAAAATTCTTTAAAATTAAAAGGCAAGCACATTATTGCGGCGGTTATACTGCTTACTCCGGGAATTGGCTTAACTTTTATATTATTTGAATAACAATATTTAAGCAATATTTTTCCAGGGTCTTCCAAAACCGGAGTTCCGCAATCGCTTATTAAAGTTGCAATTTTACAGTTTAATATTTTTTCTACTATCTCGTATATTTCTTTTGATTTATTCGTGTGTTCGCTGAATTCGATTAATTTTTCTCTTTCAATATTTATATTTAAAATCTTAAAAAGAGTTGTCGCTTCTCTGAAACTTTCCGCTAATATTATATCGCTTTTTATAAGAATTTCTTTTAATCTTTCCGTATTGTCTTTATAATTTCCAATATCTCTTGCAGCAATATAAAGCATTATGCATCCTTTTTAATTTTCTTTAATAATAACAATATTTCTTTCTTTATCTTCGTTATTTAATTTTTTTATTTCAATATTATATTTTTTAATATCTTTAATTTCTTCAAGCTCTTCGTTTATTTTATTCAATTTGCCTTTATATGCAAGCAAAACAGAATTTTTATTTTTTAATTTGTTAAATATTTTTAATAAAGTTTTTATATCAGAAAAAGCTCTCGCTACGATTGTGTCGTATTTTTCTTTTATTTCATAAACATTAACGCATTTTATTTCTATATTATTTAAACAAATTTCTTTTTTTGCCAATTTAAGAAAGTCGGATTTTTTATTTTTTGATTCGCATAAAATAAATTTTTTATTATCGTAAATTATAGAAAGAGGAATTGAAGGAAGTCCAGCGCCAGAACCAATATCGATAATATTGTCATAATTTTTAAATAAATCAAAAGCAAGAAGAGAATCTATAATATGCTCTTTAATAAAATCTTCAATATTTTTAGCTCCCGTTATATTTATACTTTTATTATAATCGATAACCAAAGAAGCGTATTTTATAAAAGCTATTCTTTTTTGATAATCTATATTTAAAAAATTAAAATATTCTTCATACATATAAATAAAAATTTAAATTTCTACCAACCTAATTTTTTCGCTTCTCTTTTTGCATTATCTCCCGCCAAAACATTTGTTATATTATAACGCAATTCTCTTTTATCGGTTTTGCTTTTTATTATAAATTCTTTTGGATAAGGAATATTATTAATTGTAGTATAAGAACCTAAAGTTATATCGATTAAATTATTCATAAAAGCGATTGAAATATTTCTTATTCTGTAAGTTGAAGCCGAAAATATTATTGTGTCGACTCTATCGGCATATCCTATTTTTAGAGTATGCCAATTTTTTCCCAATGTTAAATTACTGCTTAATATTTTTTTATCCAAATCTATAAATTTATAATCTAATATATCGGCGTAAACTTTTGGAAAACGCATTATCGGAGCTTCCAAAGAAAAATTATTAAAATTATCTTTTATAGGCTCTTCTTCGGGAACATTCAAAGTTAATTGATTTTTAATAACTTGAGCGTTCATTATTGCGCCTCCAAAAAGTCCGTCAACCGCGCTTATATATTTGCTCGTTCCATTCATATAATAATTAATAAGCAAAGGCATTTGGTCTACATCGTCTCCGCTATAAAAAGCGCCGCCTGAAGAATATATTGAAGTAAATGGAGATTTTGAAAATCTATCAAAAGCTTCTTTAATAATATTTTCTTCGTTTTGAGCGAATATATTTTGAATTAAAAATGCAAATGCAAATAAATATAATAATGTCCTTTTTATCATTTTATTTTTTCTCCTAAAATATTTTTAATTTTTTAATTTATTATTTATAAACTCTATTCTCTTTTTTATTTTATCCTCTTCAAAATTAATAAAAATAAAATCCTTATATAAAGAAGAAATTGATTTTCTATAATATTTCAAAGCGTTCTTAAAATCGTTTTTATCATAATAAGCATCCGCAATATGCAAATATATTTCCGCTTTAGAATTATCGTCAACATATAAAGCAGCCTTAAGAAGTTGTTTCAAAGCGCCGTCATAATCTTTCTTTTTATAATATCCAAAACCCAAAGTATCCAAGTAATGAGGAGATTTAGATTCTTTTTTTATAGCATTTTTAGCAAGCTCTATTCCTCTGTCAATATCAATTTCCAAATATACCAAAACCCAAGCCATGCTATTTATATTATTAGCCGAATTCGTATTACTTGAATAAATAAAATTAACATATTCCATAACGGAGTTTGTATTCGATACGGACATCGCGGTTATATAAGGAATATTTAATCTATACTCGTTTGTATTCGATTTATTATTTCTAAAATATATTAAATCTTCGTTTAAAAAATTATTCGCTTTTTCAATTTCATTTTTATGTAAATTAACATAAGCTCTTAAATAACTATAAGAATATTTTTCTTTTTCAAATTTATTAATAGAATTTAAAGCCAAATCGTATTCTTTTATATCAATCGCCGTAAGAACTAAAGAAACTAATTCATTTTCTAATATGGCTTTATTTGTTAAAGAAATATATTTATTAAGCATTTCTTTTGCAGATTCAAAATCGTTTTGATTTCTAAACTCCGCCGCCGCTTGCAAATATAAATTATTAAATTTTTCCGTTTTATCGTATTCGATTAATTTATCTATATGATTAGGCAATGCGTCTATATTTTTAAGAGCGACATAAAAAGAGATTGTATCCATTTCGGCGTTAATTTTATCTTCAATATCTCCGACTTCATTAATAAGTTTGTAATAAGTTTGAATTATATCTAAATCTATATCTCTTCTGTCTAAACCCGTTTCTATAATATTTAAGGCGTTGCTATAGCCTTCGTTTTTAGCCGTTAATATTATCGACAAAATTTTTGGCGCATCCGACATATCTATTTCAGAAAATAATTCTTCGTTATAATCATCCGACATAAAACTTAAAAATAAACTCAATTCTGGAGCGTCTTTAGTCGCTAAACTATTTGAATAAGCTTCTTTATAATTTTCTAAAGCCTGATAACTTTTTATTATGCCGTATAAAGTATTATATCTGTCTACAGGATTTAAACCTTTTATATTAACTTCTTTTAATCCGCCCAACGCTTTTTTAAATCTGCTTAAATAAAATTCGCTCATTCCATAATAATAATTATAATATTGCATATAATTATTGCTAGCTCCCTTGCTCGGCTCAACTTTTTCAAAATATAAAACGGCTTTTTCAAAATCTCTTCCGCTATAATAAATAAATCCTAATAATATAAGAATATCGTTATTAAAAGAGTCAACCTCATAAGCGCTATCAAGATAATATTTTGCTTTTCCGTAATCGCCCATTAAAAATATATTTCTTTCTGCAGCTTTTATAAGCAAATAAACATCATCGGGATTTTCAGAAATTAATTTATCGTATATCGCGGAACTTTCGTCATATTCTCCCAAAGCTTCATGAGTTTCCGCTAAAGTAATATTTATTTCGTTATTATTAATATATTTTAAAACTTCTTTTAAAATAACTTTCGCTTTTTCCAAATCTTCAATAGATTCTTCAGTCGGAATTTTTGAAGCTAAAGCTCTTTCTTTATAGAATAACGCCAAACTATAAGCGGCTTTTGCTTCTTCTTCGTTTCTTATATAAGTTTTTTCATTATATTTTTTTTCTTTCGCATAAATTATCGAGCAGAAAAACGATAAAATTATTAAAATAGTTTTTATATTTTTAATCAACACAATATCTCCAATTTAGAAAATAACTAATAATTAAGTTTACATAATTTTAATATAAATTATTAAATTTATCAATAACTTAATTAAAAATCAATTAAATGATTATTTGTAAAATGCTTTATTATATTAATTTAAAAATATTTCTATAATAATTAATAAATTTGACAAATATAATCATTTTAGTATAATTTTTATATTATAAATATTAGGATAATACAATGATAATAGGATACGGTTATGATTCTCATATATTTGAAAAAAACAGAAAATTAATTTTGGCAGGAATAGAAATTCCTTACGAATTAGGATTAAAAGGACATTCCGATGCGGATGTCATCTCGCATGCTTTGATAGATTCTATATTTGGAGCTTTGGCGCTTGGCGATATAGGAAGCCATTTTCCCGATAACGATAATAAATATAAAGATATTTCTTCAATAAAATTATTAGAAGAGACAATTAAATTAATGGAAGAAAAAGAATATATAATTTCAAATACGGATATTACAATTATACTTGAAAAACCAAAATTAAGAGATTATATAGATTCTATGAGAGAAAATTTATCTAAAGCCTTAAAAACCAAAATAGAAAATGTTTCAATAAAAGCTAAAACAAACGAAAGAATGGACGCAATAGGAAGAGGAGAAGGAATAGCCGTTCATTGCGTTTCCTTATTAAAAAAAATTAACGAATAGGAATTAATATGGCAAATAAAATTACTACAAAATATTTACTCGATTTAGTTTCAAGAAGTTTTGCTTTGGCGATTCCTCTTCTTGATAAAAATAAAAAAATAAAAGTCGAAGTTCAATATTTGCTTGCAAGAATAATTGACACTATTGAAGATTCTATGCATGAAATTAAAGATAAAGAAACTTTGATAACGGGATTTATAAATATATTAAAAACTGCAAATATAGAAAATATAGAAAATTTTAAAAAAGTAGTAATAAGCAAAACGATAAACGAAAACGATAAAATTCTTATAGAAAATATAGATATTGTTCTTAAAGTTTTTTTCAATTTTCCTTTGGATATAAGAAATATATCTATATCATACTTAAAAGAAATGGGCTATGGAATGATTTATTATCAAGACCATATAATTTCAAGCTTTGATGACTTAAACGATTACTGCTATTATGTCGCGGGAACTGTAGGATTATATTTAACGGAAATAACAAGGTTATTGGACGGATTAAATTTAGATAAAGAAAAAGCAAAAAGGCTCGGAATATTTTTACAAAAAATTAATATAATAAAAGATGCTAAAATTGATTACAAAGAAAAAAGAATATTCTGGCCATCTTCTCTTTTCGATAATGAAAATCCAGCTCCTTATTTTGAAGATAAAGCTTATATGGATAAATCGCTTGAAGTTTTAAATAAAATGATAGAAAGCGCAAATAATGAATTTAAATCTTCAATAGAATATATTATGAGCATAGAAAAAAAAGCTCAAGGTTATAGACGATTCTGTTTAGTTTCGGTATTAATGGGACATGAAACCTTAAAACTTATAAAAAATAATTACGATTTATTTACGGAAAAAACTTTAAAAATATCTAAAAAAACTACTATAGATATAGTTTCAAAAGTAAAATCGGATTTTTATACGAACAAAAAACTTGAAGATATATTAACAAATACTAATTAATCATTGCTATGAAGATAAATTAATTTTGCGCCTCCTCCTCCAAGTCGAGCGGGAGCTTCTGTGGAATATTTTATATAATATTTTCCTTCAGTCGCTATATAATATTCTACCAAATCTTTCAAAACAGAAATTTTATTTTCGCTTCTAAATCCTTTTCCATGTATTATAAGAATTACTTTTAATTTATTTTTTTTAGCTTCAAAAATAAATTTCTTTACGCTATGCAATGCTCTTTCGCGCGTAAGCCCATGCAAATCCAAAGTATCTTGAGGAATTACATTTTTTAAATTAGGTTTAAACTTTGAATATTTTTTTTCAATATTATTAGTATTTTTTATATGATTTGAGCAATCAAGATTTTTAATCGCATTTAAAAATATTTCTTTATCTTTTTCGCTATAATTATTATCTTTATCATAATCGTTTTTATTTTTTATATTATTCTTATTGAGATTAATATTTTTTTTATTTCGATTTTTCAAATTCTCTTTTAATTTTTTTTGAAATTTATTATTTAAATCTTCAGGAAAATATCCATGCTCCAAATAAAACTCGAATAATTCTTTATCTTTAGAATTCTTATACGAGTCTTCGGACATATTAAATCCTTAAAATTATGAATTTAATAATTTAAGAAATTCAAAATTATTTTTAGTGGAACTCATTTTATCAATAACTTTTTCTATAATTCCGTATTCGTCAACATTGCCGTTAATACTTTGAGCGTTTCTTATAAGTCGCATTTTAGCAAGCTCTTCATCGCTTAAAAGCAAATCGTCTCTTCGAGTGGAAGAAGAATCTATATCTATCGCTGGGAATAATCTTCTATTTGCAAATTTTCTGTCTAAATGAAGTTCCATATTTCCCGTGCCTTTAAACTCTTCGTAAATATAATCGTCCATTCTACTTCCCGTATCGACTAAAGCGGAAGCTATTATTGTCAAAGAACCTCCATCTTCTATATTGCGAGCGGCTCCGAAAAATCTTTTTGGTTTATGCAAAGCGTTTGAATCGACTCCGCCCGTAAGTATCTTTCCGCTTGCTGGAACGGTTAGGTTATAAGCTCTTGAAAGTCTGGTTATAGAATCTAATATAATAACAACATCATGTTTATTTTCAACCAATCGTTTAGCTTTCTCTAAAACCATTTCAGAAACTTGACAATGTTTTTCTGGCGGTTCGTCAAAAGTTGAAGCTATAACTTCAGCTTCTGGAACATTTCTCTTCATATCGGTAACTTCTTCTGGTCTTTCGTCTATAAGAAGTATAAAAAGTTTTATATTGGGATAATTTCTGCAAATAGCGTTTGCAATCTCTTGAAGCATCATAGTTTTTCCCGCTTTTGGAGGCGAAACAATTAAACCTCTCTGTCCTTTTCCTATAGGAGAGACTAAATTTATTATTCGAGTTGAAATTTTATTTGGCGCAAATTCTAAATTTATTCTTTCATTTGGAAATATAGGAGTTAGCTTATCAAATATAGGTCTTTTATATAAATTCTCTGGCTTATCTCCGTTTACTCTCTCTATTCTTAAAAGTCCAAAAAATTTTTCTGGGCTATTATCTTTAGGCGGACGAACTTCGCCGCCAACTACATCTCCCGTTCTTAATCCGAATAATCTTATTTGAGTTGGAGCTATATATATATCGTCATGCCCCGATAAATAATTTGTATTTTTAGACCTTAAAAAACCAAAACCGTCTGGCAAAACTTCTAAAGTTCCTTCCGCTTCTATTTTTCCGCCCGAGTTAAGATGCGCTCTTAATATTAAATGCATTAATTCCTGACGGCGAACATTAGTATCTCTTCTTACGCCATAGCCGTTTGCAAATTCTAATAATTCTTCAAATGTCAAACAACTTAATTTATTTATATAAATAATATCTTGAGGTCTTTTTATACTTTGAACCTCTTCATATTCAATATTATTATCTTCTTGCGAAATTGCATTCTCTTCGTTATTAGAAATATTTTCAGTATTAACGGAAATCGCTTTTACGACTTTTTTTCTAACACTCCTAACTTTAACGGGTTTAGCTTCCGTATTATCCGCAACATTAGACTCAATATTTTCTTCAATTGTATTTGCTTCGTTTATAGACATAAGCGCTCCTCAATAATAATATACTTTTAAAGCATATAAACATTATATATTTATATTAGATTTATAAATTAGTATTCATTATATTTATTTTTCTATTTTTTTATTTCAGTTTTATTAGACGAACCATCGCAAAGCATAACCACGCACATATCGGCAGCGTCTCCAAATCTTTTATACGACAAAATTTTTCTCACAAAACCGCCGTTTCTGTCTAAATATCTTGGGGCGATATCTTTAAATAATTTCCTCAATATAGTTTCGTCTTTTACATATCTTGCTATTATTCTTCTATTATGAATATTATCGGTTTTTGCTCTATAAATAATTTTGTCGGCTAATTGTTTTATAGCTCTGCCCTTTTCTTTAGTAGTTTCTATTTTCTCATATTTTAAAAGAGAAGTTAGCATATTTGAAAGCATAGCTTTTCTATGGGCGCTTGTTCTATTAAATTTTTTAACGCTTACTCTATGTCTCATTTTATTATCCTTAATTTAATTATTTATTTTATATCATTCTTCTCATTCCAAGATGAGCGCCGTATTCTTCAAGTTTTTCTTTAATCTCTTCGATAATCATTTCATTAGCTCCCGTAAGTCTTAATAAATCGCTATCGGATTTTAAAGCCACTTTATCGAGAGTTTTCAAATCGGATGAAATTAAAAAATTAGCGGTTCTTATTGAGAATTCTACTTCTTCGACATGTTTATCTTTCAAAACATCTAAAATAGAATTCTTTGGAGCTTCTTCTAACTTTTCATCATCTTCGTTGGCTTCTTCTGGCGACATAAAACAAAGCAAATTATCTTTCAATATTTTAGCCGCCCAAGATAGCGCCTTATCTGGAGCTATATTTCCTTTAGTTTCTATTTCTAAAGTGAGCCTTCCATAATCTATTCTCTGCCCTACTCTTATATCTTCCACATTATAATTTACGCTTACTATAGGAGAATATATAGCGTCTATTACTATAGCGTTAATATCGCTTATCAATTCTGCGGATACTTCGGCTGGCACATAACTATAGCCTCCGTCTATTTGAATATCCATTTCAAAACTATAACCTTCGGATATTGTCGCTATATAATAATCTGGATTATAAACTTTTACTTCAGAATCGGATTCAACCAAATCTTTAGCCGTTATAATACAAGGACCTTCTTTTTTTACATGAATAGTTTTACTCTCTATATGCTCGGGAAGAGAGACAACGACATTTTTAAGATGCATTATCATAACTATCGTGTCTTCTTTCATACCTTCCACATTTTCAAATTCATTGCTTACATCTTTTATTTTAATAGCCGTAATGGCGTATCCTGGTATTGAAGATAATAATACTCTTCTTAAAGCGTTACCTATAGTAACGGCATATCCTCTTTCAAAAGGTTGAGCTATAAATTTGCCATAATTAGAAGTCAAATCTTTAGCTTCAAAAGTGACTTTATGCGGATGCCTTATAGATTCCAATATTTCTTTTAATGCCATTCTTATAATACCTCTTATGCCGTTTATTTAGAATAATACTCAATTATGAGCTGTTCGTTAATAGGATATTCTATATGCTCTCTTATAGGCAAAGTTACAATTTCGCCCGTTCTATTAGACAAATCTAAACTAAGCCATGCAGGAACATATTCGCTTTTTAAATCATCTACTATCTCTTTAACCTGTCCTATAGCGTTTCCTCTATCGGTAATTGAAATTTTATCTCCGACTTTTACGCAATAAGAAGGAATTGTCATTCTCTTGCCATTAACGGAAATAAATCCATGATAGACAAATTGCCTAGCTTGAGACCTGCTTTTAGCGAGTCCTAATCTATAAACGACATTATCCAAACGCAATTCTAATAATCTAAGTAAATTTTCGCCTGAAACCCCGCTTATACGAGTAGCTTCTTGATAGTAATTTCTAAATTGCTTTTCTAAAATACCGTATATTCTTTTAACTTTTTGTTTTTCTCTCATCTGAACGCCGTATTCCGATAATTGTTTCATTTTACGATTAACGGGACCTGGAACTTCTCTTCTTTTAGTTATAGCGCATTTTGCGGTAACGCATCTATCGCCTTTTAACATAAGTTTCATTCGTTCCCTGCGGCATAATCTGCAGCTTGCATCTCTGTATCTTGCCATAATTTATTAACTCCTATTTATAGCGCAATTATATTCTTCTTCTCTTTTTTGGACGACATCCGTTATGAGGTATCGGAGTAACATCTTTAATAAGTTTAACCTTTAAACCCGAAGATTCAACGGCTCTTATAGAACTTTCTCTGCCCATACCAGGACCTTTTACATACACATCAACCTCGCGAACGCCCATTTCAAAAGCTTTTTTAGAAGCTTTTTCGCTTGCAATTTGAGCGGCAAACGGAGTGGACTTTTTACTGCTTTTATAATCTCCATCCAAACCAGCGCTTGCCCATGATAAAGTATTGCCATTACGGTCGGTTATTGTAACTATAGTATTATTAAAACTAGCTTTTATATGCACTATTCCAAAAGCCTCTACCTTTTTATCTCTTTTAACTTTTTTATCTTTTACAGTTTTTTTAACTCTTTGAGTTGCCACTAAATTGTTCCTCCATTAAAATTATTTCTTACCAGGAGCTTTTTTCTTGCCCGCTATAGCTTTTCTAGCTCCTCCGCCTCTTGCATTTCTTGAATTTGTTCTAGTTCTCTGTCCTCTTACGGGAAGTCTCTTAATATGTCGCATTCCTCTATAAGAGTGAATATCTTTTAATCGTTTTATATTATTAAATAATTCCGTTCTTAAATCACCTTCAACTTTAGTAGTCGATTCTATAGCGTCTCTTAAAGCGGTAATTTGAGCGTCAGTCAAATCTTTAGCCTTAACGGAATAATCTATATTAGCCTTATCGCATATTACATGAGCTAAAGTTCTTCCTATTCCATATATGTCGGTAAGCGCTATCTCTATTCTTTTATTATTTCTTATTTCAACACCCATTAATCGAGCCATTTATTTTCTCCTTCTTACTTAAAAACTTCCTTAAAATTATTTTTGTTTTTGCTTATGTCTTGGATTTTTTTTACATATAACTCTAATAATGCCTTTTCTTTTAACAATTTGGCAATCATTACATCGTTTTTTAATCGAACTTTTTACTTTCATTATAATTATTCTCCGTTTATTTACTTATAACGATAAATTATTCTTCCCTTTGTTAAATCATAGGGAGACATCTCTATAGTTACCTTATCGCCTGGAAGAATACGAATAAAATTCATACGCATTTTTCCAGATATATGAGCCAATATTTTATGCCCGTTTTCAAGCTCAACTCTAAAAGTAGCGTTTGGCAAAGGCTCTACTACAATTCCCTCAACTTCAATAGTTTCTTTTTCAGCCATAATTTACCTTCGCGCTTTAGATTTTTTTAATATTCCGTCATAATTATGCATTTGCAAATATGACTCAATTTGTTTTAATAACTCAACAGCAACGCTTACGCTAATCATTACGGAAGTTCCGCCCATTAAATAAACCAATGAATTATTACTTCCCTTAAAAGGAGCAAATATCGGAATCTTCGACATAAGGTCAGGAAATACCGCTATAGCCGCTAAAAATATAGAGCCTCCTATAGTTATTCTTCCCAATACCGTTTTAAGATATTCTGCCGTTTGAGTTCCAGGTCTATAACCAGGAATAAATCCGCCTTGCTTCTTCAAATTTTCCGCTATATCATCTGGATTAAATTGCACCGAAGTATATACATAAGCAAACATTATAACCAATAAACAATATAAAATTATATATGCCCAACTTCCATAAGAGAAAAATCTAAGCAAAGCGTCAAGCCATCTCCATTGAATTCCTCTCGTCAAACTTGCTATTTGAGCGGGAATTGCCATTAATGCCGAAGCAAATATTATAGGTATGACTCCAGACGGATTAATCTTAAAAGGTATATGAGTCGATTGAGCACCAAAAACCTTTCTTCCAACCACTCTTTTAGCGTATTGAACGGGAATTCTTCTCTGTCCGCTTTCTTCATAAACTACGCAAAAAATAACTATGGCAAATATTATAAAGAAAAGAACTATAACTAAAGAATTCAAATATTCGCTATCTTTTTTCTGAATCATATCGTAAACGCCAGCGGGAATACGAGCGACAATTCCAGCAAATATTATAACCGAAATTCCGTTTCCAAGTCCTCTTTCTGTAATTTGGTCTCCAAGCCACATTAAAAACATAGTTCCAGCGGTAGCGGTAGCGACAACTATAAGAACAAAACCTAATCCAGGCTTCATATATATCATAGCGCCTTCGTTTATGCTCTGAATCCAACTTGCCATAGCCGCCGATTGTATTATACAAAGAACTAAAGCTAAATATCTAACATATTGATTTATTTTCTTTCTTCCGCTTTCTCCTTCTTTTTGCATTCTCTCTAAAGCGGGAATAACTACTCCAAGAAGTTGCATAATAATAGAAGCGGATATATAAGGCATAATTCCCAAAGCTAATATTGAAAATCTAAATAAAGCTCCGCCTGAAAATAAATCCATAATCGTTAAGAGTCCGCCTCCGCCTTGAGCTGAAGATAAAAATTCTAAAAGCGCAGTCGGGTCTATTCCAGGAGTCGGTATATGGCTTCCTATTCTATAGACCAAAATAGCCATAACAGTATATAAAATTCTGTCTCTTAATTCCTGCACTCTAAATATATTAGTTAATGATTTAAACATTTAATTACCCTATTAAGATTTAATATCTTTTTTCTCTCTAACATATTTTTTACGCTCGTTTATTATAACCTTACCGCCCGATTTTTCAATCTTTTCTATAGCCTTTTTACTTGCTATATCAACGGTAATATTAACGGCGTTTTTAACCTCTCCCATAGAGAGAAGTTTTATATAATCTCTTTTAGAAGATAAATAACCCAACTTTAATAAAGTCTCTCTCGATATTTCATTAGAGCCTATAGAATCCAATTCGCCTACATTAATAATATTTACCGACTTTTTAAAAGCCGCATTATTAAAACCGCTTTTTGGAATTCTTCTATGCAAAGGCATCTGTCCGCCTTCAAAACCCGCTCTTCTGCTATAACCAGCTCGAGATTGAGCGCCTTTATCTCCTCTTCCTGCCGTGCATCCCCAACCAGAACCTTGTCCGCGTCCTACCCTATGCTTCTTTTTGCTTGAGCCTTTTGGAGCGCTTAATATTTTTGTATTTTCCTGTGCCATTTATACAAACCTCACTTATATTCCACTTTAAGAAGATGCGAAATTTTATTTATCATTCCTTTTATTTGAGGAGTGGCTTCATGCTCGACTATTCTTCTTCTCTTTTTAAATCCCAAAGCTACAACCGTATCTCTTTGAGATTTTTCATACCCTATGGGAGATTTAACTAATTTTATAATAACTTTAGACATTTATTCCACCTTCCCATAAATTTGTTCTATACTAACGCCTCTCTTATTAGCCATCTGCTCTACGGTTTTTAAAGATTTAAGTCCTTCAAAAGCGGCTTTAGCCAAATTCATAGCGTTATTATTGCCAAGAGATTTTGAAAGTATATTTTTAACTCCAACCAATTCAAATACCGCTCTAGCGGGACCGCCTGAAATAACTCCCGTTCCTTTAGATGCTGGTTTCATAATTATTCTACTGCTTCTAAATATTCCAACGGTATTATGAGGTATAGTTTCGCCTTTCAAATTAACTTCTATCATATTTTTTTTAGCCTGTTCTATAGCTTTTCTAATAGCGTCTGGAACTTCGTTAGCTTTACCGTATCCCAAACCAACATGTCCGTTTTTATCGCCCAATACCATTAAAGCGGCAAATCTAAATCGTCTTCCGCCTTTCATAACTTTGGCGACTCTATTTAGAGTTATAAGACGCTCTTCATACATATTTTTTTCTTCGTTATGATGATTATTGCTCATTAAAAATCCGCTCCTTAAAATTTTAATCCCGCTTCTCTAGCTCCATCGGCTAAAGATTTTACTTTTCCATGATATATATATCCGTTTCTGTCAAATACGACTTCGTTTATATTTTTATCTTTCGCCCTTGAAGCTAAAGTTTTGCCTATTTCTTTTGCCACATCTATATTTTTACCGCTTTTAATATCTTTTTCTTGCGAAGAAGCGGACGCTAATGTTATGCCTTTACTATCGTCCACGATTTGAGCCGATATATATTTAAGGCTCTTATAAACCGTAAGTCTTGGACGCTCTGCAGTTCCCTCTATCTTTATGCGAATGCTTCTCTTTCTTCTTTCTCTTTGAGATTTAATTTTTTCTCTTAAACCCATAATTTCTCCCTTATTTAGCGGCTTTTTTGCTTTCTTTATGTTTTATATACTCGCCTTCAAATCTAACGCCTTTGCCTTTATAAGGCTCGACAGGTCTTTTCTTTTTAATATTCATAGCAAGCTCGCCAACTTGTTCTTTATCGTTTCCTTCTATAATAATTTTTGTATCCTTTTCTACAGTAACTTTTATGCCTTCGGGTATTTTCATTTTAACATCGTTTGAAAAACCTAATTGCAGAGTTATAATATTACCCTGAACATTAGAACGATATCCCGTGCCTTCTAATTGCAAAACCTTTTTATAACCCGAATCAACACCTTCAATCATATTATATATAAGTTTCCATACCAAACCTAATTGAGCGGAATATTTAGCCTTATTTTCTTTAACGGCTTTTTCATTATCGCTTTCAATTTTAGGAGGTTTAATCCAAAGAGCGTTTCCTTCAAGTTCAAATATTATATAATCAAAAAAATCTTTTGTCAACTCCCCTCTTTTGCCTTTAACGGTTATTTTATTTCCGTCAATTTTAACATCGACTCCCGCTGGAATCTGTATAGGTTTATTAGCCAATCTACTCATTATAATATCCTCTCATTACCATACATAACATAAAACTTCGCCGCCGACATTTTCTTTTCTCGCCTGCTTATCCGTCATAACTCCTTTGCTTGTTGATATTACGGATATTCCAAAACCGTTTTTTACTTGAGGTATTGTATCTACCGAAGTATAAACTCTAAGTCCCGGCGTGGATACTCTTTGTATTCCTTCTATTACAGAACTTCCTTCATAATATTTTAAATCTATTTCAATACGAAAGAAATTCTTATTCTTTACTTCAACTTTATTAAAGTCGTTAATATAACCTTCTTTTTTCAAAATTTCAAGTATATTTTCCATTTTTGTAGAAAACGGAATCGTCACATTTTCTTTTTTAGCCCTGCAACCGTTTCTGATAACGGTTAATGCATCCGCTATGGGGTCATGAACACTCATTTATAATCTCCTTAAATTCCAAAAATTACCAACTCGATTTAGTAACGCCCGGAATTAAACCTTTATTAGCTAAATCTCTAAAACATATTCTGCACATTTTATATTGTCTTATATAAGCGCGAGGTCTTCCGCATATAGGACAACGATTATATTGTCTCGTTTTATATTTTTGTTTTTTTGTAGCTTTAACTTTAAGCGCTAATCTAGCCATTATTTATTCTCCTGACTTTTAGGCGCAGCGCGAAACGGCAAACCTACTCTTTCTAATAGAACTCTTGCCATATCGTCATTGTCTGCGGTGGTTACTATAGTTATATTCAAGCCTTTTACGGCATCCGTTTTATCAAAACTTATCTCTGGGAATATAATATGCTCTTTTATACCCAAATTATAATTACCGTTTCCGTCAAATCCTCTTCTTGGAATTCCTTGAAAATCTCTAACTCTAGGCAAAGCTATAAATATGAGTCTTTCTAAAAAATCATACATTCTCTCGCCTCTTAAAGTTACTCTGCATCCAATCGGCATCCCTTGTCGCAATTTAAAATTTGCTATGGATTTTTTTGCCCTCGTAATAATCGCTCTCTGTCCCGCTATTTGAGTAAGTTCTTCAACTGCGGAATCGACATATTTTTTATCCGAAACAGCCATGCTTATTCCCATATTGATAATTATCTTTTCTATTTTAGGAACAGCCATAATAGAATTAAGATTCATATCTCTTAACATAGACTGTTTAATTTCTTTTTCGTATCTATCTTTTAATACTGACATAATTATTACCTCTATTTATCGAGAACATCGCCCGATTTTTTGGAATATCTTTTTAATTTTCCATCTACATTTTTCATACCTATTCTTGAAGCTTTTCCAGATTTATCTACTACCATTACATTTGATATATGTATAGAAGCCTCTCTTTCTACTATACCGCCTTTTTGGTTTTCTTGAGATTTAGGCATCGTTTTTTTTATCATATTTATATCTTTTACAATAACTCTGCCCGCCGCTCTATCGATTGAAAGAACTTCGCCTCTTTTTCCGCTATGCTCTCCCGTTATAACTTCAACCGTATCGCCTTTTTTAACTCTATATTTTGTATTGCTTAAATTCAATTTCTTTATCATTATAATTAACCTCTATATGCCCTTTATATTACTTCGGGAGCAAGCGATACTATTTTCATAAACCCTTTATCTCTCAACTCTCGCGCTACGGGACCGAATATGCGTTTGCCTCTTGGTTCTTTTTTATCGTCTACTATAACCGCCGCATTCTCGTCAAATCTTATGTATGAACCGTCATTTCTTCTAACTTCTTTTTTTACTCTAACTATAACGGCTTTTACAACTTTTCCTTTTTCTATAGAACAAGTCGGTATAATATCCACAACGGAACAAACTATTATATCTCCCAAAGTAGCGTATCTGCGTCTGCTTCCGCCCAAAACTTTAATACATTTCAATTTTTTTACGCCCGTATTATCGGCTACATTAAGAGTGGTTGGCGTTTGTATCATATTTACTCTCCTTCAACCGTTTGAGCCATACTCATTTCTGGAGCATGCTTTTCTCTTTTTAGAACGCTCTCTACTTCGCTATCCATAGAATCTTTTTCCACGCGTTCGGCTTTCTTTAATATCTTTATCAATCTAAATTTTTTATCTTTGCTTATAGGTCTGCATTCTATAACTCTAATCAAATCTCCTTCGGCGCATTCGTTCTTTTCATCATGAACTTTATAGCGTTTATTTTTGCTTATCGTTTTGCCGTAAAGAGGATGTTTCTGCCTTATTTCCACTTTGATAACTACTGTTTTATCCATTTTATCAGAAACTACGATTCCTTCAAGCTCTCTTTTATATTTTTTTGCTTTGCTTTCCACAATAATACCCTCTACTATTTTTTAATACCAAGTTCATATTGACGAATAAAAGTTTTAACTTTAGCTATATCCTTACGAGATTTTTTTAGCTGATGAGTTTGTCTTGCATCGCCTACCACTTTTTCAAATCTATGTTCTTGATATTCCTTCTCTAATTTTAAAAGTTCGCTTTTAAGTTCTTCCAAACCTAACGACTTATAATCTTTATTTTTAGCCATTATATAGCCTCCCTCTTAATAAACTTCGTTTTTATTGGAAGTTTAAATCCAGCCAATCTAAAAGCAGATTGAGCCAATTCTTCGGGAACTCCCGCTATTTCAAATATAACCTTTCCAGGTTTTACAACGGCTACCCAATATTCGACATTTCCTTTGCCCTTTCCCATTCTTGTTTCCGCTGGTTTTTTAGTATAAGGTTTATCGGGAAAAACTTTTATCCACATTTTGCCGACTCGTTTTACATGCCTTGAAATCGCTATACGAGCCGCTTCAATCTGTCTATCCGTTAACCATACTGGCTCTAAAGCCATTAAACCGTAATCTCCAAAAGTTAAATTACTTCCTCTTTTAGAGTTTCCTTTCATTCTGCCTCTATGTTGTTTTCTATACTTCGTTCTTGAAGGTTGTAACATTATCTATCTCCTTTAGAACTGATAACTTCGCCTGCGTCATCCTGTTTCTGTTCTCTTTTATCAAGAATTTCGCCTTTATATATCCAAACTTTCACTCCAATTATGCCGAAAGTTGTGGAAGCTTCAGCCGTTCCATAATCTATATTCGCTCTTAAAGTATGCAAAGGCACTGAGCCATTTTTATATTGTTCTGTTCTTGCTATATCCGCTCCAGCCAATCTGCCCGAACACATAACTTTAATGCCTTTAGCTCCTTTTTTCATTGCTTGAGTTATAACGCCTTTCATAGCTCTTCTAAAAGCTACGCGCATTTCTAATTGACGAGCTACATTTTGAGCTGCTAAAGTTGCGTCTAATTCGGCGTCTTTAATTTCCTTTATAGAAACTTGAACAGGCTTTTTTACCACTTTCTGTATAACATTTTTAACTATTTCGACTCTCTGCCCTTTAGGTCCTATAACTATTCCCGCCCTTGCCGTAGCTATAAAAACATTTATTCTATCGGGAAAACGAACTATTTCTATATTGGATATCGCGGGGTCAAAAGCGTCTTTTTTGCCTCCAATTTTTTTATGCTCTTCTTTTAAAGTTTTATAATAATAATTCATTATATATCGTCTTATAGATAAATCTTCATGCAAACTATCAGCGTAACTTCTGCTGTCTTCAAACCATCTACTTGACCAAGTTTTATTTATTCCAAGTCTTAAACCTATAGGACTAACCTTTTGACCCATTTTATACCTCCGCCGTTTTTTGGCTTTCTTCTTTTTTAGCCGCAGATTTTATTTTTTTCTTTTCAGGTTTTTTATCATCGCTTAATACTATAGTAATATGCGAAAGTCTCTTTAATATGGGGTCGGCGCTTCCTCTACTTGCCGCTCTTATTCTTTTAAGCATTGGCGCTTTATCCACAAAAGCCGATTTAATCCATAAAGTATCGGGATTAATATTTCTCGATTGAAATATTGCATTTGCTATTCCGCTTTTAATCGCTTTTCTCAAAACGATAGAAGACATTTGAGGCATTACCGTCAAATTGGCTATCGCATGATTAACATATTCTCCTTTTATAAAAGGAAGCAATCTTGCAATTTTTCTGCGTCCTATACGCAAATAACGAACTCTTACATTATAATCCATAATCTTAAATCCTTACTTTTTAGCAACTTTAGAGGCGCCCGCATGAGAACGAAATGTTCTAGTAGGAGCAAATTCGCCCAATTTATGCCCAATCATATTTTCTTGTATATAAACGGCGACAAAAGTTTTACCGTTATGCACATTTATAGTATAACCTATCATTTCGGGAATAATAGTCGAAGCTCTACTATAAGTTTTTATTTGATGCTTATTATCCCCAGCCTGTATTTTCTTAAATAGATTTTTATCAACAAAAGGTCCTTTTTTAATGGAACGAGACATTATTTTTTACCTCCTCTTTTCTTAATTATTAATCTATCCGAATATTTATTTTTCTTTCTTGTTTTATATCCTTTAGTAGGAACGCCCGTAGGAGAAACTGGATGAGGATTACCCTGTCCGCTCTTGCCTTCGCCTCCTCCATGCGGATGGTCGACTGGATTCATTACTACTCCTCTAACTTTAGGTCTTCTGCCTTTATGCCTTGTAGTTCCCGCTTTTCCATCTGTAATATTAAAATGGTCTAAATTGCCAATCTGTCCTATCGTAGCATAACAATTTTCTAATATTCTTCTTTCTTCTCCCGAACGAAGTCTTATTACGCAATAACCTCCGCTTTTAGCCGTTATTTGCGCACCGCCTCCAGCCGCTCTAACTAACTGTCCGCCTTTGCCAGGAGTTAATTCTATATTATGTATTATAGTTCCCAAAGGAATTTTTCTTAAAGGCAAACTGCAACCTACTCTTACTTTAGCGTTCTCTCCGCTTATAACTTTATCTCCAATATTCAAACCTAAAGGATAAATTATATATCTTTTCTCTCCGTCCGTATAGTTTAAAAGAGATATATAAGCGCTTCTATTTGGGTCGTATTCTACCGAAACTACTTTAGCCTCTATATCATGTTTATCTCTTCTAAAATCAATAAGTCTAAAAAGTTTTTTATGTCCGCCACCTCTTCTGCGCATTGTTATACGACCGTTTGAAGAGCGTCCGCTTATACGCTTTTTGCCATATACCAAAGATTTACAAGGCTCGTTTGCGGTAATATCCGAAAAATCAACTACGGTTCGATAACGCAAACTTGGAGTTGTCGGTTTAAATTTCTTAATAGCCATCGTTATTCCTCAATTATTTTACTATATCTATTTTCTCTTTACCATCAAGAACTATTATCGCTTTCTTATAGCTTCGAGTATATCCTCTCTTGCTCATTCTACGATTTTTCTTTTTAGGCTTAACATTTATTATCTTACAATCAAGCGGATGCACATTAAATATCTTTTCAACCGCTTTCATTAATTCTGATTTATTAGCATCCTGCCTTACTTTAAATACATAATATCTCTTTTCCGTTCCTTTTGGCTCGGTTCTTAAAATATTACTCTTTTCGGTAAGTATAGGTTCAATTAAAAGCGAATACATACTCATAATTTTTAACCCTTAATCCTATCGTTTAATTTAGACAAAGCCGTTTTAGTAAAATATACTTCATCGGCGTAATATAAAGGATGAATAGCCATACTATCGGCGTTTACAAGTTTCAAATCCTTAATATTTCTTAAAGATAATAATAATTTATTATAATTATCTCCCAAAGCTTCGTCTTTTCCAACCACAAAAGCAACTTTTCTACTTTTAGGTTCTTTAACCTTGCTTATAAAACTTGCCATTCTTTTAGTTTTCGGAGCGTCAAAAGTAAAATCTTCAAAAACCTTAAGAACATTATTGCCATATTTTAAAGATAAAACCGACAACAAAGCTTTTCTTTTAACTTTTTTAGGCAATCTATAACTATAATCTCTCGGTTTTGGAGTATGCGCTTTTCCGCCTCCAACCCATATTGGCGACCTTGTAGAACCCGCTCTCGCTCTTCCCGTTCCTTTCTGTCTCCAAGGCTTTTTACCGCCTCCTGAAACTTCTCCTCTCGTTTTAGTAGAATGAGTTCCCTGCCTTTTATTTGCAAGCTCGTTTTTTATAGCTTCATAAAGCAGATTATTATTGACTTCAGATTTAAAAATCTCATCAACAATTTCTAAATTGCCCGCATTATCTCCGTTTTCATTTAGTATTACTACTTCCATCTTTATTATCCTGCTTAATTATATCCATTATACCATAGAATTCTTTTTTTTGTTAATCTTTTTAACCGCCGAAGTTAATTTTACTATGCTATTAACCGCTCCTGGTATAGCGCCTTTTATCATAATTAAATTATCTTCTGCTCTTATATCGATAACTTTTAAATTCTGTATAGTGGTTAGCGCATTTCCCATATGTCCTGGCATACCTTTACCCTTCCATACTCTCGAAGGATAACTATTGCAGCCTATAGAACCCGCTCTTCTTCTAAAATTAGAGCCATGACTCATAGGTCCGCCATCATAATTATGCCTCTTCATAACTCCCGCAAAACCTCGTCCTTTACTTAAAGAACTAACATCTATAAAATCGCCCGCTTGAAATATATCGACTTTAAGCTCTTGTCCAACCGAATAAGAACTCGTATTATCGATTCTAAATTCTTTCAAATATTTTTTAGGCTCTAAATTCATTTTTTTAAATTGTCCTATTTGCGGTTTTTTCAAATGCTTTTCCTTTATTGAGCCATAGCCCAACTGAATAGCGCTATAACCGTCTTTCTCATTATCTCTTATCTGCATTACCGTGCATGGTCCGGCTTCTACAACTGTTACCGCTATAGCGTTTCCCGTTTCGTCAAAAACCGTAGTCATGCCCAATTTTTTGCCAATTATTCCTACCATCGGCGAATCCTCTATAATGATTTTACTACTTTTTTATATTCAAATATTCTAAATATCAAACTATTACAGATAAATCGTAGTAAAGCTTTATCTTTAATAAACGCTTATTTCAACTGAACATCAACTCCAGATGGAAGCGCCAATTTTTTTAGAGATTCAGTCGTTTGAGGAGTTACCTCAAAAATATCTATAAGCCTTTTATAGATACGCATCTCAAACTGTTCTCTAGATTTAATATTAACATGCGGGCTTCTTATAACCGTCACCTTGCGTATGCTTGTAGGCAAAGGTATAGGTCCCGACACTCTCGCTCCTGTCTTCTTAACGCTTTCAACTATCGATTGAGCCGATTGGTCAATAAGCTCAATATCAAAGGCTTTTAGTTTAACTCGTATTTTCTGTTCTTTCATAGCTTGAATTACTCGCTTAATCTCATTTATTATAAAGGGCATAATTTTATTTTACACCCTTAATTAAATCCTTTACTCCAAAATTTTAGTCACAACGCCGTTACCTACGGTTTTACCGCCTTCTCTTATAGCGAATCTCTGTTTCTCTTCCATAGCGATTTGACTTATTAACTCTATAGTTAAATTAGCGTTATCGCCTGGCATTATCATTTGAGAACCTTCAGGTAAATTTATTACTCCCGTAACATCCGTAGTTCTAAAATACATTTGCGGTCTATAACCTGTTACAAAACCGCTATGTCTTCCGCCTTCTTCTTTTTTAAGAATATAAACTTCCGCTTCAAATTTTTTATGCGGAGTTATAGTTCCAGGTTTAGCCAATACCTGTCCTCTTTCAACGGCTTTTCTTTCAATACCTCTTAAAAGACAACCGACATTATAACCAGCGATTCCCACAACCTCTTTTTTAAACATCTCAACGCCTGTGCAAGTAGTTTTTTGAGTATCTCTCAAACCAACTATTTCAACTTCGTCTCCCTTAGTGATTTTACCTCTTTCAATTCTGCCCGTAACAACAGTTCCTCTTCCAGGAATTGAATAAACATCTTCTATTGACATTAAGAAATCTTTATCCACTTCTCTCACTGGGTCTGGAATATAAGTATCTAAAGCGTTTAAAAGGTCGATTATGCATTTACAATCAGGGTTATCTCTAACTTCCTCTGGCTTTATTCCCGCTTCGATAGCTTGAATTGCCTTAATTGCGCTTCCTCTAATAATAGGAGTTTTACTTCCATCAAAACCGTAATGGTCTAAAACATCCACAACTTCCGCTTCAACTATTTCAGCCATTTCAGGGTCGTCCAATTTATCGCATTTATTTAAGAATACAACTATATAATTAACGCCTACTTGCCTTGACAAAAGAACATGCTCTTTAGTTTGAGGCATAACTCCGTCTTCAGCCGAAACAACTAAAATCGCTCCATCCATTTGAGCTGCACCCGTTATCATGTTTTTAATATAGTCTGCGTGTCCAGGACAATCCACATGGGCATAGTGCCTATTATCAGATTCGTATTCGACATGCGAAGTCGCTATTGTTAAAATTTTCGTAGGGTCTCTTCTACCTTGACTTTCGGAAGCTTTAGCAACCGAATCGTAAGCTACTTTTTGAACCGTATCTGGAAACATAGCCGATGATACAGCCGTTATTGCCGATGTTAATGTAGTTTTACCATGGTCAACATGCCCAATAGTTCCAACATTTACATGCACCTTTTTACCGTCATAAGTTCCTGCCATTTTTATCCTCCAATTTATCCCTATTATTTTAGGAATTTTATTTTTTATTTATTTTAATTTTATTATTTAGCATTACCCATTCTTGCGCCTATAATCTCTTCCGCCACATTTTTAGGCACTTCTTCATAATGAGAGAACTGCATAGTATAGCTTGCCCTTCCTTGCGAAACATTTCTTATACTCGTAGTATAACCGAACATTTCAGCAAGAGGCACTGTGGCGTTTATGGATTTATAGCCCGATTTATCGGTAAATCCATGAACTTGTCCTCTCCTTGAAGCCAAATCTCCTATAATATCTCCCATATAATCTTCAGGAGTCATAACCTCAACGCTCATCATAGGCTCTAACAAATAAGGGTCCGCTTTCTTACAACCATCCTTAAAGCCCATAGACGCCGCTATTTTAAATGCCATTTCGGAAGAATCTACAGGGTGAAAAGAACCGTCAAAAGCGGAAACTATCACATCAAGCATTGGATAATTAGCCAAAACTCCCGTATTCATAGCTTCCAAACATCCTTTTTCAACCGCAGGTATGTATTCTCTCGGAACGACTCCTCCAACTATTTCATTATTAAATTTAAATCCAGCGTTAGCTTCGTTAGGACCTACTCTCAACCATACATCGCCATACTGTCCTTTACCGCCAGATTGACGAACGAATTTACCTTGAACTTCAACCGTTTTCTTAATACCTTCTCTATAAGAAACTTGAGGACGCCCAACATTCGCGTCAACCTTATATTCTCTCTTCATTCTATCGCATATTATCTCTAAATGCAACTCTCCCATACCAGCGATAATAGTTTGTCCTGTTTCTTCATTAAAACTAACTCTAAAAGTCGGGTCTTCTTCCGCAAGCCTCGACAAAGCGATTGACATTTTATCTCTATCGCCTTTAGTTTTAGGCTCTATCGCGACATTAATAACAGGCTCGGGAAAATTAATCGCTTCAAGTATTATAGGAGCGTTTTCAGGACATAAAGTATCGCCCGTAGTAGTATCTTTAAGTCCAACTGCAGCCGCTATATCGCCCGAATAAACCGTTTCAATCTCCTCTCTTTTATTGGCATGCATTTGAAGTATTCTTCCAATTCTCTCTCTCTTGCCTTTAGTGGCGTTATAAACATAAGAACCAGCTTCAAGTTTTCCAGAATAAACTCTAAAAAATGCAATTTTTCCGACATGAGGGTCCGTCATTATTTTAAATGCCAAAGCGCTAAATTTTTCATCGTCCGAACTTTTTCTAACTATCTCATGTCCTTCTAAATCAGTTCCTTCTATCTCTCCTCTATCCATTGGAGAAGGCAAATAATCCACAACAGCGTCTATTAAAACCTGTATTCCTTTATTTTTGAAAGCAGTCCCGCAAAACATAGGAAAGAAATCAGCCGATAAAGTAGCCTTTCTTATAAGTTTTTTTATAGTCGGAATATCTATTTCCTCGCCTTCAAAAAACTTATTCATAGCGTCATCGTCATATTCTACTATCGCTTCCAATAATTCATTTCTGTATTTTTCGGCTTCCTCTTTTAATTCGGCTCTAATATCTTTTTCTTCCATTTTCATACCGTCTTCCGAAGTCCAAATAATCTCTTTCATTTGTACCAAATCTATAACGCCTTCAAAATTACTTTCCGAACCTATAGGAATAACTACAGGATGACTATTAGCTTTAAGCCTATTTCTAGTCTGTTCCAAAACGGAATAAAAATTAGCGCCTATTCTATCCATTTTATTTACAAAAATCGCTCTCGGAATTTTATAATTGCTAGCTTGCCTCCAAACCGTTTCGCTTTGAGGCTGAACTCCGCCAACCGAACAAAAAACTCCGACTGCACTATCTAAAACTCTTAAAGACCTTTCAACTTCCGCCGTAAAGTCAACATGACCAGGGGTATCTATCAAATTAATACGATTGTTATTCCAAAAACATGTAGTTGCCGCCGATGTAATCGTAATTCCTCTTTCTCTTTCTTGTTCCATCCAATCCATCTCTGCTGCGCCTTCATGAACTTCTCCAATTTTATGAGTTTTTCCCGTAAAATATAATATTCTTTCGCTTAAAGTGGTTTTTCCAGCGTCTATATGAGCCATAATGCCGATATTACGAGTATTTTCCAAAGAAATTTGCCTTGCCACTTAAATTCTCTCCTTAACAACCGCTAAAACCATTAACTACCACCTAAAATGAGCGAACGCTTTATTGCCTTCTGCCATTCTATGAACGGTTTCTTTTTGAGCAACCGCCGCTCCTTTACCTTCAATAGCGTCAACTATTTCATTTGATAATCTTTCAATCATACTTTTTCCGCTTCTCTTCCTTGACGCGTTTATTAACCATTTAAATGCCAATGAATTTTGTCTATCTGGACGAACATCAACGGGAACTTGATAAGTAGAACCGCCTACTCTTCTTGATTTTACTTCGACTCTAGGTTTAATATTTCCTATAGCTTCATTAAAAGCGTCAAGTCCTTCTTTTCCCGTTTTATCTTTAACTAAATCCATAGCTTTATAAAATATATTTTCAGCCTTACTCTTTTTACCGTCATACATAAGTTTATTTATAAATTTACTTATAATATCGCTTCCGTAAATCGGGTCGGCGTTTATCTTTCTTGTTTGCGCTCTTCTTCTTCTTGCCATTTTATATTACTCCGTTAAGCTTTAGGTTTTTTAGCCCCATATTTACTTCTGGCTTTCATTCTCTTCTCAACGCCCGTAGCTTCTCTGCTTCCTCTAACTATATGATAACGACATCCTGGCAAATCCTTAACTCTTCCGCCTCTTATCAAAACGCGATTATGTTCTTGCAAAGTATGGTCTATACCTGGAATATAAGCCGTAACTTCTATTCCGTTCGTTATTCTAACACGAGCTATTTTACGCATTGCCGAATTAGGTTTTTTTGGAGTAGTCGTAGTTACGCGAGTGCAAACGCCTTCTCTTTGAGGACATTTCATTAGCGCGGGCGACTTTGTCTTATTCAATATTCGCTTTCTACCTTTCCTTATTAACTGATTAATTGTAGGCATATAATATAAAACCTCTAACCTCTTTATTTTTTAATTATCATCAAATTAATTTTTTATTTTATATAATCTAAAATTATAAAATAAAAATTAATTTAAGTCAAGCCCAAATAATTGGAAATATATTAAAATCGCTAATCACTAAATACGAAACGATATCTTTAATATCGAGCAATTAGTATTACTTAAAAATTATACTAAACGCTTTAATCGTTTTAACGAAAGTGAGAAAATTATACAACACTTTAAAAAATTTGTCAAGCGTTTTTTCAATATTTTTTTAAATTTTTTTAATAAATTTAGACTATCAATATGAAAATAAGATAAAAATACTACATTTCAATCATAAATTTAAAAAAACAGATACAAAAAATAAATAAAAAACAAAAAATATATTATAAATCATTGGTTGATTATTTAAATAAATATTTATTAAATAAAAAAATTTCTTAATGTAAGAGCTTGCTATTTTTTATTTTATATGTTAGAATATACTAACAGTTAAGTTTTGCAAGTTTTGATTATAAATTAATTTTAGTTGATTTTAATTTATAAAGGCTTGAGTTTTTTTATTAAATATGTTAGAATATACAAACAATTAAAGTTAAAATACAAACTTAATTGAAATAATATATAACATAAGGATTTTGCATGAAGCGTTATTGCTTAATATTTTTGACAATATTTTTTAATAATTTATATTCTTATAACGCGAAGAATATTAACGATTTTTACAATAATTATTATTCTTCAAATTACGATTTAAAGAATATATCGAAAGAGGATTTAACTTATAAAAATATTTCTTCTTTGGTAGAAGCAAAAAAATTGAAAGAAGATAAAGAAAAATATAATTATTTAAAAAATCAAATCGATAAAAATGAAAATTATTTATCTTCTAACGATATCGATTATTTGATAAGCGTGTCGGAATTAATGTCTTATATTGTGTATTACTGCGGTTTGCCAGAAAAAATTTCTTTTGGCGGTAAAACCAAAGATATATATAAAAAAGTTTTGGAGAAAGATTCGAATAATTTTTTCGCTCTTTTAGGGACGGCTATCGGGTATATGCATGCTCCCGCGATAGCTGGAGGAAGCGATAAAAAAGCGTTTGAATATTTTAATAAAGCTTTAAATAATTCAAATCAAAAATATCAAAAATATTTATCTTATGTTTGGCTCTCTCAATACTATTTCAAAACTAAAGATAATGAAAATTATAAAAAATATATTGATATGAGTATTGAAATTTACCCGAACGGAGATTTATTAAAGGAGGCGATTAACAGAAACAATAACAAGAAAAAACCTTTATAAATAAATTATTAGTTTTAAAATGATAATTTAATATAAAGAAAAATTAAAAAGTTTAAAAATTAATGAAGAAATAAATAATTGTAATAAATTTTAGAACAAGGTAGTTAAAAATAAAAAAAATATAAAAATACAAAAACAAAAGGATAAAATAAAATGAAACGATTACATTTAATAATAACAATTGCTTTAATTAGCGTATATTCGGCTTTCGGTTATACGATTTTAGAAGATTTTAACGACTTTTTAATAGACGAAAATCAGCTTACCATAAGACTCGACAGAGCTGGAGTATTGGCTGGAAGCAAAAATGTAAGATTTATGATTGGAGTTGAAGGAGAGACGGCTGGCGTTCTATTAGATAATTTGGATAATGGAGTTAAAGGCGGAATAAATACATTCAAACCAAGGGCTATAGCGGGAATCGGTTATAAAAACGATAGCTTTGGAATTGGCTTTGGTTATCAATTTATGTATTCTACGGGAACTTGGCAGGCTCATACTCCAATAATCACGGCAACCGCATTGGGAGAAAAATTGAGAGTAAATATTCCAATTACAATAGGAGTAGGAAGCGGAGATATTAATAAAGACGATTTAGCCGTTTCTACCGATATAAGAATAGAATATTATTTCGACAGCGATATTTTTAGCAGATTAAGAGTAAATTTGCAATATGGCATGTATAGAATGAAAGCTAACGAAAATAGATATGCTGAAGCTCCGACTTTACCAACAAATATGGAGGGAAGAATGTCGCTCGAAATGGGAGAAGACGGAAAATACGGCTTTACAAAAGACGCTACGGCTCATTCTATAGGCATCGATGTAAGAGGATATTTTATCGCCGCAACCGACCCTATACTTATAGAGCCTCAAATAAGATTATTATATCAAGGTTCAATTAAGGATTTTAAGGGAACTTCATATTCTGTGACAACTCCAACGGGAAATACTCATAACGGAGCGGTTGAATTCGGACATTATATAATTGACGCGACTTCTCCAATGGGAGCTTTCGATATGACTACTACGGGAATAAGTTGGTATGATATGACAACTCACAGAATAAAATCCGAAGTTGAAGGAGCGAGTATCGATATTGGCGGACAAACTTATTATATAACTAAACCTCAATTTATAGGAGTTTCCGTTCCCGTAGGTTTCACGGCGGAGAGCGATTTAATCTCTATTTATTTAGAACCCGCTCTTTCTCTTTCTATGGTAACGGGGGGGGTTAACCAATACGCTTCGAGCGCAAAACCTGTTAGAATACCTCCAGTATTTTATTCGATTGGATATTTATTTTACGGCGAATTATCCATAACTCCTTTGCCTAATTTGGAATGGTATTTTGAGGCTCAAATAGGAAGCGCGACCACAATAGACAGTTTGGGAAATTCTTCTCAAGGCTCGCTCGCATTCAACGGAAGCACGGGATTAACTTGGAAGTTTTAATTTGAATTTTGGTAAATATTAATAAATTATTGATTTTTGGGATTATTGGGCATGTTTATTTTAGCATGTCCAATAATTAAATTTTTCAATCGGATTAATTAATGAAAAGTAAAAACTATAAAACTAAAAAAATAAAAGACAAAATAGAAAAAGAAAAAAGTCTGGTTTTTCTTATGATAAAAATATTTTGCAAGTCCAATCATAAAAACTATAATTATAATAATCTATGCGAAGAATGTATAGAATTATATAATTACGCTTCAAGGCAAATTGATAGATGCAGATTTATGGAAACTAAAACTTTTTGTAGCGCTTGTCCTTCGCATTGTTATAAAAAAGATATGCGCGAAAAAATAAGAGAGGTTATGATTTTTTCTGGAAAAAGAATGATTTTTTATCATCCAATACTTGCATTAAAACATTTATTTATAACTTTAAAAACTAAAAGAAAATTAAATTCAATTAATTTGAAAAATAAAAGGAGTAATTAAAATTGAAAGTTGTATTAATAATTTTAGGTTTTATTTCTATGGGAATAGGAATTATCGGAATAGTAGCGCCAATTTTACCGACTACACCATTTTTACTTTTGGCTTCGTTCTTTTTTGCAAAAGGCTCTAAAAGATTTCACAATTGGTTTATCTCTACAAAAATTTACAAAAAATATTTGGAGAGTTTTGTTAAGTCAAAAGCTATGACTTT
>ERZ791737.495-NODE-495-length-31643-cov-4.275294_pt1 | contig 31643 bp, 25 predicted proteins | sample MGYA00510042_ERZ791737 | MGnify/ENA primary metagenome ERZ791737 (study PRJEB30046, sample SAMN00791965) | human gut metagenome | study: EMG produced TPA metagenomics assembly of the A metagenome-wide association study of gut microbiota in type 2... | reverse complement strand
TGTCTCTTCCACGTTTGAACACTCCCGGAGTGTGTCCGACAAATCAGAGACAATGGGCGAACTTTCTAGTGGCGGCTAATGCCGCTGCTTCATAGACATTATAAAATCGCGCGAACCGAAACTCGCTGCCATCTGCTATTGAAAATAAGGCAGATGGCAACTCAGACATCGGCTTCGCGCGATTATGTTTTATTCAGCAGCGGCAAAAGCGCCACACGAAAGTTCTTAAATTGTCTCATGATTTGCGGACACAGTCCGTGGAGTGCTCCAAACTTGGAAAGACACGGATCATCGAGGATGCAAACATTCGGCTGGTTAGAAATGCCACATTTTTTGAACCGAATATCCATCTGAATTTCCAGCTGAAATCCCACGGTGTGATCTTCTAATAATATTACTTATCAACCCAAAAGCGGTCTATGCTTATTGCGGCAATTCCACAGGTCTATCCTTAAACTAATCCCATGAGGCTCGGAACCCCGAGGGAGAGTCCCGGTACAAAGGTTACCAGAAGAAGCATCACAATCAGTACCAGGAAGTATGGAATAAGCTTCGGAGTTACTTCCTCAATCGATACATGTCCGATACCACATCCGACAAAAAGTACGGAGCCTACCGGCGGTGTGATATTTCCAAGGCACATATTGAAAATTAACATTACGCCAAACTGGATGTCGCTCATGCCAAAGCTCTGTGCAATCGGCAGGAAGATCGGTGTAAAAATCAGGATTGCCGGAGTGATGTCCATGAACATACCGATGATCATCAGAATGATGTTCATCAGGATGAAGATGACATATTTGTTTGTGGATACCGAGAGCAGCGCGCTGCTGATTGCTGCCGGGATTCCGGAATAAGCCATCACGAATGACATCGCGGAAGAAGCAGAAATCAGGAACAGGATGATTCCGGAAGTCTTGGCAGAGTTCAGGAGAATCTCCATAAATCCCTTGAAATCGATACTCTTGTAGATGATGGACAGGATGAGGCAGTAAAGAACTGCAATACCTGCACCTTCTGTTGCAGTAAAGATGCCGGATACGATACCGCCGATAACGATAATGATCAGCAGCAGGGACGGAATGGCATCCCAGATCGTCTTTGCAACACTGATGGATTTGTCACGGCCGGTCGCCTTGATGCCCATTTTTTTCGCATAGATGAACGCAACCACCATACAGCCGAGTCCCATGAGGATACCCGGAACATATCCAGCCATGAACAGCGTGGAAATGGATACGCCGCCGGCTACGGTAGAGTAAACGATGAATGCAGAGGTCGGAGGAATCAGAAGTCCGGTCGGTGCGGAAGCAATGTTGGCTGCCGCCGAGTAAGCCGGATCATACTCCTGCTCTTTTTCAATCGGACTGATACATCCGCCCATTGCAGATGCAGCCGCTACGGAAGAACCGGAGAGCGCTCCAAAAAGCATGTTTCCAAGGATATTGGCCTGTGCCAGGTTTCCCGGAAGTTTTCCCACAAAAAGCTGTGCAAAATTGACAAGTCTCTTTGCGATACCGCCATTGTTCATGATGTTACCGGCGAGGATGAACAGCGGAACCGCCAGCAGGGAAAAACTTTCGATACCGGAATTCATCTTCTGCATGGTAATAAACGTAATCTGATCCCAGGAAAGGGTAGACATTGCAGTTACGATGGAAGATACAATAATACTTACAGAAATCGGAACACCCATGAACAGCAGTACGCCGAAAACGACAAACAAAATGATAGTTGTTAGTACGATATTCATTTTTTCCCTCCTTATTCTTCTACTTTGTTTCCGGTAATGTCTTCGTAGAGATTAATAATCTGTGCGATGATGATAAAGATGCCGGAAATCGGTGCGATGGAATATACCAGCGTTCTCGGAACTCCCAGAAGTGCGGAGAATTCCGCCCTTGCAGACACTGCCAGCTTATAACCGCCAATCGTGATTACAAAGATTGCAAGGAGTAGAATCAGCGCATCAATGAAGATAACCAGAATCTGATGCGGTCTTCCAGTCAGTTTATCTCTTACCAGGGTCAGTGCCATATGCTCTCTGGTGGAAAATGCATAGGCCGCGCCGATAAAGCCGGTCCAGATCAGCGAGTACTTTACCAGTTCCTCGGTAAATGCCGCCGGGCTGTTGAGGACGTATCTGGTGAATACCTGCCACAATACCAGGAAGGTCATGAACGTCAGAAGGACTGCGCAGCAAGCCGCGAGAACTTTGTTCATATATTTCTTAATCGTGCCTAAGGTCTTAGCCATTTTTTACTCCTCCTCTTCTCTGATTCCATCAATTCTATCCAGCAAATCCGCAACTCCCGGATATTCTTCGCGGTATTCATCGATCATTCCCGCCGTCGCTTCACGGAAAGCTTCCTTATCTACATCGTAGACAAATTCCACACCCATATCTTCCGCTTCCGTAATTGCTTCATCCACAGCCTGATCCCATGCTTCCTTGTGCCATTCGGTCGCATCGTGCGCACACTGCAGGATGATTTCCTGATCCTCCGGAGCAATATTGTTCCATACTTTTGCTGACATGACCATCACGTCAGGAATCATCGCGTGCTGGTCAACAGAGTACACCTTGCAGACCTCGCCGTGCTTACCTGTGGTCAATGCCGTCTCGTTGTTCTCGGTACCATCGATAATGCCGGTGGAAAGAGCGGTATAAACATCACCATAGGACATTGCCACCGGAGTTCCGCCAAGCGCTGTCAGCATATCCGTCTGTGACTTCATATCCTGTACACGGATTTTTAATCCCTTTAAATCTTCCGGCACACGGATTGCCTTGTCTTTGGTGTAGAAGGAACGGGCGCCGGACGTAAAGTAGGTAATCGTCACAAATCCGTCTTCCTCGGAGGAAAGGAAGAAATCCTGCATGTCCTCAGAATCCATAATGTCGTAGAAGTCTTCGGTATCATTGAAAATGTACGGAAGGCCGAACGTATTGTAAGCTTCGTTATAGGTGGCAAGACCCGGTGCGGAAACCTTGGTCATTGCGATTACGCCTGCCTGCAACTGCTCTAAGTTCTCTGTCTCAGAACCAAGCTGTCCGTTCGGGAAAATGTTGATAATGATGCGTCCGTCGGTCTTCTCTTTTACCTCATCCGCAAACTGCGTCATGGCAATATGTACGGTGTGCGTCTCGGAAAGACCGTGTGCCAGAGTCAATACCATCGGATTCTCTGCCGTTGCCTCTGCACTGCTGGAAACTCCGGAGTTTGCGCCACAGCCGCCTGCCGCAATTACGGTCGGCAAAACGAGCGCTGCCGCCAAAATGAGGGCGATGTTCTTTTTCATTGCTTTTGTTCTCCTTTTCCTTTTTTATTTTAATTTAAATTACATTCCAATCATATCGAATACCTCAAAGGAAATCATCACCTGATGATCCTTTTTCGGATTCGGGTACTTCACCTGTACCGACTTTAAGCTCTGGCTGTAATACCAGCCGGTCTGCGCTTCTTCAAATTTGCGTCTGTGAAGAAAATGCGGAACTTCCACACCGTCAATCTGAACATAGAACGGCGCTTTTTCCCTGTGTACCACATCCAGATACATCGTGTCCACGGTATTCTCATAATTTCCTTCATAAGTGAAGTCCACACAGGTTCTGACTCCTGCCGTCACTTTAATATTGGTCTTAAGATATGCCCCGTTCTGGTACTCATTGGTCTTTCCGTCATCGTCATATACGGTAAATTCAGAATCTACGTCCGGCGCCATAAGAATATGAAGTCCGGTTACCGTCTCATGCATCAGGTTGTAGATCTGATTCTCCGCCATCGGAATAATCGCACCGCTCTTGATGTAAAGCGGAATGGAACTGATATCGACCGGCACCTCGATTGTCTGTCCCGGCGCATACTCTTCTCTGGTATAAAAATCATAGAAGCGAACGTTCTCATCCCCCGTCTGCGGCAGGTAAATGCTTCTGGTCTTTGCTCCTTTTTCCACAACATTAGCTACCAGGAGTGAATCGCCCCACATAAAATCTACGCCTTCATTGTAGGTCTTCGGGTCATTCTGAAATGCCATAAACATCGGCTCCATAATCGGAAGACCGGTCTCATGCGCTCTGCTCTCCAGAGAATACAGATACGGAATCATGCGGTAGCGGAACTTGATTGCGTCCCGGATATACTGCTTCTTGTCCGTGTACATCCACGGTTCCGTTACCGTATTGTCGGTGTTGGTCGAGTGGATGGAAAATCTCGGCATAAAGATACCGTTCTGCACCCAGCGGACGAAAAGCTCCGGTTCCGGAGAAACACCATAGAAACCTCCGACATCGCAGCCGTGGTTTGCGACTCCGGAGAGTCCCATTCCGAGAATGGTTGCGATATTGTATTTTAACGTATCCCAGCAGGTCAGGTTATCGCCTGCCCACACCTGTGCGTATCGCTGGATTCCGGCATGTCCGGACCGGCACACGGAAAACGGGCGAACCGATGGATTGTACTCCGTCACCGCTTCATTGGACAGCTGGCACATCAGGTTGCTCATAACCGGCTTCATCGTACCAATCGTGCTGCCTTTTCCCTCAAAATATACTCTGGCATCCTTGTCTACCATGGAATCGTATTCACAGTTATCGTTCCATACAGACTCGCAGCCATACTGGATCAGCCCCTGCTTCAGATACTCCTTCCAGTTCTTGCGGTTTTCTTCTTTGGTAAAGTCGACGAAAATTCCGGTTCCGCCCCACCAGGTACCAATTCCCGGCTCATCCGTTGTGCTGTCGAGGACGAACATCTTCTTTTCCTTCATCTCCTCCAGGAGTGGATGAACGAGAAGCATTCCCGGCTTTACATTCGGGGAGACAACGATGCCCTCCTGCTTCATCTTTGCAAACCAGTCCGCCGGATCCTTGAATCTTTTATAATTCCAGGTAAAGCTGCATCTCTTGATGCCTTGCTCTGTCTCGACGGCACAGTATCCGGAAGAAAGCTGGAAACCATCCACCGGAATGCCCTCTTCCTTGGTGGTGTCAATGAATTCCAGAATTGCATCGTCACAGTTTTCCGGCAGTTCCGGATAGTACATTGACGATCCCAGATATCCGAATGCAGACTTCGGAAGAAGTACGGACTTTCCTGTCAGATCGGTGTAGCGCTCAATGACCTCCCCGATCGACGGTCCCGCGATCAGAAATAAATCCACATCGCCTGCATCCGCACGGAAGGAAGAATAACGGTGCCAGTAATTCCGCTTCTCGCGTCCCATATTGAAGTCACATTCTGCCGTGCTGTGATAAAAATATCCGACGGCTTTTTTCGTGCCGCGCTGCAGCTTAATGTAGAACGGAATATGCTTGTACAGAGAATCGGTCTCCTTCGCATTGTATCCCATCGCATCTCCGGGAGCCATGTTCATATATTTCTCTGCTTTATTGATCTCGCCGCCTTTTTCACCAAATCCGTAAAAATAATCGTCATCCTCGATCTGGCTGGTATGAATGCGGCGCCTGTTAGAATCCTCACGGTACGCAAGCTCCGGAATATCCGCATGAAGCATGGTTCCTTCTGCATCATAGACACAGATGCGGAACGGATCTTTTTCCACTTCCACACGGAGCTTTTTTCCGGTAATCACTGCCCTGGTCTCACCATCCACCAGTGTAGATTCCGCCACGGTAATCCGCTTCCGGTAATCCTTCATCAGTTCATCTGTGCGGGATTCCCACGCGGTTGTTACCAGACTGTAGGACGCTTCATCCCAGTCTCCGTCAAAGCCCGCCCGGATACGGATGATATCATCCGTAAGGAACCATACACGAATCTCCACTGCATCTGCAGCAATCGAATAATAATGATTCTGTGCTGTGACAGCACCTGCTTTGTAACATACTTTCACGAGTTTTCCTCCTTTGGTTTTGTAACTCTTTTTCTTATTGTCTATATCCGGTTCATTCAGATCTGTTTTCCTTCTGTCATCATCTTACAAAACCTCAGGTTCAATAACTATACAGACTTTGTTCAAAATCGCACTTTTTTTTACATATCTTGCACTTGTTGCATTTTCGCTTTATAATTTCTATAGAAACAGAGTTTTTTATTTTCTATGAGGTGCCTTATGATTGATGTTGCACAGACAAGTATGGCAGCCGGTGCAGCCTGCGCCATCGCCCAGGTAACCGGCGTCAATGACAATATGTCGCAGTCTCACTATCACGATTATTTTGAGCTGTATTTTCTCGACAGCGGGGAGCGCTATCATCTGATGGATGACAAGCTCTTCAAGCTTCAGGCCGGGGACTGTATTCTCTTCCCTCCACAGACGATGCACCGTTCCTACGGTGACCAGGATATGGCATTTTCGCGGGTGGTGCTGTATTTCCGCCCGAAGACGATCACCTCGGCGGATCTTCTTCATAAGCTTCTCCACTCGCAGGTGGTTTACCGTCCTGACAGTCAGGAGATCCACCAGCTGCGGCGTATCATCTATGCCATGGAAGAGGAGCAGCATTCGCATCTGGACTGCCACGACGAATGTATGCAGTCTCTTTTGAACCTGATTATGGTGCAGCTTCTGCGCATGAATCAGGAGAGCACCGGCATCCTCCGCGAGACCCGGGTTACCAAAGTGATTCAGTATATCCATAACCATTACGCAGAAGATATCACACTCAAAGACCTCTCCGAGCGTTTTTATGTCAGCGAATATTACCTCTGCCGGGAATTCAAGAAAAGTACCAAGCGCACGATCGTGGAGTATATCAAGCAGACCCGCATCATGAACGCCAAGCGGCTCTTCATGGAAACGGACCGGAATGTCACCGAGGTCGCCAGAGAAACCGGGTTTTCCAACCTGACACATTTTAACCGGGTCTTCCGGGAAGTCGCGGATGTTACACCGTCCGAGTACCGGAAACGCTGTCAGGAGCTGCACCGCTGACGCGTCGCCAAGCAGGGGGCTTGTTTTCCCTCTTATTTTTCATAAATATACGAAAACGGGGCGGCAGAGAAACATTTCCCTGCCGCCCCGTTTTTATCGCGTAACATCTGTGCTTGCAAATCTTCTGCCATTGGAATATTGGCAAATCAGTTCATAATATAGTGCACTCTGCTCTCCTCATACCGGTCTTCCTGCGCTCTCTCCTCCGCCGGGTAACCGCAGGGAACCAGCGCAAATGCATGAAGGTCCTCGGGAATATCCAGCACTTCCCGCACCGCTTTCATTCTGCCTTCATCCGGCGAAATTCCCATCCAGACCGCGCCAAGCCCAAGCTCGTCCGCCTCCAGCAGAAGGTTCTCCACCGCCGCGCTCATATCGATATCAAAATATTCCGGCGCAATCCCCTTAGACCGGAAGCACGGCACAAACACGACCGGCGCGTCCTTCGCACATTTTGCATAAGGCGAAGCCTCTGACAGCCGCTCGATCACCGCCTTGTCCTTCACCACATAAAATTCCCACGGCTGCTGATTGCACGCGGACGGAGCCGCCATCGCCGCTTTTAACATCAGCTCGATTTTCTCCTGCTCCACGTCCCTGTTCTGATATTTTCTAACGCTGATTCTGTGAAAAATACTGTTCATCCCGTATCCCTGTCCTCTCTGCATGTTCCGCCGGCGTTCTTCCCTTCTCTTACCTTCTGCCATGCGCAGCTGTCTCTGCCGCGCTCTGTCTTATGTCCGGTACTCCATGTTCCGGCTGTCCATACTTTTTATCTGTAATCTTCCGACACTTCCATGTACTCCCGGCTGCGATACTCCTCGTTTAGTTCCCGCAATTCCTTTTCGCCATATCAATACTCCTTTCCGATCTCATCCTCAATGCCATACATTTTCTTAAACCGTTCCAAATCCGCCGGCCCCTTAATCAGCATCACTTCCTCGATCTTTCCCGTATGAAGATCCTTGAAACCGGCAATCTGCTCGCCGTTGCAGATGCTCGCCTTAATCACCGGCTTTTGGCTGTCTTTATCATAAGTCTGTACGGGAATTTTTTTCTTAAACAGTTTCGTTGTGGTCACCTTCTTTCAAATGCGAAAAAGCACCGCACCATTAGCAATGCCGGCACTCGGCAGGCATCCGCACCGGCAATCTCTGCGCGGGCAGATTTCTATGCGGGCTGATCTCGGTCTTTTAATGTCCTACAGGATTCCGGCTTTTTGTAAAAATGCTTCATAACTTAAAAATTATATAGCCTCTCAAATAAGTGCCTGTACCTCTCTTCTTTTAACATTAAACCCCACTATACGTATAAATAATAAGTATGTCTTGCAATATTTCTAAATAAAATTACTCCCTCTTATTCTATCATGGCACAGATTGTCTAAAAGAATTCTTCTTGGAATAGATCATCGACATCCATATTCGTTTCCGTTAATGCTATAAGATTATCTACATAGTCATCGAACGAATCTGTAACTAACTCTTCCCATAACCCGCATGCCTTTAATTTCTCAGCTATTTTTCTTGCAGGGATTCTTGTTGCAAAAATTTCATTCAATTTTAACGTTAAATTCTGCACGGTTAATTTTCCATGTTTTTTAAAAATCCATTGACAAACTGCACCTAGACTAAGTTCACTGCTATCTTTACATAAAATAATCCCGCCTGCAACTTGTAGGGAAAAAACACCCAATTGTTGTCTAAATATACATGTACATAACCATTCATTATTTTGGAGTTTTTTATCTAGACCAATATTTTCAAGTTTCTCCCAAACACTATGTGCATTAAAATACTTTTCTTCATATTGCTTAATCCAATCTTGAAGTTGATGTATGTCATCTAGAGATAATCCATAAAATCGTTCTAACTTACTCAATGTCATATATACTTTAGGTGCGACTTCTATATACTCAAGTTCCATTCTCTTCTTGTACAATGCAGACTCAAATGCTGGCAGTACCAGTAACCTACGATCATACTCATTTAAATCAAGTATCTCTTTCGAAAAAATTTCCTTGTCAAAGTACTTGGTAACTGTACCATAGTCCTCTTTATATATATACCCAATATTCAACGAATAACCAATACGTTTAAATGCAACTTTATTCAATGCATCTTGCGATGAATTAATACATATTTCCTTAAATATCTTCTCTACTTCATCAATAAACCAGAAGTTCTTTTTTGACAATGCCTGTTTTAATGCGACAGCATCTTCATCATTCATTGTCGTAACATCAACAGAATATTCTCCATCTAAATAGTAATTTGACAATGCTCCTGTAATAACTGGATTTCCACTAGCGCTTCGTACACCATAACGTTCTTCATAGGCTTCATAATACCCCCAAAAATCAATAGGTGAAATTTCTTTTAGCAAATGCAATGCTTGCGTTGCTTCGTCTCCATTTCCTAACACAATAATAGGGACACGTCTGCAGCTAATATTAAACTCTTTATTATCCCAATTATTCAATGATGACTTTATAACATAAAAAAGCTCATATCCATCCTTTACACCAAGATCCTCCATCAACTCAATATAATCTTTATATATCAATTCTGCCGAAATGATCATATCCTTATACCGATTGAAATCAATATTTTTCCATACCTCCCTTGGATCCGCTTCACAATATCTTACTCTATTATTTTTATCAAAAACAACATGTGGAGAAATCCTTAAATAGTTTGATATAGTCCTAATATTTATGGCCAGCCTATCTTTAGGATAATTTCTACGTTCCAAATATGTGTAATACTCTTTTTCAAACTCATCCATTGTCATAGCTTGGTCGCTATTGCTCATTAGAACTCTATAGACCATTTCTGTTCTAGTTACATGTTTTTTATCTTGACGCAACATCTCTTCCCTTAAATATTGAGTCATTCTCTCCTTAAAATGCCCTGTATATTTTCCAACCGAATTATCATCTACAAGTTCCTTGCCTTTTTTATATCTTATAGATAGATATTCATATCCAACTCCACCGCACTCTGGAAAAGCATTACAAAACTCTTCTTTAGATAGCTTAAAATACTCATACGGAAATCTGTAATAATCTTCATAAAGAAGCGGCATCTTTTTTACCATTTTTGCTAATATTTGTCTAACTCTTTCTCTGCTTAAATCAAAAGTATCACCTATTTCTTGAAGACTTTCCCCATTTAATCTTCTTACAAACACTTCATATTCCCTTTGTTTATAATTGCTTCCATGTTCTTTTAAATACTGTTCGACATTTAACTTGTTAAGATAAACATTATTATTTCTTTGTTTGCATATTTTTCCATCTAAAATACGGTCTATTAGCACTGTAGTATCAAACTCAAAATTTTCCTTACCAATGATGTATCTTAAATCATCTATTTGAATTATTTCATCTGGAACCAATCTCTTAAAATAATTTATCAGTGGCAACTCGTATTCATCAATTTGAATAACGTCAAAAATAAACTTATTATTTATACGCCAAGATGAAAAGTCATCTTCCAGCTGCATAATGCCATTTCCCAAAAGTATATCCCGTAACTGTCTCCAAAATAGATGCTTTACCGGGTCTAGCATTTGAGATACTTTTTCATAAAATGTTCTCTCCTGATCAGATATATACCTTGCATCTTCAGAATCTACATCATCTAAATTACTCTCAATCCATGCCTCTCTCTTATTTAATATTTCATCGCAGGTTTTTATTCCCATACCTTTCATATTTCTTAATTCTATTTCTGATATACTTACAAGTTTAGATAATGTATCACAAGATATACGCAATAATCCATTTTCCGCCCTTGGTGACAATTCTAGTTCAATAATATTATGGCGAGACATTTCTTCTAGTTCATCTTCTGAGTAAGTTCTCTCTTCTTTTTTCCTTACAGTTTGTCCGTTTATTAATGAAGCCATCTCTATACCACCTTCGAGATACCTTTTACAGAAAGCGTCAATCTCAGTGACTGTTTTTGCTCCTATATTTTTTCCTTCTTTTATTTCTTCTATAGGTGTATCTAAAAGTTGCTTTAAAGTATGTATTTGCATTTTATTTAAAGCATTTGTCGCCCTTACAGATAAGCCCAAACTATTTACTAAAATATCTGCCATCACTTCACCATTATCCTTTTAGTACTCTGGACGCAATAGTTGATCTACATCCGTCCCTAATTGTCTACTTTCAATCAAGATTCGCTGATCAAATATTGCCTTATATGCATAATCCACTGTATCATCTATACTTACTGCTGCACTGCTTGAAAAACTCTCATACAGTAGTTCTATTCCACCCATTACATATTCGTTAAACAACTCTAATGCTTCCTTCATCATTTCAACTTCACGTTCCGTAATTGGCGGAATTGCGTTTGCATCCATTTTATCTCTATATTTAAAACAAATATTAATTCTGTCTTCTTCTGACCATGGCTTAGATGTATCATTCAAAATGACAACTTTAAATAACTCATTACACTTAACATGCTCTGTATTAAATGCATCCGAATAAATTCTAGCCCTATCAGTACTACCACCTTGTTTTGATCTTTTATCATTTAAAACCCCAAGAGCTGCACCTGCCATATAAACATCAATATATCTGTCAAAAGCTTTTGCATCATTAACCAAATATTTAATGTATGTAGCATGTGTACCATTGATTGTATAATCGCTTTCAAACATAGCGCTACCTCCTATTCTCCAATTTCAGTGTGTGACTCAGAAAACTTCTTTAATTTACAGTACTTTCCTACATGTACACTCATGACATCTTCCGCATATTGCCAATCTTTCTCCATTACAAACATAATTACCTGATTTGCGACTTCTGGCAATATAGCAGATATATTTTTTATATGGGTTTCATCAGCATTAGAAAAAGGAGCATCCATAACAAGAGGATATGCCTCGTTGTCCCATGTAACAGCCTCACTATTCTTTCCAAGAGAAGCCTTTTCTTTTGCCAGTTCCACTAAACCTGCTATAAACGCAAAATTTTTTACACGTTTTAGACCTTCAGACTCTCCCGTAATTACCTCTTTTCCATTCATATTTGCAAATAATGTTATATGATACTGGTTATCAATTTGAACTCTCCTTTCGCCATGATACATCCTAGAAAAAATATTATTTACTTTTTCCTGCAGCTTAATTCTCATCTCTTGTTCTTTTTCCGCATATGTTTCATCTATCCAACTACATATCTTCTCGGCATATGCCAAATATCTAATTAAACGCTTATTTGCATCGGAAACAGCTACAAGACTGTCATACACCTTCTGAGCCTGATTAATGGCACTCTGACTTGCTCCTATATCACGATTAGCACGCTCAATTTTTTCAGACATTCTCTTAATGCTTTCTTTAATATGGTTCATATCAGACTCATAACTACTCATATTTTCTTTTCCGAAAATACTTGCTTCAATTCTTGCAATATCATCTTCTAACTTTGCAATTGTATCTCTATGTCTTTGAATTGTTTTATATAACTGCTCAAATGTTGGATAAAACTGTGCCAAATTTCTTTCATTTGAAGCTAACAGCTCTTTAAAACTCATGATTGCAGTTCCCAAATGGGCAGGAAGTACATAGTTTAATTCATCCATTATGTGCTGATATGCTTCGTTCCCTAAACTTCCGTTTTCTGGTTTAATAATTTCCGCACCGCATATGCATCTTCCCCGCTTAACTATATCCCTTATAGAAGCCTCTGTCATATCACGTATGCCTTTGTCATCTACATTTGCATTAGCCAAAAATTCTTTCGCCTGCTCTGTTAATGGAAGTTCATAATAAGACACCGCATTTGCACTAAATAACTTTAGAAATTGCTTATTGGCATCTGCCAGTTCACCCTTTTCTTGTTCCAGCTGTCTTTCCAAATTCTGTTGCTGTCTCTGCAACTCAGCGGTATTCTGATTATCACGAAGTATCTCTGCTATTTTTTCTTTTTTAGCATTAAGTCTGTCCAATTCTTTATTTGCATTGACAATTTCTTCTCTAAGTGATTCTATCCTATCCGACTCTCTAGAAATAGTTTCTTCTGCTTCTCTTGCTCGTTCATCGCCACTAGAATCTAACGCTCCATTCCATTGACCAATAGCCGTTGCCTTTAATGTTCGAGCACCCAAATGTTTTCTGGCATTTCCAACAGCTGCTAAACCTAATAATCCTTTTACAGCCTCAGATAAGTCTTTTCTTGTACTAATATCGGAAACACGCTCAGTATCAAAAAAGAAATACCCTGACAGGGATTGAGGTAAAATCCCATTAATTATATTTCTTTCTTCTCCCGCTCTTACCGGCTTTGTAATTCCATTTTCTTTATATGAAACTGTAAGCTGACTATTGAGAGAATTCCAATTTCCATATGCACGATCCACATATACTTGTTTCCTAAGCACCATATATTCTATATTTTTATGTTCTAGCACCAATTCTACGTATACTTCACATTTTTGCTCAATGCCAGCTTGCTCATTTGCAACTTCTAAATTCAACAAAAAATCCGGATTACTATCTTTAGGGAAATCAGCCACCCCGTACAAACACCAGTTAAATGCCTGCAAAATAGTCGTTTTCCCAAAAGTATTATCTCCCAACAATACTGTTACATTTTTCTCGGTATCTGTAGAAAATTCTAGCGTTTGTTTTCCTTTAAACTGTCTAAAGTTATTTAATGTTATACTTTTGATTAACATCTATCATGTACCTCCTACTCAGCATTTTTTTCAATAATTTTCCTGACATTTTTTACCATATCTTGAGTTGTAAATTCACCCGTTTTGATATTTTCTCTTTCAGCAGAAATAATCAATTTTTTCATTTGATTTAATTTTTGCTCATTAATATTAACTTTTTTAATTTCATCAGATAACATCTCCATTTACCTCCTCATTCTTCAGTTCTTCTTCCGTTACACCAAAACTATGCTTTAAATCATAAATTAAATCATATGTTTCCGACGGATTTTCGGCAATCTCTGCAAAATCCAACATACGAATAATCTCTCTCTTAACAAGTCCTTTAGTCAAATTTATCATCTCTTGACTTTGAAACCCTAATTCATCCACCAGAAAGGGAAGTGTAATAAAATCAAAGATTACTGCATAATCTTTACCAGGAAATTTTCTCAATACTCTTCCTCTTCTTTGAATGTACTCCTTTGGGTTTGTACTACTTGCCAGAATAAATGCCGTCTTAATACTTGGTATATTTACACCTTCGTCTAGACATTTAATTGCTACTAACGCTTGAAGCATGGCACCTTCCGCGAATTCAGCTCTTATTTGGGCTCGTTCTTGCGAAGACTCTTGAGAAGTAAATCTACCTACTCTCATTCCCAGATCATTTCCCAACATACTTGTAACTAAATCTATTTGTCGGGTTCCAAAATCCAATTCATCTGCATCGGCTTCTTTTATTGTAGTAGCTCCACAGTATACCAACAAATGTTTATCATCTTTAAATGGTTCAATTTGCTTTTTTAATTCTGGCAACTTTCCTCTTGTTCCCGCAACCACGCGTGATCTTTTTATTAGAAGTTGTTTAGCATATTCAGACAAAACTATCTTCCCGCCCTTTTTTGAAATTGCAGTTGCTAATTGATGGGTCAAATTAATGTATTCTTCCAATTCATCTTCATCTAAATATGTAAGTATTGGATAATAAAAATATCTGGTAAGCATCTGGTTTTCGATTGCTTCTTTTAAAGAATACTCTATACATTTTTCACCAAAATAATCTGTAAGTGCTGTCGTACCTATCTCATCATTATGGCGATCAATTGTGGCTGATAAAGCTAATCTATATTCAAATGCTGTTGGTAAATATCTTCTATAATTTGCTGCTCCCATATTATGTGCTTCATCTACAACAAATAAAGAATCCTTACCAAGTAGTAGTATCTGCTCTTGTACTTTCTTTGTCACAAATGACGCATTCGTTGTTACGAAACAGAACATATCTGTAACCTTCAAATTAAACGAACGCACTGCTTGTTCCAAATTCTTTTTCCAATTTTTCTGAGATGATGCTGAATATCCAATTATTGGTTGTATTCCAAATCGAACAATATCCTCTACCCATTGCTCTACCAAATGCTGGTATGGACAAACAATAATTATTGCTAAACGCTCTCTATTTTTTCTATAAAGATACTCTATGCTAGCTAATGCTGTTAATGTTTTACCTGTTCCTGTTGCCATATCATATATTCCACGGAATCCCTTTTCCTCCCATATATGTATTGCACTATTCTGATACTCTCGTATCTTAAAATCATCTGGTAAAAATATTGCTTTTTTCTCTCTTAAATCAAGTTCATTACATTTCTGTTCATTGCTTTTATTATTTTTTGATGATAAATCCGGATTATATTCATAAAGCCTATTCTTAACAGCTTCCGGAAAATCTATCGTTTCTACTCCTGGCTCATAATCTTCCCATATTGCTTTAAAAGCCATTTGTTTCTGAAAAACTCTTTCTGAATCATTCGTCCAAGAACAAAATGCGTCAAAGGATTCATAATTATCTTTAAACGCATTCTCACTTTCATTCATTGAGCCTGAAAATGCAACTGTATTTCCATCTGAATCCGTAATTAGTCCCATTTTCTCATGATACATAGCTATTTCATTTTTTGTAGTTAAAAAGGCTATTTTCACATCTAATATTCCATCAGCAACCAATCTCGCGATATATGACAGCTTTTCAATATCTTCTTGATCTTCAATATCACTTATTTCTCTTATTAAAGATTTTTCTATAATTTTTCTAACTTCATATCCCTTTCTGATTTCTTCAATATCCGATGTCGATAATCTTGGTGATGCTATTATTTGAATTTTCCCTTCATTTTGAACTAGTCCATCAATTCCTTTTGCAATCATCGTTAGTGCAGAAGATGAAAAGAACCCAACCGCTCGTTGATACAAAACAGCATTTCCCAACAAAGGCACATAAAAATCTTTGACAACATCATCAATCAAAGATCTATATTCATTTTTTATCGGAATATCTCTAAGTCCCATTCTCTTCTCCTTAAATATTTTCTTCAATATAATCTAATGATTGTTTTAGTTCCTCAAAATCCTGCTTACTTGTGAATCCATTAACGCTAAATCTAATTGTACCCGCAGGAAAAGTCCCTAAAAATTGGTGTGCATAAGGTGCACACTGCAATCCTGTTCTTACTGCAATTCCCTGTTCATTAAAAATAATACCTGCACTATCACTGCTAATTCCTTCTATCAGGCATGAAACAATACCTACATATTTACGTTCCTCGAATACTCCAACAAGTTTTATAAACTCATATTTACTCAGAAGTTCAATTAGCGTATTTCTTTTTTCTATTTCTATATTATATAATTCATTAATTGTACGTTCTTGAATCCATCCTAATGATGCATACAATCCTGCCACCCCTGCAATATTTAAGGTTCCCATTTCAAATCTTTCTGGTAAACTTTGGGGCATATTCTGATTTGCCGATTCATAACCGGTACCACCAAATATCACTGGTAATAAATCAATCTCTGGCTTCATTACAAAACCCGAAATGCCTGTTGGTCCCAGCAAAGTTTTATGTCCTGCAAACACCGCAAAATCTATTATATCAGCTCCTACATTACAATCAACAAGACCCGCTGTTTGTGCCATATCAAGTAAAGTGTATGCCCCATACCTTTTTGCTAAAGAAAAAATCTTCTCTACTGGAGCAACAAGACCAATTACATTACTTGCATGACTGACAATAACCAAATCTGGTTTTTTATCATCAAATTGATATCTGATTTTTTCAATATCATATGTCAAATCATTCTGCACAGCTAATGTACTAACTGTAATAAGTTTTTCTTTGCTAAAGTTGTATAACGTTCTAGTTACTGCATTATGTTCAAATGGGCTAATATATATACTTTTAACCCCTGACTTTATCAATCCTTGCACTATAATATTAATCGATATTGTTGCCGTCGGCTCAAATACAACCTGTTTTGCTGGACAATGCAACAATTCTTGTATCCTTTTTCTGGTATCAGAAATTAAGTTTCCTGCAGTTTGTGCCAAACCATAATTACCTCTGCCTGCATTTCCCCCATTATGACGATAAAATTCATCCATATAAGAATATACACATTCTGGCTTTGGATAGGTGGTTGCTGCATTGTCAAAATAAGCCATTTGTATCCTCCATTTATTAACACATAGTTTTTAAGATTTCCATTAGAATTTGTCTTTTCTCTTGAGTCGAAATAGACCTTCCCATAGAATCCAATGCTGCTGTTACCTGATTATGTAGCAATTTGCCTTTTCCGGTATTTTCTACATGTTCAAATCTCTTTGTTACCATTTCACCTCTATCATCAGTAAAGGAAATCTGATATGCACTTGCCTCTACACCCTCAGTATTTTCATTTTGAATTCCATGATGCCCCTCTGCTGTTTGCTTGTACATTCTAACATTCTGCAAAAACAAGTCTCGTATTTTATCATCCCAATCTTCTAATCGAAGATCCGTAGATAACTTTGCCAAACGAGAAATGGTTGCATCATCATCATTTGAAATGTTTTTGAATAATCCCAAGCACCTATCTGTTCCATCCGCAAACAATTGTTCAAAAGCACTCCGATCTATACTTTCACACCAATCTTTTATCACAGACGATAATGACATTCTATGTACCTGAGGTGCCAAATCTTGTATTACAAAAATGTTCTTTATTTCATCTCTCAAAGCTTTCTTCACTTTTGAAAGATAACTGTCATAATACTCTTTTGCTGAGGTAATATTATCTGCTAGAGATTCATGAAATTCATTTAATCCAAATGCCTTAGGAAGTTTCTCAAAAAGCAACTCATTTCCATTAACATTCTGCTTAAAAAGTTTCATCATTTCTTGATAGTCTTTTCTCAGTTTACCACCATCTGGAGCTTTCTTGCTATCCTTAGCATACTTAGGTAATGACATATACCAACGGTGCATAGCTGTCACAACATAATCATATGAGTTTATGCTTTTTTCAGCTTCTACAACATAATCATCAAACGCTTCTGCAAGAATATTTATAAAGTTCTCTTTTTCCGGGCTCCAGTCAAGGTATGATATATAAAACTGCTCTGGCTTTGAATTTAACTGTAATAATGTATCTGCATTAAGTGGCAGCTGTCCTGTCATATCAGAAACTACTACTTCTCGCTTATACTCATGTAATACTGCAGCAATATAAATCGGTATAAGTCCCCTTCTCAAACCTATATGGTACTCTGGCGAAAGCAATCTGTTATATAACTCTCCAAACGAAAGTCTTCCTGCCTGTCTTGTTTCTATAACAAACCCTTCAATAGTTGCAAGCAAAACATCTATATTTGGAACAACATCTGGTCTGAGATTTAATTGTGGAATGCCATTTCTATCTTCCAAAATACCAGTTCTTATTAATGTGCTTCTCATAATAGAAACTTCTTGTCCAGAACCTGTGAACCCAAGATTTGTTTCTAACTCATTTCGTAGTAATGCAGCTATTATCTTTGTTCTACTATTATTTGCAATTGAAGTAATCTCATTTCTATTCATTGCTTCATTATTAATTACAGGCGTTAACGCAAATACCTCATCACATATTCTAGACATTAATTCTGTTAATTCTGCTTTTCTTTTTATATTCAACATATTACCGCAGAAGATATATTCTGACTTATACTCTTCTGGTCTTGTATATCCTCTCATAAAAAGACTGATTACTTCACGTAAATCCTCGTATATCACTTCATATTCTTCAAACAAAATCTTATCATCATTTGCCTCATCTCTTAATCGAGAAACTGCGTTAAATTCCCTAACAATATTTTCAATTTCTTTATAATGTTTTGGTATAACAAATATCTGCTGTCTACATTCTTTACTTGTATTTAGCACTACCTTTTTTATTTGTTCAATTGCCTCTTCGCTATGTGGAATGATTCCATAAATCACTCCATCAGCTTCAACAGATTCACTTTTTTTATTCCAATCGATATCCTCTGTTATCTCCTCTTCATCAATAAACTCAAAAGAAAAATATCTTGTCATATCTCTATCATTGTTATATCTAGATGGATACATATAATTATCAAAATTAGAATTGTTCAACGTCTCTTTGATAGTAACTCTGTTTTTCTGTAACTCAATCAAATCATTGATTTTTCTTCGCACATCAACGCCAGATGTCTGCTTTAATCTCAAAAAATTATTACTTCTTTTCAGGTAAATAACATATTCCTGCTCTATCAAATCATCTATAGCTCTATTAATCTCAACAACTTCATATCTGGCTGAATAAATACTAATCAGTTCATCTTTCGATGGTTGTAATTTTTCAAATTGTTCTAAAATATAAATTAATGATAATGTTTTTACAATTTTACTTTCCAAAGAAGATGGATCAAGTCTCTCCAGTATTACCTCTGTCAAACGATAGTTTTCATGAATACTTCCACTATATGCTTCCTTTTTAAAAAGCGGTTCAAAATAATCATATATTACATCTGGTGTAATAAGATCAAATCTATCATCATTGTATTTATCAAGAAATGCCGGCAATGTTGATGTCCCTGGCGAAGAAATAAATGTAAATAAGGTTCTCTCATTCTGTGCTATGCGTTCAGAGAGCCTTGGCAAAATGAAGGTAGACACAGGATGTAAAGGATAACAACCATAAATAATTCTTTCTATTAATTCATCCTTCAATTCACTAAAAATATTATGCTTTTGATATCGTATAATAATTCCATCAAAACTTGACCTATACTCTTCACAAAACTTTTCCCATAAATTTTTCTTCTTGTGAATTGCAGATTCTACAATTTCATATGTCTGAGTAAAATTATTGTTCAAGTGTATATGTTTAAATCTTTCAGAAACACCACGCCACCCATCTACTTTTTGTTTTGGAAGCTTATCAATATAGTTTGCTATTTCTTTGTGTGATATCAACATCAAATGAAGCTGAAGTTCTCCACTTCTATTACATTTTTCAGCAAAATCTTGAAGCATCTTTGTATCGCTAACAGATGCATCCGTAATATTTGCCTCCAAATACTTGCTAAACTCATCATAAATAACATATATTCCTGTGTATCCTTGTGACTTTAACCCTTTTACTGCCTCCTCATACAAGTCAATAACATCAAATCCAATAAACGGATTAAAATAACTTCCAGCCGTTAATTTAGGATAAATCTTTTCAAATTTCTCATACGCTTCAATACTATAATTCTGCAATTGTTCAACAAATAAATTAATAGGACAATCTATTTCTTTCTTTAATTTTTCATAAGTATCCTGAAACTCTTTTTCCCATCGTTCAATCACATTTACCGCAGCTTTATAATTTGTCTCTGGCATTGCATTCAACAATCCATTCATTGATAAAGTCCTATGTAAAGCCAAGAGAAATGCCTGTGTCAAACTCGTATTGCTTCCAGTTATAATCACTGGCAAGATTTTATTATTTGACTCATAATAGTTTTGTACACACTGATAAAGCCCTGGATTCTCTTTTATCCTTGGCATGGCTTTCTTAAATAATTCCAAATCTCTCTTCATGAGCAGAGCTAAAATACTCAATACAATATGAGATTTTCCTTTTCCATATGCACCTACTAATACACGTGCTCTTTCATTCGAAGCAGGATTTGTACTTAAAAGAACTTCTTCCATGAGTTCTAGTGCAGATCTAGTAGGTATAAAATTTTTCAACTTATCATCATTGTTTAAATCGTACCCTATATTAACAGAATACTGGAAACCTGATGCTACTGATATCATTTTGCTCATGACTCACTTATTCTCCTTCGGTTATTGACTGGTAATATCTTTCTACACACTCGATAAATGTTAACTGCTGATTGAGATGAATTACATCTAATCCGGCTGTTCTTATTATCTTAATCATCCCCATGTTTTCTATGTCATGAAGAATATCTAACATAGTTATTGCATCTAAATTAAAAACTTTTCCAATATTGCATTGACACATAAGAAGTTCATTTAATCCTATTTCCATTCTTCCCTGTGATTGTTCTTGAATAACCGACAATACAACCCACGGATTGAATGATTTCGCAGAAGGTATTGTTTTTTTAAAAGTTCTTTTTTTCTTATTCGCAATATCAATTAAACCTAACTCTCCAAAAGGACAATCTATATTATTTTCCGGCGATATCTTTTCGGAGTTTGTTTTGTATCGCGGCAAGTAGGTATTTACTATGCATGTAAAATCGTCATTTAAAGAACGTATAGCAACCGTTGTATCTCCGTCTGACATTGCAACATAATTTTGTATTTCTTGTACAAACTCTTCCTTTGTAAATTCGGACATATTAAATTCATTAAAGAAAAAGTACCATGAAGTTGCATCTGTTTTTCTTTTTGCTAACTGATACTGCAACAAATATAAAGTTCCTAATTCTTCTATATACCTGTCATTCTCGTAAACAGCCTGCCCAAACTCCGTTAAATTCTGAACTCTTCTTCCAGTTGTTGGTTCTTCAGTTAAGCCAACCGCTTGTAACCAATAACGTAATGCTTTAACCATATTTGTTCCAATTCCTAATATATCCATAGGATTTTCGTTTTTATCTACAAATAAATCAGGCTTGGCAACTATTCGTTCCATGCCTTTACTAAGCCATCCCTTCCTTATGAAAAACGTGTCATGTGCACGAAACCTCATTGCCATATCCATATCCTCCTAGTTACTACTTTGTTCTTAAATATTTATCCATTGTGCAACCACCATCCAAATACTTTGCTGTCATACACATCTTACAGTGAACACACTTTTCAGGATCAATATAATACCCATCTTCGGATATTGAAATTGCACCCGCCCTGCATATTGATTCGCATTTAAGACATTTTCTACATGCATTGTATTTGCGAATCTGATATCCAACCATTCTTTGTAGATCATCATGATCTTGTACATTCATTGTTCGAATCTTAACAGCATATTCATAATCATCTTGACTAAATGGTTGAATTGAAAGAATAGGCACATTTGTTCTTGAATCCAATACTATTACTTCATGTAACAATTTTTTTCCAAGTTCAGGTGCAACTCTTCCAAACGGAACAAACATCCCAACTAACTCATCATCAAATGGTCTGACTAGGCGATAAATTTTTGCATGTTCCTCTGTAGTACAATTCGTAAATTTTATTTTTACATCACCAGCTGCCCGAAGACCATTTCCACCTTGTCTCGCCTTCCACTTTCCTGTATCAACATAAACCTCTGCATCTTCCTTACCAATTTTCTTAGCGAAATCAATCAAGAAATTTCTCCATTTCTTTGACTGCTCTGGCATATATATTCGAGACAAAAATTGTGCTCGTTGGTTGTTGTTTGGGCAACACCAACATCCTACTCGATCATACCCTAGTCTATAGGCATCATTAAAATCCACATTCTCAGATAGCATATACAACCATATGTCAATATCTTTCCAAAAGAAAATCGGTGAAGCTACCGTCTGTTGTTGAATCTTTACGGATTCCGCATCATCTTCAACTCGATTATATTTGCTTCTACTTACCGATTCAGATTTTCTAATTCCGTAAAATGTTAATATTTGCTGATTCCTATATAAACTATTAATAACCCTAGTTATCGGTCCTGTCTTAAACATTGAACAACACCATCTCATCATACGTGCTGGTGGACCAATATCCTCACATACATCATAAAAGACCTGTTCTTCATTCTTTGCTGTTAGAAAGATTGCCTGCGGATGATTTTTCCTATATCTCTCTGCGTATGCTACTGTACTTGGAAATTCAAGTGTAGTATTTCCAAAAATATGTACTAAGCTTGGATTACTTAATGCTTTAACAACAACATCTGCTGTAACCGTAGAATCCTTCCCCCCTGAAAAAGACAATACAATTTTTTCTTCATCAAACTTCGAAGCCGTTTTACGCACAAACTCAAATGCTTCATCTTTCAAATAGTCTAACCGACTTTTATTTGCCAATATAAAATTCGAGATATGCCTGTTAAATGCCTTGTAGCTATTTTCATGTTTATACTTTTCAATTTGTTTTATTAAGTAATCTGCGTCCGCTGTCTGAAAAGTTTTACTGGAGATAGCAACACTCTCCCCATCAATATAATATCTACTATTCGCTGACCAAACTGACTCTTCAATATAAACATTGGGTTCCTTTCCTAATAGTAGTTCAAGCAATAAACGCTCTTCTGGAAACACCGGTCTTATATCAGCAGACAAATATTTCGTTTTTTTCCCACAAATTGGACATATACCCTTATCTGCCTGATTTACGCTTTGAATTATCGGTATTTTACACCCATCACACCAATAAACTCCTACAGGAATATCATTCGCAGTAATTTCACCACAAATCGGACATATATTTTCATTCGTCTCAATGTTGCAGTTTTTACACCACATATATTAACCTCATCTTTCTTATTTATAGCTATTGATAGCTAATTATGTCGTCAACACTACATTCTAGGAAATTACATATTTTATCCAATACTTTACTAGACACCGGCTCCCCTTTTCCCATTTTTGCAACAGTAGCTGAGCTCAAACCAACCTGCTCTACTAAATCCTTTTTTTGGAGTCCTTTTTCTAATAGCAATTTCCATAAGCCTATATATGATATAGTCATCTTTTACCCTCTCTTTTTGCCAATTAAGATATCGATTCCTTTAAATTGTAGCATTATATGGACAATCTTTCTATATAAAGCTTTATATTTTTGAAGTTTTTCTTTTCTTATTGCAAATTTCTTGTCTTACTGATCCCATGCTATTCTCGTATTAATCATATATAATGCACTTGTACTATAACTTCACCTAATCATTGTTTATATTTTCATAAATATAATAATAGGTTGACAGCTTGCCAACCTATATAATCTTTTATAATATATCAATTTTATTCTCACTAACAATTCCATTTTCAATAATCCTGCACACAACTCCACCATCAACAACAAACACCACTTTCCCTTTTGCCTTATCTCCGATCTTGTCGTACAGTCTTCCAGCACTCATAGACTCACCTTTTACAGTAAAAGGACTGTTAGCCACATACCCTATTTTACCAATCTTCTCCATCTTCATCCATTGCATCATCTACACCATCTGCATAATCACTATCGCTATCGTATCTGTCATAGTCATAATCGCCATCCATATAAATGTCATCATATCCATCGTCATAAGAATCATATGTACTCTTCTTTGTCGTTGTACTCTTTTTAGTACCGCTACTATATGATGCTTTATTTGTTGAATTTGATTTATTACTGTAACTACTACTTGAACCTGAACTGCTGGTACTGCTCTTAGAAGTACTGCCGGATGATTTATTGCTATATGATGAGCTACTATTTGATGTACTGCTTCCAGTATCTGGTTTGTGCAGATAACAATAACTACTTCCACTTGCCTGCTTGTTATCGCATCCTGTTCGAATACATTTACGCTCACTTGCCTCTCCACTCGAACCAATAATAAACAGCACTCCAATTATCACAAAAAACACTACCAATCCATGTCCGAATGAATTTCTTTTCATACAAATCAGCCTCCTTTTTTCAAACTCTTAGTCAAAATCATAATCATCCGGATCTAATCCCGCTTTTTCTAACACCTCAGCTCTTTCATCAGGATCCATGAACTCTAACTCGCTGACATCGAGTCCTGCTGCCATAACATCGGTCTCAAAATCAGCTTTTGTGTCATCATCAAAGTCTCCGGCATCTCCAAATAATGCTTCATGTTCTTCTCTGCTAGTACAAAGCATTTCTTCTGCAAACATCATTTCTGTACCATCTATCTCGCCATCGCCATTTAAATCCATCCAATCCCTCATTACCGTACCTCCTATATGTTTGAAGATTATTTGTTTCTATTTGCTTCTTTCTGATCTCATCGTACTATATCAGCTGTCCCATAATCATCCCTTACACATCGAATCTCTGTTCTTTATCCGGCTTATTTATCATACTCTTCGAGCTCCTGCTCAATTTTTTCATTCCTGTAATCAACAATATCACCGATCAGAAGAACCATTTCTGATGCTGCTATCAGAATCAGTCCTGCCCTTGCAAGAGACTTCCCGACTGTGTCGTTCGTTTTCTTAGCCTCCTCCGCACTCTTTCCAAGCAACCTGATCAGTTCAATATTTGCCAAACGCTGCAAATTTCTATTGATGGCTTTATTATCCTTATGAATATCTCTTAACGTCACTTTGTTTGTCATGATGATGACCCTCCTTTTGTCTTATCCAACCATATCTTTGATATTTTCTACTACATGCAGTTTCTCTTCCTGTTCGTTGTCTGCAAGCTGCAGATTCGCCACTTCATTCTGCCCTGAAACGCCCATGATCCCTTCAACTTCTGCAAGGTTCGCTTCACAGGTATCTGCAAGTGCGTCACAGTCTACATAGTCCGTCAATGCATACAGGCAATCCAGTTCCATTGATTTTGATTTTCTTTCAAGTCTGAGTTCTTTTAATCGCTTAAACACTTTATACCCCTGTGTCACATTGCAATTCGTATCTTCCGCTTCCAAAAGGGTCTCTTCGATTTCCTCATCTATCTCTCTAATATCCATCTGGAGATTTGTTATGTACTGACCGGCATTCCGATAAAACTCTGCCTGCTGCCTTGCATATGAGAGCCAGTCGTTTTCTTTTCCATCAAACGGAGTAATGTTTCTTTCCTCAAGCATTGTCTCTTCACCACCTTCATCTTTTTGTACAGGTTCAACCACAAATCTTTGTTTTTGAATCTCATAGCCATGCTCCATCTGCCGTATATCCGCTCTTTGCAACCGCTTATCTTTGAGTGTGCAATTTTCAAACAGCTCATCATACTTTCTTGGTCTATATTTCCGTGTCTCCAGCCCTTTGATGCATTTAAGTGCCTGTTTTGCCTTGGCGACATTCATATTCGTTCCGAAATTATTCTGGAAGTATTCAATTCTCTGGAGCTCGTCTTTGATATCTCTCCTGTTTTCCCGACACACTCTTAACAGTTCCACTAAATCTATTGCCTCTTCTTCGTTCGTCTCACATAGTTCAATATAGTGCAGAATATCGCAAATTTTCTGTTCTATATCGGAATGCTTTTTCGCCAGTTGTTCCCGGTAGTCCTTCAAGCCTTCCACAAGATAGGTGAAATGTGTCAGATATTCCGCCCAGTCGATTTCTGACAGGTCATATGACGACACGTTTTTTTCAACTGGTTCTGATACCTCATCATACGCGAGTTCCTTAATCGGAGAAACGAACGCATCTTCATACGCTTCGCCACTCTCTACTGCTTCCGCATCCCTGTCTTCTGCCTTTTCTTCAAGCGGAACCATACAATAAAACGCGGCTTTTTTTCCTACACATATGCGGCTATTCGCCTGCGCAAATGTAAATACAGTCGCATCCTGTTCACCTGCCACTGCCACCAGCTGATCCGCCTGGTTTGTTCTATAATAATTTCCGCTGTAATCCATTATGTAGTATAAAGCATCTGCTCCCATAGGCACCTCCAATACTGCGTCCTCGCCCCTTGCCACATCATGTATCCTCAAAAAAATAAGAACCAGCAAGAGTTTATCTCTTATCTGATTCTCATTATAAAGACCGAGGTGTCCCATAAACACACCTTGCAGATCGAATTTTTGTTCTTATTTCTTATATTGCCGGATCAACCGGTCAATTTCAGCATTCATCATTTCCACTACATTCTCAGGTCCCGTGAGTGTAACTCCGTCACCGAGACCGATAATCCATGCCAGGAACTGTCTGCTGACGGCAACTTCTACATTCACGACAAACCTTTCATCATCCAGCCGGATCATCGAAACATCTTTGCCAAAACGGTCGATCATCACTCCCGCAAAAGAATTGTCACACTCAATTCGTACCAATTCCTCTCTGCCGCCGTACATTCCAAACATTTTTCTGGCATATGCTGCCATATCAAATGCCTTAAATGCCTGTCTGCCTTCCCTTCCTCTGCCATTTGACTGGATATCGAGCATTTTGTCCACTCGAAAATGCTTGATCATTCTCTCCGAACTGTCGTATGCAATCAAATAGTAATTCTCATCATCCCAGGATAAAGCCCACGGACTCACCTCGTATAGTGCACCATCATGCCGTAGTTCTATCTTCTTATCAACATTCCACTGGAAATATTGAAACGTTATCCTTGAATTCTCCGCTATTGCCGTATGAATCCTGTCAACATTATAATAAATGCTCTCATTCATCGTCTTGACACGACCTGCCACAAATACCTGCCGATGCAACTGAGAGGCTTCATATTTGCTCGCAAGACCCTCGATCTTTTTTATCAGCTCGTTGGACTTCTTAACTGTGATAAATTTTGCCGACTGCACAGAATCAACCAATAACTTTAATTCTGCAAGCTCAAACTGGCGGTTTCCAATATGGTAGGAATATGTTCTGTCCTCCTGGATTCCAATAATATCTAATCCATATACCCTAAGATTTTCAATATCATTATACAAGCTTTTACGTTCCGCACTTATGCCATATGCCGCAAGGGCGTCAATCATTTCCGGCATCGTAATGCTGTGTGTTTCGTCCGTTCGCTCAAGCAAAATTTTCATAAGATATATCAGTTTCAATTTTTGATTTGACGACTTAGGCATGGCACACCTCCAAAACACACAAACTTCCCTTATATGATAGCATAAATAATCCTAGTATGTTGCAGTGACATACCCATTCCATGGGATTCTGACTCTTCATTTCCTCAGTAACTCTCTCTGTGCCTCTGCATCTGTCCAGCTATTTTCTTTCTACTCTTTCCAGATCAATCCCGCGGACAGGTTTCTGAACTAACCAGCTACTGATTTTTTACATTTTCTCCATCCGATAAAATGCGCCTTTTTTCTCTATCAATTCTTCGTAAGAGCCACATTCCAGAACATTTCCTTTTTCAATCACAGCAATCCGGTCAGCATTGCGAATGGTAGACAGACGGTGGGCTACGATCAGTGTGGTACGTCCTTTCACAAGTTTCTGGATTGAATCCTGAATCTTCTTTTCAGAGATGCTGTCAAGCGCAGAAGTTGCCTCATCCAGAATCAGGATCTTCGGATTCCGTAAAAATGCGCGGGCAATGGAGATGCGCTGCCGTTGTCCTCCGGAAAGATTTTCCCCATGTTCTGTGATCATCGTGTCCAGACCATCAGGCAGTTTCTGGACAACTTCTTCCAGGTTGGCTGCACGGATGACATTCCATAACTGTTCCTCGGAGATGGATTCAGATCCATAGGTGATATTCTCGCGGAGAGTTCCGGTGAAGAGAATGGACTGTTGTGGAACGACGGCAATCTGCTTTCGGTAGCTGTGCAGATCCAGTTCCATCAGGTCATTTCCATCAACCAATACCTGTCCGCTGTCAGCTTTCAGGAAACCGATGGCAAGATTGAGGATTGTTGTTTTTCCAGAGCCGGAACAACCGGCAAAGGCAACTGTTTCCCCCGGCTGAATCTTGAAGTTCAGATGACTTAATACCGGTTTTTCATCGCCTTTATAAGTAAAAGATACATCCTGAAATGTAATCTCACCTTTCAGATCAACTACTTTTTTCTTCCTACGGTTGTCCTCAATATCATTTGCACAAAGCACATCACCAATCGATTCAACGGATTCCAGGCCTTTCGCAATGATTGGCAGCAAAGTCACAATACTTGCAATCTGAGCGACGATGCTGGAAAAATAAGTCTGGTATAAGGTGATATCTCCGACACCGATGATTCCTTTCCATGCAATGTAGGCTGTAAATGCAAGACAGAATACCTGAAAGATCTGAAATGCAACCCAGCTGATTGAAGAAAAGTATGTCTGAATCATATCAAGCTGAAGCCCTTTTTCAGCAACTTTGCGAAGCTGTTCACTCATTTTACGGGCTTCCTGATCTTCCAGAGCGTGAGCTTTAGTTACAGGAATCATTTCAACCATTTCCATTACTTTTGCAGAAGTTTCTTCCATTTCTTTACGGAAAGCACGGTTATGGGTTTTGATTTTTCCTTTAAAACCAACAATGATCAAAACAGAAACCGGTATCGTGCAGAGGAAGAAAAGAAATACGATCCGGCTTTTGAAGATGACCACTCCGAAGGATACACCAATGTTCAGAATGATAGTCAAAAGAGAGATAAAGATCTGAGATGCAAGATTTTGTATCTGTTCTACATCTCGCATGATCTTCGACTGAAGCCTTCCGGACTGCATTTCCTTGTGATAGGTGATCGACAATTGCTGAAGCTTGCAGACTAGGGCTTCGCGCAGTTCTTTCTCTACTGTTCGTACCGTTTTGGCATAGAGCCAGGTATGGATGTAGTTGGTTGGTATGTTCTGTACCAGAAATACAATCATAAGGATGGTATTCAGAATCAGAATTTTGGTAATATTCCCGTTGTGGTCTGTCACTGCATTGATAATATTAGCTGTGACGATTGGAAGAACCCAGGTTGGGGAATGCTTGATAATGAAAAAGAAAATGGAACCAGCCAGCGCGCCATAGTGTCCCTTGAAAAGAGAAAGAAGCGTGCGCAGGTTATTTTTTCTGTTCCGGCTGAAGATGTGCATCATGGCAGCTTCTTCCTGCCAGAGATCCTGTTCTGAAGTTTGTTGTATGTTATTTTCTTTCGTCTCTCCCATAGTAGTCTTTAATAACCTCCTGTACCGGTTTGTTGCAGATTTCGTAGCTGGTATCTCTTGCCGCAGTACTTCTGGAAGGAAGAACCGGTGCCCATTCCCACATGGCAAAACCATTGACCCATGAGCGTTTTGCGCAGGCCTCGAACATAGCTCGATACCAGTCTGGTTGTTCCTCCAGACGTAAAGCTCCCTGATTTGCCCAGTTGTTAGGCACCATTGAGGAACCTTTTCTGGACATGCATCCTGCTTCAGCGAAGAAAAATGGTTTCTTGAACTTCTGAACGACCCTTTCAATACGGTCAAGTTCCTGTTCCCACTGATCAATCGGATAATATCCGCTGGAGGAGATCATGTCGACACAATCCCACCAGGTTACATTTTCTTCCTGATATTTATCGGTATTATAGGAAACAGGTCCGTGATAATAGTTTCGGATCGCAGCGATTACGTTTCTCCATTCTTCACTGCGGTGTTCCGTCATTACCATCTCACATCCTGCAATAAAAAGATCACATTGTTCGGCTTCTGCAATTTTGGCATAGTGTGTCTGGAATTCTGTGTAAGAGGCAAACCAGTTTTCCCATTTCGGTTCACATGGAACATCTTTTTCAAAGAAACTGATGTAAGCGCGCCAGACACCGTTTTTACAATTAACGGTAGGTTTTAGGGCAACACGGATGCCCTTGCTTTTTGCATAACGTATCATATTGATTAATTCTTCATCTGAGAATGTGGCACTGGAAGTGTAACAAATCTCTTCTGAGTGTGCTTGCTCCTGTAGCCCTGCAGGAGCAAGGATTACGAAATCAGCAGCCGTGTGTTCTATCATATAATCAAAACTATCACGTGCAGTCTGTGTAGAAAGAGAACCACGTTTGTGAAATGGGGCAAATGTAATTCCTTTAATATATCCAAGTTGATTTTGAATTTTCATTTTGGTAAAAACCTCCTGTCTTTCGAATTATATAGTTTCTGGATGTTTTCTGCTGAAAGTATATCATGTAGAAAAAAGATATGATATAATGAATCTATTACAAAATTGTAAAAATCTATGATGGAGATAATCTGTGAAACCTTATTTTGAATGCTCAGACAAATTAAACAAACCATATGAAGCCTTTTTATTTGATGCACAGACATCTGAGATGTTTCCAATTCTTCCACATTGGCATTATTTTGTGGAGATTCTTTACATGGTGGAGGGAAAGGCGTATGTAGAGGCAGGAGAAGAGAATTATGTATTGGAACCGGGAGATCTGATCGTATTTTATCCGCAGATGGCTCATGCAATTTATTCAGCAGGACAACTTCCAATCCGCTACTATGTCCTGAAATTTGATCCGGTACATCTGAATATATCCGGTTCGGCGCTTCCACCGATTTCGAGTCTGATCACCATGGCAGCAGTGGAGCAGAAGCTATCGGTTTATTTTTCGAAAGAGAAATTTAATCAGGAAAAAATGAAGCAGCTGATTCAGGGATCAGTGAAGACGTTAGAAGAAAAGCAATTTGGTTATGACATTATTATGCATTCGAATTATTGTCTTCTTATGGCAGAAATTCTTCGTGTCTGGAAGCAGGAAGGCTTTCAGATAAAAAAAAGGAAAAAGGAAACTGTATTAAGCGAAAAATTTACAGAGGTATCTGAGTACATTTCACAGCACTACCAGGAAGATCTCTCGGTGGCGGAGCTGGCGGAAAAATTTCATATGAGTTATTCATATTTTGCCGCAATATTCAAGGAGTACTATGGGCAGACCTGCAAGGAGATGGTTCTCACAGTAAGACTGCAAAAAGCGGAGGACTTATTGCAATTCACAGATTTTGACCTAACTTATATCAGCCAGGAGACAGGATTTTGTGACTGCAGCCATTTTATCAAGGCGTTTAAACAGAAGTATGGAGTGACACCGAGGAAGTATAGGATGTGTCATATTTTATATTCAAAATAAAAAAGGCCGCTACTCTAAAAAATAACAGCCTTTCTTACTATATCAGCCTTTTGGAATTTGACCATCGACATA
>ERZ791737.479-NODE-479-length-32650-cov-6.964044_pt1 | contig 32650 bp, 28 predicted proteins | sample MGYA00510042_ERZ791737 | MGnify/ENA primary metagenome ERZ791737 (study PRJEB30046, sample SAMN00791965) | human gut metagenome | study: EMG produced TPA metagenomics assembly of the A metagenome-wide association study of gut microbiota in type 2... | reverse complement strand
AAGGGGAGACAATAATACCGGCATCATACAGACCGTTTCTTTGTGTCATGGCATCCTGCAGGGCTTTTAAACTATCACCTTTACGGGTAGTCATTCCGATTACCTTTGAATTGGAATGAGCAACAATGTGCGTATTCCATTCACCGATATAAATACCTTCCCAGTTGTTAAGACCGCTATAATAGTCCTCTGTATAGCTCTGCACGATTGCCTGCTGCTCAGAATTATTGACATCCTTTAAAAAGTCGCGGACACAAGGTGTTTTACTGTAAGCAGTGAGGATGGATTCCTGACGTGCGACGTATTCGTTGAGCAGACTTGCTTGGGCATTCAGGGTATTTTTCATAACATTAAGCTCAGATTCCTGCATCATGCCAGTCATTGCCTTATTTGCAGTAAGGTAAAGCAGGCTCATGCAAATGATTACGATGATGGTAATGCCTAGTGTGATTTTAGTACCTAATTTCCAGTTCTTCATTCGTAAACTCCTTTCTTTAGACATAAAGTATTATATTGAATTATAACATATACAGATGAGATTGTGTATACAAAGTAACAATCGGTACAGAAATTTCGCTTTTAACTTTTTTATCTATGCATTTTTATAAATAATCCAGTTATCAGCATTCCATCTGCGGTTCATCATTTCACATAACACCCGGTAACCTGCCGTTTCCAGTGTCGTTACAAGCCACATAAAACGTTCGGCTTTTCCCCCCTTTTCTTCCCACTGCTCATGATACCGCACCACACGCAGTTTATATCGACACCCTTCCATATTAAATGCATCCTGTTTTGTGTTGAATTGCTTTTTCCAGGGTTCAAGTTTTCCACAGCCTAGTACGCGCCAGTCAAGGATCAGATCAATGTCTTCTGAAAAAGTCTATTCAGAACATACTTTTTGTCTTTTGTTTTGGGAACGATTTTTACTCTGTGTTTATCTACAATAATTCCTGTGAAGAAGAGTAAACAAAAGGATGCAAAGATAGTAAAACTTGATTTCTTCAAAAAACTGTTGACTCATACGTTGCGTAATAGTTTACAATATGCTTATCGAGAGGAGGAAATAACAATGATGACAGTGAATGAGGTAAGTAAATTAACAGGAGTGAGTATACGCACTCTGCAGTATTATGATACCATTGGACTCTTAAAACCTATTGAATATACAGAGTCAGGTTATAGGTTGTATGACGATACATCCTTGGAAAGGCTGCAACAAATTTTACTGTTTAAAGAATTGGAATTTCCGCTTAAGGAGATTAAAAAGATAATTGATGCCCCTAACTTTGACAGGAACAAAGCATTAGAGCAGCAGATTGAATTGCTTACTATGAAAAAAGAGCATCTTGAAAATCTTATTAGTTTCGCTCGAGGAATAAAAGGAATAGGAGTGAAATATATGGATTTTAAAGTATTTGATACAACAAAGATTGATGAGTATTCTAAACGAGCAAAAGAACAATGGGGACAAACCTCTGAGTATAAGGAGTTTGAAGAGAAAACAAAGAACTGGACGAAAGACGATGAAGCTACTGTTGCAAATGAGTTTATGCAATTATTTGTTGAATTCGGACAAATGAAAGAAATGGACCCAGAAGATGAACAGGTGCAGTTGCAGGTTAGGAAACTTCAGGATTACATTACAGATCATTTTTATACATGTTCTGATAAGATTTTATGCGGTCTTGGAAGAATGTATGCCGGTGGAGGAGAACTTACGGAAAATATTGATGAAGTTGGAGGAGTTGGCACAGCAGAGTTTGCAAGTAAAGCTATTGATATATTTTATATGAGTAGAAAATAAAATTTCAGTAGTAGATTGATGGGATAAGTATAAAGGTGGGAGTAGTAGCTTCCACCTTTTTCAATCGAGGAATCCCGGAGTAAATATAAGTAAATTATGGTCAAAAAACCATCGACATCCCTTGCTCTACACGCCATAATATATGTAATCTAATAAGAAAACAGTGTTATCATTACGGCTATGTATAATAGCTCAGTTGTCAAGACAAAAATCTAAGATTTTTATAATGAACTGATATTGTGGATAAGTTACAAGGAACATGGGGAGGATAGTGGAACTCTCCCCTGAACCATTCTATGCTAAGTTACATATGGTAACAGCATTGCCGGATAATAGCATTCAGCCGGTGTCTGATGGTCCAGTGCGGAGTGACACCGCTCAAAGTTGTAGATGTGAATATACTGTCCAATGGCAGCTCTGGCTTCTTTGATGTTATTGTATTGTGTCAGATATGCTTCTTCATACTTGAAGCTACAAAACCAGCGCTCAATCATGATATTGTCCGCCCAGCAGCTTTTTCTATCCATGTTTTGGCGGATGCCGTTTTCTTTTACGAAATCAATGTATTGCTGACTTGTAAACTGACATCCTTGGTCAGAATTTAGTATCTGTGTTTTTGCCACCTTAAATGCTTTTTTCAAAGCATTGATGACCGTTCTGGTATCAAGCGTATCATCAACTTCCCAGCCGACAATACAGCGGCTGTGCCAGTCAATAACAGCTGTCAGATATAAAAAGCCACGCTTGATCGGAATATATGTAATATCAATAGACCATGCCTGATTTGGCTTGTCTATGACGGCATTTCTAAGGAGATAAGGACATACCTTAGCCTGTTGCATCCGTTTGGAAAGATTCATCTTCGGATAGATTGGATAAATATCCATTTCATTCATGTAATGTCTGGTTTTGCGTTGACCGACATGATAACCACGTGCTTTCAGCTGTGCGGACATCTGTCTTGCACCCCATGCCGGGTTATCGGTATGAAGATAATCAATAATCTCTTTGCAGGCAAGTTCGCCTTCTGATACAGGGGTTCCCTTGTAGTAAATGCTTGTACGGTTGATATTAAGCAGCTTTGCTCCGACAGAAACGGGTAATTCCTTAGTCGTCAAAAGGTTTTGGACTAAATTTACTCTCGTAGTCAGGTCCACAAATTTCTTCAGATTTTTTTTGAGCCAGTCAACCTGCATGGTTAACTGACCGACCTTTTTGGCATACTCCGATTTTTCCTTGCGTTCTTCGGCAAGCTTTTCTTTAAGGTTTTCCTCATGTTTGTCGTCAAATACGATTGACGCATTGTCGAGGAATTCGTTATTCCAATTTCGGAGCAGATTTGGCTGAATATTATTTTCAACTGCCAGGGTATTGAGATCCTTCCTACCCTTTAACAGTTCGATAACAAGGTCTGATTTGAATTTTGCACTAAAATTTCTTCTTTGTCTGGACATGATTTTGAATCCTCTTTTCATACTGATTGTAGTATATCAGATTCATTAAAATCTGTCCGAAAAAGTGTCTTAATTTATGAGACCATTATAGCCGGATGTGGTATTTCATAGTCTGCGCCATACCAGTGTTACATATAAATTGAAATTGAGCAGTGGAGATATCAAGGCAGTTTAGGGAGATTCCGGACATGCTCAGGCAGATATGGTAACAGAAGTGTATGGTCATATCATTGATGAAGACCGTAGGAAGAATACAGAGTTGATGGAGAATGCTTTTTATAACAAAGAAAACCTGAATCCGGAGATGCGAGGGCAGGTGGTAAACAGTAATACGGTAGCGGTTCCGGAGGGAATGGATGCTGATTTGTTGATGAAAGTTTTGACAAACTCAGAGATGGTAGCATTGCTTACGTCGTTGGCAAAGACAATGAAAGTATAATAAGTATAGAAGAAACACAATTTGTAGGAGGCGCGTATTAGTCTATAATATAGAAATAGGACTAGAAGAAATGGCGATATTGTGTAGATGATATCATCGATGCGGTATCGCTGTTTTTGTGTTATGATGTAGTTAAAGACAGAAACATATTATTAATTTGACAAATTGAAAGCGTTATGGAAAAGGAGTGTTTATATTGTGGAATATTAATGATGCAGAAGACTACTTCTATGCTGAGACAGCAGATATGAAAATATCGAAAATCGACTTGGTAGAAACAAAGTATTCATACTTTGATACAGTTAATTGCTTTCGTGTTATAACTACAGAAGGCTATACGTTTTATATTTTTAATGGCGAAGCTACACTTACTAACATTTATCCTGCTTGTGAAGATGAATCTTTAGTTGAATGTTATTATAAGCATGTTGGATTTATTGCTGAGTATGCTTCTAATGTTTTAAACCAAAATTTTTTATTAAACTTCATAAAGGATACTACGGTTTTTCCTATATTGGACAGACAGATGAAGGAAATTGAATCAGAAATCACTTTGGAAAGAAATGCAAGTCAATTAAGTGGTTTGGCCAACCAGATTCGAGACTGTTATATAACTCTAACAGATTATTTAATGAATAAAGTACGTAGTTGTAATAATGATTTCAAGAACGACAACTTCAAAGATAATTTGGTTGAATTTCTTACATATGTTTTGCCTGGACCGCAATCTGAAACTAGGCGTAATGTTATAAATACTATTGCACAAAAGGGATGGAAAATGAATGCTGAGTTAGTGCATAAGGATTCGGTAACGGTGTTTGATATTATGGTTTCTTTTAATATTTTGCAACTTGTAGTTTCATCAATAAGCAATATTATTGTGGGAAATAATATGCCGTTTAACAAAATTAAATGTCCTCGTTGTAAAGGAGAAAAACATATTATGCAGCAAGATAGCGAGAGTAAGGACTACCAATACATTTGTGAGGACTGCGGATGTAAATTTGCAGTTTCACTTGATGAAATTATTAAAAAACTCTGAGTCATAAAAAGAGTATCTTGCATATTTTAGGTAATCTGAAAAGTGTAGTTAGGATAATTTCAATTTGGTATACTATTATATCTCGTATAGAAAACGATCCTATTCGTGATGAATCTGTACAAGCTCAGCAGAAAGCTAAGGTACGATGGCAATTGGAATTTTTGGAGAATGCATACCCAAATGCAGTAAGAATTAATACAGAGGGTAGGAATTTGAATGGAATTATCGGTAAAATCAAGAATTTATTACAGTATGAAAAGGAGTTGACATTTTGAAAGGGGATATGAAATGTTTGGGACAGTAATAATAGATGCATACCGGAAAGAAGAAACATTGGAGATGGCACAAGCAATAGATGATTTATGCTCACCAAATGATAACTATGGGTGGGCTTCAGCAGGAATTTATTGCTTTTGGGATTATTATGCGGAAGCAGTACTCTATATAGGATTGGCTGGTGATTTGGCAGAAAGATTTAAACAACATAATGGAATTTTACCGATTAAAGAAGGTTCAAAACAAAAGCAGATTGAAGATTATTTTTCAAAAAATGAACGCTTAGGCTATACTATTTTTGTGCAATCACCATTATCACAGCCCTTAGTTCACAGAAATAAAGCAATGTACGAGAAATTTGCAAAACAGCAGAATTCACCAGTAGAAGATATGTTAAGCGAGCAGGGAAGAGATGACATAAAAAGAGTAGAAGGAATATTGATTGAGTCTTTCAGGAGAAAATATGGTCATTTGCCACCCTGGAATAGTATAGGTGGTTCTACAATAGGACAAACAAGAGTGATGGAGAATAATATCAATATTGTAAAGAGTTTTTGTACACCAGATAATTATGCAATAAACCCTATAGTATCACGTTCAACAATTCGTGAATTATCTCAAAATCCGGAATGGGCATGGTATGAAAATTTTTTGCATGGTGCAAGAATGAATTTACTTATGTTGGGAATGGAATACAATGATGCATTAGAGCTTATAAATAAAAATGATACGTTTGGAACTTATGAACGAATGAAGAATGCAGGATATTTAAGGAAACGATTGATAGTGTAAACTTCTTTGCAAAAAGTTATCATTTAATATAGTGTGGGAAAATACAAGTAAAAATAAGTTAATGATGGTCAAAAAATTATCGACATCCGGCTCCGGACACGCTATAATATAAGTAATCTAATAAGAAAATAATGTTATCATTACTGCAAACTTTGTAGAATGGTAGCCATAGTTATGAACTCCATGGAACGCAATGGTTGAACCCTCAGGGTGGCATTGCCACCGGTTTGCCACCGAAGAGCGTTTTACACAGGTGAATTTCTATTTTCTTATTTTGACACAGAATGACAGGAAAGTTAGAAAAATCAAGGCTTTCCTTAACTAATATGAACATTCCTTGACTGGGATTTATACCACGGACTCGAGCTCCTAAGCGCTAGTTGTGGGTTCGATTCCCGCAGGGAACAGTTGAAAAGAATGCAGCAATGAAATTAAAATCATTGCTGCATTTTTTGCGCGCTACAGGCACATAGCTTATGCAGATTCAAACCGTCTGCTCCTGATATCATAAAATAAAATATGGATACTTTTTCTGTAGTTCATGCCATAAATCGCTAGAAAATGGCATTAAATTACAGTATTATTATAAATAGCAGAAATGAATGGATTATTTTATAATAAGGAGTAAATGATGGCAGATTCGCGAAAAGGACAGATTGATATGACGATAGGTCATATTATGAAAAACATTATACTGTTTGCGATACCAATTATTATTGGAAATGTTTTGCAGCAGTTATATACAACAGTCGATGCACTTGTAATAGGTCAATATTGTGGTGATACATCCTTAGCGGCGGTCGGAACGAGTTCGCAGCCGGTTGAAGTATTATTATGTGTTTTCTTGGGAATAGGAACCGGTGTGTCTATTCTGATATCACAATATGCCGGCGCAAAGGAATCCGATAAGGTTGTTTCAATATGTGGAACCTCAATAACATTTATCTATATTATAGGAATTCCGGTTGGAATTCTTGGATGGTTTGCAGCACCGTATATTCTTGAATTTATGAAAGTTCCGCAGGATGTATGGGATGCTGCACTAATCTATACGAGATTAGTATTCTTAGGTACGCTTGGTAATCTGGGCTATAACATGAATGCCGGAATATTAAGAGGACTTGGGGACAGCAAGGCTTCATTATGGTTTCTGGTTGTATCCTGTATTTCCAATATAGTGTTTGATTTAGTATTTGTTGCAGGATTTGGCATGGATGTGGCAGGTGCAGCACTTGCTACAAGTATAGCGATGTTTATTTCATGGCTTGTAAGTATTGCTTATATAAGAAAGATATTTCCGGAGATTCAGTTTACATTCCTGCCACGAAGATTTTCAGGAAAAATGATGAAGGATATTCTGGCAATTGGTCTGCCTGTCGGACTTAATAATTCGCTGTATTCATTAGGGCATGTTGCATTACAGACCTTTAATAACTCCCAGGGCGCCGTATTTATGGCAGGGGGTGCAGTAGCAGGAAGAATCACAGGCTGCTCCAATATAGCAATTACCGGCTTGTCTTCGGCAGCCACTACATTTTCAGGGCAGAATTACGGTGCAAAAAAATATGATAGAATTAAGGAAGGACACTGGAAAATTCCAATATGTTCCGGACTTATTACCCTTGGCTGTGGCTTATTTTTCATTATGATACATAAACCGTTGATACGTTTCTTTTCATCAGATGAAATGGTGCTGATGTATGCGAGCAGACATGTTGTTGTCATGTTGCTTTCCCAGTGGTTCTATGCCATTTTTAATTGTATAATATCTATTGTAAATGGAACGGGAAGGGTGCGTTATACGACCATTGTTAATATTCTGATGCTTTGGGCAGTCAGAATTCCAAGTGCATATATTATTAACAGATATTTTGATGGAACATGGGTAATGCTGTGTTTTCCAATATCTTTCAGCTTTGGAATGTTTGCAATGATAGGTTATTACCTGTTCTCACCAGCATGGAAGGAAGTTATGAGACTGGCAGAGAATAAACCACAAGAAGGACCTATAAAAGAGAACTAAAAATAATGAGTTTGTTAAATTGAGATTGAAGTTTATTGACATTTGTTTAACTCCCATGTATGCTGCGGCATCGCTTCCGGCAGTTGGAGCCTGTGCTGCAGCAGACAGGGTTCTTCGTGGATTTGGAATCATGCGGTCATTCCTCATTGCCAATATGGTAAATCCCGGTTAAAAACAGGATTGACAATTGGCAGTATAACAGATATAGTAAAAGGTGCAAAAATAAATAGATGTGAACAGAGTAGAAGTCATGCGTAAAGTGTCAATGGACGGGAAGTTGCCATTGAACGAAAAATCCCTGTAAAGTGGATTTGCGATGTGCCTTCGCATCCGCTGTCAGAAAATACAAAGCATTCATTTCCTGAGAACGGGTATGAATGCTTTTTTGTTTACATAAGAAAAGAGGAAAAGATGGAGAGTGAAAAAATAAAAGCGGGTGTCCGGCTGATATTAGAAGGATTGGTGAAGACATGAAACGTGTAAATCTAATATATAGACATCCTTTATATCAGAAAAAATATAATGCGCTGCAAAAGGCTGAGGAACACCGGAAATTTTGTAATCATACGCTGGAGCATTTTCTGGATGTAGCAAGACTGATGTATATTTATTCGGTGGAACAGGAACTGTCCATATCAAAAGAGGTCATATATGCAGCGGCATTTATGCATGATATCGGAAGAATAGATCAGATAGAAAAAGGGATTCCACATGAAATGGCGGGAGCGGCCCTGTGTGACAGAATCCTGCCGGACTGTGGTTTTGCAAAAGAAGAAATCAGCCGGATAAAGGACTTTATTCTACATCATCGGATAAAAGACACCGGCGCGGACACGCCTTTATACGAAATGTTATACTGGGCGGATAAGAAATCAAGAAACTGTTTTGCGTGCGCGGCGCAGGCGGAATGTAACTGGGACAGACAGAAGATGAATCTGGAAATTGATTATTAATAAGCTGCAGGCAGCAGCAGATAAGGAATGGAGATTGTATGAAAATAGGTAATAAAGAGTTTGATTTAAGCAGCCACTGTTATATAATGGGAATTTTGAATGTAACACCGGATTCTTTTTCGGATGGCGGTAAATTTAATACGCTGGATGCAGCATTAAAGCATACAGAGGAAATGATACGGGACGGAGCGGACGTCATTGATATCGGAGGGGAATCCACCAGGCCGGGACATGTAGTGATTTCTGAAGAAGAAGAAATTGCAAGGGTAACACCGGTGATTGAGGCGGTGAAAAAGCATTTTGATATTCCGGTTTCAATTGATACCTATAAGGGGAAGGTCACACTTGCGGCATTGCAGGCGGGAGCGGACCTTGTAAACGATATCTGGGGCTTTAAGCATGACCCGGAAGTCGCAGCATATACAGCAAAATATAACGCGGCATGCTGCCTTATGCATAACAGGAATGAAACCGTATATGATGATTTTCAAAAAGATTTTATCCGGGATATGCAGGAGTGCATTGCAATTGCAAAGAAAGCCAATGTACCGGATGATAAGATTATGCTGGACCCCGGCGTGGGATTTGGCAAAACGTATGAAATGAATCTTGAGATTATCAATCATCTTGAAATCATGAAGCAGCTCAATTATCCGGTATTACTTGGAACGTCCAGAAAATCCGTGATTGGACTGACACTTGATTTACCGGCGGACGAGCGGGTGGAGGGAACACTGGCGACAACGGTTATCGGTGTCATGAAAGGCTGTTCCTTTGTAAGAGTTCACGATGTAAAAGAAAATTACAGAATTATTAAGATGACAGAGGCAATCCTGTCAAAATAATAACAAAGATGGCAGATGAGAAATCGCCGCTTTACAACAAGCTGTTTAGAAATGAGGATTAATGTGGATAAAATTTCGATTGATAAATTAGTTGTGTTTGGAAACCATGGTGTTTTTGAAGCCGAGAATATGTTAGGACAGAAATTTCTGGTTTCTGTCGTGGTGTATACCGATACCCGGAAAGCGGGATTGACGGATGATCTGGCGTGTTCCGTAAATTATGGGGATGTAAGCCGGGATATTTTAAAGTTCTTTCAGAATAATACATTTAAACTGATTGAAACCGTTGCCGAGAAACTTGCACAGGAATTACTGCTGCGGTATGATTTGGCGGAAAAAGTAGATGTGAAAATAGAAAAACCGTGGGCACCTGTTGCGATTCCCGTAGACAGTGTCAGTGTTGAAATATCAAGAGGATGGCATAGGGCATATATTGCAACCGGGTCGAACATGGGCGATAAAAAAGCATATCTTGACGAAGCTGTAGAAAAACTAAAAAACCATCCGTATTGTAAGGTCGTAAAGGTATCCGATTATATTACGACAGAGCCTTACGGCGGTGTTGAACAGGATGTCTTTTTAAATGGGGCATTAGAGATTAAAACACTGCTGTATCCGGAAGAACTGCTGGCGCTTCTTAACAGAATTGAGGCAGAAGCGGGGCGTGAACGGACCATACACTGGGGACCGAGGACATTGGATCTGGACATTTTGTTTTACGATGACTGTATCATAGATACCCCTGCGCTGACCGTGCCGCATATAGATATGCAGAACCGCGGTTTTGTATTAATTCCGATGGCACAGATTGCGCCGTATCACAGACATCCGGTTTTAGGCTGCACGGTAGGACAGCTGTTAAGCAGACTGGATGGTTCATTATCATAAATTTAAAATCAAGAGGAAAAGTATGATATATACAGAAGCAGAGCATTTTATAAAGGAATCACATAACGGAGTCATAAGGCTTGGTCTTGGCAGAATAGAAGAATTACTGGAAAGACTGGGCTGTCCGCAGAAAAAGCTTAAATTTATCCATGTTGCGGGAACTAATGGAAAAGGTTCTGTGTGTGCCATGACAGCAGAAATTCTTAAAGCGGCAGGATATAAGACAGGGCTTTTTACATCGCCGGTGATATCTGTGTACCGGGAACAGTTCAGGATAAACGGAGAAATGATTTCCGAAGAAGAATTTGTAAGATATGCAGAGTTGGTAAGAAATGCATGCGCAAAGATGCCAGATGTTCCGTCTGAATTTGAAAAGGCTGTGGCACTCGCTTTTTTATATTTTAATGAAAACAGGTGTGATTTTGTGGTGCTGGAAGTCGGCATGGGCGGTTGTGATGACGCAACCAATGTAATTGAAGTTCCGGAGGTTGCAGCAATTGTCAATATTGATTATGACCATATGGGATTTCTGGGGACAACACTGGAAGAAATTGCGCAGAAAAAAGCAGGGATTATTAAAGAAAACGGAACGGTCGTAATAGCCGGACAGAGTGAAACCGTCATGAATGTACTGATAAAAAGATGTCAGGAAAAGAAAGCCGGTTTTAAAAGCACGGATGTACAAAATATTAAAATTACGGACAGAAGCATACATGGACAGACCTTTGGGTATAAACAGTATGCAGGCATAAGACTTTCTTTATTGGGAGATTATCAGTGTGAAAATGCTGCGGTTGTACTGGAAATAATGGACTGTCTGATCCGGAAGGGATATCGGATACCGGTAAATGCAGTTTATGACGGAATGAAAAACGTTTACTGGCAGGGGCGGTTTGAAATTTTGTCAGAAGCACCGCTGTTTATTGTTGATGGTGCGCATAACCCGGATGGAATCAATGCGCTGCGCTCAAATTTAGAAAACTACTTTGCAGGCGAAAAGTTTATTTTTATAACAGGAATCCTGCGCGACAAGGATTCCTGTCAGATGCTTAGGACAATGCTTCCATACGCAGCCGCTTTTATCACGATTGCACCGGACAGCCCGCGTGCCATGAGTGCGGATGAGTGCGCAGATGCAGTCAGAAAATGCGGTTATACAGGAGCAGTATCTGTAATGGATACCATAGAGGAAGCAGTTCAGTTGGCATATAGGATGAGTCAAAAGAAAAATACCGGCGTGTGTGCGTTTGGTTCTTTATACAGTGTGGGAGCAATAAGCAGGGCAGGGACAATGAAGCTGCGATAAAACAATTTTAATAAATAACCTTCTTGTATAAAAAAATACATTGACATGTTAGCACTGACATGTTAGTATGATGATAACAAAGAAATAAGACATGTATTTTATATTTAAGGAGGTATTTTATAATGGAGATGACGTTAAGGTGGTACGGACCGGGATATGACAGTGTTACCCTTAAGCAGATCAGACAGATTCCGGGAGTAAAGAATGTCATTACGACGCTTTTTGGAAAGCAGGCAGGGGAACTATGGCTGCCAAAGGAAATCGCAGAGCTTAAAAAGATTGTCAACGATGCAGGACTTGGAATTGCAGGGATTGAATCTGTGAATGTGTCAGATGACATTAAGATTGGAACTGCAAAAAGAGATGAGCATATTGATAATTATATTAAAACGCTGCAGGCACTGGGCGAAGCGGATATTCATATGGTATGTTATAATTTTATGCCTGTATTTGACTGGACGCGGACAGAGCTTGCAAGGGTACGGCCGGACGGCTCAACGGTATTGGCATATAATCAGGATACCGTAGATATGATTGATCCGGAACACATGAGGGAATCCGTTGAAAAAATGTCCAATGGCTTTGTAATGCCGGGATGGGAGCCGGAGAGATTAGACAGATTAAAAGAGCTTTTTGAAATGTACCGGGATGTTGATGCAGAAAAGTTGTTTGATAATCTTGTATATTTTCTGGAAGCAATCGGACCGGTATGTGAAAAGTATGATATTAAAATGGGAATTCATCCGGATGATCCGGCATGGCCGATTTTTGGTCTCCCAAGAATTATGACAGGAAAGGATTCAGTTACCCGTCTTCTTGATGCAGTTGATAAGCCGTATAATGGAATTACTCTTTGTACAGGTTCATTTGGTTCAAACCAGAATAATGATATTTGTGAGATTATTAAGGCATGCAGAGGCAGAATTCCGTTTGCCCATGTAAGGAATCTTAAATATAATTCACCGAGGGATTTTGAAGAGGCTGCACATTTATCATCAGATGGCTCAATGGATATGTATAAGATTATTAAGACTTTATATGATACCGGATTTGATGGGGCAATAAGACCGGATCATGGCAGAATGATATGGGATGAAGTTGCAATGCCGGGATATGGTCTGTATGACAGGGCATTGGGAGCAACTTATCTGAATGGCTTATGGGAAGCCGTAGACAAGTCAGGACAGTAATTTGCTTATACGGTATGTTGTAACGCAGATATTACACAGCCGGTTGTTTCTGAGCAAAAACAACCGGCTATAATGGCAGATGGGAAATTATCTTTGCGGATATCTCATTGCATTTTCGTAACAGGCTGCTCAGAAATGAGGATGAATATGAAACTTTCAATAGATGGAATTAAAGATAAAACAGCATGGGAAGAGGCAGGTATAAAACTGCCGGCATATGATGTCAGAAAGGTAGCAGAGAATACAAAGGCATCACCGGTATGGGTTCATTTTGGTATTGGCAATATCTTTAGAATTTTTATAGGCGGAATTGCTGATTCGTTAATTGAGCAGGGGGTGTCAGATAAAGGGATTACATGCGTGGAGACCTTTGATTTTGATGTTGTGGATAAGATTTATGAGCCGTTTGACAATCTTGTTATGGCGGTTACACTAAAAGAAGACGGAAGTACAGACAAGAGGGTACTCGGTTCTCTTACGGAAGCGGTGAAGGCACAGTCGGCATCAAGGCAAGCCTGGTCAAGATTAAAGGAGATTTTTGCAAATCCGCAGCTTCAGATGATCTCATTTACAATTACAGAGAAGGGATATGCCCTGCGTGATGCAAAGGGTGCATTTTTCCCATTTATCCAGAGTGATATAGATAACGGACCGGATAAGGCGGTATCGGCAATGGCAGTTGTGGCAGCACTTTTATTTGAAAGATTTAATACATGTAAAGCACCGCTTGCGGTCGTTTCTATGGATAACTGTTCACATAATGGAGAAAAGCTGAGAAATTCAATAACGGAAATGGTCCGCGAGTGGCAGAAAAAGGGCTATGTAGGACAGGATTTTGCGGACTATGTCAATGATGAAAATGTAATATCATTTCCATGGTCCATGATAGATAAAATAACACCAAGACCGGCAGATTCAGTGGCTGCAGCATTAGAGCAGGCGGGAGTTGAACAGATGAAGCCTGTGATTACGTCTAAGAAGACTTATATTGCGCCATTTGTTAATGCGGAAGGACCACAATATCTGGTTATTGAAGACAGATTTCCAAATGGAAGACCACAGCTTGAAAAAGCAGGTGTGTATATGACAGACAGGGATACTGTTAATAAAGTGGAGCGGATGAAGGTGACGACCTGTCTGAATCCGCTGCATACAGCACTCGCAGTATATGGATGCATTCTGGGATATAATCTTATTGCAGATGAAATGAAGGATAAGGAACTTTCAGAGCTTGTAAGACGGATAGGATTGGTTGAAGGGATGCCGGTGGTTACGGATCCGGGTATCATTTCGCCTGAAAAATTTGCAGATGAGGTACTTCATGTAAGAATACCGAATCCATTTATGCCGGATACACCGCAGAGGATTGCAACGGATACATCACAAAAAGTTGGCATACGATATGGCGAAACGATTAAAGCATACGTTGAAAAAGAGGGAAGTGCAGAATCACTTACGGCAATACCGCTTGCAATTGCCGGATGGTGCCGGTATCTTCTTGGCATTGATGACAATGGAGAAAGCTTTGAATTGTCAGCAGACCCTATGGCAGAAGAATTAAAGGCACAGCTTGATGGTGTAAGATTTGCAGAACCATCGTCCTATACAGGCCAGCTTAAAAATTTATTGTCAAATGCGAATATATTTGGTATAAATTTATATGAAGCGGGAATCGGTGATAAAATTGAAGAACTGTTTGTTGAAGAAATTGCAGGAAAAGGTGCAGTAAGAGCAACACTTAAAAAATATCTGTAATGTAGAACAGGCGGTTTCTTATTGATGGAAAGGCTGCGAAGCGATGGAAAAATCATTAAATGAAGAAACTTATGAAAAGCTGAAATATGACATCATGAATTTCAGGCTGTTGCCAGGAGATTCCATCAGTGCCCAGAAAGTTGCACTGCGGTATGATGTGTCAAGAACACCGGCAAGAGAAGCCATTGTGAATCTTGAGAAAGAAGGTCTTTTAAAGATTATTCCACAGTCCGGGACCTATGTGGCATGTATTAACTGCAGACGTTCTGCACAGGAGTGGTTTGTCAGAAAAAGTCTTGAGATGGGCATGGTTGATGCTGTTTTTGAAAATGCGGACAGTGAGCTGCTTGACAAAATGGCGATTCTGAATGAAAGACTGATTCATTACACGGAAGAAAATGAAAAAATTCCAAGAATAGAGATTGATAATGCGTTTCATGAGTTGATTTATGAGTGTTCCGGAGAATTGCTTGCCCAAAATATAATTCAGACACAGATGAGCCATTATAACAGAATCAGATATCTTGCAGAGTTGAATAGTTCTATCAGTGCAAAAACAAACGATGAACATGAGATGCTTATAGAAGCTATTAAAAAAAAGGACAAAAGAATGTATCTTAGAGTTATAAAGGCACATATCAGCAGAATTTTTAATGAACTGGACAAATTGAAGGGAATTTATCCACAGTATTTTGAGAAAGAGTAAAAAAAGCATTGAAAACCCAGATATGGGTTTTCAATGCTTTTTTTGTATCAATTCACGGTATTGTGTAGGTGTTTTATTTTTTGTTTTTTTAAACAGCTTCGTAAAGTAATTGACATCATTTATTCCACACTGGACAGCAATATCTTGAATGGGAAGCATGGTAGTATTAAGAAGATAAATAGCATGCTCCATCCGTTTGCCATTGACGTAATTTGTCAGGGTGGTACCGGTTTCTTTTTTAAACAGTGTCGACAGATAGCTGCTGTTTAAAGAAAATTCAGTGGAAATTGCAGTAAGGCTTAAATCTGCTGTCAGGTTAAAGGATATATAATTAATGATATTCTGTACGGGTTTGCTGTATGTCCGCAGCGAATAAGACTGCACAAGCATGCAGTATCGCCGTGTAATATCGCTTTCAAGGGCTTCGAGCTGGGCAATGGAAGTGCAGGCCTCAATTTTAATTGCAAATTTACGCGATATTTCATCCAGATGAACGGGATGTACATAAGCAGACTGGGCAGCTTTGCGGCAGATGGTATTAAGAATAATCATAAAATTCTTTCTGTCGCGTATGGTGTCTGTCAGGCGCGGCTTTATATCAGAAGCATTGAGATGCCTCATATTTTCAATGGATTTGTAATCTCCGTGTGCAATAGATTCCATGAGCAGGGTTTCTTCCTTATACCGCATTTCCAGCATTTCTATAGACTGTCGTGTCGGTTCGGGTGTTTTGTCATTATATATATATTGTTCATTATTTTTTGTCAGAACACGCTTTTTTTCAATTGTAAAATGTGTCCACAATTTGCTGCACAGCGTATTTATAATACTTTCGATAAAGCGCTCATCTGTAAAAACAGGGAGGGCTGCATAGTATAACTGCATAAATTCATTGAACCGGGCCGGGATGGAATTGTAAGTGCATAGCTCCGTTATCCGTTGGTTGGTAAATTTTTCAAACGAAAAAGGTCCGGCGATAAATATTTTATCTGAATCCGGTAATTTTAAATAAATATATTCGCAGCAAAAGCTGTCGTGTATTATTAATATTGTATTATCCTTACTGTAAGTGTTGACGAAACGATTAAAATCATTCATCTGGCTGCGGTGGGCAGCATCATTCCATATCGTTTTTCGAAGACCGCCATCATACTGTTCGTTCCAGATAAATGGTGAATCGATAATATGGCATGAAATTTTCAGATGGGATAATATATCCATTGTATAATCTAAATATATTTTATAGTTCATATTACTCCCCATTTCTGAGCGACTTGTCGCGAAGATGCGATGAGAAATTCGCGTAGGCGATTTCTCATCTGCAATCATGGCTATTTGTTTTCGCTACTCCCCGATAGTTATTTGTATATTTTGACCCATATGTGTAAAAATATTATAACAGAAGTTTATGTAAAAACCAAATTAAAAAAAACATACGGATAATAAGTATAATTTTATGCTAACGGATAAACATTAACATGTCAATAATGTAAATCTAACATGTTAGTAGAATATTAATGCATTATAGTATAATTTTTACCATAAAAATTGTACAAACAAAAATTGTACTAATTATACTAAATTTAGTAATAACCGGAATCTGTAAAACACGTTATGATTAAACCATAGAAAAGAAAACAAAATATTTAAGGACGGTCTTTAAAAATTATAAGGTGTACAGGAGTACAGGAAACGGAGGATATTATGAAAGAGAATAACGGAAAGGTAAAGCCTTTCGGGATGAAGGACAGACTGGGCTACATGTTCGGGGACTTCGGTAATGATTTTACATTTATATTGTCAACAATGTTTTTGCTTAAGTTTTATACGGATGTCATGGGTGTTTCAGCAGCAATAGTCGGTCTGATGATGATGGCAGCCAGATTTGTGGATGCGGTCACGGATGTTACGATGGGACAGATTGTAGACAGAAGCAGACCCGGGAAGAAGGGTAAATTCGCTCCATGGATTCGAAGAATGTGTGGTCCGGTTGCTTTAGCATCATTTCTGATGTATGCAACATATTTTAAAGGAATGCCAATGGGCTTTAAGATTTTCTGGATGTTTTTCACATATCTGCTCTGGGGCAGTATATGTTATACAGGCGTTAATATTCCTTATGGTTCAATGGCATCAGCAATTTCGGATAATCCAACGGACAGAGCTTCTCTTTCCAACTGGAGAACAATTGGTGCAACACTTGCACAGACAGTGATTGGCGTCGTATTACCGCTTGCAGTATACTATACAGATGCAGCAGGTAATAAAGTATTATCCGGTGAGAAAATGATGATAGGTGCGCTTGTATGTTCTATCGGAGCAGTCATCTGTTATATGCTCTGCTATCATATGACAACAGAGAGAGTAAAGGTTGAGCAGAATACACAGAAGTTTTCATTTAAGGAGCTTATTAGTGAAATCGCCCATAACAAGGCATTAATTGGCATCATAGTATGTGCGTTATTATTCCTGCTTGCACAGTTATCACTTAGCAACATGAATAACTATATATATCCGAATTATTTTGGTAATGTTTCAGCGATGTCGCTGGCAAACCTGGCAGGAATGGTTGTTATACTTGTTCTTTCTACTTTTATAGTAAAGCTGTCAGCAAAGGTCGGTAAGAAAGAATTATCAGTGATTGGAAGTATAATAAGTGCAGCCGCATTTTTAATATTATTCTTTATTCACACAGATAATGTATGGGTATGGATTGTACTGGTACTGATATCATCAGTAGGAACCGCAATGTTTAATATGGTGATATGGGCTATGATTACAGATGTAATTGATGATTCAGAAGTAAGAACAGGTGTCCGTCAGGATGGAACCATATATTCAGTATATTCATTTGCAAGAAAGTTAGGACAGGCCTGTTCGTCAGGAATATCAGGGGTACTGCTCTCAATCATAGGTTATACGGCAGCTACGGCACATGATCCTAAGGTGGTAGACGGCATTTACAATGTAACCTGTCTTGTGCCGGCATTAGGAATGATACTTCTCTTCCTTGCATTACAGTTTTTATATCCTCTTAATAAGAAGAGAGTGGAAGAAAATGCAAAGATTCTTAAGGAAAGAAGAGAAGCGAAGGTGCAGTAATATTTCAGGGCATTTACTGCCGGACATATTGAAGAATAAAATTTATTAATAAGTTTAAATAACAGGAGGAATGAATTATGTTATATCCAATTTTAACACAGTCAAGATTATTAAGCGATTTAAGCGGAGTATGGGATTTTAAGTTAGACAATGGCAAGGGGTTTGACGAAAAGTGGTATGAGGCTCCATTAAAGGATGCAGATACAATGCCGGTTCCTGCTTCATATAACGATTTAAAAGAAGGCGTTGATTTCAGAGATCATTATGGATGGGTATTTTATCAGAGAAATATTTCGGTTCCCGCATATGTAAAGAGCCAGAGAATTGTGCTTCGTTGTGCAGCTGTAACACATTTTGCGAAGATTTATCTGAATGGAAAGTTAATCTGTGAGCATAAGGGTGGATTTCTTCCATTTGAAGTTGAATTAAATGATGTATTAGAAGATGGAGACAATCTTCTTACTATTGCCGTAAATAATGTCATTGATTATTCTACACTTCCTGTAGGCGGCAAGGCAAACATGATGAGTGGATTGATGGGAGGCGTGGGTCAGAGTGATTCTGGAAAGCCTCAGAATAATCCTAATTTTGACTTCTTTAACTATTGTGGTATTACAAGACCGGTTAAAATCTATACAACACCGAAGACATATATTCACGATATTACGGTGACATCAGATATTGACTTTGGAAAAGCTGTACCATCAGCAACGCTGCATTATGATGTGGATATTGAAGGGGCGGATAAAGATAATACAGCATGTAAAGTAGAAGTATTTGATGCAGAAGGCAAAAAGGTTGCCGAAGCAGATGGCATTTCAGGGGAAATAAAACTTGATACGGTAAGATTATGGCAGCCGTTAAATGCGTATCTTTACCGGATTAAGGTAACGGCAGGGGAAGATGTATATACACTTCCTTATGGGGTAAGAAGCGTAAGAGTAGATGGAATCAGATTCCTTATTAATGAAAAGCCATTTTATTTCAAGGGATATGGAAAGCATGAGGACACATTCCCAAATGGACGCGGAATAAATGTTCCTATGAATACCAAGGATATAGCGATTATGAAGTGGCAGCATGCGAACAGTTTCAGAACGAGCCATTATCCATATAGTGAAGAAATGATGAGACAGTGCGATGAAGAAGGCATTGTAGTGATTGATGAAACAACGGCAGTAGGTGTTAATCTTAAGTTTGGCGGCGGTGCAAACTTCGGCGGTGAAAGAATCAGCACATTTGATAAGGAACACGGGGTGCAGACACAGGAACATCATAAGGATGTTATCCGTGACCTCATATCCAGAGATAAGAATCATGCTTGTGTTGTAATGTGGAGTATTGCCAATGAACCGGATTCATCGGATGAGGGAGCATATGATTACTTTAAGCCATTATATGACCTTGCAAGGGAACTGGATCCACAGAAGCGTCCTTGTACACTGGTAAGTGTTCAGGGAACGACGGCTGATAATGACTGTTCCGCTAAGTTAAGTGATGTGATCTGTCTTAACCGTTATTATGGCTGGTATTTTGGCGGTCCTGACCTTGAAGTATCTGAAGAAGGACTTCGTAAGGAACTTACAGACTGGGGTAAGCTTGGTAAGCCGGTTATGTTTACGGAATATGGTGCAGATACAGTCAGCGGACTTCATGATACGACATCTGTTATGTATACAGAGGAATATCAGGTTGAGTATTACGAGATGAATAACAGGGTATTTGATGAATTTGATTATGTAGTAGGTGAGCAGGCATGGAACTTTGCAGACTTTGCTACAAGCCAGAGTTTATTAAGAGTCCAGGGGAATAAGAAGGGCTTATTCACAAGAGACAGAAAACCTAAGATGGTAGCACATTATTTCCGTAACAGATGGAATAACATTCCTGAATTTGGTTACAAAAAATAAATGAAGCGTTCTTTTTAGACAGCCGGTAAAAGCCATAAAAAAGACTTGCGTAAAAAAGGCGGTACCGTAAGGATAAAAATATCCTTGCGGTACCGCCTTTTACGGAACAATGCCGGAAGCATATTACCGGTATTTTCCAAGGCGCATTTTAAAATCCGAATAGCCAAAATCGGTGAGTTTTACAAAAGCGCCGTCTGTCCGCATTTTGTAAATATCCGGGAGCGGCATACCGTTAAATGTATTATTTTTGCAGGTAGAATAAATTGCCATATCCTGAAACACCAGCAGACTGCCCTCATGTAAAGGCGCGGCAAACGTATAATCGCCAATCACATCTCCGGCAAGACAGGTAGGCCCGGCTAACCGGTATACAAAATCAGGATGCTTTGAATCTGCGTTTGTGGCAGGTTTATCTGTCAACGCTTTGGCACCATAAAGTGGCGGCATATACGGCATTTCAATCACATCCGGCATATGGCAGGCGGCACTGGTATCCAGAATGGCAATGTGTGTCCCATTGTTTTCAACAATGTCTAAAACGCGGGTAATGAGATACCCGGCATTTAAAGCAACGGCTTCACCCGGCTCAAGGTACACACACAGATTCCATTGATCCTGTGCATAGGTGATACATTTTTCAAGCCGTGCAATGTCATAATCGTTGCGGGTGATGTGGTGTCCGCCACCCATATTCAGCCATTTCATCTGCGGCAGAATATCACCGAAGCTGCGTTCCACGGCGGCGAGTGTTGTTTCCAAATCATCGGAATCCTGCTCACACAGCGTATGAAAATGCAGACCGTCAAGCAGGGAAATCCATTCACCTGTCATTTCACGGTTCCATACGGCGCGCGTTGTACCAAGGCGGCTGCCGGGCGCACACGGGTCATAGATCGCATGTCCGTCCTGTGTGGAACATTCGGGATTAATGCGCAGGCCGATGCTTTTGCCTGCCGCTTTTGCTTTTTGTGCAAATTTTTTAAACTGATGCGGCGAGTTAAAGACAATATGGTCCGCGTAAGTTAAAAGCTCCTCAAATTCATCATCGCGGTAAGCTCCGCAGAATACGTGAACTTCTTTATCCGGCATTTCTTCCGCACCGAGCCTTGCCTCGTAAAGTCCGCTGGCTTCCGTACCCGACAGGTATCCGGAAAGCAGCGGGTAAAAATCATAATTGGAGAATGCTTTTTGTGCAAGCAGAATTTTACAGCCTGTGTGTGCGGCAACGGAGGCAAGAATTTCTCCGTTACGCCGCAGGACATTCTCATCAATGATATAGGACGGTGTCGGTAATGTGCCGAAAAGGTCTGTTATATGCGTTGATTTTTGGCTCACTAGTCCACCAGTACCGGGTTGTGGTTTTCACGGCGAGGCAGACCGTATTTGTCGAGTGCATCAAGGAACGGGTCTGGGTCAAATTCTTCCACGGTGTAGACGCCCGGCTTATCCCATTTCTTTGTCAGAAGCATTAACGCGCCGCACATGGCTGGTACGCCGGTCGTAAAGCTGATTGCCTGACTTTCCACTTCTTTGTAACATTCCTGATGGTCGCACACATTATAAATATAGTAGGTTTTGTCTTTGCCGTCTTTCTTTCCGGTGAAAATGCAGCCGATATTGGTTTTTCCGTGTGTACGTGGGCCAAGGCTTGCAGGGTCTGGCAGCAGTTCCTTTAAAAATTTAATCGGCACGATTTCATGCCCTTCAAAATTGACCGGAGTGGTTGAAAGCATACCCACATTTTCAAGGCATTTCATATGGGTCAGGTAGCTTTGTCCAAATGTCATAAAGAAGCGGATTCTTTTGACTTCCGGAATATTGACGGCGAGAGATTCCAGTTCCTCGTGGTGTAACAGATACATATCCTTTTCACCGACACTGTCAAAGTTATATTCACGCTTAATGCTCATCGCAGGAATTTCAACCCATTTGCCGTTTTCAATATAGCTGCCCGGAGCGGAAACCTCACGCAGGTTGACTTCCGGGTTGAAGTTCGTGGCAAAGGCATAGCCGTGGTCGCCGCCGTTGCAGTCCAGAATATCAATGGTATCAATTGTGTCAAATTCATGCTTTTTGGCATAGGCGCAGTAAGCCTGTGTCACACCCGGGTCAAAGCCGCAGCCAAGGAGTGCCGTCAGTCCCGCTTTTTCAAATTTTTCGCGGTAAGCCCACTGCCAGCTGTAGTCAAAGTAAGCGGAAAATCCGGCTTCCTTACAGCGTTTTTCATAAATGGCGCGCCACTTTGGGTCATCGGTATCTTCCGGTTCATAGTTGGCGGTATCCATGTAATTAACACCGCAGGCAAGGCAGGCATCCATAATTGTTAAATCCTGATACGGCAGGGCGATATTCATAACCAGCTCCGGCTGATAGGATTTGATTAATGAAATCAGTTCGTCCACACTGTCTGCATCAACCTGTGCAGTTGTGATTTTTGTTGCGGTTTTGTCTTTAAGGCTTTCAGCTAAAGCATCACATTTTGATTTGGTACGGCTTGCAATACAGATTTCCGTAAAAATATCACTTGCCTGACAACATTTTCTGATAGCTACATTGGCAACGCCGCCGCAGCCGATAATTAAAACTCTACTCATACGAATCCTCTTTTCTATTACAACTTGTTGTGAAGCGAAAATCTTTGATATAAGGATTTTCGCGTTTAATACAGCGCCAGCAGCAGTTCGCGCAGCACCTTACATGCGCAGGCGGTAGAAGCACCGCTTGTATCCAGCATCGGCGCAAGTTCATTGATGTCCGCGCCTACGACATTTGTCCGGCTGACGAGCAGCAGGGCAGTAAGAAGCTGCGGGAAGGTTACCCCTCCGGCTTCCGGTGTACCCGTACCCGGGAAAACGGACGGGTCCAGACAGTCTAAATCCACGGTCAGATAAACCGGTGTATTATCCTTTTGCAGCTGGGCGGTCAGCGCTTCCAGTCCGTCAAAATCAAACGGGTGCATATCTGTATGTTCTTTTGCAAATGCAAATTCTGACCGTTCACCGCTCCGGATACAAAACTGGTGAATCCGTCCGTCCCCTACAAGGTCAAAACAGCGGCGCATGACGCAGGCATGGCTTAATTTAGCGCCAAGGTAGTCATCACGCAAATCAGCATGGGCATCAAAGTGAATAATATGCAGACCGGGGTATTTGGCAAGGACGGCACGCACATTTGCCAGTGTCACCAGATGTTCGCCGCCGATTAGAAGCGGCAGTTTATTATCGTTTACAATCTGTGCCGCCGTTTTTTCAATGTCAGCCAGTGCCGATTCGGCAGAACCGAAACAAAGCTCTAAATCGCCGCAGTCAAATACGGAGATATCTTCCAGATCTTTATCCTGATACGGGCTGTACGTTTCCAGCCCGAAGCTTTCGTGGCGGATCGCGGCTGAGCCGAAGCGCGCACCGGGGCGGAAACTGGTGGTGGAATCAAACGGTGCACCGAATAAGACAATCCGTGCAGCAGCATAATCCGCGTCACAGCCGATAAATGTTTCAACATTTTGTTTCATGCTTCAACCTCCTCAAGCATTTTTTCAAGATAGGCAGGCAGATAAAACGAACCGATATGTAACTTGGTGGTGTAGTAGTTCGTGCTTAAATGCAGTGCCTGCCACTGACGGGCTTCAAAGTCGTCAACCGGGTGGTATTTTTTGCTGGCAAAGCCAAACAGCCAGTAACCGGCGGCATATGTCGGAATATGTGCCTGATAAACGCGGCTGATTGGGAACGTATTCACAATACGTTTGTGGCTTCTTTGCATGGCTTCCGCATCGTGCTTGTAAAACGGACTGCCCTGCTGGTTGACCATAATACCGTCTTCACGCAGTGCGTTGTAGCAGATACCGTAAAATTCGCGTGTAAAATATCCCTCTGACGGACCAAACGGGTCGTTGGAATCGACAATAATCAGGTCATATTCATTGGAACAGCGGCGGATAAACCGCAATGCATTGTCAAAATAAATATGCACACGGCTGTCATCTAATCGGCACGCATTTTCCGGCAGATAGGCACGGCACGCTTCAATTACTTCGCCGTCCATTTCCACGAGGTCAATGCGTTCTACGCGGTCATAGCGGGTCAGTTCCTTTACGACACCGCCGTCCCCCGCACCGATGACTAAAATATCCTTTGCATTTTTATGGACGGACATCGGAACGTGTGTAATCATTTCATCGTAAATAAATTCGTCCCGCTCGGTAAGCATGACGTTGCCGTCCAATGCCAGCACCCTGCCGAATTCCGGGGTATCAAAAATATCAATCTGCTGATATTCGCTTTTCTTTGAATATAAATGGCGGTTCACGCGCAGGCTGTGTTTGACGTCCGGCGCATGACATTCGCTAAACCATAATTCCATGAGGTTTTCCTCCGTCTGTTAAAATGTTGATATGCTCGATTTTCGGGTCTTCCGGACCGGTCATGGAACAGCCCTTTGACTTGGCATATTCAATATAATCAAGAATTTCACCGGTAATACGCTCGCCCGGTGCCAAAATCGGGATTCCCGGCGGATAGCACATGACAAATTCACTGCATACCGCACCGGCGCTTTCACGTATCGGTACGCTTTTCTTTTGTGCGTAAAATGCTTCCTGCGGACTGCATACAACCTCCGGGTCGATATACTCCTGACTTAACAGACCGGCAGAATCTTTCTGATACCGTCTGCGGATTTCCGCAAGCGCGCTCACAAGCCGTTCCAGCTCCTGCGGACGGTCGCCGATAGAAAGGTAGGCAAGAATATTTCCGATGTCGCCAAATTCAATCTGGATGTCGTATTCGTCCCGTAAAATGTCATAGACCTCGATTCCCGCAAGACCGATGTCACGGGTGTGGACACTTAACTTTGTCGGGTCAAAGTCGTAGATAGAATTGCCGTTTATCAGCTCCCTGCCAAAGGCGTAATAACCACCGACCGCATTAATTTCCTCGCGGGCGTAATCTGCCATTTCAATGACTTTACGGAAAACCTCCCTGCCGCGCAGTGCGAGATTGCGGCGGCTGATGTCAAGACTGGACATTAAAAGGTAACTGCCGGAGGTCGTCTGTGTCAGGTTGATAATCTGGCGCACATGTCCGGGATTCATATTCGGACCGGTTAAAAGCAGGCTCGACTGCGTTAAGCTTCCGCCGCTTTTGTGCATGGAAACTGCCGCCATATCTGCGCCTGCCGCCATTGCGGAAACCGGCATATTTTCACCAAAGTAAAAGTGTGTGCCGTGTGCTTCGTCGGCAAGACAGAGCATTCCGGCGCGGTGCGCCATATCGACGATAGCGCGGATATCGCTGCAGATACCGTAGTAGGTCGGGTTGTTTACTAAGACCGCAACGGCATCCGGGTGCTTTTCGATGGCATTTTGTACCTGCTCACGGCTCATGCCGAGTGAAATGCCAAGGCGGTGATCCACATCGGGATTGACATACACGGGAATCGCACCGCATAAAACCAGCGCATTAATTACACTTCGGTGGACGTTTCGCGGCAGGATAATTTTATCGCCGCGTTTACAGCAGGATAAAACCATGCTCTGTACGGAGCTTGTTGTGCCGCCGACCATTAAAAAGGCATGGGCTGCGCCAAAGGCCTCTGCGGCAAGAATTTCCGCTTCTCGGATAACGGAAACGGGGTGGCATAAATTGTCAAGCGGCTTCATGCTGTTGACATCAATGCCGACGCACTGTTGACCGAGAAATTCCGTAAGTTCCGGGTTGCCCCTGCCGTGTTTGTGACCCGGGACATCAAATGGAACGACACGCATTTCGCGGAATTTTTGGAGCGCCTCGTAAATCGGCGCTCTGGACTGGTTGGATAAATTTTTCATAGTACACCTCAAAATAAAAAAACGCAGGCTGTAATTACACAACTTGCGTTCAATATCTCAAATATAAATATGTCATGATTCAAAATAAACTGCAACCGGCAGGACAAGGTACAAATCCATCCTGTGTACAGCAGAATATTTTTAAGACAGGGATATCATATCAGGCATACAGAGTCTATATAGCAACACTACTTTTACTACTCTTATTGACCATTTCACAAGTTTGCGTAAATACGCATTTCGGTTATAAAGTAACCAACTTATAAAACTGAGCTTCTAACTCAATCAATAAGGCGGCAAGCCGCCAATCGGCAGTGGACCCGGCTGTCCGTATGGCCTTGACTCTGAATAAAAGAGTGGTCCTTGTAAAAATCGCTTGTAAGACTCCGGCAGATACTTTTGCCTTGTCTTGAATCCGTTTTGAGTTTTTCCAAAACGGACAACGTAACATTCAATGTCACAATGGTCGTATTATAATACGCAAAATGTTTTAAGTCAATAGAAAATTAAAAAAGTCTTTGTTGTGCAAATTTAATAAAAATTTCAAATATTTCAAAAAAATATGGTAAAACAGTACAAAAATCTTAAAATGTGTGGTACGATATACCCAAAGTTTTAGGAATTGTATATACGGTAGAGGAGAAAGTGTATGTTTAAAAAGAAAAAGCAGCCGGGGCTGTTACCCGGGCAGGATACGCATCAATTATTAGAAGCAATGGATAAGATTGCAAATGGGAATTTTGAGGAAGCAGATATTACACAATTTAAAAATCCGGTATATGCAGAAAAAATCAATGCAATGCTGCACGCATTTAAGAATGCCAATAATCCGGTTGTGATGCGGTTAAATGAAACGATGGGCGTTATCGGGGATAATACACTCATTAAAGACACATTAGATCAGGTCGAAACTCAGACCAAATCAATACAGGATATGGAAAGTGCGAGCCGGCATCTGGAGAACTCCATTGAAAACATTTCAGAAGCCATGGGACATATCCGGGACAATACCCATGAAATTCTGTCGTCCTCGCAGAATGTAACCAATGATATGAATGACAGTATTGAAGCGGTTACGCAGTCGTCTACAAGAATACAGGCGATTAATGACCGTGTGCAGGATTTTAAGGGTAAAATCGGTAAAATCGAAGAAATTGTAGATTTAGTTAAAAAAGTTGCCAACCAGAGTAATCTTTTGGCGCTGAATGCATCTGTAGAAGCAGCCAGAGCCGGTGAATCCGGAAAAGGCTTTGCCGTTGTTGCAGACCAGGTGCGCCAGCTGTCTATCAATACCGCAGAGTCTGCCGAAGATATTGTAAAATACGTATCGGAGTTAAAAACGAATATTGACGAGCTTGCTACGGCGATGGAAGAAACGACACAGAGCCTTGGCGAGGGCAGTAAAAAGGTTGAAAAGTCCCTGGCGGCATTAGAGCAGATGAACGGACAGATGGACAGTATCCGCGGGCGTGTGGACAGTATTTTTGATGATATTGATACACAGACCGGCGTTACAAAATCCTTTGCAATGCAGATGGGAAATATTTCTGAAAGCTACAGTGTTTTATCCAAAGACTGCTTACAGTCGGGACACCGTATTTTTGAGGTGGGCCGGTATCTGGATAAGACAAGAAGTGATCTGGTACGCGGCTGTTCAGAAATTACACAGCAGGACTGGATGCGTGTATTTGAAGTGGATCACTATGTGCTGACCTGGCGTGTATACAATAATATTGTGGGATTTGAACATTTACAAAAAAAACAGGTGGACAATCCGGCAGGCTGTAAGCTTGGTAAGTGGTTAAACAGGCAGACCGATGAAAGGCTGGTGCGCAGCAGTGAATATACGGCACTGGTAAAGGCACACAACGATTTACATCATTTTGCAACACTGTCATGGCAGGCAAAGGAAGACGGCAATACAGAAAAAGCACTGGCGTATTTTAACAACACTTACGGAGCATTTATGGAGTATGACAAAGCTTTAAAACATTTGCAGCAGAGAATGAAAGAACTTGGCTACAATACCGATACACAGATTGCTGCTTTTGGCGGCAGATAAAACGCTTGAAAATTATCCTATCTTGTGCTATGCTCTCATTGGTTTTAGTATTGAGCGGCATTCGGAGATGAAGCTGCATCAGATGATAGTGCGTTGCCACACGATTACTCCGGCATAAGAAAAGCACAGCGAAGCATCATTACGAAAGTAAGAGCTATCGCGGCGGCAGGACTTGTGCGTAAGCGGGAGAAAATGAGGTGATAGCATAAGAATAGGAATTATCGGCGCCGGGAAAGTCGGTGTGACGTTAGGAAAATATCTTAGCGAAGCACACATTCCGGTAACAGGATTTTACAGTAGAACAAAGGAAAGCGCTGCATGGGCGGCAGCTTTTACAAAGACAGCCGTATTTGACGGCTTAAAAGAATTAATAACAGCAAGCGATACCCTTTTTATTACGACACCCGACGGTGTAATTGCAGATGTATGGGATTGTATTGCAGCGATGGATATGGATTTATCCGGTTATAAGATCTGCCATTTTAGCGGCTCATTATCATCTAATGTATTTTCAGGAATAGAACGCACCAAAGCGTGCGGTTGTTCTATTCATCCAATGTACGCGTTCAGCGATAAAGAAACTTCCTGGTTACAATTTCAAAAAGCATATCTGACAATGGAAGGCAGTGAAAAAGCGGTTGCGGTTATGCGCAGTCTGTTTGAAGGACTGGGACACACCGTATACGGGTTAGACAGTGCGGACAAGGTAAAATATCATGCGGCGGCAGTGCTTGCAAGCAACGCGGTCGTGGGGCTTTTTTATTCTGCACAGCAGCTTTTATCTGAATGCGGTTTTGCAGAAGAAGAAAGCAGAAAACTGCTTGCACCGCTGATAGCGGAAAATGTGTCTTCAATTGTAAAAAACGGGTGCGCAAAAGCCCTTACAGGTCCTGTCGAGCGGGCAGATGTACAGACTGTAAAAAATCACCTTGCGGCATTGCAGGGGAGTGACGAGGAAGCGGTTTACCGGAGTATTTCAAAAAAACTGACAGCGTTGGCAAAGTGCAGAAATCCGCAGCGGGATTATACGGCACTGGAAAGGATTATGGATGAAAAATACAGTACAGACCTTTAAAGAAGCAAAAAATAATCACACGAAGCTTGCAATGCTTACGGCATATGATTATTCAACCGCAAAATTGCAGGACGAGGCGGGAATCCATGGAATATTGGTGGGCGATTCCCTTGGTAATGTAATTTTAGGATATGAAGATACAATTTCCGTGACCATGGAAGATATGATTCATCACGGAGCGGCAGTTGCCAGAGGTGCGAAAAATGCACTGGTCGTTGTGGATATGCCATTTATGTCGTATCAGACCTCGGTGTATGACGCGGTGGTCAATGCGGGAAGGCTGATGAAGGAAGGCCGTGCCAATGCGGTAAAATTAGAGGGCGGCGTATCCGTATGCCCGCAGATTAAGGCGATTACCGATGCCGGAATCCCGGTTATGGCACACCTCGGTCTGACACCGCAGAGCATTAATGCATTCGGCGGCTTTAAGGTGCAGGGAAAAAATGAAGCGGCGGCACGAAAGCTGATTGACGATGCAAAGGCAGTTGAAGAAGCAGGCGCATTTGCGCTGGTATTAGAGTGTGTACCGGCAAAGCTGGCAAAAATCATTTCAGAGCAGCTGACCATTCCGACAATCGGAATTGGTGCGGGTGCAGGCTGTGACGGACAGATTCTGGTTTATCAGGATATGCTGGGCATGTTTTCGGATTATACGCCGAAATTTGTCAAGCGTTTTGCCGAGGTCGGCAGTGTTATGAAAGAAGCCTTTGCAAATTACATCAAAGAAGTGCAGGCGGAAACGTATCCGGCAGATGAGCATACGTTTAAAATAGATGATGGAGTTTTGGAAAAGCTCTACTAAATAAAAAAAGCAGACAAAATGTGCCTGCGGGAATGGAGATAAAGATTAAAATGAAGATAGTAGAAACGATTGCAGAAGTCAGGGCACAGGTAAAAGAATGGAGAGCACAGGGATTAAGTGTCGGTCTTGTGCCGACCATGGGATATTTGCATGAAGGTCATAAGAGCCTGATTGACAGAGCCGTTGCGGAAAATGATAAGGTTGTTGTCAGCGTGTTTGTCAATCCGATGCAGTTTGGTGTGGGTGAAGATCTGGAAAGTTATCCACGCGACATGGAGCGTGACAGCGCTTTGTGTGAAAATGCAGGTGCGGCGCTGATTTTCCACCCACAGCCGGAAGAAATGTACCACAAGGATTTCTCCTCTTTTGTGGATATGAATACGCTGACGAAAGGTCTTTGTGGAAAAACACGTCCGATTCATTTCCGCGGCGTGTGTACGGTTGTATCAAAATTATTCAACATTGTACAGCCGGATAAGGCATATTTCGGACAGAAGGATGCACAGCAGCTTGCCGTTATCCGCCACATGGTATCGGATTTGAATTTCGGCATTGAAATTGTGGGCTGCCCGATTGTCAGAGAAGCAGACGGACTGGCAAAAAGTTCAAGAAACACCTATTTAAACGAGCAGGAAAGAAAAGCGGCAGTTGTTTTAAACCAGTCTTTACAGGCAGCACAAGACCTTTACGAAAACGGAGAGCGCAGTGCGGCAGTACTGTCTGCGGCAATCTGTGAAAAGCTGGCGGCAGAACCGCTTGCAAAGCCGGACTATGTGGAAATTGTGGACTGGAATACGTTAGAGCCGGTAGAAACGATTCAGGATTCTGTCTTAATGGCGATTGCCGTATACATTGGAAAGACAAGACTGATTGATAACCGCATTTTATAAGAAAAATTTGAAAAAAATTTCGGAAGGAAAGAAAAACGATGCAGCTTACAATGTTAAAAGGAAAAATTCACAGAGCCGTTGTGAAACAGGCAGAATTAAATTATGTGGGAAGTATCACGATTGACCCAAAGCTTATGGAAGCGGCGGGCATTCTGGAATATGAGCAGGTACAGATTGTCGATGTGGAAAATGGAAACCGTTTTGAAACGTATACGATTGACGGAGAGCCGGGCAGCGGCATGATTTGTTTAAACGGTGCGGCGGCAAGACAGGTGCAGGTCGGCGACCATGTAATTATCATGGCATACTGCCAGATGGATACAAATGAAGCGAAGGAACACAAGCCGAAGGTTGTTTTTGTTGATGAAGACAATCACATCAGCCGCGTTTCCAATTACGAAAAGCACGGACAGCTATCGTAATGATTGTTGTGGAATTGTTGTTGTAAATAGTCCGTTAGGAAGCTGTCGGGAGAAGCGGGATAAAACCGGCTTCTCCCGATTATTACAATTGTTATAGGGAAAAATTGTTCATTTCTAAAATGCTATGGCTGCCCAGTGCAGGAATCCTGTATTTACAAGGGTTTCCCGGTAAGTGAGAGTAAAATAAGTAATTTATTCAGCGGATATACTCTGCTCCAGTTCCGCGACGATTTCTTGAGAAAGTTCTGTACGGGCTGATACCTCCTGGACACTTTTACCGCTTTTTAAAAGCTTTACAGCAGACTGGACTTTTTTAATTCCGGCAGCTTCGCCTTCGGTGCGTCCAGCTTCACGTCCTTCACGGCGTCCTTCCGCACGTCCACGGTTTAAGATATCTTTTGCTTCATAGTTTAATACTTTTCCACCCATCTTCTGGCTCACTCCTTTCGCAACATTTTTATATTTAACAGCAATATGTTCTATGACTTTACGCGACATATCAAGAATGGCGGCTTTGGCATACAGGGTTAAGTCACCCATCTGGCAGGCGATTTCAAGCCGTTCCCTGATTGAAGCATATTCTTCTTCCAGCTGCTTTAACTTTTTCTTGTTTTCTTCCAGTTCTTTAAAAGCTTTCTCATACGCAAAAATATGAAACGGTATCAGAAAAAACAGTTTCTTTTCAAACAGTTCATGAATCGTATAGCGTTTTACCTTTAATACCGGAACGGTATAGGATACCTTTCCGCCCGGTGTCAGCACTTTAACCATCATTTCTTCGGGCGTATTTTTAGTATGTCTAAGTGATACGATTGCTGAATCCGGGAATTGTACGGTCAAAATATTTGAGGTAAACTCTCTGTTTTCTAAAGCAAGCTGTGTATCATACTCAAACATTCGCACAATCATGGTGCCGTCCTCGGTACTCTGACATTCAATGTGATATCGTTTGCGCTGTGCTGTATTACAGTTGGCAGTTCGTCCATACGGCTGATTTTTCAGTGACTGTGCTATCGGTGCTGTTTCTTCACTGATAATTTCAAAGCTGGAATCTGTAATCCGTTCCTGCTCACTGCCGTCCGGC
>ERZ791737.476-NODE-476-length-32744-cov-5.301263_pt1 | contig 32744 bp, 26 predicted proteins | sample MGYA00510042_ERZ791737 | MGnify/ENA primary metagenome ERZ791737 (study PRJEB30046, sample SAMN00791965) | human gut metagenome | study: EMG produced TPA metagenomics assembly of the A metagenome-wide association study of gut microbiota in type 2... | reverse complement strand
GCTACGCCATGCAGCAGGAGCTGTGGGAGCTGCCTGCCGGCAAGCTGGAAAAGGGCGAAGACCCCTTTGAAGCCGCCAAGCGGGAGCTGGGCGAAGAGTGCGGCCTGACCGCCGACCACTACACCCCGCTGGGCGAGTTCTACCCCACGGTGGGCTATGACACCGAGATCATCTATCTGTGGGTGGCCACCGGCCTGCACACCACCCAGATGCATCTGGACGACGACGAGTTCCTGACGCCCGACCGCATCCCGCTGGCAAAAGCCTACGAGATGGTCATGAGCGGCGAGATCAAGGACGGCAAGACCATCGCGGGCGTGCTCAAGCTCAAGGCGCTGGTGGACGAGGGTAAGCTGTGATACTCTACGAAGATACAGCCCTCGTGGTTCTGGACAAGCCCGCCGGACTTTCCAGCGAGGACGGCGTACCCGCCGCCCTGCGGAAGCTCTGGGGCAGGCCCGACGCCTATGTGGGCGTCATCCACCGGCTGGACACCGGCGTGTCGGGTCTGATGGTCTATGCAAAGACCCCGCAGGCAGCCGCCGCCCTCAGCCGTCAGGTGACGCAGAGCCAGCAGGTTTATGCCGAACAGGATGGCCGGGCCGAGCCTGCCGCCGGCACACCGGCCGCGCCGCCTTTCGTGAAACAATACCGCGCCCTCATCGCAGGCGGGCCGGACGAGAAGCTGCCCGCCGAAGGCGTCCTGCGGGACTACTTATTCAAGGACAGCCGGAAAGGCCGTGTTTTTCCGGTGAGCCGTCCGCGCAAGGGCGTGAAGGAGGCTGTGCTGGAATACTGCATTTCTGCCTCCGCCCCGGACGGCAGCGCCAGCCTTGCGGACATCACCCTCCACACCGGGCGCACCCACCAGATACGGGTGCAGTTCGCGTCCCGCCGCCACCCGCTCTGGGGCGACGGCAAATACGGCAGCCGCATCAAGGGAGACATTGCGCTCCAGAGCGCACGGCTCCGCTTCACCCATCCCGACACCGGAAAGGTAATGGACTTCCGCCTCCCGGTCCCCGGGACATGGCCCGCTTGGGGCATCAGACAGGAAAACGACAATGGAACAACAGTATAAAACAGATTCTGAAATATACGCCGTCCTCGAGCGGGAGATCATCGATCTGACCCTCCGGCCCGGCTGTTCGCTGAGCGAAAACCCGCTCTGCACCCGCTTCGGCGCGCCCCGCTCCCTCATCCGGGTGGTACTGCAGCGGTTGCAGGAGAACGGGCTGGTGAAGATCGTGCCGTACAAAGGCACCACCGTCACCCGGCTGAACCGGGACATCGTGGACGAACTAATTTATGAGCGCATCGCGGTAGAGGCCCGGGTCCTGCGGGACTTTGCGCCCCACTGCACACCGGAGCACCGCGCCCTCATCCGCCAGCGTGCCGCCGCCTACGACGAGCTGGCCAAGGCCGAAACGCTGGACTTCAACCGTCTCTACGAGGCTGATACCCTGCTCCACGAGACGTGGTTCTCCGCCATGGGCAAGATGTACCTCTGGCGGACGCTGCAGAACGCCCACGCCGACTACAGCCGCTTCCGGATGCTGGACACTCTGACCACCGGCGGGCTCGCCGAGGTGGTGGCCGACCATCACAATCTCATCGACGCCATCGAGCGGTGCGACCTTGCGGCCTTTGAGCCGCTGGTGGAGCGCCATCTTTACGGCGGCATCCGCCGTCTGGGCTCCAAGCTCACCGAGGAATACGCCGATTATTTTGAATGATGTTCCATGGGGAACAATAAATATCCCCCGGCGGAGCCGGGGGTTTTTCATAAGAAGTCTTTTACTGAACCACTCGCCTAGCGAGTGGTTTTCATTATACAAAAAAGGGGGCCGCCCCGGGTAGTTCCCCAAGGCGGCCCCTGTAAGGGGTCTGTATTTTTTAGTGCATCCAGCACTTCAGGCTCTCGGCCTGAGCTGCGCTCAGCCGCCGGCTCGCAAGGCCGTCGTGCTCCAGAGCAAACCAGCTGCCCCCCTCTGTCAGCAGGTCTTCCACCGACAGGGTGGTCGTTTTGAGGGTGGTGACAAACTCGATCTGCTCCACCCCCTGCTCCTGCAGGGTCTCCAGCGCCTGCCGGGTGCCATGGAGCCGGGCGGACAGATTGTCGGTCGTCACCCGCAGGGTGCTGCCCTGCTGCCGGGTGTTAAAAAGCAGGGGGGCGCCCTTCAGCGTCTCCACATGGAGGTCCAGGCTCTCCCCGTCCGGGATGGGCTTGGGGAGCGCAAACTCCCACCACTCCTTCAGGATGCCGTCCGGTTTGCCGTCCGAGTCCAGGTCCGGGTTGTAGATGATGTGGTGGATGTAGCCGGTGGTCAGGTGGCTGATGTCTGCCTGGATCTCCTTGCCGTCGACAGGTCCATCCGGCGTCTTACTGCCGCCGTTACCGATGGTAGCACCGGTGCCGACACCGGACCAGTCAGGGCCGCTGCCGGTCGCCGTCGCCGTCACCTGAGCGGCTCCGCTCACGGTGACCTTGCTGCCGATGCCATTGACACCGCCGCCGATGCCGGCACCACCGTAGGCACCGGAAGCGTTTACCTTGCCGCCGTTGATGGTGATGTCTTCGCCGTTGCCGTTCTCACCGCCGCCGATGCCAGCACCACCATCGGTGCCGGTAGCGTTCACCGTGCCGCCGTTGATGGTGATGTTTTTGCCGCTGCCGGCGTCACCGCCCCAAGCGCCGACGCTGCCGCCGCCGATGCCAGCAGCATAACTGCCACCGGTAGCGGTCACCTTGCCGTCGTTGATGGTGATGTTTTCGCCGCTGCCGGAGCTGCCGCCGCCGATGCCGGCACCACTGTTGCCACGGTAGCCACCACCGGTAGCGGTCACTGTGCCGCCCTTGATGGTGATGTTGTTGCCGCCGCCGCCCTCAGCACCGCCGCCGATGCCGGCACCACCACCGTAGCCACCGGTAACGTTCACCGTGCCGCCGGTGATGGTGATGTTGTTGCCGCTGCTGTTGCCGCCGCCGCCGATGCCGGCACCCATACCGTGGTCAAAGTAGCTACCGGCAGCGTTCACCGTGCCGCCGGTGATGGTGATGTTTTTGCCGACGCCGCCGTTACCGCCGCCGATGCCGGCACCACAGTCGTCCCAGTTGTCGCCACCGGAGGCCGTCACCTCGCCGCCGGTGATGGTGATGTTTTCGCCGCTGCCGGAGCTGCCGCCGCCGATGCCGGCACCATCCTCGTTACCGGTAGCGTTCACTGTGCCGCCGGTGATGGTGATGTTTTCGCCCTTGCCTTCTCTACCGCCGCCGATGCCGGCACCACTGCTGCCGCCGGTAGCGGTCACTGTGCCGCCGGTGATGGTGATGTTTTTGCCGTCGCCAAGGTAACCGCCGCCGATGCCGGCACTATTAAACCCACCGGTGGCCGTCAGGCTGCCGGCTTCGTTATTATCGTCCTTCAGGGTCAGCGTGCCTGTGGAGTTTTTTTCAAGGCGCGCACTCTGAGTGCCGCTTTTCAGCTCGTTATCGCCGTCCAGCTCGATCTCCACATTGCCGTCTCCCTCAACACTCAGGGCAGCCTTTCCTTTTTGATCCCAATCATATTGATCTCCGGTGTCGCTCACATCGATCTTTACGTCTTTCAGGGTGAGGTTCAGCACCTTATCGGCAATGTTGTTGATCACCGTAATGGTGTTGCCCCAAAAGCCATCATCCTTTGGGTTCACCGGAGTAGTGTCTGCGGGGGCAGCAGCCGGGGCTGCCTGCTGGTCTGCACTCTCCTGCCGGTCTGCGCTTTTCGGTTCCTCAGCGCTCTCCGGCTGGTCTGCGCCTTCCGGCTTCTCAGCGTCCTCCGGCTGGGCCGGCTGGTAGTTGTCCTCTACCACAGGGCCAAAGTCGGAATCCTCTGCTGCGGGGCCTTCCAGGTCGCTCTCCAGCGTGGTGATGACCGTATTAGAGGTGGTGATGACGGTCTCCTCCCCGGCCTTGTCCGTCCATTTATCTCCGCCCTGTTCGATGGTCTGGCTGCCATCCTCATTTTTGGTGATGGTAATATCGCCGTAGTCGATGTAGTAGGTATCTGCAAAGGCCGGAGCCGCCAGAGACACCGTAATACTCAACGCTGCTATCAGAGCTGCTGCCCGGCGGAATGCGTTGTTCTTCCTCATAGTACTCTCCTTTTTTACGTTTTTTTGTGGTTTTTACACTTTTTTAAAGTTTCTGTACGAAACTCCATCATTACACCTATATCGGTCTTATGGAAATATGCGATTTTCTTCTTCGTATCCACCTAAGCTCTCCACATACAACACTTCTCAGAACACGCAACCGTGTTTCCGCACTCTGAGAGGTGGGTGGAACTGCTTCCTCCGCATTCTGTTTCAGAATCTCATGCTGCATACACAGCAGCCTACATCAAAGACGCAATTGTCTTACCGGAAAACGCTTCATCCATAAATGTCTGCATCTCCTTATAGAACTTTCTGACCGGGCATGTCTCCGTTGCATGCCGCGAGCAGTAGCAATCTTCTTCCAAGCAACGGTTGATCCTGGTAGTTCCTTCCACCGCATTGAATATATCAGCCAAACTGATGTCTTCCGGTTTTCGGTTTAAACTAAAGCCTCCGCCAACGCCGCGCTTTGTCGCAATGATCCCCGCATTGCGCAGAGGCTTTGCGATCTGAGCAATCATTTGTTTTGGGATTCCCATCTGCTTGCTGATATCCTCACTCCCCATAGGCGTTCCAAGGATTGCAAGAAATAGTGTCATCCTGATTGCATAGTCAGTTGTTACATTTAACTGCATAAAACCTTCCCGTCATAAATAGATTAGTTAATCGCTCATCTCATCAATTCCGTCAAAAAAATAGTCGCAACGGGAACAACCGATAATTTCAAAAAGTCAACCTTGTGATCTCCTTTCTTTTTCTACGTTTTCTTGTGCTTTTTGCACTTCTTTGTTGAGGGTATTTCTCATTTTTTATTATACCCCCCCCCCTACAGTCTTGGCAATAGGGAAAAACAGCGAAATTTCGGGCTTAAAATCCTCTATTTTGCGGCAATATGCAATAAAATACGGCAAGCTTCCTCCCTGCCCCGGCGGGTGCTTCCCTCGGGCATAAATAAATATCCCCCGGCGGAGCCGGGGGATATTTATTTGCTTTTTGTGTATCTTTTTGCGCGCGCGTATGTTATAATAACATATTGTTCGAAAACAGATCCAACGTAAAAAAGGCAGAATATATCATATGAACACCAATGACATCTGGCTCATTGCCGGCCTCGGCAATCCGGAGCCGAAATACGACGGCACCCGTCACAACACAGGCTTTGCCGCGCTGGACTATCTGGCCGGCAAGTGGGGCATCTCCGTCTCCAAGACCAAGTTTCAGGGTCTGTGGGGGCAGGGCGAGGTGGACGGCCACAAGGTCGTGCTCCTGAAGCCCCTGACTTATATGAACCTCTCGGGCGACTCCATCGGCCCGCTGGCGGGCTTCTTCAAGATCCCTGCCGACCACGTCATCGTCCTGTGCGACGACATCACCCAGAGCCCCGGCAAGCTGCGCATCCGGCCCTCCGGCTCTGCGGGCGGCCACAACGGCCTCAAGAGCATCATCGCCCGCCTCGGCGGCGAGAACTTCCCCCGCATCCGCATCGGCGTGGGCGCAAAGCCCCGCCCGGACTACGATTTGGCCGACTGGGTACTGGGCAAGTTCCCGCCCGACGACGCCAAGGCCCTCGCCGACCGCTGCCCCGACATCGCAGCCGCCGCAAAGCTCATCATGGACGGCAAGCTGGGTCTGGCGCAGAGCAAGTATAACGGGTAAGGCTCCCCCTTTGGGGGCAACAGCGACGACCGCCGCCAGTGGCGGAAACAGGGAGGAGCTGTTGGGGCAGCGGCCAGCAGGATGTGAGCAACAGCGAGGCAGACGCTGGGAGCCGCAACCCGGCCTTGGCGCGAAGCGCCTGAGAGGGCAAGGCCGCTGACAAAAAGCACAGACACAGCGATAACATCCCTCTGACAAAGCGTCTGCTTATCGCTGTATGGCAGCTCTTTCACCCCGAGCCTGCCCTCTCCGTCACCTGCTGTGACACCTCTCCCAAAGGGAGAGGCTATTACGTCCATCTTCACTAGAAAGGAGGTCCACCATGTACGAAGCGCTCCTGAAAAACACCCCCGAATACCAGAAGACAGCGGCCAGCCTCGCCTCCCCCGGCCCGGCGGCGCTGTTCGGCCTGCCTCCGGCAGGCCGGGCATTGCTCTACGCCGCGCTCCAGAAGGACACGGGCCGCATCCTCTGCGTCGTCACCCCCGGCGAGGCCGAGGCCACCCATTTTGCCGACGACCTCAAGACGCTGGGGCTCTCGGCGGCGGTGTTCCCGCCACGGGACTTCATGCTCCGCCCCGTCGAGGGCGCGGGCCGCGAGTACGAGTACCGGCGTCTGTCGGTGCTGGGCGCACTGGCGGGCGGACGGCTGAACGCCGTCTGCGTCCCCGCCGAGGCCCTGCTCCAATACACTGTGCCGCAGGACGAGTTCCAGAAGAACACTCTCACCCTCAGGCCCGGCATGGTCTACAACCGCGAAGCGCTGGTGGAACGGCTCTTCGCCGCCGGATACGTGCGGCGCAGTCAGGTGGACGGCCCGGGACAGTTCAGCGTCCGGGGCGACATCGTGGACATCTACGCCCCCGATATGCGCCAGCCCGCCCGTGTGGAGTACTGGGACGACGAGATAGACTCCCTCGCCTCCTTCGACCTGCTGACCCAGCGGCGGGACGGTGCGCTGGAAAAGATCTATCTTTCCCCCGCCCGTGAGGTGCTGTTCGGCAGCACCGCCGACACGGCGGAGGCCCTTCGCGCCGCCCAGAAGAAAGCCCGGGGCAAGCGCCGCACCGCCCTCGAAAAGGCCATGGAGTCCGACCTCGCCCAGCTGGACAGCGGCGTCATGCCCGAGGCCATGGACAAATACTACGGTCTGCGGTACGAAACGCCCGCCACCCTGCTGGACCACCTGAGCAGCCCCATCTTCATCCTCGACGAGGTGGGCGGCATCCGGGACGCCCAGAAGGCCACCGAGTTCCGCCGCAGCGAAGAGCTGACCGGCCTGCTCGAGGAGGGCGTCATCTGCCCCGGCCTCGATGTGCTCTACCAGACGATGGACGACCTCGCCATTGCGGCGCAGGACCAGAGCACTCTGCTCTGCGAGAACTTCCTGCGGGGCATGAACGAGTTCAAGCTGAAAGACCTCATCAACGCCGAGGCGTTCGCGGCCCCCAACTGGGGCGGCGACCTCGCTTCCCTGCGGGAAGACCTCGACCCGCTGGTCCAGCAGGGGTACGCCGTGGCCCTTTTCGCCGGTACGCCCAAGGGTGCAGCGGCCCTCACCCGCGATTTGGCTGACAAGGGCTATGCCGTCAGCATGAGCCGGGACGTCCGGCCCACGAAAGGTCTGGTTCAGGTACTGCCCGGCCACCTCACGGCGGGCTGCACCTTCCCGTTCGCCCGCGTGGCGGTCATCTCGTCCCGGCGTCACGGTCTGGACGACGAGGCCGCCGAGAACAAAAAGCGCAAGAAGAACAAAAACGCCCTGTCCAGCCTCTCGGACATCAAGCCCGGCGACTATGTGGTTCACCAGAGCCACGGCATCGGTATGTATGCGGGCATCCAGCGTCTCGAGGTGCAGGGCGCGATAAAAGATTACCTGAAGATCCAGTACTCCGGCTCCGACGTGCTGTATGTGCCGGTCACTCAGCTCGATCTACTGAGCCGCTACACCGCCCCCGGCGACGAGGAAAAGGTGAAGCTTGCCAAACTGGGTGGCACCGAGTGGCAGCGCACCCGCGCCAAGGTCAAAAAGGCCACCGAAGAGATGGCCCAGGAGCTCATCGAGCTCTACGCCCGCCGCCGTCAGGCCACAGGCTACGCCTTCCCCGCCGACGGCGAGTGGCAGAGCGATTTCGAGTCCCGCTTCGAGTACGACGAGACGGACGACCAGCTCACCGCCACCGCCGAGATCAAGAAGGACATGGAAAAGGGCTGGCCTATGGACCGCCTGCTCTGCGGCGACGTGGGCGTCGGCAAAACGGAGGTCGCCTTCCGCGCGGCCTTCAAGTGCGTCATGGGCGGCAAGCAGTGCGCCATTCTGGCCCCCACCACCCTGCTGGCGTGGCAGCACTACAACAGCATCATCTCCCGCATGGAGGCGTTCCCGGTGAAAGTCGGGCTGCTCTCCCGCTTCCGCACCGCCAAGCAGCAGAAAGAGACCCTGCGGGGCCTGCAGGCCGGCAGCGTGGACATCGTCATCGGCACCCACCGCCTCCTCTCCAAGGATGTCCGGTTCCACGACCTGGGCCTTGTCATCATCGACGAGGAGCAGCGTTTCGGTGTCAAGCACAAGGAGAAGCTGAAAGAGAACTTCATCGGTGTGGACATGCTGACCCTCTCGGCCACCCCCATCCCCCGCACCCTGAACATGGCCATGAGCGGCATCCGCGACCTCTCCACCATCGAGCAGCCGCCCATCGAGCGCCAGCCGGTGGAGACATTCGTGTTGGAATACAATGACGTCATCCTCGCCGAAGCCATGAAAAAGGAGCTGGCCCGGGGCGGTCAGGTCTACTACCTGCACAACCGGGTGGACAACATCGAGTCCTGCGCCGCCCACGTCAGCCAGATGGTACCCGGGGCGCGGGTGGGCATCGCCCACGGCAAGATGACCGAGGAAGAGCTGAACCCCGTCTGGCAGCATCTGCTGAACGGCGAGATCGACATCCTCGTCTGCACCACCCTCATCGAGACGGGCATTGACGTGCGCAACTGCAACACCCTCATCATCGAGGACGCCGACCGGATGGGTCTGGCCCAGCTGTACCAGATCCGGGGCCGCGTGGGCCGCTCGGGCCGGAAAGCCTACGCCTACTTCACCTTCCGGCGGGACAAGACCCTCACCGACATCGCCCAGAAGCGGCTTTCCGCCATCCGGGAGTTCACAGCCTTCGGCTCCGGCTTCCGCATCGCCATGCGCGACTTACAAATTCGCGGCGCAGGCAGTCTGCTGGGCCACAGCCAGCACGGCCACATGGAGGCCGTGGGCTATGACCTCTATGTCAAGATGCTGGGTCAGGCCATCGCCCGGGCCAAGGGCGAGCCCATCCAGCGGGACAAGAGCGAATGCCTCGTGGACCTGCGGGTGGACGCCTTCATCCCGGAGAAGTATATTGCCGACGGCCCGGGCCGCATCGAGGCCTACAAGCGCATCGCCGCCATCCAGACCCCCGAGGACGCCGCCGACGTGCTGGACGAACTCATCGACCGCTACGGCGACCCGCCGCCCTCCGTCAGCGACCTCGTGAACGTCTCGCTGGTGCGGGTCCAGGCCGCCGCCGTGGGCGTCTATGAAGTCACCCAGAAAAAGGACACCCTGCTGTTACAGGTGGAGACGCTGGACGTGGCCATGATACGCGGCCTGCTCATCGCTTTCAATGGCCGGGTGACGGCAGGAGCCGGCACCAAGCCCTACCTCTCGGTGACTCTCCAACCCGACGAAAAGCCGCTGGAACTGCTGCAAAGCATCCTCAAGGCGATGGCCGACATCCTTGCTGCCCCGCCGGAAGAAAACACCGGCAAAAAATAAATTTCACTAGGAGTACACTTATGAAGAAGAAACTCATCGCGCTCGTCTGCGCCCTCGCTCTGGCCGTCGGCCTCGTGGGCTGCAGCCTCTCCACCCCGGATTCCGTAGGCACCATCGGTAACGTGGACATCTCTTCCGGCCTCTATCTGCTGGCCCAGTTCGATGCCTACCAGACCGCCGCCGACCTCGCTTCCGACGACCAGGACGCCACCAAGGTGTCCAGCTTCCTCAAGGCCACCATCACCGTCGATGATGCCACCGGCGAGACCGCCGTGGTCAGCGACTATGTGGCCCAGAAGACACTGGAAAACCTCGAGTCCTACGCCGCCATCGAGACCCGTTTTGATGAGCTGGGCGGCGTTCTGACCCTCGACGAGGAGACCCAGGCCGACAGCTACGCCTCCCAGCTGATGGAGCAGAACGGCGACCTCTACAAGGCCAACGGCATCGGCCTCGACACCCTCAAGCGGTTTGAGCGCATCCTCATCAAGAGCAACGACCTGCTCGAGATGTGCTACGGCATCGACGGCGAGACCCCCGTCTCCGACGCAGAACTGACCAGCCACCTCGAGGACGAGATGGTCTACATCCGCTATGTGGTCGTGCCGCTCTACAACACCAGCACCTTCGCTTTTGCTGATGACGCCCAGAGCGCCCAGATGCTCGAGCTGGCCCAGACCGCCGCCGAGAGCTGCAACGCTGCCATCCCCGATGGGGCCAGCGCCCAGACCTCCGCTTTCAGCGCTGCCGTCGCCGCTGCCCTGCCCGACATCTACGCGGTGCTGGATGGCGAGCCCTCTTCCGACGCGTCTTCCCTCTCCACTGCCCTGCTGGGTTCTGGCGACATCGATTCCACCTTCTCCGAGGAAGGCACCGCCGACGCTGTCCGCGCCCTCAAGCCCGGCGAGGCTGCTGCCGTGCAGTATTCCAGCTATGCGCTGATGATGCTCGTCCGTCTCGACCCGCTGGACGCTGACACGCTGGACAGCCTCCGCGCACAGGCCCTCTCCGACATGAAGAGCGGCGAGCTGCAGGACAGCCTTCAGTCCTATGGCGCCCAGCTGCCCCACGCTCTGGATTCTGCCGCCATGAAGAAGATGCCCGCTTCCAAAATCAAGAACGAGCAGTAATTTTCCTCAAAAATAATACAAAAGCTCCGGGGATCTGTTGGTCCCCGGAGCTTTTCTGTACTCATACTGCTTTTCAGATCCCGCTTCCAGCGCCGCGCGGATATGCATCGTGCGGCGTTGCTTTTTGTCGGTTTTTATGGTATTCTCTTAGCAGAAAGGCGCTGTCCAACCAAACGCAGGCGGCTATTGCTCCTCACCGGTCTCGCTGTCTTGCTCTTCGGAGCAAAGCAAGCGCGGGAGGGCAACTTTTTGGAGTTCCGCTCCCGACGCTCACAGCGAAGGGAGGGATGCCTTATGACTACATCGGAAATTCTATTGCTTTTCCAGACGATCATCGCACTGTTGGCGCTTCTCGTAAGTGTTGTACATCTGATGGACGACCGGAAAAAGGATGATTCTTATGGCAGCAAAAGGAAAAAGCACAAAAAGAAATGACCGCCCAAGACTCCCAATCCGGTGGCGGTCATTACTTTTGTAATTCTTGACTGGTGAGGAGCTAGCCGTTTGCACGGATAGCGCCTTTCCTTATTTTTATTATAGACAGCCGTGCGCGGATTGTCAAGCACAAGCGTACAAAGGAAAAAGCACAAAAAGAAATGACCGCCCCTATAGTCTTCCAAACTCCGGCGGTCATGTTTCTCAAAATGTGATACTGAGAGAGGGCGCTGACCACTGTGCAGCCAGCGCCTTTCCTTATCTTTATTATAGGCAGCCGTGCGCGGATTGTCAAGCGCCAGAACTTCCAGAATACAAAAGATAAAAACGGACCACCCGCTTCGGCCTTCTCAGGCTGTGGCGGGCGGCCCGACATTTTCTAACGCATTCCGATGCGATCCGACGTTTTTATCCATTCTCTTGAAAACAATGCAGATGCATCATTTTTCTTATATTTCAGCGTTATTTTCGCCTTTTAGAGCATCTCAGAATGGGTAGTTTTTGCGTTTTTGAGTTTCCATAATTTTCCAGCCCATACATCTTCGACTGGTCTGCACCTTGATTATAGATGAATCGCTCTCCAATGTCAATAGCCCAGCGCCTATAAAAAGCCCAAGGGCGAGGTCCCTTGCGGAACCTCGCCCTCAGACTATGTGAGATAAATCACTACATGCGCGAACATATAATGTTTATCATTACAGGCCGTGTGCCTGTAATACCTGTTTTATAGCAATTCAACTTTTTAACGCAACAGCAGCAGCGTTGAATTGCATATCGCAAATATGCTGTTATCTCGAATATTTTCATATACAAGGACTTCGTGGTCTGCCTCGATGGGTCCAGTATAGTGCATTTTTACAGGATTGTCAATATATGGTATTATTTTCGACATTTTAGCCAATCAGGAGCCGTGAAAAACAGCAAAATGCTCTGCCTGCACAGGGACAAATGGCCGTAAGCCCGTTCATGCTTTTACTGCCTTTTCAAACTCCGCTTCCAGCGCCTCGTTGACGGCGCGGACGGCGGCGGCATCGGGTTTGATGGTCGTGCGGTCGTAGGTGAACAGGCCGTTCACCTCGTCCTCCACGTCGGTCAGCTGGGTGTACACCAGCGCCGACAGGCCTTTTTTCAGCTGCGGGAGCACCGTCTTGCGCTGCAGATCGCAGTAGCTCTCAGTCAGCTCTGCCCGGCTTCTGGCCGTGCCGTAGCCGTAGGTCTTCCGGGGCGGCTCATGGCCGGGCATGGGCCATGCAATGCCGCCGTACTCGCTGAGGGCCACAGTGCGCACATTCGGGCGGATGCGGAGCGGATAGAAGTAGTTGTGGATGGAATGCACATCTCCCCCGCCCCGGTCGAACCAGCCGCTGGCCTCGTCCACCGGACGGGAGGGGTCGAGGGCGCGGAGGGTCTCAGTGGCTTTCCGCGCATCGAACTGCCCCCACCCCTCGTTGAACGGCACCCAGCACCCGATGCAGGGGTGCCGGCGCAGGGCGGCTACCGTGTCGGCCAGCTCCCGGGCGTACTCCTCCCGGCTGTGGGCGCTGCCCCGGCCCAGAAAGCCCCACAGCAGCTTCCCGTCCGGGGCGCGGCGCATCAGGGGCTGTAAGGCGTTGGTCAGGTAGGTGACGTACCACATCGGGTAGGCCCCGCCGCCGTTGACCATATCCTGCCAGACGATGATGCCCAGCTTATCGCAGTGGTAGTACCAGCGCTCCGGCTCGATCTTGGCGTGCTTGCGCAGCAGGTTGAAGCCCAGTTCCCGCACGGTGTGCAGTTCGTGCTCCACGGCGGCGTCGGAGGGCGGGGTGTAGAGGCCGTCGGGCCAATAGCCCTGGTCCAGCAGGCCGTTGAGCAGGATGGGCTTGTCATTGAGGAAAAACCGCCGGATGCCTTTTGCATCCTCTTTACACTCCCACTTGCGGAGGGCGAAATAGCTGTGGACGGTGTCGAAATCATTTTCTTCGCCCTGGGTCGTGCCGACCGTCAAATCGTAGAGGAAGGGGCTGTCGGGGCTCCACGGGAAGAAATGCTCTTCGGCGATGTTCAGGGTCACTTCGCCGTCCCGGTCGGCCTCGTCGCTGCCCCAGTCCTCGGCGATGGTCACGCCGCCGGCCCGCACCACGGCCCAGAGGTTCACCGCGCCGCCGGGCTTCGAGGTATGGACTTTCACGGTCACGATCCGGGCGTCGTAGTCCGGGGTGACGGTCAGCGTATCAATGTAATTTTCCGGCACCCGCTCCAGCCAGACCGTCTGCCAGATGCCGCTCTGGGCCGGGTAGAACATCCCGCCGGGCCTGAGAGTCTGCTTTCCCCTCGCCTGCGTTCCGGTGCCGGTGGGGTCCTGCACGGCCACCCAGAGGGTGTTGCGGCCCTGCGGGCGAAGCAGGTCGGTGATGTCCAGCGTGAAGGGCCAGTAGCCGCCTCGGTGTCCTCCGGCCAGACGGCCATTGACCTCCACCGCGCAGGCGTAGTCCACAGCCCCGAAGTGGAGCAGGACGCGCCCGCCCTCGCCCGCCGGGGGCGTGAAGGTGCGGTGGTAGTGGAGCCACTGGCCGGGCTGCAGCGTCCGGCCCACGCCGGAGGCTTTCGCCTCGGGCGAATAGGGTACGAGGATAGCGCCGTCCCACTTTGCCGGGAACTCCGAGCTCTGGGTGATGGCGTAGTCCCACGGGCCATTCAGGTTGACATAGCTGTCCCGGCGCATACTCGGGCGGGGATATTCGGGGAGCGGATGCATGGAACTACCTCACATTCACTTTTTATAGGCTGCGGCCAGCTTTTCCAGTGCGGGCAGGCTGCGCTTCACCTTCTCGGTGTCGATGCAGTAGGCAAAGCGGACATAGCCCTTGACGCCGAAGGTGTCGCTGGGGACCAGCAGCAGATCGAACTCCCGGGCCTTGAGGCAGAAGGCGTTGGCGTCCTCTTCCAGCGCCTTCGGGAAGATATAAAATGTACCGCCGGGGCGCTCCACCTCAAAGCCCAGCTCGGTGAGCTTATCGTACAGCAGGTTCATGTTCGTCTCGTAGACGGACAGATCGCTGGTGACGTCGAGGCACTCGGCAGCGGCTTTCTGGATGATGCTGGGCGGGCAGTTGTGGCCGGTGAAGCGGGAGATCTGGGCCATCATGTCCACCAGCACGTCTTCGCCCTCGCAGCCGGGCCGGACGGCCACATAGCCCAGACGTTCGCCGGGCAGGCTCAGGCTCTTGGAGAAGGAGAAGCAGGTCAGGGTGTGGGGGTAGAACGCTGCCGGGTAAGGCACCTTTTTGCCGTCGAAGGCGATGTCGCGGTAGGGTTCGTCGCTGACGAGGAAGATGTTGTGGCCGAAAGCCTTGCTCTTCTCGGTCAGGATGCCGGCCAGACGGCTCAGGGTCTCGGCGGAGTAGACGACGCCGGTGGGGTTGTTCGGGGTGTTGATGAGGACGCAGGTGACGTTCTCGGTCAGCATCTCTTCAAAGGCGTCGAGATTCGGCTGGAACGCCGGTGCCTGGGGCGGCACGACCTTGAGCACAGCGCCGGTCCCCTCCACATAAGGGCCGTACTCGGGGAAGTAGGGGGCGAAGGTCAGCACCTCGTCGCCGGGCTTGGTCACAGCGCGGATGGCGTGGGCGATAGCGCCCGCCGCACCGGTGGTGGGGAAAATATCCTTCTGCTCATAAGGCAGGCCGAAGGTCTTTGCCAGATGGGCCGCCACGGCGGTGCGGAAGCCCGGGTCGCCCTGACTGGGGCAGTAGCCGTGGAGGGCGACAGGCTCTTCCTCGGCCAGCAGGGTCTGCATGGCTTTGGTGAACTTGTCCGGGCAGGGGACGCTGGGGTTGCCCAGCGAGTAGTCGAACACGTTCTCATAGCCGATCTCGGCGGCGCGCTGTTTGCCGTACATGAAAGTCTCGCGGATGACGCTCTTGTGACCCAGCATGGCGCGGTAAGTCTCGTTCAGCATAATACTTTCCCTCTTTTTCTTATTGATCCTCTTCCGGCAGAGCGGAGGCATAGCTCTGCTCCACCTTCACCATACAGCAGTATCCCGGGTCCTGCTCCTTGACGAAATTGCACATCTCGGCCAGCCGCGCGTCCTTGTCGCCGGTGTAGCCCGCCGGGAACACGAGGTCGAACAGCACGTTGGTGTGGCTGTCCCCCGGCACGATGCGCAGGTCATGGATGGACAGACGGGGGTCCATCTGGCGGGCTTTTTCCATCAAACGGCTCCGCAGGATGCCTACGGCGGCGTCCGACGTCACGATGGGGTCGTAGTGGATGGTGACCTGTAAGTGGTCTTTTTTCAGAAAATCCCGCTCGATGTTGTCGATGATGTCATGGGCTTCCAGTGGGTCGGCTTCGGCGGGGAACTCGATGTGGAGCGAGGCGAACTGATGCCCCGGGCCGTAGTCGTGGACCATCAGATCGTGGACGCCCAGCACCCCCGGGTAGCTCATGACAGTGTGCTCGATGTGCTCCACCAGCTCCGGCGAGGGGCTCTCGCCCAGCAGGGGGCTGAGGGTGTCCATCATAAGCCCCCAGCCCGACCAGAGGATGAACGCCGCCACGGCCACGCCCATGAGGCCGTCCAGCACGTCCCAGCCCGTCAGGTGGGAGAGGACAGTGGACAGGAGCACGGCGCTGGTGGTCAGCACATCGTTCCGGCTGTCGGCGGCGGTGGCCATCAGGGTCTCGGAGTTGATGCGCTGGCCGATGGTCTTGTTGAAGCGGCTCATCCAGAGCTTGACGCCGATGGACGCCGCCAGCACCCCCACACTGAGCCAGCTGAACACCACTGCCGTCGGGTGGAGCACTTTGAGCGCGGATTCTTTCAGCAGGGACAGACCGATGGCGAGGATGGTGACGCAGACCACGAGGCCCGCCAGATATTCGTACCGGGCGTGGCCGTAGGGATGCTTTTCGTCCGGGCCTTTGGCCGCCAGCCGGAAGCCCACGAGGCTCACCACGTTGGACGAGGCGTCCGAAAGGTTGTTCAGGGCGTCGGCCATGATGGCGATGGAGCCGAACAGCGTCCCCGCCGCCAGCTTGCCCAGACAGAGCAGGAGATTGCAGGCCATGCCCACGAGGCTGGCCAGATTGCCGTAGGCCGTGCGGACGGCGGCGTTCTTGGTATCGTCCGGGTGCCGGACGAACAGGCGGATGAGCAGTTGTGTCATAAAATTCCCTCTCAGCAGGTATTTCGATGCTACCAGTATAGCACTGCACTTTATGGTTTTGAAGTATTTCGGTAAAATTTTTCAGGTATGCAAAGCCCCCGGCGGGGAAGTTCCCTGCCGGGGGCGGTGTTTTTGGGGCCAGGCACTCCTTACTTATCGGAAGGCTTGCTCAGGTCGATGCTGCGGATGATCTTGCGCACGGGCAGCACGCTCTTGGCGTTCATGGACAGCTCGTCCACGCCCATCCGCAGGAAGGTCTCGGTGAGGGCGGTGTCTGCGCCCAGCTCGCCGCAGATGCCCACCCAGATGCCGTGGCGGTGGCCCGCGTCGATGGTCATCTTGATGGCCCGGAGCACAGCGGGGTGGTGCGGGTTGAAGAAAGGCTCCAGCTTTGCGTTCTGGCGGTCCAGAGCGCAGGTGTACTGGGTCAGATCGTTGGTGCCGATGGAGAAGAAGTCGCACTCCTCGGCCAGCTCGTCGGCGATGAGGACAGCGGCGGGCGTCTCGATCATGGTGCCGACCTCCAGCTTCTCGTCAAACTTCTTGCCCTCAGCCCGCAGTTCCGCGCGGCACTCGTCCAGCACGGCCTTGGCGTCCTGCAGCTCCCGCAGGCTGGTGATCATGGGGAACATGATGCTCATGTTGCCGTAAGCGGAAGCGCGGAGCAGAGCGCGCAGCTGGGTCTTGAAGAAGTCCTTCCGGGTCAGGCAGATGCGGATGGCGCGGTAGCCCAGCGCGGGGTTTTCCTCGTGGTCGAGCTTCATGTAGTCCACGGTCTTGTCTGCGCCGATGTCGCAGGTGCGGACGACCACCTTGCGGGGTGCAAGGCTCTCGAGCACCTGCTTGTATGCCTCGAACTGGTAGTCCTCCGTCGGGAAGTCCTTGCAGTTGAGGTAGACGAACTCGGTGCGGAAGAGGCCGACGCCGCCGGCGTCGTTCTGCTGCACAGCGCCCACGTCGCCCATGCCGCCGATGTTGGCAAAGACGTTGATGGTCTTGCCGTCGAGGGTGGTGTTGGGCTTGCCCTTCAGCTCCTGCAGCAGGGCCTGCTTTTTCTGGTCTTCCTGCTGGCGCTTTTTCAGGCTCTTGAGCAGGTCAGGGGTGGGGTCAACGTAGACACAGGCGTTGTAGCCGTCCACGACCGCCATCTTGCCGTCCCAGTCGTCCTGAATGTCCTTGCACTGGATGAGGGCGGGGATGTTCATGCTGCGGGCGAGGATGGCGGTGTGGCTGTTGGAGCTGCCCTCCCGGGTGATGAAGCCCAGCAGCAGGCTCTTGTCCATGCGGACCGTCTCGGACGGGGCCAAGTCCTCAGCCACGAGGATGCTGGGCTCAGTACCCTGCAAAGTAGCATTGTCCACGCCCTGCAGGATGTCGAGGATGGCCTGTGCAATGTCGATGACGTCGGCGCTGCGGGCCTGCAAATAGGGGTCATCCATGGCGGCAAAAACGGCGGCCTGATTGTCGCCGGCGGTCTTGACGGCGTACTCAGCGCACTTGCGCTGGCCGTTGATGATCTCCTTGATGGCGTCCACGAAATCGTCGTCATCCAGCATCATGGCGTGGATGTTGAACACCTCGGCGATGTCTTCGCCGGCCTCGGCCAGAGCCTTCTCGTACAGAGCGGTCTGCTGGTCGATGGCCTTGGCGCGGGCGTCCTCAAAACGGGCCTCTTCAGCGGCGGTGTCGGCCACTTCGGCGGCAGAGATGACGGTATCTTTTTTCTTATAGATCTTCAGCTTTCCGATGGCAATGCCATTCAGGATGCTTTTACCGGTACCTACCTGCATTGCAATTTCTCCTTATTCTTGCTGTTTCGTGTTCTGCAACAAAAAGCCCCCGCAGGACATTCCCCGCAAGGGCTTCTCATCACACTGGGCGATCAGACGTTCTCGCTCAGGAATTTCTGGATAGCTTCGGCGCAGGCGGCTTCGTCGTCGCCCTCCACCTTGATGGTAACGGTGTCGCCCTGCTTGACGCCCATGCCCATCAGGGCCATCAGCTTGCGCAGGTCGCAGGTCTTGCCGCCCTTCTCGAGGGTGGCGGTGCTGGCAAAGCCCTTGGCCACCTTGACGAGCAGACCGGCGGGACGGGCGTGGATGCCGCAGGCATCCTTAACGGTGTACTGGAATTCCTTCATGATCATTTTCTCCTTACTTCATCCGGTCCTCCTGGGCAGCTCACCCTGCCCCTCGGGACGCAGCACTCGAACTTTCTGGCTGCTGGATGTCTGCTTTTATTATAAACCTTAGTCGTTCTTTTTTCACCCTTTCATATTGCCGATTTTTTATCAAAAATTTTAGTAACATTTAACAGAATCTTTCTGCAAAAATACCACTACTGCACAATTATTCTGTTTCATCGCACTTTTTTGTACAGAATGACGGTTATTCGACGGGGTAGCCCTCGGCGTCCAGCGGCAGGTCGGTGTACTGCACGGGCTGCTCCTGTGCAGCGTCCGGCTCGCCGGAAGTCTGCTGGGCCTGACCCTCTGCGCCCAGCTCGCCGTCGTGGCGCTCTCCCCAGTCCCCGCTGAAATCTTCGCCCGAGGTCTGTTGGGCCTGCCCGTCGGTCAGTTCATCCTCGTGCCGTTCGCCCCAGTCCCCGCTGAAGTCCTCGCCGGACACCTGTTCGGCCTCCTGCAGGGCCATCGCGGTCTGGGCGTCTTTCAGCCCGGTGACGGTGCCGGAGGGCTTTTCCAACAGGTACGCACCCACGGCCTTTTTCTTGTAGACCAGCAGCACACCGTAGCTGCTCACATCGCCCCGGCTGGCCGCCGGGATGAGCGCTGTCCACTTCTCCACCGTCTTGCCCTTGTAGCGGGTCAGGTCCATGCCGCTCTGCTGCACCACCCCGTTAAAGGCCGAAAAGCTGTCGTCCCACTTGCGGGGGATCTTCACCTTATCGGCGGTGATGGACGCGCCGTCCACGTCCAGCCCGTAGCCCGTGAACCAGGTCTGGATGTCCTGCGCACTCTCGATTTTATTACCTGCCGCCGCGACAGCCACTGAGCGGGTGCTGATGTACCGCCCCAGCATGGCACTGAACACCACCAGCGCACAGCACATCGCCCCCACGCCCAGCTTCTTGACGCTTGCCTTACTCAGTGTGACCACAAACATACCCTTGCCTCCCACCCATTCAGATTTGTCCGTACAGCATATGCGGGAGGCGGCGGTATCATGCAAAAACGGGACTGCTGGAAAGCAGTCCCGTCTCGTTTTTCTGATTCACTTTCCAGTGGCAGGCGTCTGGCGATAGATGCCCAGGCTGTTGTCCGGCATTGGCATCTCCACCCGGGAGGCGCGGTCGTTCACGGCCACCATCATCGCGGCCATTGCGGCCAGCACCACGGCAATGATGAGCCACTTTACAAAATTCGGCAGTTTTTTCATTTGTTACATCCTCAGTTGGTTTTCGGTCGGCAGAGGGTGCGGGCGTGGGCCAGCAGTTCCGCCGCCTCCGGCCCGGAAAGCTGTTTCACCCACGCCGGGCGCTCTGCTGCGCCCGGGCCGATGCTGCCAGCTTCCGCAAAGCTGGCAAGGCCGGTATCGGTGCGGTCATTCCATGCGATAAAACCTTCCGGCGCGATGTGGGCGCCGAGACGGCAGTCCAGCACCGCCGTCTTGCCTTCGGGACGCCACGGACGGCCCAGATAGACACTGCCCGCCGGGCAGTCGGAGACGAGATCGCAGTTCCAGAACACAAAGCCCAGTCCATCGGCTTTGCCCGAAGGAGCTGTGACATAGCTGTGGGGGATGTGGTTGTCCACCGTGCGGATGACGCAGTTTTCGAAGAGGGCGTCGCCGCCGCCGAAGATGAAATCAATGTCGCCTGCGATCTCACAGTCGGTGTAGTACTGGGCGGTCGGTTTGCGGGGCGCAAGACCGCGCGGGCCGAGAAAGCCGTCCTTCTCCCGCTCCTTTTCGGGCAGCGGGGCGCAGAAGAGGGTGTCCTGACTGCCCAGCAGCTTGACCCGGCGGAACACCGCCCGGGTGCTGTCCACATAGGCCGCGACGGCCTGCCCGGCTTTCGCGCCAGGACCAGCGTCGTTTTCGATCGTCATGTCCTCCACGCAGAGCGTTTCGCCGCTGAAAAAGGCGGTGTAGCTGCGGAAGGTATGGGTGGGCCGCCCGTCCTTGTGGGGCAGCTTGCCGCCGTCGCCCCACACGAGTTTCGTCTTATCTGCACCCGCCCCCCGCAGGGTGATGCAGCGCTTTTCGCAGACCAGCTTTTCCCGGTAAATGCCGGGGCCGACCTGCACCAGTGCTTCCTCCTCGTAGGGTACGGCCAGCACCGCCTCCGCGATGGACGCGAAGTCGCCGCTGCCGTCCTGTGCAACTGTAACTTTCAGCATATATGTCTCTCCTATGATCGTTCCAGATACTGACAAGTATACCCTTTCGCTGCCCAAAAAGCAACTCAGCTGTTTTCGAGCCGGAGAACAGCGGCGGTAATGTCGTCGGGACGGCCCCGCTGGACGGCCCGGGCGCGGGCGGCTTCCACCAGCTTTTTCGCCAGAATGTCGGGTTGTTCCGCCTTGGCAGCGGAGAGTTCCAGCTGCTGCATCACCCAGCCGGGGCCGTCCACTAAGAGGCCGTCCGACACCAGCACCACATAGTCCCCCGCCGCCAGATGCACCACCCGGCTCTGTCCGCTGACGCCGCCGAGGATGCCCATCGGCAGGCTGGCTTCGCCCACAGCCCGGGCCTTGCCCCCATGCACGAGAAAGCCCGGGGCCGCACCGGCCTTGAAGAGCCGGGCTGTGCCGGTATAGAGGTCTACGCTCACGAGGTCGAGGGTCGCGCCGCTCTCCTCGTCGCTCTTGAGCGCCAGCGCCACATTCACGAGCCGGGCCGCAAGCTCTGCGGTAAAGCCCGCTTTGAGCAGGCGTGCCGTCAGCTCTGCGGCGAGGTTGCCGTCTACTGCCGCCGGACGTCCCGTTCCCATGCCGTCGCAGAGTATCATCTGGGCCGCTGCCGCGCTGCAGAACTGCTGGACTGCGTCGCCGGAGATCTCGCCCCGCGCCGCCGCGCCCGCCGTTCCGAATACGGCCCGGAGCAGGGGCTTTTCGGCAAAGAGCAGGGTGGTCATCCCCTTGCAGGAGAGCACCTGCGGCGGCTCGAGACTGCGGCGGCAGATGCGCCCCACCTCCCCGGCCAGAGCGGCCAGCTCTTTTTCATTGAAGCGGGTGCGGGGCAGCGTCACTGCCGCCCGGGTGCGGCCCAGATCGTCCAGCGTCACAGCACATTCCAGCGGCGGCGTCCCCAGCTGAGCGAACAGCGCCGACACCCGGCCAGACTTGTAGGGCTCCGGGCTTCCGGGACGGCCCAGCTGTTCGCTGAGGACGCCCAGTGCATCGGCCACGGCGCTGTACTGTTCAGTAAGGGCCGTCCGCATGGCCTCGGAGTGGACGCGGGCCTCCCGGCGGCTGCGGTAGAGTGCAAACGCCTTGTCCCCCGCCGCGCAGAGCGCCGCCGGGTGGATGCACCGCGCCAGCTGACCGGGCAGAAGCGCCGCTTCCAGATGGCCTTTTTCTTCCAGAATGGGGCGCAGGGCCTCCATTCCTTCCAGCGTGGAGGCGTGCTCCTGCTTCCAGCAGACTTCCCGCCGCCCGCAGTTGGCGCAGAGGCCGTCGTGGATGTTGTCGATGACCCAGCGGAAACCCTCGCACCGGCGCGGAAAAGCGTCGTACACCTCGTTCACCGTCTCCGCCAGCGAGGAGAGGCTTTCGGCCACCGCTTCCAGCCGGGTCGCGGCGGCAGAGAGGCGCGGCCGCTCGTCGCCGGGCGGGTCGTCCTCTTTGAGGGCGGGCATCAGCCAGCCCGCAGGCAGCAGGGCGCAGAGCCCCGCACCCGCCCCGGCGCTGAGCAGAAAGCTGAACGCCCCCGCCAGCGGCTGGACGCAGAGCACCCCCGCCACACAGCCGCCCGCATAGGCCGCAAGCCCCTCCACCCGTCGCGCCGGGGCAAGCACCGCCGCAGCGGCACACCCACAGGCAAGCCCGGCGGCGGCAGGCGCAAGGGCCGGGTCTGACGCGGCCAGAGCCGCACCCGTCACCCCGCTGAAAGCCAATGCCTCCAGCGGCAGGCCCTTGCAGCAGAGGGCCAGCTCTGCCGCCGCACAGGCCATCACCCCGGGCAGGAAGAGGCCAAAGTTTCTCCCGCCCAGTGCGGCGGCCACAGCGGCAGACAAGATCAGGCTGCCCATGCCCGGTTTTTCGGGCGGGAAGCGCCGCAGGCCGTATCCCGCCGCCGCTGCCAGCAGGGCGTCGCCGCCGCAGAACAGGATGGTCTGAACGCCGTTTTCCTCCCCCGCCGCGAAGCAGACTGCGCTTCCCACCAGTGTGCCGCAGCCAGCTGCCACCGCCGGGACGAATCGGCCGGGCCAGAGCCATCGTGCCGCTACTGCCGCACCCAGTGCGCAGAGCAGGCAGACGCTCTCCACGGTCAGCGTGCCGAAACTCCGGGCCAGCACCCCCAGTGCGGCCCCGGCAGCCCCCACAGCGAAGCAGTCCTCCGCAAAGCCCAGCGTCAGCCCCAGCCCGAAAGGCATCAGCGCACCGTACAGCACGGCCCAGCCTCCGGCCAGCCCCAGCAGGAATGCGCTCCCCTGCCGCAGGGCGGGCCGCACTGCCGCCCGCGCCCGGAGCGCACCGTTCACCCGCTTTTTCCCGTCCGTGAGCTGTATCGTCCGAAAAGACACCTGCATGAAAAAATCCCCGCTTTCCGGCGGGGATCTTTTGCAATATCACGCTGTGCTGTTCTGTTTCCCGCGCCTTCTGCGTATACTGTAGCGCAGGGCGCGCGCAGTTTTTGGCGGGGTGATGGAATAGGATAAAATCTCAGCAGAAGTAGTGCGCTTCGCCAAAAAGCGGCTCAGCCATTCAGCTTCTCGATAGCGGCCTTCACCCGCTCGAGGGTCGTTTCGCGGCCCATCATGCAGGCGAGGTCGGTGCCGCCGCCGGGGGTGCGCTGCTTGCCGGAGAGGGCAATGCCCAGCGGGTAGAGCAGCCAGCCATTCTTCTTGCCCAGCTCCTCGGCCTTGGCCTTGCAGGCGTCGAAGACGGCGTCACGGTCATTGAAGTCCAGTGCCTCGTCGCTCAGCACGGGCAGCAGGGCTTCCAGCGCCTCCTTTGCGGATTCCGGGGTGGTCTTCTGCTTCTTGTTGGCGTAGAGGCTCACGTCATACTCGGGCATGGCATCGAAGAAGTCCAGCTGCTCGGGGATCTCGCCCAGGACCTCGCAGCGGGGCTGCAGGTTTGCACAGAGCAGCTTCTTGTTGATGGGGGTATGGACAGCGCTGTCGATCCAGGGCTCGGCCTTGGCCAGGAACTCCTCGGGGGACAGGCGGCGGATATACTCGGCGTTGATGGCCCGCAGCTTGAGAGGGTCGAAGATGGCGGGAGACTTGGAGATGCCGTCCGGCGTCCAGATCCTGACCAGATCAGCCAGAGAGAAGATCTCCTGCTCGGCGTACTCGCCCTTGGGGCTCCAGCCCAGCAGGCAGATGTAGTTCAGGATAGCCTCGGTCAGGTAGCCCTTTGCAACGAGATCCTGATAGCTGGCATCGCCGTTGCGCTTGGACAGCTTGTTCTGAGCGTCCTTCATGACCGGCGGGCAGTGGATGTAGTTGGGGATGTTCCAGCCGAAAGCCTGGTACAGCAGGTTATACTTCGGGGTGGAGGACAGATACTCGCTGCCGCGGATGACGTGGGTGATGCCCATGAGGTGGTCGTCCACGACATTTGCGAAGTTGTAGGTGGGCATACCGTCGGTCTTGATGAGGATCTGGTCGTCCATCTCGCTGTTGTTGACCTCGATGTGGCCGTAGACCATATCGTCGAAGCCGGTCACGCCCTCGCGGGGGATCTTCTGGCGGATGACGTAAGGCTCACCGGCGGCGAGGCGCTTTTCCACCTCTTCCTTGGGCAGGTCGCGGCAGCAGCCATCATAGTGGGTCATCTCACCGTGGGCGCGCTGCTCGGCGTGGAGGGCTTCCAGACGCTCCTCGGTGCAGAAGCAGTAATAGGCCTTGCCCTCAGCCACCAGCTGCTCGGCATACTGCTTGAACATGCCCATGCGCTCGCTCTGGACGTAGGGGCCGACGGGGCCGCCGATGTCCGGGCCTTCGTCCCACAGCAGGCCGGTCTCCCGCAGGGTGTTGTAGATGACATCCACAGCGCCCTCCACGTAGCGGCCCTGGTCGGTGTCCTCGATGCGGAGGATGAAGGTGCCGTCATCGTGCTTGGCCATCAGGTAGGTGTACAGGGCCGTGCGCAGGTTGCCAACGTGCATATAACCCGTAGGCGAGGGAGCAAAACGGGTGCGGATATTATTGTTCGGCATAATGATTTCTCCTTTTAATCTATCATAGGTTTTAATCTATCATAGGCAAATGAATTGCAAATATCTCTGCCTAAGTTTACCCTCTCCGGCCCTGTTTGTCAACGGAGACAGCAAAGAGGAGCGGCCTTGGCCGCCACTCTTTGCTTCTTTGAGAAGTTTTTGTCGAATCTGCCCGTTTAGATTGACGAATGGCTCAACTTTTTGTATACTGAACAGGAACAAGTTGACAGAATTTTCCTGTTTTTCCTGCACGGGAACATTTTTTGCGTTGTGTCGGCGTAAAAGACGCTCATTCTGCCATCTTTCCGGACACACTGAAAAGGAGAAATGAATATGAAAACAACTGGCATCGTTCGGGGCATCGATTCTCTGGGCCGCATCGTCCTCCCCAAGGAGCTGCGCACCAATATGCACATCGACAAGGACTCGAAGCTCGAGATCTTCGTGGAGGGCGATCAGATCATCCTCAAAAAGCACCGTCCCGCCGGCAGCTGCGATTTCTGCGGCGAGCTGGCGGCCGACATGGCCCAGTATGAGGGTTACTGCATCTGCCCCGCCTGCCGGGCCAAGATCGCTGCACTGTAATGCGCTGTAAACGGAAAAGGAGGATCACATGAGTCAGATGACCGACTTCACCCTGCCCTCCTGCGTACCGGGCCGGACGCTCCATGCATTCCGCTGTGTGCCGGAGGGTGAGGTGCGGGCCATCCTGCAGCTCTCCCACGGCATGGTGGAGTTCATCGACCGGTACAAGCCTCTGGCCGAGTATCTGGCCGCCCGGGGCATCCTCGTCACCGGCCACGACCATCTGGGCCACGGCGGCTCCATCCGCACCAGGGCGGATTACGGCTATTTCGCCCAGCCCGACGGCAACCGCGCCGTTCTCGACGACCTCCACGCTGTCACTGCGCTGACAAAGCAGCTCTATCCCGGCGTCCCCTATTTTCTGCTGGGCCACAGCATGGGCTCGTTCTACGCCCGGCAGTACCTTTGCGAGTGGGGCGATGAGCTTGACGGCGCCATCATCATGGGTACCGGCTTCCAGCCCAAAGCTCTGGTCGCTACAGCCCGGGCGCTCTGCCGGGTGCTGGCCGTCTTTTTCGGCTGGGAGCACCGCAGCAAGCTGGTGGCGAACCTCTCCTTCCTCGGCTACAACAGGGGTCTCGAGGGCCGCACGCCTCAGGACTGGCTCAACCGTGACCAGGCCGAAGTGGACAAGTACCGCGCCGACGAGCGCTGCATGTTCACCTTCACCCTGAACGCCTACTACAGCATGTTCACAGGCATCCTGCGGCTGTACGACCCCGCCGTTCTGGCCGGGGTGCCGAAGGACCTGCCCCTTCTCTTCCTCGCCGGTGACGCCGACCCTGTGGGCGAGCGCACCGCCGGAGTCCGGCGGGCCATCCAGAGCCTCCGGGACGCCGGTGTCGGGAACATTGAGTCGAAATTCTACCCCGGCGCCCGCCACGAGCTGCTGGTGGAGACGAACAAAGCCGAGGTGTTTGCGGACATCGCCGACTGGCTGAACAAACAGATCTGATAAACATAACGGGGCTGTTGTGCAACAGCCCCGTTTTTTTGTTTTTCTTCTTTACTTTTTGGCTGCCCAGCCGTCCACGACAGCCACAAGGGCCTTGCCCCGGCGGCCCAGGATTTTAGGTAGCAGGATGCGGGCCATGGCCCAGACACCGGAGAAGTTGTACAGGATGATGAGGGCGGTGATGATGCCCGTCCAGAGGCCGTACAGCGGCGTATCGGCCAGCAGCACGAAAGCCTCGAACACCAGAGCGGCGGCGTTGACGAGAACACGGCCCGGGTGGACGCGCATCCCGATCATGCCGTGGGCGTCGATGGCGCGGAGAGTGAACACCAGACCGAGGCCGAGGAAGGACGCATAGGTCGCACCCACAGGACCCCACCACTTGATGAAGAAGTAGTTCATGAGGCAGTTGCTGATGGCACCGGCCATCATGGTGACCATGCTGCGCTGGGACTTCTTATTCACGACATAGACGCTGTTCATGAACTGGTTGAAGCAGCTGCAGGTAGACGCCAGCACGAGGAACGGCACGAAGTGCCATGCGTAATAGTAGTTGGACTTCATGACGTGCATGACCGGGCGGCAGAGCCAGATGATGCCCGCTGCACAGCAGAACAGCACGCTGGAATAGGTGCGGAAGATCTGGGTAAAGAACTTGGCTCTCCCCTCTTCCTCGGTGACAGCCGACAGCTGCCATGCATCGTAGAAGATAAGACCCAGCGTCGTGAGGATGGTGGGCAGGAAGTAGCCGGTGGAGAGCAGGCCGCTCCATGCGTCGCCGCTGTGGCCGTCGAGGCCGTCGCACATCTCACGCACAAAGAACAGATCGGAGGCGTTGATGATCCAGAAGCTTATCTGGGCCGGTATCATGGGCAGCGAGAAGTGGAGCATCTGCTTCCAGAGGGTCTTGTTGATGCCCTTCAGCTCGATGAAATCCCAGAGCTTGCCGGTGAACATCAGGAAGAGCACGCTCACGAGGTCGCCGCTGATGATGGCCAGCAGATAGCCGTTGGCCCCCCACTTGAAACCCACCAGATAGAGCACATAAAACGCCATGGTCGCCACGGTGCAGAGCACGCCGTCCACGGCCACCAGCTTGTTCCACTGGCGGCTGCGCACGAACTGGGTGCACAGGGTGCGCAGGCAGCTCATCAGGACGTAAATATAAATGAGCAGGCCGTACTGAGCCATATCGGGCAAAAACTGCGCCACCGGCCAGCAGAGCACGAGGATGCCGAAGCCGCCGAGGATGGTGAGCAGGCCGTTGGTGAACACCTGCTTTTCGCTGTTGCCCTTGTCGAGGCCGAAGCGGATGATGGCGTTGGACATGCCCATCGACACAAAGGGGATGAGCAGATTGGCGTACTGGCTCAAAATCTTCGACAGGCCGAGGTCGGAAATTTCGGCCATCGCGTAGGTCAGGAACGGCTGGACGATGAGCGTCAGCAGCTTGGACGAAAAGCTGCTGATGGCAAAGATGATGGTATTGCCGGCGAGCTTCGAATATTTATCGCCGCCGGAGGTCTTTTCGCTTTCCAAAAGATTTTCTCCTCTATTTTTTACTGGCTTGCCCTCTCAGTCAGACCCTTTCGGGTCTGCCAGCTCCCCCAAAGGGGGAGCCTTTTTGCCTCTCCCTTTGGGAGAGGTGTCACCGAAGGTGACGGAGAGGGCAAGGCCGTTATCCTTTTAATAAGTCTCTTCGGGCTTTCCAGTCCGGCATCAGCTTCGCCACTTCGGCCCAGAAAGCCGGGCTGTGGTTGGGCTGCAAAAAGTGGCAGTACTCATGCACTACCACATAGATCTGTGCCGCCTCGGGCATATTGTAGAGCTGGAGCGCGAAGGTGATCTGGCGCTTCGCCATGTGGCAGACGCCCCAGCGGCTGGTCATGCTGCGCACTTTGATGGTGGGCTTTTGCCCGCCCAGCACCCCGGCAAAGGCCGGGTAGACCTTGTCGCTCATGGCCGTGAAGTGGGCCAGGGCGATCGCCTTGTCGGGCAGCTCCTCCTGCCGCTTTTCGCGGGCAGCCTGCCGGGCCTGCGCAGCCCGTATCCACTCCGCCTCGGCGATGACGTAGGCGTCAGCGGCTTCCAGCGTCGTGCACAGGGGGATGCTGAGGGCCACGGTGCCGTCCCGCCGGACGTGGAGGTTGAGCCGCTTGACCCGCCCCCGCGTCAGCTCATAGGGGATGCCCCCGGCCACTCGCAGCATCACGCGCCCTTTTTGCATCTGCGCAGCTCCGCAAAGGGCAGCTGAGACAGCACGACGGCGGCGAAGATGAGGGCGCAGCCTGCGCTCTCCCGCATCGAAAGGTTCTGGCCCAGCAGCAGCCAGCCGCCCAGCGCGCTGAATACACTTTCCAAACACATGATAAGGCTGGCGATGGCGGGGTTCAGCTCTTTCTGGCCCAGGATCTGAAGCGTATAGCCCGCGCCGCTGGACATGACGCCGCAGTAGACCACGGGCAGAAAGTTTGCGCCATACTCTGCCAGCGTGGGCGTCTCGAAGATCAGCGCCGCCGCAGAGCTCTCCACAGCCACCACAATGAACTGGATGAGGCTCAGCCGCACACCGTCCACAAGCGGCGAAAAGTGGTCGATGGACATGATCTGGAAGCTGAACAGCACGGCGCAGCTGAGAAGTATCCAGTCGCTGGTCTCAATGCCGCCGAAGCCGTTCTTCATGCAGAGCATATACAGGCCCGCCACGGCGATGACCATGCTGACCCAGAGCTGAGCGCTGCCCTTCCGGCCCAGAAAGAGACCGAACACCGGCACCAGCACAACGTACATAGCCGTCAGGAACGCGGCCTTGGCCGTGGACGGGTTGATGGTGATGCCGATCTGCTGAGCCGCAGAGGCCGCGAACAGGAAGGTACCGCAGACGAGGCCCGCCGCCAGCAGAGTCTTGCGCTCCGGCTTCTCCTTCGGCCAGCCGTAGGGCTGGCCCTGTTTTTTGCGCACAGTGTCGAAAGCGAACACGGTGGGGATCAGCACGAGGACAGCCAGCCAGCTGCGCCCTGCGAGGAAGGAATAGGCCCCCATGCCGGAGCCTGCGCTCTGGGCTACGAAAGCCGTGCCCCAGATAAAGGCGCAGAGCATCAGCATGAGCGAATGTCTGGTCTGTGTCTTCATCCTGCAATGCCCTCCACCTTGAGTCCACCGTAGAGGTAGTAGCGGCTGGAATCGTAGGAGATGGTCAGGCGGTAGCTGGCCGCCGGGTCCAGCCCGGAGATGACGCAGCGGTAGTTCTGACCATCGGTCTTGATATAATAGGTGCTTCCGTTGACGTACTGTGCGCCGCCGGCCACCTTCTGCCAGACGGACACCTTGTACCGCTGGGTACCCTCGGCGGTGCCGTAGCCGGTGATGGTCAGGCTGCCGCCCGGGACGGTGAAGTAATCGGTCTGGCGGCTCCAGATGCCGTTGAACACGAGGTTCAGGCTCCCGTTCACCGCCGCCGAGGCATACTTGGCCGAGGCGTCAGCAATGCCCTCGATGTTCAGCGGGTCGCTGGTCGGTTCGGCCCAGCGGGTGCTGTCCTCTTCCTGCACCTCATTGTCCGCGCTGTTCTTCATGTCCAGCACAGTCTTGACGCCGGATGCAGCCACAAGCAGTACCAGCACCGCCACGACGAGCAGGGCGATTCGCTTTATCTTTTTCATGATCTTTTATCCTCAAATTTTGTTTTAACACGAGGTTTTACACGATTCTTAAAAGTTATTTTCGCAAGCAGGGTGCGCCGAATGACGAGGATTTTTGTCGGCAGACAAGGCGGTTTTTCGAAGCGATCCTAGGCGGATCGCGAGGAAAATCAACGCAGTATGCAGGCAAAAAGACCGCTCAGGCGGTGTGCAACGCTTACGAAAATAGCTTTTAATAGTATACCGCATTTTATGCTCCCATACAAGAGTTCAGGCCGTAGTCAGAGCGGCCAGCGCCGCACGTTCGGCGTCGGCAAGCTCCGGCTGGGCCGACCGGAACAGCGAATCGTACCGGTAGAGCGCCCATCCGCCTGCACCGAGGCTGTGCAGACGTTCCACCTGTCGGGCAAGAGCGCTGCCCGTACACCACTGGCTCTGGCTGTCCTCGTTGGCACCGCCGTCCCCCTCGCCGATGCGATAAGCCCCCAGCCCGAAGTAGAGGGCCGTGGATGCCGCCCGGGGCATGGCCAACCACTCCGGCACGATGTTCTCGAAGGCGAAGCGGGTGCTGCCCGACTGGAGGGTATAGCCGCAGCCCCAGTATATCTGCGGGCAGAGGTAGTCCACCACGGCGTTTTCGCCCTCGGCGGCCAGCCATGCCTTCACGTCGCTGTACTGCTGGCCGAGGTCGTTGTCGGGGTTGCCCTGCGGGCTGACGCCGAAACGGAGGGTAGCGTCGGCGGCTTTGACGGCGTCGTGGGCCGCTTTCACCAGCGCGGTGACGTTCTGCCGCCGCCATGCGGCCAGATCCCCCGCGCCGCTGGCGGCGAACTGGGCCGCGTCCAGCGCGGCGTCTGTCGTGGGGTAAAAATAGTCGTCGAAGTGGATGCCGTCCACAGCATAGTTCTGCACCAGCTCGGCCACGCCCTGCACCACATAGTCTGCGGCTTCCGGGATGGCCGGGTTCAGGTACAGCCCCTCGCCCACGGCGCAGACCCACTCGGGGTGTACATTGGCAAGGTTATTTTCCGCCAGTGCGGGCGGCATCTTCGCCGAGGAGCGGAGGCGGTAGGGGTTCACCCACGCTTCCAGCGAAAGGCCCCGGCTGTGTGCTTCGGTGATGAGGACGTCCAGCGGGTCGAAGCCGGGGTCCTGCCCCTGTACGCCGGTGCAGAGATGGCTCCACGGGAACAGGGTGCTCCTGTAAAGCGCATCCCCGAAAGGCCGCACCTGCGCGATGACGGTGTTCAGCCCGATGGACAGACAGTTGTCCATCAGCTCCGCCGCACCGGCACGGAAGGCTTCTTCGGAGGAAAAATCCATCCCAGCCCATTCCAGATAGCTCACCCAGACGGCCCGCCATTCACCCGAGGGCAGGGCGGCATTGGGCTCTGCTTCGTCCGTCGGCGGCACCGACGACGCCGAGGCCGTCTGGCCCCGGCCCAGCAGCACCGCTGCCCCGGCCAGAGCGGCGCAGCCTGCCCCGGCCAGGAACGCCCGCCGCCCGAACCGGCCCCGCCGGGCGCGGCGTCTTCTCCGCCGCTGGGTCATGCGTCCTCCTGCATCTTATAGAGGCTCAGCGCTGCCCAGCCCCGGGCGCAGGCCAGCAGCACCCAGAGCAGATTCGTCCAGAAGCCCAGCGCGGCCATGCCGCCGTATTTCGCCATGAGCAGGAAGAACAGGTGGAGCGCTTCGGCGGCACCCACCAGCTGCAGCTGGCGCTGGATGGCCATGCCGCGCTTATACTCCGTGCTGAGCAGCAGCGGCCAGGCCAGCGCAGAGCAGAGGTAGCCCGCCCAGCCGTTGACCATGTAGCTCACCATCAGCAGCACGAACACGCCGGTGAAGTTGCGTTTTTCCCAGCTTGCCGAGCCTTTTTCCGCCGCGAGGAAAAGGGCCGCGATGCCCGCCGCGGCGAATGCGATCTGCTCGATGAGACCGAAGCTGGTGCCGCTCAGGACGGCAAAACCGTTGAGCATGGAGGCCGCTGCGGAAACCAGCAGCAGGAAATACCAGGTCTTGCGCGTGAATTTGAGTTTCATATCGTCCCTCCCGCCCGCAGAAAGGGCGCAGGCTCCCCATCAGTTTTTGGAATTTTTCAAATATTATAACACATTTTGGGGCGTGTTGTGTTACAATAAGGAAAACTCGACACAAATTCCATCGGGAGGCGCACATGAACGCTGTTTTTTCCATCCTTCTTCTCGCGGCCATTCTGGGCTTTATCGTATTTCTGCTGTCTAAGAAAGACCAGAACCGCCGCAGCCAGTACGGCCCCAGCGGCCTGTCCGAGTTCCGCACCGACCTGCCGCTGGACGACTGCTTTGACCGGCTGGACCAGCACAGCCCGGACGATGTCTTCGCCTACGAGTGCCGCCGGGAGAACGACGGCGGCTTCACCCTCCACCTGACGCTCCATCAGCCCACCCAGCAGCCGCTGGACACCCTCTACACCCTCCGGTTCGACCCGGGCCGCCAGACCATCGTGACCCTCATCTTTATCCGGGAAGCTTTTGGCTACAAAGAGCCGCTGTTCCAGCCCGCGATGCTGGACGAGTTCATGCTGCGCAAGTTCGACGCCCGCCGCACAAAATAATTCCGGCAAAGGGCTTTGCTTTTTTCTGATTTTTTGGTATACTTATAGCTAGTCCATGTGCGGCAGACCGCCGTCTTCGTGGGCCAGTAGCTCAGTTGGTCAGAGCTGGCGGCTCATAACCGCTTGGTCGCGGGTTCAAGTCCTGCCTGGCCCATAACAAAAACAGCACCCCAGACGGGGTGCTGTTTTTGTTATGGGTGCAAAAGTAAATCATCCGCCCCCGAAAATTCATAAAAGCGCGCAATAATGGAAAAAGCCCGGTGGTTTCAACGAACCATCGAGCTTTTTCTTGGCGGAGTA
>ERZ791737.472-NODE-472-length-33069-cov-3.418550_pt1 | contig 33069 bp, 28 predicted proteins | sample MGYA00510042_ERZ791737 | MGnify/ENA primary metagenome ERZ791737 (study PRJEB30046, sample SAMN00791965) | human gut metagenome | study: EMG produced TPA metagenomics assembly of the A metagenome-wide association study of gut microbiota in type 2... | reverse complement strand
GTGAGCGAGCGGGAAAGGGTAAGCCCCGGGCGGACAATTAAGTGCGTTACTCGGCAGCGGCCTTGAACTTGTTGTAGTTGATCAGGCAGCCGGCCTTGACGATGGCACGCTCCTCGGCCGTCATATCGGCAATGTAGAGCTCAATCTGCTCAACCGCACCATCGGCGCGCACCACGTAGGCGGCGATGTCCTTTAGGTCGCCATCGAGCGCGGCACGGATACCCGGCACAAAGACGTAATCGCCCACCTCAAAGTTGGGCTCAGCCTCCATCTGGAAGGGCACCATGCCCCAGTTCATGACGTTGGAGCGATAGCGCTTGGTGGCGTACTCGTGGACGATGTTGGCCAGGCCGCCAATTACGCGCTGGCAGCTCGCGGCCTGCTCGCGGGCGCTGCCGTCGCCAGGCTTCTTGGCGTAAATCATGGAACCGAACTCGGTCGCCTTGGCATCGGCCGCGACACCCGCGCCGGCCAGCGCCTCAAACACACCGGCAAGCTCGGCATCGAGCGCCGCCAGGTCGCCCGCGGACTCGCCGGAAACGCGACGCTTCTCCACAGCGTCGACCTCCTTGGAGCGACCCACGTAGGCCGGGTCGCGGCGGCTGAGCGTAAACTCAGCCAGGCCCAGCGGATTGGAGCGGAAGGAGCTCGTCTCGCCCGAGGGAATGAGCTCGTCGGTCGTGGTGACCGGGTCCATGATCTTGGAGCACACCTTGAGCAGGATATCGTCGCCGAGCGGCTCCATCGCGGGCCACGGCTTGATGTTGGGGCCCTCAACCAGCTCGTCGGCAGGCTCCGCCTTGCCAAAGCCCCAGTACACACGCTTTTTGTACGGTGCGTCATCAAAGGTGTACTCGCAGGCCTCGTCCCAAGTCTCCTCGGGCAGGTCGGTCGCCGGCGTCAGAACGCCGCCGTTGGCAGCCGTCGCCGCAATGGAGCGGGCGTCCATCAGGGCCACGGCGCTCAGCTGGCCATTGCCCGGCTTGGAACCCTCGCGGTTGGGGAAGTTGCGCGTGGTGTGGCGAATGGACAGGCCGTTGTTGGCGGGCGTGTCGCCGGCGCCGAAGCACGGGCCGCAGAACGCCGTGCGCACGATCGCGCCGGCCTCCATGAGGTCGTAGATATAGCCGCGACGTGTAAGCTCGAGTGCCACGGGCTGGCTCGTGGGATAGACCGACAGCGAGAACTCGCCGCAGCCGGTGTTGGCGCCCTTGAGCACGCGGGCAGCCTGGACCACGGAGTCGTAGTTGCCGCCCGAGCAGCCGGCGATAACGCCCTGCTGCACGTGCAGCTTGCCGTCGACGATTTTGTCGAGCAGACTAAAGTGTGTCTTGCCCTCGCCGATCTTGGCGGCCTCGAGCTCGACCTCGTGCAGGATGTCCTCGAGGTTCTCGTTGAGTTCGTCGATCTCAAAGCCGTTGGAAGGATGGAACGGCAGCGCGATCATGGGCTTGACGCTCGACAGGTCGACCTCGACGCAGCCGTCATAGTAGGCGACATCGGCGGGCTTGAGCTCGCGGTAGTCGTCACCGCGGCCGTGCATGGTCAAAAACGCGTGTGTGTCCTCGTCGGTAGCCCAGATGCTCGACAGGCAGGTGGTCTCGGTGGTCATGACGTCAACGCCGTTGCGATAGTCAGTCGTCATGCTCGCGATGCCCGGGCCCACAAACTCCATGACATTGTTCTTGACGTAGCCCTTGGCAAAGACGGCGCGAATGATGGCGAGCGCCACGTCGTGCGGGCCGACGCCGGGGCGCGGGGCGCCCGTGAGGTAGATGGCCACGACGCCGGGATAGGCGACATCGTAGGTGTCGCGCAGCAGCTGCTTTGCCAACTCGCCGCCGCCCTCGCCCACGGCTATGGTACCCAGGGCACCATAGCGGGTGTGCGAGTCGGAACCCAGGATCATCTTGCCGCAACCGGCGAAGTTCTCGCGCATAAAGGAGTGGATGACGGCGATGTGCGGCGGAACGAAGATGCCGCCGTACTTCTTGGCTGCGGAAAGGCCAAAGACGTGGTCGTCCTCATTGATGGTGCCGCCCACGGCGCACAGCGAGTTATGGCAGTTGGTGAGCACGTAAGGCAGCGGGAACTGCTCCATGCCCGAAGCGCGCGCCGTCTGGATGATGCCGACAAAGGTGATGTCGTGGCTCGCCATGGCATCGAAGCGAATCTTGAGTGCCTCGGGGTCGCCCGACGTATTGTGTGCCTGGAGGATCGAATACGCGATGGTGCCGCGTTTGGCATCCTCGGGCGCCTGCGTAATGCCACGCTCAGCAGCCTCGGCCACAGGCACAACCTCGCTACCGCCGCGCAGGTAGATGCCGTCCTCGTACAGCTTGACCATACTGTCTCCCACTCTGCCCAAAAGATTTGGGCGCATAGCATACATTCGTTCAATATCGTGCCATAGAACGGTTGCGAGCGGGTTACGAATCTGCGCGTTCACTTTATCTCAGTAAAGCAGAGGACGAGTTAGGTCCTGGGGAGGCAGACTTAGACGCTCAAATGACGAGAGTGGATAATCTCCCACTTTGAGCCTGCAAACAGGCAAAAAACGGGAGATTATCCACTCTCATTCTGCAGGTACTCATTTAAGTCTGTCCCCAATGAGTGCCTAGTCAGAACGGCGGACCCTAGAGATCTCCGCCGGCGCCCAGTAGCTTGCGCATGACTTGCTCGGGGTTAACCGAGCCATCGCGCGGGGCCAGGGCGGTGATCTTCTTCTGCATCTTGTACTCGTGCAGCTCATCCTCGAGCTGGCGCACGCGAGCGCGGAGCTTCTCGTTCTCGCGCTCGCGCTCCTCGGCACGCTCCTTCATATCGAGAATGCGCACCACGCCGGCAAGGTTGATACCCTCGTCAGTCAGCTGGTTGATGAGCTCCAGACGCTCGATATCGGCACGCGAATACAGGCGCGTGTTACCGCCCGAGCGCTGGGGGTTCACCAGGCCCTTAGACTCGTAGACGCGCAGAGTCTGCGGATGCATGCCGGTCAACTCGGCCGCCACGCTGATCATGTACAGCGGTTTGTTCCTATTGTCCTCGGCCATGCTACCTGACCCCTTTCCGTCTCGTTATCGTCCATCATAAGCCCGCGGGCGCGGGCGCGCGCCGCGACCTTCCTAGTACGTCGCCTTGTAACGGTTGACCTTCTCGCGATAGTCGCGCGTGTCGGCCTCGCGCAGCTTGGTCATGGCATCGCGCTCGTCATCGGATAGGTTCGTGGGGACCTGCACCTTGATCTCGACGAGCAGCGCGCCCGTACGGCCACGGTGCTTAACGTCGGGCGCTCCCATCTCCTTAAAGCGGAACTTCTTGCCCGTCTGAGTACCCGCGGGCACTTTCAAACGGACCGTCGCACCGCCGGGTGTGGGCACGTCCACCGTGCAGCCGAGCGCCGCCTCGTAGACCGAGACCGGTACCTCCATGGTCACGTCGGCGCCTTTGCGTTTGAACAGCGGGTGCTCCTCCACATGCGTGGTCACGACCAGGTCGCCGCGCTCGCCACCCGCAACGCCATACTCGCCGCGACGCTTGTAGCGTAGCTTGCCGCCATCGACCGCGCCCGCGGGCACCGAGACCGTGATGGTCTGCTGCTCGCCTGTCGAGGGAATGCGATAGGTGACCTTGTGCGTCACGCCGCGAAACGCGTCCTCGGCCGTCACATCGACGGTCAGCGATAGGTCGCCGCCCTTGCGAGCGCGGCTGCGACCCGCGCCGGCACCGGCAGCGCCCGCAGCCCCGGCAAAGCCCGAGCCCCAATCGCTACCCCAGGCGCCATTGCCGCTGAAGATGCTGTCGAAGATATCGCCCCAGCCGCTGGCGCCCGCGCCGGCACCGTAGCCGCCGCCATACGCGCCGCCCGCGCCCGGCATGCCGCCGAACATGAGCATCTGGTCGTACTCTTTGCGCTTCTTCTCGTCCGAAAGCGTCTCGTAGGCCTCGCTGATCTCCTTAAACTTGGCCTCGTCGCCGCCGGCATCGGGGTGATATTTTTGCGCGAGCTTGCGAAACGCGCTCTTGATCTCTTTGTCGGAGGCGCTCTTGGATACGCCCAGGATGTCATAGAAGGTTTTGCCTGCAGCCATCGTAGCTCCTCTCCTGTTATATCCGCCGCTCCTGTGGACGGCGGCTTATGCTGTCATGTGGCACTAGGCCAGAAAGGGCCCCGGGTGTTGCCCCGGGGCCCTTCTCAATTACTCCTCGGTGCTCTCAGCCGTATCGGCCGCAGCATCCTCGGGCGCCGCTTCGGGCTCCGGTGCGGGGCGCTTCTCGCCACCGTAGGTCACCGTCACCATCGCGGAGCGCAGGATGCGGTCCGCCATGCGGTAGCCCTTCTGGTACACGTCGTTGACGGTCTCGTCGTACTGCGACGCGTCCTCGACGCGACCCACGGCCTGGTGCTCGCGCGGATCGAACGCCTCGCCCTTGGGGTCGATGGGCTCAACGCCCTCGTGCGCAAACACGTCGAGCAGCTTGGCATGCACCGCATCGACGCCGTCGACGAACTGCTTAAAGTCGTCGGAAAGCTCCTGGCTGCGGGCATGGTCGATCGCGCGCTCGATATCGTCGATCACCGGCAGCAGCGCGGTGACGAGCTTCTCGGTCGCGCGCTCGCGCTCGGCAATGCGCTCGTTGGCGGTGCGGCGACGGAAGTTCTCCCAGTCGGCCTGCAGACGGGCGGTGCGCTCGGTGGCGTCCTTCGCCTTGTCCTCGGCGGCCTTCTGAGCCTCTGCCGCAGCATCGAGCTCGCTGCGCACGTCGGCAAGTTCCTTTTGGGCCTGCTCGAACTTGAACTTAAAGTCGTTGTCGGCGGCTTCCTCACCGGCGCGGATAGCGGCTTCCACCATCTCGTCCTCGGTCATCGTCGCCTCCTTGTTGGAATCCTCTACCTGGTTCTCGGCAGCCTCGGCAGCCGCGGCCTCGTTGGCCTCGGTATCGTCGACGGCCTCTACGGGAATCTTCACGTCCTTCTCCTCAGAGTCAACGGGGGCGGCGCCAGCGGCGGCCGCCTCCGTGCGAGCTTTACGGGCGGACATGATTACTTGTCCTCGTCGTCCACAACCTCGTAGTCGGCGTCGACGACGTCATCGTCGGCAGGCTGGGCGCCGGCGGCACCGTCGGTCTGCTGCTGAGCGTCGGCGTAGACAACCTGGGCCAGCTCGTAGGCCACGGACTGCAGGGACTCGCCAGCGGCCTTGATGGCCTCGACGTCAGAGCCCTCGAGCGCCTTCTTGGCGTCGGCGATAGCGGTCTCGGCCTTGGACTTCACATCGGCGGAAACCTTGTCGCCCAGCTCGTTGAGGGTCTGCTCGGTGGAGTAGCACAGGCTATCGGTCTGGTTGCGGACCTCGACCTCCTCCTTCTGCTTCTTGTCCTCCTCGGCATGGGCCTCGGCGTCCTTGACCATGCGATCGACTTCGTCGTCGGACAGAGCGGTGGAGCCGGAGATGGTGATCTGCTGCTCCTTGCCGGTGCCCTTGTCCTTAGCAGAGACCTTGACGATGCCGTTGGCGTCGATGTCGAAGGTGACCTCGATCTGCGGCACGCCGCGGCGGGCAGCCGGGATGCCGGTCAGCTGGAACTTACCGAGCGACTTGTTGTCGCGAGCAAGCTCGCGCTCGCCCTGGAGCACGTTGATCTCGACGCTGGTCTGGTTGTCGGCAGCGGTGGAGTAGACCTCGGTCTTGGAGGTCGGGATCGTGGTGTTGCGGTCGATCATCTTGGTCATGATGCCGCCCATGGTCTCGACGCCCAGCGACAGCGGGGTAACGTCGAGCAGCAAGATGCCCTCGACGTCGCCGGTGAGCACGCCGCCCTGGACGGCAGCGCCGTCGGCAACGACCTCGTCGGGGTTCACGGACATGTTGGGCTGCTTGCCGGTCATGGTCTTGACGAGCTCCTGGACGGCGGGCATACGGGTGGAGCCGCCGACGAGGATGACCTCGGTCAGATCGGAGAGCTTAAGCTTGGCGTCGCGCAGGGCGTTGGTGACAGGCTGCTTGCAGCGCTCGAGCAGGTCGCGGGTGATCTTCTCGAACTCGGCGCGGGTCAGCGTGTAGTTGAGGTGCAGCGGGCCGGACTGGTTCATGGTAATGAACGGCAGGTTGATGGTGGTCTGCTGGGCGGCGGAGAGCTCCTTCTTGGCGTTCTCGGCGGCCTCCTTCAGACGCTGCAGGGCCATGGGGTCCTGACGCAGGTCGACACCGTTCTCCTGCTGGAACTTATCGGCCATCCAGTCGATGACGCGCTGATCCCAGTCGTCGCCGCCCAGGTGGTTGTCGCCCGAGGTGGACAGAACCTCAAACACGCCGTCGGCGAGGTCGAGGATGGAGACGTCGAAGGTGCCGCCGCCCAGGTCGAAGACCAGGATGCGCTGGTCGGTGCCCTGCTTGTCCAGGCCATAAGCCAAAGCAGCAGCGGTCGGCTCGTTGACGATACGCTTGACGTTGAGGCCGGCGATCTTACCGGCGTCCTTGGTGGCCTGACGCTGGGCGTCGTTGAAGTAGGCCGGGACGGTGATGACGGCGTCGGTGACGGTCTCGCCCAGATACTTCTCGGCGTCGGCCTTCATCTTGGCGAGCGTCATGGCGCTCACCTGCTCGGCGGTGTAATCCTTGCCCTCGATGTCGACGACGGCACGACCACCCTGGCCCTCCTTGACCTCGTACGGCACGGTCTTGATCTCGGAGGTGCACTCGGAGTACTTGCGGCCCATGAAGCGCTTGATGGAGAACACGGTGTTCTTGGGGTTGGTGACAGCCTGGTTCTTAGCGGCCTTACCCACGACGCGGTCGCCGTCGGCACGGAAGCCCACGACAGACGGGGTGGTGCGGTCGCCCTCGGCGTTCACGATAATGGTCGGAGAACCGCCCTCGAGAACGGCCATGGCGGAGTTAGTAGTACCAAGGTCGATACCAAGAATCTTACTCATTAGAAATTCCCTCTCTCTTTTGCGTTCGCGTCGCCTCGACGGTCTGTCGCGCGGCGCTTCGGCTTGTCTTTCAGGATGTAGTGTATCCCCTTATGGGCTGGAATATACAAAATCTAAGTCAATTCATATAAGATTTCTTATCTCCGAGAGTTTAGGTTCGCAAAATCGCAGGTAGAAGCGCTATTTGAGTTCTCGGCAAATCTACTGAGATCTATGTAGAGATGACTGAGGTTTGCGTCCGGGGGCGCCTGGGGGCCGTCTTGCGGCAAGCGCATCCCGGTTTGAGCGTAGATTCCGGGTCGCAGTTTCCGTCTGAAGGCTCAACCGGAAACCGTATCCCGTTTTGAGAGCTGATACCGGGTCGCAGTTTCCGCTAGCGGGCCCAACCGGAAACTGCGACCCGGTTTTCGGCCAAATAACGGGATGCCCTTTCCGCAGGCGCGCTCAATAGGTCAATATTACAAGTCACCTATAGCTAACATTTGCGCAGCTCAACGGCCCCACCTGCGCGTTTTTTAGTAAACCTTGGCATACTCGGCGAACGGTATGAAGATGCCGGCCAGAGGGTATTGCAAACGGTCGCTCCCGTGGTATGTTTTTGCCCGAATCAAACCGGCGCGCATCGCCTGTAGCGTCGGTCAACAGAGAGGAAACTACCATGGCTCATCCCGTAATTGATGCCGACGAGTGCATCGCTTGTGGCGTTTGCGTCGACTCCTGCCCCGCTGGCGTTCTGGAGCTCCAGGACGTCGCTACCGTCGCCGACGAGGACTCCTGCGTCGCCTGTGGCGCTTGCCAGGACGCTTGCCCCGCTGGCGCGATCACCGAGATCGTCGAGGAGTAACAACTCCCCCACTTGCACACTCAAAAGTACACCGTGCACAAAAAAGGAGGCTTCCGCATCGCCGCGGAGGCCTCCTTTTTTGTGCGGATAACCAATTAGGCACCATCGCAGGTTGAGCTCACGTCAGCGAAAACGTCCCTAAGCGAGCAAGGTGACGTGAAAGAGGAGGGAAGCGTACTTTGGTACGCGCCCGACGATTGAACGTCAGATTGCCGCTTAGGGACGTTTGCAGCATCGGCTACGACAGATCGTCCTCGTAGGGCATCAGGTCTGCCAAATAGCCTTTCTCCTTGAGTATGGCCTCGATCTCGTCGAGGGTTTGCTCATCCTCTGCCGCAATGCGGTGGAAGTGATAGCCGCTCGTCACCGTTAGTAGTGGAAAGCTCTTGCCGCTCTCGATATCGTGCAGGTAGCGCTCAACATCGCGACGATTGCGAATGTCCAGGTCGGCCGTGATCTTACCGTACACGCGGTGATTGACGATCACGTTGAGCACGGCGCCGCCGGCGTCGACGATACTCGTGAGCTCATCGCCCGCCTGCTCCACGCTGTGGCGAACCTTGACCAAGCGCGTGGGCACGGCGGGGCTGCTGGGGGCCTCCTGCAGCACGTAGCCGCGGTTGGTTGCCACGACATCGTGCCCATCGGCGCGCAACAGGGCAATATCCTGAACCACGACCTGGCGGCTCACGCCAACCTCGCGGGCAAGTGCGCTGCCCGAAACGGGCTCCCTGGCTCCCTCGAGCACGCCCATGATGGCACGACGGCGCTCGCGGGCGTTCATTATTTACCGTCCAGCAGACGCAGGTGCTTAAGCGAGAGGTCGAGGATCGGGGCGGAGTGTGTCAGCGCGCCCGAGCTAATAAAGTCGACGCCCAGATCGGCCAGGGCGCGAATATTGCTGGCGTCCACATTGCCCGAACACTCAGTCTTGGCGCGACCGGCGATAAGCTCGATAGCGGCGGCCATGTCGTCGTGGGTCATGTTGTCGAACATGATGATGTCGGCGCCGGCTTCCACGGCCTCGCGCACCATGTCCAGGTTCTCGCACTCGATCTCGACCGTCGTGGTAAACGATGCATGGGCGCGCGCCATCTCAATCGCGCGCGCCACGCCACCGGCGGCGTCGATGTGGTTGTCCTTGAGCATGACGGCCGTCGACAGGTTGTAGCGATGGTTGCTGCCGCCGCCGATCTCAACCGCCGCCTTCTCGAAAACGCGCATGCCCGGCGTGGTCTTGCGTGTGTCGACAAGCACGGTCTTGGTACCCTCGAGCGCCGCTGCCATTCTGTGCGTATAGGTAGCGATACCGCTCATGCGCTGCAGGTAGTTGAGCGCCACGCGCTCGCCCGAAAGCAGCACGCGCGCATCGCCGCGCACCTGGCCCACGTGGTCGCCGGCGTGCACCTCGTCACCGTCGGCAACATCAAACAGCACCGAGCTCTGCGAATCCAGCAGCTCAAAGGTGCGGGCGAACACATCCAAGCCCGCGATGATGCCATCGGCCTTGGCGATGAGCTCCACCGTGGCGGGGCGCGCCGTGGGGCACACGCTCGCCGTGCTCACGTCCTCAAACGTAATGTCCTCGCGTAGAGCCTGCAGAATCAGATCATCGACGACGAGCTTCATGGTAATGGGATTCATGGTCTACTCCTCCACGGCCTGCGTGCCGGCGGCACGGGCCAAATCATCGATTGCCAGGGAGTCGGCGCTCAGGGCGCGATGACGCCCGTCGAGCGCGGGCTCGCCCGCCTGCTCCACGGCGAGCGACTCGCCGGTGCGCATGTACCACGCGGCGCGACGACCCCAGACCAGCGCCTCGAGCAGGCTGTTGGAAGCCAGGCGATTCTTGCCGTGCACGCCGTTGCAGGCCGTCTCACCGGCTGCGTAGAGCTCGGGCATCGAGGTGCGGCCGTCCTTGTCGACCCACACGCCGCCCATAAAGTAGTGCTGCGTAGGCGTAACGGGGATGGGCTCGTCCAAGATGTCGCGGCCGTCCTCCAAGCAGCGTGCGCGAATGTTGGCAAAGTGCCCGGTCACTACATCGCGCTCGACGGGGGCAAAGCTCAGCCACTCGTGCTCGGTACCGTCCCGCTTCATCTGCTCGCGAATAGCGGCAGCGACCACATCGCGCGGCTGAAGCTCGTCGGTAAAGCGCTCACCGGCGGCGTTGAGCAAAATCGCGCCCTCGCCGCGGCAGCTCTCGCTGATCAGGAAGGTGCGGCCTGGCTGCGGCGAGAACAGTCCCGTGGGGTGGATCTGCACGTAGTCCAGGTGCTCCATCTTAATGCCATGCTCCTGAGCGATGTAGCAGGCATCGCCCGTGAGCTGCGGATAGTTGGTCGAGTGGTCGTATATGCCGCCGATGCCGCCCGTTGCCCACAGCGTGTGGCGGGCATGGATCTTAAACGGCTCGCCGGCATGCGCGCCCTCGGCGGCATTTATCAGCTCGTCGGCGGGGCGGACCGAGTTGTCCTCGTCCACGGGAACGGCGACGACACCGGCACACACCGTGGCGCCGTCACGCTCGCCCGTCAGGATGTCGGTCATGGCCACGTGCTCCAAAATCTGCACGTTATCCAGTTTGCGAACGGCCTGAAGCAGCTTGGTCGTGATCTCCTTGCCCGTAATGTCGGCATGGAAGGCAATGCGGGGGCGGCTGTGCGCACCCTCGCGGGTAAAGTCGAGGCTGCCGTCGGCCTTGCGCTCAAAGTCCACGCCCATCGCCAGCAGGTCGTTGATGACCGAGCGGCTCGAGCGGATCATGATGTCGACGCTCTCGCGGCGGTTCTCGTAGTGGCCGGCGTGCATGGTGTCCTCAAAGAAGGCATCGTAGTCCGAGCCCTCGGGCAGCACGCAAATGCCGCCCTGCGCGAGCATCGAATCGCACTCGTCGACGGCGCCCTTGGAGAGCATGATTACGCGCGTGCTCGTCGGCAGGTTGAGGGCCGCATACAGGCCCGCCACGCCGCAACCGGCAATGACGACGTCGCACTCCATGTCGGAGTATTGTTTGGTTTCCACAGGAATCCTCTCCCCTGTAATGTGGCATAAGGGATGGCCCCTCATGTCACATTGGCTTAGCGCGCCGCGTACTCGAGCATGCGGTCGAGCGTGAGCTTGGCCTGATCGGCGGCCTCGTCCGACACGCCAATCTGCACCTCGCCCTCGCCCGTCTCCAGGCAGTGCACGAGCTTTTCGAGCGTGATGAGATCCATGTTGACGCAGGTGGGCTGCACCGCGGGGAAGTAGAACTTCTTGCCGGTGCTCTGGCAGCGGCGCTCGAGCTCGTAGAGCACGCCGCGGACCGTCACGATGATGAACTCGCTCGCGTCCGACTCCTCGGCGCACTTGATGATGCCGGCGGTGGAGCCGATGTAGTCGGCCTCGGCCAGGACGTCGGCCTTGCACTCGGGGTGCGCCAGCACGAGCGCATCGGGATGCGCCTCCTGCGCGTCGACAATCTGCTCGACGGTGATGATGTGGTGGCGCGGGCAGTAGCCGTTGTTGAGGATGACGTGCTTTTGCGGCACCCGCTCGGCTACGAAGCGGCCCAGGTTTTGATCGGGGATAAACAGGATGTGCTGCTGTGGCAGCTCGGATACGATCTTGACGGCGTTGGAGCTGGTGACGCACACGTCACTCCAGCTCTTGATCTCGACCGTGGAGTTGACGTAGCAGACCACGGCCAGGTCGTCGCCGTACTCGGCGCGCGCCGCGTCGACCGTCTCGCGCTTGACCATGTGAGCCATGGGGCAGTCCGCGCCCGGCTCGGGCAGCAGCACGGTCTTGGTGGGGTTGAGCAGCTTGGCGCTCTCGCCCATAAACTCCACGCCGCACAGCACGATAGCCTGCTGCGGTAAGCTCTTGGCAAGCTTTGCCAGGTAGAAGCTGTCGCCGACGTAATCAGCCACGGCCTGCACCTCGGGCGCCACATAGTAGTGCGCCAGAATCACCGCATCACGCTGGGTTTTTAATTGCTGAATGGCCTCGACGAGCTCTGCGGGCACCAGTGCCGCGCGCTCCGTTGCCGTCGTTGCCGATGCTAGGCCGGCCGCGATATCGCGTGCAAGCTCCGACGCATCCATGTTCGCGCTCTGTGCCATCAAGGCCCCTCTCTTTTGGCGAATCTTGGGGCTTTAGTATGACACCTAGGTTTACAGCTGACAAGACAGCTGTAAACCTAGGTGTAAAGTTGAAATAAAGATTCGACCATGCGGCAAGTCCATATTCGAATTGGCAAGCTGAGGATAGCCGAGCTCTCGATAGCGCAGGAGGCATCTTTCGCCACCGCAATTCCGCTCGGCGCGAGTTGCACGCCGTGGGGCGCAAACGGTGCGCACCCCCGCGAGCGGTACGCGCCCAATGTGGCAAAATCGAATTACTAAGGGGGCCGAATGCTCAAGATTATTGCCTGCGACGATGACGTCGCTTTTCTAGATAGACTGCACCGGATGATCGACCGTTGGTCGATCGAGACGGGCACGGCGGTCGATGTTGCACTCGTCACGCGCGGCGAGGACCTGCTGGCGCGCCATGCCGCGTCGCGCGCCGACATCATCCTGCTCGACATGATCATGCCGCTCGTCAACGGCATGGACACCGCACGCGAATTGCGCCAGGCCGACACCGCCGTGCGCCTGGTGTTCCTTACCTCGTCGCCCGAGTTTGCACTGGAGTCCTACGAGGTCCGCGCCTTCGACTATCTGCTCAAGCCCGTGACTTACGAACGCCTGGCGCAGTTACTCGACGAACTTTCGAGCATGCGCCCGGCGGCAACCGACGAGCTCGTGATCAAAACGTCCTTTGGCTACCACGCCCTGCGCCTGTCCGACATCGAATATGCCGAGGCGCGCAACAAGCACGTGGTCTTCCACCTGCGCGACGGACGCGATATCGAGGCACTCGAGTCGTTCCGCAGCGTCGAGGACCGTTTGGCGCAAAATGCCACCTTCTTTAAATGCCACCGTAGCTACCAGGTCAACTTGCGCAACATCGACCACTTCAATCGCACGGACATCGTTATGCGCTCCGGCGCGTGCATTCCGCTGTCGCGCAGCAGCAAGCAGGGGTTCCAAGACGCCTACTTTGCGGTGCGCTTTGAGGGCGGGAGGCGCTGATGATCTCCTCGGTCGAAATGGTCCTTTGGGCAATCCACCACGCCACGACGCTGCTCTTTGGCGTCTTTGCCTCGGCGGCGCTGTGCGGTATCGAAATCAATCGACGCCATGCACTCGAGTTGGTGGGGGTCGGAGCCGCAACCGGCGCCGCCTTTTCGATCGCCAATGTCGTTGGCGGAGAGCTTTTTGCCCGTCAGGTCTATCCGCTCGTCGTGCACTTGCCGCTTACCGTCTACCTATGCGCGCGCTACCACTTGAGTCCGCTACTCGCGACGTTGGGCGTCACCAGCGCCTATCTGAGCTGCCAGTTCAGCAATTGGATGGGCATCGCCGCATTTGCCGCAACCGATTCTCAGATCGCGTACTATCTGGCACGCATCGCTACCACGCTCGGCGTCTTTGCCGTCCTGCTGCATTGGGCCGGCGACATTGGACCCCGCCTGGCGATTAAAAGCCCCACCGAGCTGGGCATCCTTTTAATCCTGCCGCTCGTCTATTACATCTTTGACTACGCCACCAACGTCTACACCACGCTGTTCCACTCGGGCTCGGTGGTGACAGTTGAGTTTTTGGCATTTGCGCTCTGTGCCTTCTATCTTATGTTTCTTGCCGTTTACCTGCGCGAATACGAAGAAAAGGAAACCGCCGAGCGAGAGCGTTGGATGCTCGAAACCCGCGACAGCGCCGCCATCAAAGAGCTCGAGGCTTGGCGTCAATCTGGGCGCGAGCTGTCGATTCTTCGCCACGATATGCGCCACTTCCTACGCGGCCTGGCCACTTTAATTGAGGAGGGCCACACCGACGAGGCGCTCAAACGCATCGATGAGCTCTGCGAAGCCGGCGACCGCACCGCCGTACGCCGCTTCTGCGCCAACGAGACCGTAAACATCGCGCTTTCGTCATTCAACTCAGATATCAATAGAAACGGCATTACCGCCAACCTGCGCGCCGCCGTACCCGAAACCGTCCACGTAGGTGACGCCGACCTGTTTAGCGTGCTCTCAAATGCCTTGGAAAACGCTATCACCGCCGCAAGCGCCGCACCCCAAGGAAAGCGATTCGTCGACCTTGACCTGCGACTTGAGGACGGCCAGCTGTTGCTGTTAGTTTCCAACACGTTTGACCGCGCGCCGCGCATGGTCGACGGCATGCCCGTGACCCGGCATGCGGGCCACGGCTTTGGAACCAAGAGCATCAAACTTGCCGTGGAGCGCATGAACGGCAACTGCCAGTTCCGCATTAACGGCGATCGGTTTGAGCTGCGCGCTGTGATGTAGAAGTACGGCGCCGATCTCGCGGCGCGCCTCGCCCGCCAGGCAATCGCTCGCCGGTGCCGATCCGCTACAGTGGAGCGACCGCCGGGGTCAGCTGCTTGATGTAGGCCCACATGCGCTGCTTGGCCGCTTTGTCGGTCAGCGCCGCCTCAAAGCCATCGAGCGCGAGCACGCGGCGGCCCTGCACATGGGCGACCAGGCCGGGCTTGAGCATGGCGGTGTCGAAGTCATCAATCGCCACGAGCATATCGGCGTAGGTTTCGCGCATGACATCGGCCGCGCTGTTATCGAGCAGCAGCACCGCCTCGGGATCCAGAGCCTCAAGCGCCTCGCGGAACAGCTCGCACGGCAGAGTCTCGCCCACCGCGACCGCTCCGTCGCCTGCGCCGGCGACGCTTGCCAGCACGCAAAAATCCTCGGGCGCGTAGCCAATGGCCCCAAGCGCCTTGCGCAGCGCAGCACCGTCCGGACCGGCGGCCAGCTCGCCGCCCGAACGCTCGGCCTCGTCCAAATCGCCTTTGACCAGCACAATCGGCGAGCACGCGTTGCCCACGATGCGCACGCCACGGACCGCAAGCGATGTGAGCTCCTGCTCAGCCGCCTGGGCGATGGCTTCTTTTTTCTGGCTTTGTGACGTGGACATGCGCTCTCCAATCGTTTGCGTGCCAACCATTATATAAAAGAGCCGCCTGCGAGTGGTTGCTTTGCGGGCGGCTGGGTATAAGCACGGTCGTACTGAGTTTTACGCGGCCGAGCCGCGTCACATTATGGAGGTCACCATGGCTGACATTAAGCAGATTACCCCCGAGAACTTCGACGCTGTCGTCAACGATAGCCTGCCCGTACTGGTTGATTTTTGGGCCCCGTGGTGCGGCCCCTGCCGCTCGCTCTCGCCCATCGTAGACGAGGTTGCCGATGAGCTGGCGGGCAAGCTTGCCGTTGCCAAATGCAACGTCGACGACAACCAGGACCTGGCTATGAAGTTTGGCGTCATGAGCATCCCCACGCTGATCGTCTTTAAGAACGGCGAGGAGGTCGACCGCTCGGTCGGCGCCTTACCCAAGGCAAGACTTCAGGCACTGCTGGAGAAACATCTGTAATACGCTTGTTACCCATCTGCCGTCCATGAGCGGTTTCGCACCGCTCGCCGGAGTGCCAAACGCAAGGTATGCGACCACGGATAGTATGGTAGATACAAACAGCCCCCAGTGAACGGGTGCGGGTCAGACGGACTCGCACCCGTTTTCTTCATTTGCCTAGTCTTTGCCACAAGTTTTGTTATGGATTTAAAAACTCAGATCCGATAGCACGTTCGTAAGACTGGATCGTTTCGGCATTTGCCCTCTCGATATCATTAAGCGGTGATGTCATCGCATCAAATTCCTCAGGCGAGTATATGCCTTCATACCAATCCTTATTGTCGAAATACTCTTGAATCTTCTCATTCTTGAACTTGCGACCATGGCGTGCATATATTTCATTTCTTGCCAAGCAAAGCTCCCATGTGCCCATACCCATTTCTTTAATCTCCGCCTCGGTATAACGCCGTGAGTCGCTTTCAGAAAGTAAGTAACCGTCTACCGTCGAACTTCTCGCATCACAGTAATAGGAAAAGCTATCCATAACCTTATGTGATTGATCATCAATAAATGACACGACAACCGTACGGCTATCACCCGAATCGCTACCGAGCGTCGATCGATATGCGAGCTTGCAAACTCCGTCCGAACCAACTACAACACTCCGGGGGTTAGTCGAAGCCTGCTCACCGTTCGTACCCGCTTCTTTCAGGGACCAATTCTCCGGCTTCGACAACGCCTCTGTCGAAGAGCCGGTCACCTTGACATTCACCATCATCTCTGGAAACCCGGCGGAGTTATTTGATACCACTATTAATTCAGTTGCGCCTTCGTCGTCGGCCTCGTCCTTTTCATCTGAGTTTTCCGACTCAAACTCATCGGCGTCCGATTTATACATCGCATGCTGATAGGTTTGAGTGAATTCTGGTGATGAGTGCCCGCCCCCGAATCGATTCCAAACATAAAAGCCGCCAACAATGATGGCGGCCACCAGGCCAATTATCACGATTTTATTTGAATCGAATCCGCCAATTAACCCAATTACTCTTTTACCTAGTTCGTTGCCAGAATCCTCCGCCGATGCCCTCCCCTTCGCATTATCCTTGACATCGAATGGCATCCGCTCATTCTCTGTGGTCGACCGACCCACGTCAGAAGATACTTTCGCAGCACAAAAGGGGCAGTAAACTGTCCCCTCTTCTATCTCTGCGTTACATTTGGGACACTTCACTATCTCCCCTTTCAACCTGTCTTTTAGCCATCAACATGACGTCGATATTCTTGATAGTTCGACAGATATGATGAGAATTCCGCCGATGTATCCGAATTTCCCGTCCGCCACGCCTTGTGGTCGATAATCTGGCTCTTGAACCCGTAGTACTCATCGATATACGCAATTAGACCGTCGACAGCGATAAGCTGCTCTTCGGGGTAATCGCCCGATCCTCCAACATGGACCATCTCAATCCCAACGGAATAAGAGTTCATGCCGTAATCGGGATAGCTTCCCCCTATCGGTAACGTTCCGACCTTGTCATCTCTCGAATCATCGATTGTTCCATACTGCTCGTTCTTCCCAGCATCGCCAAAACCGGCATGGTGCGCGATTTGATCGAGAGGCACACATTGAACGATCGACCCATCTTTTCCAACAACAAAATGAGCCGCTACCTTATTGCCGTTGGACTCCCACCAATCGATGACACTTTCAGGGGAAGAATCGCCCTCCGTATCGTGCAAAACGATGTACATCTGAAACTCAGGACCCTTGGGCCCATGCGCCAAGTCGGCGTAGTACCGTTCTTGAATGCTTGGCTGAAATTCCGAGCTCCCATCGATGGACGAAGAGCGGGATTCGTCTTGCTCTACAACCCCTGAAACCGTGTCAGCAACTCTCGCATTGCAGATATCAAGCACATCTCCAACACCATCTGCACAAGCCGCCAGCACGCAATTGCTTCCGCTGGATTTCACGACCTTTCTCACGCCAATACGACCGACCAGAACAATTCCCAAGCCGAACAAAAAAACGGCAAGCGCGGAGACGAGCCCCCGCGCCACCCATAAACGCCTAGAGCGAGCTTGCATACGTGCTGACCACATCGCATGCCGTACTGATAAGGCCACCCGCCTCGAGCAGCTTTGTCGCTGCCGCTCCAAGCTGCCCAACCGCCTCATTTTGAGCGGTCGAATTTGTTCCTTCCATTGCCGCGTTAAGCATGTCGTGCAGTGAATCGAGATCGTCCGCCACCGTGACGCACACACCTCGCTGCGTCTCCATCTTCGACACCAACGCGTTCAGCTCCGCAACGAGCTGGCCGATGTTCTGACTCATTTCTGTTCCTTTCCGTTGTCACAACAACCCAAATAGCACATTCGCAATAAGCGAAATTACCCCAATACAGCACGCGCATAGAACCGCCGCCTGAGAAAGGCAGCCGCCTTTCGACTCCTCGGCTTTAACGGGAAGAGGATCCGGCATCGCCTTCTCTTCTTCCACCAGAAGACGCTTCCGGTCAAGAGCCGCCCGTCGAGCATCCAGTGCATTTGAAGATCGCTGACTCAACTCGTTCACAGACGTATCTTTTTCAATCATCTCGATATAGCAATCGATTTTCTTGATAAGCCCTGATAACGAAGAGGCAAGCTCGGCAGCGTCTTCATTCGACGCAATCGGTCTTACCATATTCGGAAGCGCAGCGCCGACGTCCTTCGCGTGACTCCCCGCAAGTCGTTTAGACAATTGCGAAAAAGCCTCCTGTGCTTGATGCGCCACGCGATCTATCTCCGCTTTCTTTTTGCCCGCCATGTTCCTCGCAGAGGTCGACTCCCGATCACAACGATCGCACTCCTGCTTAACAAGCTGGGCGGTCGACGCCTCCGATTTCAGAAATCGTTCTGCTTCGGACAGATACCTTTCGTACAAATCATCCCTGCTCATCGTCGCCCCTCCTCCATAATCGCGTTGCGACAAAGGGCATGAGCTTCATTGAGGGACGTCCCGAAGAAGCCTCCTTGTAAAGGATCCGGTTCTCTTGCCCGTTCCACTGGCACAGCGGACCATCCAACTGCTTCGCTGCGACATTCGAGCCAAACAGACACGCCACGCCGTCAAAAGACGACAGTCCCGATGAACCCAACTGCGCTGAAAGCGCTACGGGGTTTTGCCAATGGCAGACAAAGTGGATTCCGTGCATAGGAGCCTCGCGGAATACCTTTTGAATCTTCTGCTGAGCACCAAAGTCGAAAGATCCTAGCGAGTCCGCATTCGGCACCAACACAAACCGCTCCCGCCCACATTCTTCCCCGACATCATTTCTCTGAAGACAATTGGTAATCCATGCAGCCGCTTCGTCCGAAGGCACGACCTCCGGAGAAACCCCCGTACGAGCGCATATCTCCAGAGTCGAATTAGAAACATGGCGCGCGCCATCCTCCACTACAGCAAACTCAGCGCCTCGCTCATAGCGCGCAAGCGATAAAACAAGCGTTTCCATAACGCACGCCGCAAGATCGACAGAATTCGGAAGATCACCGAGCCCTGGCAGCGTTCCCCTGCCCACAAGAGCGATATTGCTTCCCGCAGCTCTTTCAAACGGGAAATATATCGGTGCCAACCCAGCAGAAACACCCCGGCCAAGCAACGCGCGCGGCACGTTACCTGAATCTATGTCGTTCTGCTCAAGGAGGGCCTCAGTCAACTCCGGCAGAGCGCTTCCGTCGAAAACCACCGGTTCATCAAGGTGCTCTTTTGGCATTGCATAGAACTTGTTCCTGAGACTGTCCAACGTGGCATCTTCAGCAAACGGCGTAAGCACCGTCACATTTGCGCTCGGATTTCCGTAATCTTCGTTCAGAATCGCCTGTCCCCTGAACCTTAGACTAGCAGCCGCCTCGTTAAAGGGTCCGAAAGTCGCCCGCGACTCCGCCGGCGAGTTTTTCAGTCCGATACGGATAGGAAACTGTGCAAAGAACTTGCCCTGGGAAATGGCAAGATTGGTTATCCCGCCGATACTTTGTGACGCCAATATCACGTGAATACCGTATGCACGATAGAGGCGAACGATGCGTTCCAAAAGCTCACAGGCTTCCTTGCCTCTCGCGCCTTCTAGAAATAGCTGGAACTCATCAATGACCACAACGACACGCGGCATCTTATTCCCGCTATTGCGCCGATACTTGAGCAGATTATCTCCGTAAGGCTTGATCGCAGCGGCCCTCCGTTTGGCCTCGGCGGCTATGGAATTCAGCACATCCATGGCAAAGTCTTCATCGGCCTCAAGCCCAAATGCCTTTACCTGCGGTAGATACTCTGGGGAATCCGGCGTGGGAGCCATGGGAAACAGGGTAACGCCCTCTTTGAAATCAAACAGATAGAGTTCCAACTCGTCGGGAGAATACCTGGCGCACAAACCGTAGATGATATCTTTCAACAGATTCGATTTACCCTGTCCGACCGCGCCGGTTATCAGTGCATTATGTCTTTGAGTCTCATTCGAGCCAATCGTGACATCAACCGTCTGGGTTCCACGCAGACCCAGCGAGAACGTGACTCCGTCCTCGCTCGTCTCCATCCAATACTCCGCGGGAAGCACCGACTCGATCTTTACTTCGGGCAACCGCAGCTCTGCCGCTGATCGGGCCATCCGCTCGGCAGCTTGCGCCGATTCAATCGTGTCAAGCTCATAGAGCTCAACATCGTAGCCATCGTGACCCAGCCATCGGGCATGACTGCCCGAGAATAGTTCGAGACGCTCCGAAACAGGATAGGAACGTTTCTTCTCGCAATACCATTTGGGCAAGTCGTCCATCTTAGGTTGTATCATTAGGAAAGAAGTGCCTGCCTTTGGGGCCGCCTTCATCAGCGAGCAGATACGGTCGTATTGCTCGGCAGCCATTCCCATCGGCATATCGTGGATCACAACGAGCCGGTACTTCTCGACCGGCATTCCGACCCGTTGGTGATATACCGCCAGGCTCTCATCGTCTGACAGCAACTCGTTGTTGATTTGCGTCACACGGTCGGTCAGCTCGTTAAGTAAGGCATCGAGTTCGCCTCTCGAATGCAAATACCTGACCGCTGCCTCGCCTTGCCCGTTCCGGCCAATCGTCGAAAAAGGAGCCTCGATGTTTTTGAGTGCCGGGTCAAAACTAATGATTTCAACTTGCGACGCTGAAGTCGATAAAAGCGTCTTGGCCTCTACCTCGCGCACTACCCCGTCTGAAATGCAGCCCTCGCCTGAAACCGACATCACGATATTGCCGTGACCAAGCAACGGAACGATAAAGGGCACCGTAAACAAATCGTCACGTTTTGAGGTTTTCGACATGGATCCGATCTGGATATACTCGGCGGCATTGAGGGCCGAGCCTTCCTCGATCGCCAGTAACTCGTCAACGGTATCCTGCACGCGCTTTTTCGAAAGGGCGCTGCGTCGTTTTTCACGGTGATTGATTTTGTTGAGGGCCCGTGTTTTCGCCTCCTGCTTCTCCTTCAGCGTCACCTTCAACCACATGTCAACGGAGACAGATTGGGATTCACGAGCTCCCAGCAGACGAGCTTGGCATTCCTTGACCTCGCTGACTGCTTGCCTCATTTCGGCATAGGTCTCTTCCAACGACATATTGGCCATCAGCCCTCTTCATACCGAAAGACAACTACTCGCGCCGGGCGAAGAAGCCTTACGCCAAGCCTATATCCATCCCGTTCCACCCGGGCAATCTCCCCGTCTTTTGATGCGTCGCACGTCTTAATCAATCCGACGACTTCATGCTCCCGCAAGTTGACCTTCCCTGGACACGAAACCCGCTCAAGCCCGTAATGACCGCACGTCTCGATGACTTCATCCACAATCGAGGTTCGCAAATCCTCCGATAGAGGTTCGGACCTAAATCTGTCAATTGCCAACAACAACTCGGTGAACAACGTTGCAAAAGCTTCGCCAGTAGCCAGGTCTTTGATTTTGTTTGAGTCTGATTTGAGAGACGCGAGGGACGTCTTGAGCTGTGCGGCGCAGTCAATAATTGCCCGGCGATCGCTGTCCAAGCCGTCCAGTGCCTGGTCCCACCGTACATCCATTATTGAAGCCCTGTTTTCCAAGCGGCATCTCCTAGATTTCGCTTGTTAATCCGCCATCCTTCGGGAAACACTTCAAACATGCCCACAACAACAACGATCGCCACGTAAATCAAGACATACTCAGCACCAACAGCGGCGAGTATAAAGAACAGCACAATGAAACCGATTATCGCTTTGCCAATATCTTCCTGATTTACAAAGTGCCTCTTGCGTGCCCACTCGGTCATTCCGCGCATTTGCACAACCCATTTTGCTGTTTCGCTATTTACTTTCCCCATAGAATCTAGTTCCGCTATTACTTTTTCTACATATTCAACCTGCTTCAAATTGGCGAAGCAAACTTTGCTCCCTTGCGAACTCATCTTGTCTTCCGCATCATGTCGGAGGCAACGGCACAACGAATTTCTAACGATTTCAGAATCCGGATGGGCCTCGTAAAGGTTGCGGCACATTTGCAGGGCCACGTCATACTGACCTCTGTAGTACCTCACATCGGCGAGCAGCGCCAAAATCAAGTAATCCGACGGGTCAATCTTTTGAGCAACAAGAAGCTGAGATTCAGCTTTCTCATATTCATCGGTCATGTAGTAGGCAAATGCCAGTAGCTTTCGAGCATACACGTCGTCCGAATCCAACTTAAGCAGCTCGGATGTTGAGAAAATGACATCGTCATATTTATCAAGCAATTGGGAAGCACGCGCGCGCCACAACCAAGCCGACCCATCAGACGCGTCAGCTCGAACAGCTTCGCAAGCTGAATGGAACGCATTTGTATATTGGCCCGCCTCATAATACGCTTTTGCGTCTGCGACCCAGTCTCTTCCCGAGGTTCTCGACATTGGGCTCTCGCCATGGGGCTCTCGCCCGACTTCCCTCTTGTTTGCGTCATACGACGCATCGTACTTACCACGACGCACCTCATCGTGGAACAGTTCATCCGCTTCGTTCAAGCGCTGCATCATTTTCTCAGCGTTCGTTCTTTGCTCCGCATCGGGCGAGCCCTCGAGGCGCCTGAAGCGCTTTCTGGTTTTCTTGATCGCCTCTTCGATATCCTCAATCGAGGCGTCCTTTTGCAGTTCAAGGATTCCGTAGTAGTCGACAAATTCTTCCATCTGATTTCCTATCCGATCTCGATGTTCTTCATCTTGTTAACGGCAGCATCAAGTTGCCGCTCGTCCATATTCGCCACGCGGTCGATTTCGAACTCACCGTACAGTCGTCCGTTCTCCCCGTCATATAGACGGATATGCACTGTCTGTTCTTTGTCGTATTCATAGACGATGCGGATGGGAGAACTCTTGGGCAGGCCAGCGGGAAGCGGTATCTCTTTAGATCCGATGATTACCACATAGTTCAAATCAGGGTCATCGCCCTGCGTCACCTGGACGTTGACGCATGATTGGTTTTCACAGACCGTCGCTGCATCTTGTGAGTAACTTCCCGGCACGGGCGAATTCCTCGGAATCACGACCTCGTTGTAATCCTTGCCATCCTTATCGAGCATCACAACCCCCAAAGGTTGCGATGTCACATCGGTGATGACAACGCTCGGGACCTCGAAGATGGGCATGTCAGGCAAACCATCCTTCGGTAAACCCGCCTCATCAAGACTAGACTCCATCTCTATCGCTGCCTGAACGGCGGCTCCCATGGCAACAGCCTCATCAGGATTTACCCCGAGCTCAGGCTTCATTCCCGATATTTCTTCAATCAGTTTGTGCACCATCGGCATACGCGTCGAACCGCCCACAAGAACCACATGGTCGATCTGCGACCATGAATAGCCAGTGTCTTCGAGCACATCCTCAACCAGTTCTTTTGTTCGAGTTAGAAGCGACTTGCTTACGCGTTCGAAATCTTCGCGCGTAATAGTTACGCGATAGGGCTTTCCGTCTTTCGAAATGTGAAGGTTGGCTTTTGCCACGTTCGAGAGAGTGCGCTTCACCATTTCGCACTTCTCGCGAAGCTCAGCGCTTATCAGATAATCCTCAAGAACATTACCCGCCCCCTGCTTCGAAAGCTCTTCCGCTGCAAACGACATGAGGGCGTTATCGAAATCAAATCCACCCAAGTTTCTATCGCCATCGGTTCCGATAACCGTAAAGCAACCGTCCTCTATCTTAAGAAGCGTCACGTCGAACGTTCCGCCGCCCAGATCATAGACAAGCGTGACGCCGTTCTTCTCGGTATCGAGACCAAAGGAAAGGGCTGCGGCCGTCGGTTCATTCAACACGCGAAGCACTTTGGTGCCCGCAATTACACCTGCCTGCTTTGTCGCAGTTCTTCTTGCATCATCAAAATATGCGGGAACCGTAATCACGGCTCCGCATACTTCTTCTCCAAGTGCCTGCTCGGCATCTTGCAATAATTTTTTGATAATAAGGGAGGAAACCTCTTCTGCAGAGTAGGAAACGCCCGAGTCGGAGTCGAATCTCCAATCCGGATTTCCCATCTGCCGTTTAACGAACTGGACAACATTATCGGGATCACTTGCCGCCGAATGCTTGGCCATCGTTCCAACAAGCGGCTCGTCTTTTCCGTCAAATGATTGGAATAAAACAACCGAAGGTGTAGTCGGTTCTCCGTCCGCATTCTTCAGTATTTCGGGAAGTCCATCGTCTCCCAACACAGCGACGGCCGAATAGGTCGTCCCAAGATCGATTCCAACAACTCTCCCCATAGCCACCATTCCTCGATGTCTATTTATATTGGTTTTGAGTTTATTCAGATTAGACTTTTTGTCAATTATTGCACCTAAGGACAATCCAGTTAGACATTTGACCGGCACCGAAATGCAAAGTTGCTCTTGATATCAGACGGGAGCGACATGGATGTGACCAATAAACATACCGCACTCGCCAGAATCCGCAAAAAGTCAGGGCTTACTCAGCTTCAAATTGCGGACAGTCTTGGCGTTAGCAAGGCGACATATAGTGCATGGGAAACAGGTCGAGCAAAACTAGGAGAGGACCGCATTGTTGCATTGTGCGATCTCTTTGGATGCACGCCCAACGATATCCTTGGCTATACCAAAGATCCAGACGGAGGCCCTGCGTTTTTTACTGCTCAGGAAGACGAATACCTATCGCTCTTCAAAGCCCTGCCGCCAAACATCAAGGCCGACATTCTTGACATCATGCGTTATACGACAAAGGCCTGGAGACTCTAGGGCTTCTCTTTTGGCATCATGAATGTTTACTAAATATAATGTCCAACTTGCACAATCTAAATAGTCCAACTTGCACAATCTGAATCGTCCAACTTGCACAAATCAATGGTATAATACCCTGCTAGCAAGGAGGGTGACATGAGCTCGATTGAACACGGTTATTTACCACGAGTCGCGGACAAAGTGCTCGCCAGAAAACTAAAATCTTCTGGGGCTGTCCAAATCAAAGGGCCAAAATGGTGCGGCAAGACCGCAACGGCTGAACAGGCAGCCGCAAGCAGCATCTACATGCAAGACCCCGATAACGGTCCGAGCTACATCCAGCTTGCCGATTCGAAGCCCTCTCTCCTGCTCAAAGGAGATGAGCCACGCCTCATCGATGAATGGCAAATGGCCCCGCAGCTTTGGGACGCCGTAAGGTTCGCGATCGACCGTGGCAAAGGGCGAGGCAGGTTTATCCTCACCGGCTCCGCAACGCCTCGGGCAAGCGAAATGCCGGCACACTCAGGAGTCGGCCGCATAGCACGTATAAACATGCGCCCGATGTCACTTTTTGAATCACGCGAGTCAACAGGATCAGTTTCGCTGGCAAGTCTGTTTGATGGAAACACCGATGTTGCCGATATGGTCGACTTCGATATCGAACGTATCGTCTACTCACTTTGCCGAGGAGGTTGGCCTGAAGCGGTTACCGAGCCAAACCATGGGATTGCGCTATCCATGGCCCCTGATTACATCTCGGAACTGCTTGATTCCGATATCGACGAGATTGATGGACTGCGGAGAAATAAGACTTGGATGGCCCAGATTATTCGAAGCTACGCTCGCAATATCTCGACAGAGGCATCGCTCGCCACAATCGCTGCTGACATGCAAGGAGAACCTCCCTCAAGAAATACTGTTTCTGAATATGTCGACGCCTTGACCCGCTCCTGCGTTTTCGAAGATCTCGAGGCATGGGCCCCGCGGCTCCGCTCAAAAACCGCCGTACGGACGAGTCCGACGCGCCATTTCTGCGATCCATCGCTTGCGGTCGCAGCCCTGGGGGCAACGCCTCAAAAGCTCCTGGAGGATTTTGAAACATTTGGGCTTCTGTTTGAATCGATGTGCATCCGTGACCTGCGCACCTATATGGATCTGCTTGGCGGCAAGGTTTACCACTATCGGGACAAGACCGACCTTGAAGCCGATGCGGTTCTCGTGCTAGATGACGGCAGGTACGCTCTGGTTGAGGTCAAGCTTGGCTCAAAGCCTATAGACGCCGCTGCCGCCAATCTCAAGAAACTCGCATCTAAAATCGATGCGACCCACCAGGGCGAAGCGTCCTTCTTGCTCGTTCTCACTGGAACCGCAACTGCCTACCGACGGGAAGACGGTGTCGTAGTCGCGCCGCTTGCTTCACTGGCGCCGTAGGACAACTGGCATACAGCGGTGGGCGCGGGAGCCCTCCGTAGTAGAATCTGAACCACCATATCGCCCCGTACAAAAGGAGACTCCCCATGCATGACGTCGGAATGAACATGAGCCAGCTTGCCATGAGCGTCAAGCAGGTCGACGACACCATCGAGCTCGCTCACGAGTGGAGCCATCAGTTGCTGCATGCGACCGAGAATTTTGACATGGAGCGCATCGGCGCCAAGCTCGAGGCAGCCATGGCCGCGCTGCACGAGGCCCACGACGCACTCGAGGGCTACGAAGAGGCCATCGAGGCCGACCACAACTCCGTCGGCTCCGTGAAGCTGGTGTAACGTGGCCGAACACGAGCACGGCTGCGGGTACGAGCACGAGCATCCGCACGGGGCGGACGGTGACGCAGGCTGCCACTGTAGTGGCTCCGGCTCCGAGCTGGTCCGCTTTTCGGTTACCGCACCGGACGACCTGCTGCGCCGTTTTGACGAACAGATCGCGCGCCGCGGCGACGTGGCCAACCGCTCCGAGGCCGTGCGCGACCTGATTCGCGCCTCGATCGCCAAGGAGCAGATGCGCACGCCCGATGAGCATGTTATCGGGTCGCTCACCATGATCTACGACCACCATACCGGCGACCTGACGCGCCGTCTGGACGAGGTGCAGCACGACTACACCGACGAGATCGTCTCTACCATGCACGTGCATCTGGACCACCACAACTGCCTGGAGATTCTGGCGCTCAAGGGTCGCGGCGAGCGTGTCTACGAGCTGGCGGACCGGTTGCTGGGGCTGCGCGGCGTAAAGCACGGCGAGCTCACCTGCGCCGCCACCAAGCAGAGCCTGGGGCTGTAGCGCACCTGTCCCTATTTGGTCGGTTTTGATGAGGGGTGTCGCATGCGACATGTGCATATTCATGTGACGGGCATTGTGCAGGGCGTTGGCATGCGGCCGTTTGTGTATCGCGAGGCCATGGCGCATGGCATTTGCGGATGGGTGCTCAACGCGGGCGACGGCGTGCATATCGAGGCGCACGCTCCGGCCGATGCGCTCGATGCTTTTGTTGCCGCGCTTTCTGCGCATGCGCCTGCGGCAGCCCGCGTAGAATATGTCGAGGTTGTGGACCTGGCAGCCCACGGTTGGGATACCGCCAATGAACAGGGTTTTCGCATCGTAGCATCGCAGGACCAGACCGCGCACACGACGCTCGTCTCACCCGATATCGCCACCTGCGATGATTGTCTGCGCGAGTTGTTCGACCCCGCCGATCGGCGCTATCACTACCCTTTTATCAACTGTACCAACTGCGGACCGCGCTTTACCATCATCCGGTCGCTGCCTTATGACCGAGCGGCCACGTCGATGAATTGTTTTCCCATGTGTCCTGAGTGTGCCGCGGAGTATGCCGACCCACTCGACCGGCGTTTTCACGCGCAGCCCGATGCCTGCTTTGATTGCGGGCCGCATATCACGTGGCGCGAAGCGAGCGTGGGCGGTGAGCCGGGCGAAGCCGCCGCGTTGCCGGCCGTCGGCACCACGCGCGAGACCAGCGACGCCATTATCGACCGCTGTGTTGAGCTGCTGGCCGGTGGCGGTATCGTCGCCATCAAGGGTCTGGGCGGATTTCACTTGGCATGCGACGCTTCCAACGAGCAGGCGGTAGCCGAGCTTCGCCGCCGCAAACGCCGCAGCAACAAACCGCTTGCCGTTATGGTACGCGACCTTGCCGACGCTGAACGCCTGTGCCATGTCAACGACGTTGCACGCGGCTTGCTGGCCGGCAGCATTCGCCCCATTGTGCTGCTGCGCCGACGTGCTGCTTGCGAGAGCGGCGGCTCCCCCGACGCCCTCGCGCTCGCGCCGTCCGTCGCGCACGACCTTCCAGAGCTCGGTGTTATGCTCCCCTACACCCCGCTTCAGCATCTGTTGCTTGCCGCGGCAGAAGCCCGCGGTATGCACGCGCTCGTCATGACCAGCGGAAACCTGAGCGAGGAACCTATCGAGACCGACGATGCCCTTGCATGGGAACATCTTGTTGCCGCCGGCATCGCCGACGCGCTACTTGGCAACGACCGTGCGATTCTCTCGCGCTACGACGACTCCGTGGTACGTGTGGTCGACGGCACCGTCATGCCTGTGCGTCGCGCACGCGGATATGCGCCGCAACCGTTGTCGCTGCCGGCGCTCGACGGCACTGCACCCTGCGTGCTCGCCTGCGGGCCGCAGCAAAAAGCCACGATCGCGCTCACGCGCGAGGACGCCGACGGCCATGTGGCCTGTTTTGTGTCGCAGCATATCGGCGATGTCGAAAACGGCGCGACCTTCGATGCCTGGAGCGCCGCCCGCGCACGTCTAGAAAACCTCTTTGACCTGACGCCTGCCGCCCTGGCGTGCGACATGCACCCCAGCTATCTGTCGAGCCAGTGGGCGCGTGAGCGGGCACGGGAGCACAGTCTGCCGCTAATCGAAATCCAGCATCATCATGCGCACATCGCGAGCGTAATGGCAGAGGCAATTGTCGCTGGCCGGCTTGCGCCTGATGCACGCGTCCTCGGTATTGCCTTCGATGGTACGGGTGCCGGCACCGACGGCACCATATGGGGCGGTGAGTTTCTTATCGCCGGCCTTGCCGATTTTGAACGCGCCGCGCACCTGCGCACCTGGGCGCTGCCAGGCGGTGCCGCATCCGTGCGCGATGCCCGGCGCAATGCCTTTGCCCTGCTGAGCAAGCTCGGCCTGCTCGAGCATCCGGGTGCCGCGGGGCTTTTGGGCACCCTCGACGAGCAAACGCGCAGCGTGACAGCCACCATGATCGAGCGCGGCATCAACAGCCCGCGTACCAGCAGCATGGGGCGTCTCTTTGATGCCGCGGCAGCGATTCTGGGCATCTGCGGCAAGGCAACCTACGAGGGCGAACCCGCCATAGAACTCGAAGCCGCCGCCTGGCGCGCGCTCGGCGGTAAGACCGTTCGTCTCGACGACAATCACACAGGCGTATTCACGTCTGCCGACGACTCCCCCATCTTGGACCCCCAACCGCTCATCGAAGCTCTTCTGAATGGAATCAAGGCAGGCGCGCCGACCGACCGGCTCGCCCTCGGGTTTCACATCGTCATTACGCACGCTACGACCCACATCGCACGCGAAATCTGTGCGCGCGAAGGCCTCGATACCGTCGCGCTCTCGGGCGGTGTGTTCATGAACCGGCTTTTGCTTCAGCTCCTTACCCACGAACTCAAAGACGCCGGTCTTGCCGTCTTGGTCCCCCACGCTGTACCCGCCAACGACGGCTGCATCGCCTACGGTCAGGCCGCCATCGCTCGCGCTCGCCTCGCGCAGACAGCATCGCGATAGGCGTTTTGCCAGCCTGCGCGCCGCCGTCTCACAGGTGTAACGCGTTTGCTCGTGACTCCCGCGAGCGCTACCATCAACTGATGGGTAATTAGGCGCCTATCCAGCGCAAAACGTATAAAAGGGGAACATTATGTGCCTTGCCGTTCCCGGTAAAGTGGTCAAACGCGACGACGACCTTAAGGCGACCGTCGACATGATGGGCATCGAGCGCCCCGTTTCGCTGCGCCTCGTGCCGACGGCACAGGTAGGCGACTATATTCTCGTGCACGCCGGCTTTGGCATTCAGATTGTCGACGAGCAGGAAGCCCAAGAGACACTCGAGCTCGTCAATACCATGACCGAGCTGGCCGAAGAGGACCAGCTCGCCACTAACCCGGCCGAGGCATACTAGTGGCGGCGGCGCAGCCGGTTCGCTCCGGTATCGACTTTTCGGCATTTCGCGACCCCAAGCTGGCTCGCGAGCTCATCGATCGTATTCATGAGCTTGTCGGCAACCGCAGCATCAACCTTATGGAAGTCTGCGGTACGCATACCGTGAGCATCGGTCGCTATGGCTTTCGCTCCATTATGCCTGCCGGGCTCAAACTGCTGAGCGGTCCGGGTTGCCCCGTCTGTGTTACCGCCAACCGCGATATCGACCATGCAATCGCGCTCGCCAAGATGGACGGCGCCATCATCACCACCTTTGGCGACATGATGCGCGTGCCCGGGTCGTCTACCTCGCTCGCCGCGCAAAAGGCGGCGGGACGCGACATCCGCATCGTCTACTCTCCGCTCGACGCACTCGACATTGCTGAGCAAAATCCCGAACGCCCGGTTATCTTTATGGGCGTCGGCTTTGAGACCACAACGCCCACCATTGCCGCCGCCATCCTAGAGGCCGACGCGCGCGAGCTCCAGAACTTCTCGGTCTACTGTGCTCACAAGACCACGCCGCCGGCTCTGCGTGCGATCTCCAACGACCCCGAAACGACCATCGACGGCTTTATCCTGCCTGGTCACGTCGCTACCATCACGGGCCTGGCACCCTTTAGGTTTTTGGTCAATGAGTTCGAGACCCCCGGCGTAGTCACCGGGTTTGAGCCGGTCGATATCTTGCAGGGCATCTGCATGCTGGTCCAGATGGTTGTCGAGAAAAGGCCGGCGATCGACAACGCCTACCGCCGTGGCGTCAACGCTGACGGCAACCCCGTAGCGCGCCAGCTGGTCGAGCAGGTATTTGAGCCGTGCGACACCACGTGGCGCGGACTGGGACCGATTGCCAACTCGGGTCTTTCCATCCGGCCCGAATTCGCGCGCTTTGATGCCGGCGCCCGCTTTGACGTACCCATTGAACCGACGGTCGAACCACGCGGGTGCCGCTGCGGCGACGTGCTGCGCGGCGCCATCACGCCGAGCGACTGCCCGCTGTTCGGCCACGCATGTACGCCCGAACATCCCGTCGGACCGTGCATGGTGAGCTCCGAGGGCAGCTGTGCAGCATATTTCCGCTACCGAGGCTGTTAGGTTCCGCCGTTCTAACGAACGGCGGACCGGTCGACGCTGCGCGCCATTCAGGCGAGCGATTTGCCTTTCAATCGTCGGCTGCGGGCAAAAGCCCAGCAGCCTCCTCTTTCAAGGCAACTCACTTCGCCTGAATGGCGCTCGCTGACTTTTACTTAACATCGATTCTGCCACACTCAGCTATTGCCGACCCCCCACGATTGGAGTTTTCGATATGTCCCGTACTGCCACCGATAGCACTGTCCTGTTGGGCCACGGCTCTGGCGGCCAGATGATGAAACGCATCATCGATGAGGTCTTTTTGGATGCCTTTGGGTCGCCCGAACTGCTCGAGGGCAACGATGCCGGCGTCGCTGCGCTGCCCGCGAGCGGGCGCATCGCCATGTCGACCGACAGCTTTGTAGTCTCGCCGCAGTTCTTCCCCGGCGGCAATATCGGCCGACTCGCCGTGTGCGGAACCGTCAACGACGTCGCGACCTCGGGCGCTAATGTGCGCTACCTCTCATGCGGCTTTATCCTCGAAGAGGGCTATCCCATGGACAAGCTGCGCCAGATTGTGCAGACCATGGCCGAAACGGCACATGAGGCAGGCGTGAAGATTATCACCGGCGACACCAAGGTGGTCGAGCGTGGCGGTGCCGACGGCGTCTACATCAATACCGCTGGCGTAGGCGAGGTGCCCGCAGGCGTGACGCTCAGCGGTGCCAACTGCCGGCCCGGCGACGTCATCCTGGTGTCGGGCACACTCGGCGACCACGGCATCGCCATCATGAGCCAACGCGAGGGCCTGGCGTTTTCGAGCACCATCGAAAGCGATGCCGCGCCGCTCAACCACCTGATTGCCGATGTGCTTGCCGCAGCACCCGACACACACTGCTTCCGCGACCCCACGCGCGGTGGCCTGGCCTCGACGCTTAACGAGTTTGCGCAGGCCAGCGGCGTTGCCATGGAGGTCGACGAGGATGCCGTGCCCGTGCGCCCCGACGTGCAGGCCGCCTGCGAGATGCTCGGCTACGATGTGCTGCAGGTGGCAAACGAGGGCAAGATGGTTGCCGTCGTGCCGACCGAGCAAGCCGATGCCGCGCTGAGCGCCATGCGCGCCGCCCGCTACGGCGAGAATGCCGCCATCGTCGGTCGCGTGCTGCCACTTGCCGAGGGCGCCCGTCCCGCCGTGCGCGTACGCACCGGCTGGGGCTCGACCCGCATCCTCGACATGCTCGTGGGAGAACAGCTGCCGAGGATTTGCTAACGACAAAGGCTCAGGGCTATTAAAGATATTCAGATTCCAAACATGCCCGGCACGCATGCCCAGTATCATGGGGTGCGTTTTACAACTCAAGCGGCAGGAGCACCCATGGCAGCAGCTTTTTCCCATGTGATCTTTGACCTGGACGGCACCATTCTCAACACGCTCGAGGACCTGGCGGCCGCCGGCAACCATACCTGCGAGACGCACGGCTGGCCCACGTTTGCCGTTGACGAGTACCGTTACAAGGTGGGAAACGGCATGCTCAAGCTGGTTGAGCGCTTTATGCCCGCCGAGTACGCGGGCGACAGCCGTATGTTTGAGCAGACGCTTGCCGAGTTTAGGGCTTACTACGGCGAGCACAAGGAGGACCACACCGCACCGTACGCCGGCACGATCGAGATGCTCGACCGCCTGCGCGCCGCGGGTGTGCAGCTTGCCGTGCTCACTAACAAGGACCACGTCTCGGCCGCTCCGCTTATCGAGAAATACTTTGGTTCCGAGCGCTTTGCGCTGGTGCAGGGCCGCGTCGATGCGCTTCCTCCCAAGCCCGAGGCGCCTGTTACGCTGCATGTGATGAAAGAGCTAGGCGCCGACCCGGCAACCACACTCTATGTGGGCGATTCCAATGTCGACGTCCTGACCGGTCACAATGCCGGCCTCAAGAGCGCCGGTGTCAGCTGGGGCTTCCGCGGCCGCGCAGAGCTGGAGTCCGCCGGCGCCGACTACGTGGTGGACACCCAAGACGAGCTCTCGGCGCTGATTCTGGACGAGTAGCGGGGCTGTCGCTCAACACGGCTGGACAGATTCTGTCGCGCGGAAAGCGCATCCCGTTTTGCCGCCTCAGAATGGGATGCGCTTTCCGGTTGAGCCTTGTCGGGGAAACGGCATCCCGTTTCAGAGCAATATTCCGGGTCGTACTTTCCGCAACCCACCCCATCCGGAAACCGCGACCCACTATTCGGCCAAAAACCGGGCCACATTTTCCCGAGCGTTCGCGATGCAACGCCGGCACAAGGAGTGTCCCCAACTGCCAGCAGGAAAGGAACGTCCCCAA
>ERZ791737.468-NODE-468-length-33550-cov-19.745723_pt1 | contig 33550 bp, 28 predicted proteins | sample MGYA00510042_ERZ791737 | MGnify/ENA primary metagenome ERZ791737 (study PRJEB30046, sample SAMN00791965) | human gut metagenome | study: EMG produced TPA metagenomics assembly of the A metagenome-wide association study of gut microbiota in type 2... | reverse complement strand
AGGCGGAGGAGTTTGAGATACACTTGTTATCACACGACACTAAATTATCATTTATACCTTTTCAACGCCTCTACCAACTTCTCATTCTCCATCCGCGTTCCCACCGTCACGCGCAGGCAGTTTCCGCAGAGTGAAACGGAGTGGCGGTTGCGCACGATAATCCCCTCACCGACGAGATATTTGTAAATATTCACAGCATCCGTCACGCGGACCAGGAAGAAATTGGCGTCCGAAGGGAACAAATGCTCTGTACAAGGTAGTTCAGCAAATTCAGCTTCCAAGTTTCCACGCTCTTCTTTCAAGGTTCTCACCCAACGCTCTATTTCGTAATACCGATGCAGCATTTCCACCGCCTGCTTCTGCGTCAGCTGATTCACATTATAGGGATATTTTATCTTATTGAGAACCCCGATAATCTCCGGCGAAGCAAACGCCATGCCCAGGCGGATTGCCGCACATCCCCATGCTTTGGAGAAAGTCTGAAGCACAATGAGATTGGGATATTTATCCAGCTCTTCGAGGAAAGAAGGCGCTTCGGAGAAGTCATTGTAAGCTTCATCAAGTATCACCAGTCCGTCGAAGTTACGAATCAGTTTTTCAATCTCGCTGCGGAGCAGGTCGTTTCCGCTCGGATTATTGGGCGAGCAGAGGAAGATCAGTTTGGTCCGCTCATCGGATGCTTCCAGCAGTTTGTCTGCCGAGAACTGGAAATTTTCATCGAGCAGCACCTTGCGGTATTCCACATCGTTCACACCAGCGCAGACCTGATACATTCCATAAGTAGGGTCTATGGCTACCACATTGTCTATGCGCGGTTCACAAAAGGCACGAAACACCAGGTCGATTGCCTCATCGCTTCCATTTCCCAGGAAGATGTGTTCGGGACTCACTTTTTTTATCTTCGCCAACTCCGTTTTCAGTTCCCTTTGCATCGGGTCCGGATAACGGTTGTGCGGCATATTGTACGGATTCTCGTTTGCATCGAGAAAGACGGATGCAGCAGCACCGCTATATTCATCACGTGCCGAAGAATAGGGCTTCAAGCTCCAGATGTTCGGCCGGGTCAGTTCTTGCAATGTTCTCATGTCGGGAGATTTATGATTTATAATTTATGATTTATTACTTCCAGTCTGACGGTTACTGCATTTTTATGCGCATCCAGGTGTTCGTTGGCAGCCATCGTTTCAATGGCAGGGCCGATGGTGCGTATTCCTTCGGGCTTTATCTCCTGGAAAGTTATCTTGCGGATAAAGCTGTCCAGGCTGACGCCACTATATGCCTTGGCATAACCATTGGTAGGCAATGTATGGTTTGTGCCCGAAGCATAATCTCCCGCACTTTCCGGCGTAAGCGAACCCAGGAATACCGAACCGGCATTCACCACACGTTCTGCCACGGACAGGTAATCGGCTGTTTCAACAATCAAGTGTTCGGGAGCGTATGCGTTGGTCAGCTCGATGGCTTCTTCCATATTGTGCACTACGATCAATTTGCTGTTAGCAAGAGATTTCTCAGCAATCTCTTTACGGGGCAATAAGTCCAGTTGCCGTTCCACTTCTGCCTTCACGGCTTGCTGCAACCAGGCTGAGGTGGTAATAAGCATTGCCTGGCTGTCAACGCCATGCTCGGCCTGGCTCAACAAGTCGGCTGCCACAAATACAGGGTTGGCTGTTTCATCTGCCAGCACTTCTACTTCGGACGGACCGGCAGGCATGTCAATCGCTACATCGCGCAGGCTTACCAACTGCTTGGCAGCCGTTACGTACTGATTGCCCGGTCCGAATATCTTGTACACCTTCGGCACACTCTCCGTTCCGTAAGCCATCGCAGCAATTGCCTGTACGCCACCGGCCTTGAAGATACGGCTGACACCTGCCACCCGGGCGGCAAACAATACAGCCGGATGCACTTTCCCGTCCTTGCCCGGAGGCGTGCAAAGCACAATCTCCTTGCACCCCGCAATCCGGGCGGGAACAGCCAGCATCAGCACGGTAGAGAACAACGGAGCCGTTCCGCCCGGAATATACAATCCCACTTTCTCGATGGCAACCGCCTTTTGCCAGCAGGTAACACCCGGTTGCGTCTGCACCTTCTTGCCTTCGAAACGCTGGGCGGCATGGAATGTTTCGATATTCTGTTTAGCCAGTCGGATGGCTGCTTTCAGTTCTTCGCTCACCAGCGCTTCTGCCTCTTCCTGCTCTTCTTCGCTTACGGCCAGCGAAGCCAGCACTGCTTTGTCAAATTTCGCTTCGTATTCCAGCACAGCGCGGTCTCCCTCCGCCTTCACGCGGTCAATGATGCCTCGCACTGTATCGAACAGATTTTCCGTATTCATCACCGGACGTTTCAGGATATCTGCCCATTGGGATTTATCAGGATTAGTTATCAGGATCATGATAGTTATGAGTTATGGGGGATTATAGAATCATTTTCTCTATTGGCAATACCAGTATTCCTTCTGCTCCCAGGGCTTTCAGTTTACCGATAATTTCCCAGAAACATTTCTCATCCAGCACCGTGTGCACGGAGCACCAGCCTTCTTGTGCCAGCGGCATCACCGTCGGGCTCTTCATGCCGGGCAACACTGACACAATCTCATCCAATTTATCTTTCGGCGCATTCATCAACACATATTTCTTGTCTTCGGCCGTCTTCACCGCATCCATGCGGAACAGCAGTTCCCGCAGTATTTCCAGCTTTTCTTCGCTCATGTTCTTGTTGCCGATGAGCAACGCTTCGGACTTCATCACCACTTCCACCTCCTTCAGGCGATTGCTCACCAGCGTGGAACCGGAACTTACGATATCAAAAATAGCGTCTGCCAGCCCGATTCCCGGAGCTACCTCTACCGAACCGGTAATAACATGTATCTCCGCATTTACTCCCTGCTCTTTCAGATATGCAGAAAGGATTCCCGGATAAGACGTCGCAATCTTCTTTCCTTCAAACCACTTCACTCCGGGATACTCGATATCCTTTGGCATTGCCAATGACAACCGGCATTTACTGAAGCCCAGACGCTTCACAATCTCAGCATCCTCATTCTTCTCAACATACTCATTCTCGCCTACAATGCCGATATCAGCTACTCCGGTAGCTACCGACTGTGGAATATCATCATCCCTCAGGAACAACACTTCCAGCGGGAAGTTTGATGATTGTACCAGTAGCGAGCGTTTCATGGCACTCAACTTAATATCCGATTCTCCCAGGAATGACATCGTCTCATCATAAAGACGACCTTTGGCTTGTACTGCAATTCTTAGTAACATGAGATTTATTGTTTATGATTTATTATTTTATTTCCAAACTCTTAAAAACAAAACGAGGCTTACCAATATCCGGCAAGCCTCGTTATTTATGTTTTCGTTATACACATACACTCATACGCCCACCGAGTTATTCGTCAGGATGATGATGGTGATGATGTGCAACGATATTCTTCATTTTCCTTTGTTTTGATGCGACAAAAGTAAACCATCTGTTTGAAACTACCAAAGATTTATCACAAAAAGTTTGGTTTTTCTTTCAATTTCTTAGTTTCAGACAAAAGAACAAAAGAACAAACTATCTCAAATATGTTCTTTTGTTCTTATGTCTTAAAAGATAAATAAAGCTTTTCAAATCAGCGGCAATATCTCTTCCGGCTCTACATCACAATGATGGAAACACATCTCAGCTTCTGCTTTCTCCTTCGGGAAAGTGAAGTATGTACAGGTAGCTTCCGTACACAGTTCCCCCATGCTGTTGTATAACCGTGCTTCTATAATAGCGATGTTGCGCTTCTGCTCCCTCAGTGAGGCACGCAGCACCACATGAGTATCCTGGGTCGATATGGATTTGCGGAAGCGGGTTTCCATTTTCGATGTCACCCCGCCGGTCTGCAATTTGCGGAACACCACCCAACCGCAGATTTCATCCAGCAGCACAGACTGAATACCTCCATGCAGCGTATTCAGCCAACCCTGATATTCCGGACGCGGCTTCCAAATGCTTACCACCTCATCGCCATCCTCATAAAACTCCATTCTCACACCGGCTTCATTGTCGGGCGAACACCCGAAGCAATTATAGCCTTCCATGTTCTTCCATGGATTGATAATCTTTTTCATAACACTCTCTATTGGTTCTTCTTTTGCCACAAATATAGTCAGAATTCGATTGCAGCTCACGAAAAACAGCCAAATCGTCCAGAAAACAACAGAAAAAAAGAAAAACGGAGCAATCTTTTTCCGATTCTGCACTGTTTTTTATATCTTCGTTTTCGATTCATTAAAAAGGAAATGATGCTGAAAGGAGTAATCTTTTGTTTATTCATATTGTTGCCGCTATCGCTGTTTGCCCAAAACGAAGAGAAGGATTCTTTGTTACGCAACGGCGGCATTTCGCATGTCCCGCAAGGAAGATTCAAGAAAGCGATAAAGCATTTCCTCAATTTCAGCGATTTCGACACCACTTATATCAGTCCCAACCGATATAACTATGCCTTGATGCTCGACCATTTCACCAATTACGAATACTACTCCATAAGCAATGCCGCTCCCCAACCGCAACATCTCCAGTTTTCGCCCAATCCACATAATAAGGTAGGAGCTTACTTTGGTTGGCGCTGGATATTCTTGGGATGGTCCATCGATACGGACGGCCTCTATGGAAAGAAAAACGGGAAAAAGAAGGGAACAGAGTTTGACCTCAGTCTTTACAGTTCCAAGCTGGGAGTGGATATATTCTATCGCCGTACGGGAAACAATTACAGGATACACCGGGTGACAGGCTTCTCCGACCGTGTACCTTCAAATTATTCCGAAGATTTCGACGGACTGAAGGTCGATATGAAAGGACTGAATCTATACTATATATTCAATAACCGACGTTTTTCCTATCCGGCAGCTTTCAGCCAGTCCACCAATCAGCGACGCAACGCCGGATCGTTCATTGCGGGTTTCTCTGTCTCTGCACACAATCTGAACTTCGACTATACCAAGCTTCCCGAAATAATCCAGGAGACAATGGATCCGGACATGAAAGTGAAGCACATCAAATACACCAATATCAGCCTCAACTTCGGCTATGCCTACAACTGGGTATTTGCACGCAACTGTCTGGCATGCTTGTCACTCTGTCCGGCTGTAGCCTACAAGACCTCGCGCATCAAGAAAGCAGAAGAACAAAAGGACGATTGGTACAAGAATCTCAATATTGACTTCATCCTGAGAGCCGGGGTGGTATACAATAACAGCAAATACTTCGTAGGCACTTCTTTCGTAGGTCGCACTTACGATTATTACCGGCACAACTTCTCCCTGAACAATGGCTTCGGCACACTGCAGGTATATGCAGGATTCAACTTCTATTTGAAGAAGGAATACCGCAAAGCTAAACAAAATCAATGATTAGAGTTTAAAAACGATAACTGCATTCTACCCCTACTATATTCTTTCGCTCATTCTCCTCCCACTGCCTGCAATAGAACACGTCCGCCTCCCAACGAGAAGAAAGAGGCAAAGTAATCCCGCCCCGGTAGCGCATCCGCTTCAGTTCGAAGTGCTCAGCACGTGCCAAACTATTATAGAACTCTACCGATACATACGGCTCTATTTTAGAGTTTTGAAGTTCATAAGCAAGCCTAAGGCGCGAGCGAAGCCGCGGATTACTCTTGTCTCCGGCTGCATTGGCCTGAAATCGTTCGCGCAAAGAAAGTTTTATCCGCTGCAAACGGGTAGAAACCGTTCCGTCAATGTGATATCGATGCCGAAGCTTCCAACCTGCATCCCTCCGGTTCCGGTAATGCATCTCATATCCGCCACCCAACTTCAGGAAAGGAAGCACCGTATAGACGCCACCTACCTCCAGTCCCAAGCGGTCGGTTTTCCCTAAATTATCTTTCGTCCGCCATTCCAAGCCACCAGATATAGCAAATGCCGGCTTCACTTTATATTCGAAACCGACATTTGCCCAAGTTGCAAAATCCTTATCCTGTGCCTGCAATGAAAATTGGGACATACCTATCAAAACAATAAACAGAAAATAAGCTCTGCCTCCATTTACAGTGTTCTTTAGCATCATATCCTTAGTACGTATTACATAAATTAAGGTACAAAGCTAAAGATAAATTCTGTAACAAATCTGGAATAAACTCGTAAAAGACTCGAACAAGAGGCATTTATTGACCGAATTAATCATTTACTCTTGCATTCTTTACAGGCATATCCGCATCCACGCTTTTACGCCAGTCATCCAACATCTGCAATAACTTTTGTGCTATCTCCGGTTTCTCCATCTTCAGATTATTCTGTTCGGACAAGTCTGCCGGCAAGTCGTACAGTTCAATTTCTCCGGTATCGTAAAACTGGATTAATTTATAGTTCCCCATACGCACTGCTCCCGACGGTCTTCCTCCTTGATTGGAGTAATGAGGGTAATGCCAATATACAGCATCACGGTGAACACGCTGTTTACCCTCCAGCAATGGCAAGAGGCTGATACCATCGAGATGCTGCTCCGGACGCAGTTTACTTCCGGTCATTTCCAAGATAGTAGGATAATAATCGGTAGAAGTCACAATACTGTCGCATGAACTTCCGGCACCTTTCATATCCGACATACGCACTATCAGCGGCTCCCTTATTCCACCCTCATAGGTAAAGCCTTTCCCACCTCTCAACGGACGATTGGAAGTGGGCGAACCCTCGGAAGTTGCCAGGCCTCCATTATCGGAAGTAAATATAATGATTGTATTTTCATATAATCCCAGGCGCTTCAACTCATCTATAATTCTGCCAACATTTTCGTCCATACTGGCAATCATAGCTGCATAAATTGCATTACTCTGAAGAATTCTTTCCATACGCGTAGAATCCTGATAGGGCTGTTTACGCTTCCATTCCGGATTTGTATCAAACGTTTCCAATGACAGCAAACCCATCTTCCGAGCCTTCTCCTCGAAATATTTAACCTTTTCCGGTTTCGCCAACAATGGAGTATGCACCTGATAGAAAGGTAGATTAATGAAGAAAGGCTTGTCTTTAAAGTTCCGGAGTATCTTTATGCACTCATCCCCCAACCTGTCAGTCAGGTATTCCCCCTTCGGTCCATCGGTCAGATAAGGATTATGATAAGGAGAGAAATACCCGTCTTTACCGGGCCCTCCCTTATTGCATCCGGCAATATTTATATCGTAACCCTGATATTGCGGATAAGTAAGCGAATCGACCGAGCAGTTCCATTTTCCGACATGAGCCGTCCGGTACCCTTCGAGTCTCAAAGCCTCCGCAATTGTAAATTCACTTAACGGCATATTTTGCACAAAGTCCACCGGCAGTACCGGACAAGTAGCGTCTATTATCTCTTTACGTGAAGGTACGGAATATCCACCAGGGATATAATCCGTCAAATGAAGCCGTGCCGGATACTTCCCGGTCTGAAAACTGGCGCGCGTAGGAGAGCTTACGGGACATGCCGCATAAGCATTCGTAAAACGTACCCCTTCTTTAGATAATTGGTCGATGTTAGGAGTCTCATAAAACGAACTGCCGTAACATCCTAAGTCCATCCATCCTAAATCATCGGCAAGAATAAAAAGGACATTCGGCTTCACTGCCTCTGTTGCAGATTGTGCATGGGCAGAAGCTATCCCTATGGACAGCAAAGCCAGTTCTGAAATAAATATCTTTCTGTTCATAATGGTTATATTTAAGGCAATAGAAGGGTATCCCGAACTAAAAAGTCCGGAATACATCTCCTTTATTCATTTCAAATATCAATCGTGTAAGTTTCTGCTTCTCAGATAGTCGAGCAGATATTGCGGACGGTCGGTCTGAATAATTCTCGCACCAAGCTTATCAATTAAATAACCATATCCTTCATCCGGATTCTTTAAAGACATGTCATCGTCATGCCCTCCGGCCATTGTATCCCAAAGGGTGTTATACCAAATCAAAGCGCGTCCGTCAAGAGATGATTTCAATTTTATGGGTAGCGGATTGGAATCTTTCACAAATAGCAACTCAAAAGCCACCGGATTCATATCTTTGATAAATGTTTCTATCTGCTGTTCGGCATCTGCATTATCAAGGTTTACTATAGGCATATAAATCACATCATTCAAGTAAGCACCAAATTGTTTTTTCACTTCTTCGGCAGATCTATTGCCTTTCATGATAATCTGCTTCGTCGTTCCGGTTTTCTTCATCAAAGCATATACTTGTTCGAAATACCGGTCGGCTTTGTCAAGATTCAGCATGATTTTCCCCTTAGCATGCATCAAAGCTTCCTCTAAAGTCGGGACGTTATGTATAGTGCGGATGGCACAACCATTCTTCAGTTTCAACTTCCGAATAGAGTCCAAAGTCACTTCTACTATCTTGCCTTTTCCCGTGGTAGTTCGATCCAGTGCAGGGTCATGCATCAATATGAGTTGTCCGTCCTTGGTGCGCTGTACGTCCAACTCTACAATATCCACTCCCATCTTGATGGCGTTATCAATTGCTTCCAGAGAGTTCTCCGGGAAATTGCGCCAGTCACCACGGTGTGAAGCAACGATAACTGAGCTCTGATCCCGACTTAATAACTTCTCACGAATTTGACTGACTCTGTCTTGTGCACAGAGCTGTACGGTAACCAATAAGGCAACCAGTATAAATAAGTTCCTTCTCATATTCTTTCAATTTATCTTCTACCAATTTTTTTCAAATACGCATCCAAAAGGAATGGATGGTCGCTGAATATAATATTTGCTCCTTTCTTCAAAAGCCAGCCATAACTGTTTTCGGGGTCATCCATTGCCAATTCATCATCATGCCCGCCATTGAATTCAGCCCACAAAGAATTATACCATATCCGGAAACCTCTATCTTTTATCTCCTTTGCACGGTCTATCACCGGAAAATCATCGCGTGTGAAGGAAAGGCTGATTACCGGTGTCTTTATGTTATCCATAAAATCATCCAGCTTCTTGTCATCTCCTTCTCCTTTACAAACCAATACCGGAATATAAATAAGTCCTTCCAGCAAATGGCCATAATTCTCTGCCACAAACTTGCTGTCCAAAGTACCACGCAAAATAATCTGATTGAGGCATCCATGCCGCTTGGCAACCTTTACAACTTCCTCTTTTATGGACTGCCACTTATCAACCTGAATCAAGACTTTACCTTTTGCAAGTTCCAGCACTTCATCCAATGTCGGTATTCGCTGACGTGTCACTACTCCGATGGGACTTTTTAAATACAGCTCTTTCAGTTCGGCCAAAGTATGATCCGACACTTTACCAGTTCCGGTAGTCGTTCTGTCTATCGTCTGGTCGTGCATCATCACGATTACACTATCTTTCGTCATTTGTACGTCAATCTCAATTCCGTCAAAGCCGGCATCAATGCAACTTTGATAGGCTTGAAGCGAGTTCTCGGGCGCATTACGCCAATCGCCACGATGAGCAAAAATCATCACATAATCGGACTTGCCGCCGTCATTCAATTTATCCAAAAGGAAGCTCAAACGGTCTTGTGCCTGAGCGGATATAACTCCGCTCATAGCCATTATCAAGACTAATATACTTAAAATACTTTTTCTATTCATAACCGCTTATTTTACATCCCACCAAACATGGGTCGTTATTTTATCTTCGCCACCTAATAATTTCAATCCCTTCTCATATTCCGCCTTATTCTTTGTATTCTCATCTTCCGGATACAAGTAACGTGCAGGAATTTCGTTTACCGCCACTTCTTCATCATCCGTATGAATACGGTCATAAAGGTGAGGACGATTCGTACGGCGCATATCAGCATACATCTCAACCGAATTATAAGGGAATAATGCCAGCCATTTCTGTATTGCAATCTGTTCCAACTGTTCCGACTCTACAGAAGAAAGTTTTACCGGCAACTGATTCACCGCCGGAGAATTAAAATATCCTCCGGGAGCCATCGGAAGTTTGTCAGAACCGATATACTCGGCAACCACGCTACCGGAAATTCCCCAAGTTGCCATGGCACACTCAATGCCTTTATTGTATAATGATTCGGCAGTACCATTCATGTTCCAGCCTTTAATAGTTCCCTCGGCTCTCAAAAAGTAACTTTCAGCCGCATTCATAACCATTAAAGGTTCTGTATTTTTAGAATCGGAATCAGAGAACCGGACTCCAAGCAAAGACAATGTATTTTTAGCGTGCTCCGCCATTCCCATCTCCGTAGGGTTCATTCCATTACGGGCACCTCTGTATTGGCCTGCATAAGCAGCATCCTGGGGCTTTTCAAAGAAAACCGGCAAACGGGGGTCATCATAGCCCACCAATATACTCTCCATCGATGCACTCATGTAAGTTTCTCCCCAGGCCGACAACCATCCATAAGGGGTAGTAGAAGAAGGTGTGGCGATAATAAAAGCATCATCGGCAGCATCTTCCATCACTCCGGCGGCAACCGCCTCCTCGGCATATCTCTTGGCACTGGCAGGATCGACATCCGAAATTCTCATTGCCATACGCAGCTTCAAAGAGTTTGCAAACTTATACCATTTCGATACGTTACCCGCAAATATCTGATCGTCCGAACCAAAAGCGTTCTCCGACTTATGCTCCGACAAAACCGCTATTGCCTCATCCAATTCGGCAAACATCTGATTGTAAACATCTTCCTGAGAATCGTATTTCACACTTACTTGTGCATTGTTTGCCTCGGAATAAGGCATCGCGCCATAAAGATCGGCTATACGATGCGAAATCTGCACCTTCCAGACAGAGGCTACCGCATGAGCTACCGGCATTTCATCTTTCGTCATATCAAGCACAATGCACAATTGGGGCAAAGCCTTTTGATAATAAGTCGCCCACGCACGCCTTGAAAACTTATCCGGCGCCGCAAACCTGTCGGATTGAAACGACGGGGTTACATTTGCAAAGTACTGCACATACAGATTGGACATGACCGAACTCACCAATTCAAACTCATAACGGTCTACAAACATTCCCCAATACTGCGAATAAGCAAAAGCTGCACCTACATGAGACATGCTGAGTTCCGGCAATTTGGTATCATTCTTATTGATGTCTTCAAAATCAGAACATCCACCCAAGGTTATTGATAAAAACAACGCAAGGAATAAATATTTAATATTCTTCATAATCTTCTATTTAGTCATTAAAATGAAACATTCAAATTAAGCCCGAATGTACGTGTAGACGGTAAAGAAAAAGCTTCGAGTGCCTGATTGTTACCCGTACCGACTGTCATTTCAGGATCAAAAATACCTGCTTTGTTCTGTAAGAAACAGAGGTTCTTGCCATAAACTCCAACCGACAATCCACTGATAGGCAATTTTCCCAATACGGACTTCGGGAAAGAGTAGGACAAGGAAATCTCTTTTAACCGGATGAAAGAAGCATCATAGACAAAGACTTCACCTACCGGATTGTTACGTCCGCCCAAAGCAGTCCAGAGAGCTTCTGAGTTAATTTCCTTTGTATTTCTTTCTCCATTATCCAGCACACCGGGAACAACGATGCCACCTTCACGTCCTGCCAGTGTTTTGGCCGTCAGTCCGTAACCGGTCAGCACAGCATCGGTAAACGATACGATCTTTCCTCCCTGCTTGGTATCAATCAGCACATTCAAAGACAGATTTTTATATCTGAATGTGTTAGACCATCCCCCACTCCAATCGGGAGTGGAATTGCCCACTTTCACCGTTTTCTTTGAAGTCAGTTTCGGCAGTCCGTTAGAACCGATCAAGATGTCTCCGTTTTCATTACGTTCAAATCCACGTACATAAATATCACCAAAAGAGCCTCCTTCTTCTGCCACCACATTGGCAATGAAGTCTTCAGAGCCTAAAGTGATGACCTTTACATCATCGGTCAATTCTTTAATTTTATTGTCATTCTTGCTAAAGTTGAATTGAGTGGTCCAGGAAAAGTCCTTTATCTCAACCGGAGTTCCATACAGTTTTATTTCTACACCCTTATTCTGCACTTTACCTGCATTAATAAAACGGGTTGCGTAACCGGACGGCAAAGGCATCGGAATAGATATCAGCTGGTTGGTAGTATTGGAGTTATAATATGCAAAGTCCAAGCCTAAACGGTCGCCGAAGAAACGGACGTCTACTCCTACTTCCAAAGAGCCTGTCTTTTCGGGCTTCAAATCTACGGCAGGCAACTGATTGGATTGATACACATATCCATTATTACCACCCGAAGTATAAGTATAGGTCTGATTGATAATAAAAGGATCGGTGTCATTACCTACCTGTGCATAAGAAGCACGCACCTTGGCAAAGTTAAACCAGGAAGGCATCTGAATAATATCGCTCAAAACAGCCGACAAGCCAACCGATGGATAGAAATAAGAGAAACTTGACTTCGGAAGCGTGGACGACCAGTCGTTACGTCCGGTTACATCCAAAGTGAGGAATCCCTTATATGTGATTTGTGCAAAGGCATACAAAGAGTTCAACTTACGGCGGTATAATGAATTACTTCCGGTAAGGTTCTTAGCATTGGACTGAGAGAACAAGTTTTCTGCAAGCAGCTCTGTGTTAGAGTAGCTGCTACCCTTACGGTTCTGGTAGAAAGTACTTCCACCGAAATTCACATCAAAGTTCCAATCATCATTGACAGCTTTTGCATAGGTCAGCAAGAAATCGTTGTTCCATTCAAACGAATCATAGGAATCCAGAATATAGTCACCGTTGGGGGCCCGTTGATAAGTGTCATTATAGAGTTTAAACTCTCCCGAATCATGGTAATAATCCACACTGGAACGCAACATCAGGCTCAAACCATCAATGATAGTCCATTTCATGGATCCCATAGCCAATATTTTGTTTCTTTCATCCGTCCTTGCATTGCGGTTGACCACCCAATATGGATTTTGTGAAAGGTCGGCGCCACCCGGCAACCAGAAATGCTGAAGGTTCTTCAACGAACTCGGGTCGGTGTATTCAAACGTCTTTGCATCATTCAGAACGATATTCCGAGGCATGGAATAAATCTGCCGCACCGGATTGAAGATATTCTCACCCGTCCAGGGTTTACCCTTTATCTTCTGATTCATATAGTTGATCTTAGCATCGACTTCTACTCTGTTACTCAATTTTGAATTGAGACGTAATGAAGCAGAAGCACGGTTCAAACGGTTATTAGGAACAATGCCGGTTGCATAATCATGGTTCAGAGAGAAACGGGTTTGCGTTTTTTCATTACCGGTAGAAACCCCGACAGAATTGGACCAGTTCATGCCTGTATTAAAAAAGTCTTTTACATTGTCGGGCTGGGCAGTCAAAGCGTATTCTTTATTTCCTGCATAGTTAGGATTATTAGACCAATGTTCTACCATTTGTCCCTGCATTCTCGGTCCAAAATTATACAATGTATTCTTATTGTATTGCCCGCCGGATCCTTGGGCATACTCATTCTGCAAGTCCAGCATGATGTTGGGAGCATCTACAGAAAAAGAAGAAGAATAAGTAACGCCTAATCCCTGCCCGGTGCTTCCCTTTTTAGTCGTAATAATAATGACACCATTACTTGCACGAGAACCATAAAGAGCAGCTGCCGAGGCTCCCTTCAAAACGTTGACAGATTCTATATCCGACGGATTTATAGACGAAATACCATCGCCCGAGTCAAAACCACCTGTCAAAGCCTTACCATCCGACCCTTGCGAACGGGTAGTGGAAGAAGTATTGTCAATAGGTACACCATCTACTACGATCAATGCCTGATTATTACCACTGATAGACCGGTTACCGCGCAAAGAGATCTTGGATGATCCGCCCAGACCGGAGGAAACCTTGCTGATTTCCAGACCTGCCACTTTACCCGATAAGGAGTTGACAACATTCAAATCCCGTACTTGCTGTAATTCACCTCCTGAAACGGATTGCGTGGCATAAGACAAGTTCTTCTCTTTACGGGAGATACCAAGCGCCGTAACTACCACTTCATCTAAAGCCTGACTGTCTTCCTTCAAAACAACCTTCGCCAAGTCTTTATCCATGGCACGAAAGCTCATAGCCTTATATCCGATGTATGAAACAAGGATAGTTGCATCATTCGATACATTCATTAGAGTGTACTCGCCATTCACATTAGTTATGGCACCGTTAGAGGTACCTTGCTCCATAATGGTGGCACCAATCACCGGTTCTCCGTTCTCATCCACGACAACCCCCGAAAGTGTTTTCATTTTCTTTGTTTCTCCTGCATTCCCCTTAGGGTTGGCACTTACAGCTATCGTATTATTAGTCCTATTGAAAAACAATTTTGTTTGAGCAGTTATCTCACTCAGAATTTCTTTTAATGTACCTTTATTTATATCTAATGAGACACGGGGAGCGCTATTGACGATTTCCTGGTCATAGAAAAATTTAAAGTTAGTGAGATTAGTAATTTGATTAAAAACTTTTTCAACATTCTCATTCTGTACTTTTAGAGTAATCCCGCTCTCCTTCAGATTCTGAGCAGACAGTGATGATACTCCCAAACAAGACAATAGTAAAAAAGCTAAAAACAGAACGCTATTTCTACATTTTCCTTTCGGTGTAAGAAGATTATTCATAAATTTGTGCGTTTTAGTAATTGAAATAAATTATTAAAAACAAAGGTTGTAATACGCGATACGTTATTCACACGGGTCGAAACGAATGAATATCCGTCCGGATTACGGAATAGGGGCTGCTCTGAGAGATGGCTCCTATTTTTTTTGAAGAGAATCAAGGAGGTGCTTTCATGGTATATTTTCTTTTGAATTAAAGGTTTTTATTATTTGTACAGCAACACTTCGTTGCCCTCTCTCTTATACCGGATGCCACTGGTATATTCAATGGATTGAAGTACAGCCTCCAGGCTTTTGTTATCGTGTTCACCCGAAATCAAGTTATTGAACTCCTGCCCTTCGGCAAAAGTAATCCGGCAATTGTACATACGTTCCAGTTCCTTAGCCACATCGCGTACCGGAGTACTGCTGAAACGCAATCCTCCTTCTCGCCATACAGCTACCGAACGCTCATCACGCCGTTTGCTATATTCACCGGAAATGGTATTGATAAGTATCTGTTCCTGGGCTTGCAAGCGCATCATTGCTTCTGGTAAGTCGACTTGAACCTTGCCACTCTCCACATTTACAGAAACGACTTCGTCCGAAGAATAGGATTTTACATCGAAACGAGTACCCAGAACACGCACATCGAAGCGATGGGTATTGACTATAAAAGGTTGTTTCTCATTACGCTGCACGCGAAAAAATCCTTCACCCTCCAACTCTATCCTGCGTTCTTCACCTGCAAAACGATTGGGATAGCGGACACGGGAACAGGAATTTAAAGTGAGCTGTGTACCATCGGGCAGCAAGACTTGCTTTTTCTCTCCATACGAAGTAGAAGCTTCCAGATAAGATATTTGCTGTTCATTTGCATAGTTCCAGTACCTGATGCTACCAAAAATCAAGCAAAGAACAGCAGCAACACCCGCCACAGATATGGCTGCACGATGGAACCAAGTACGCTTCCTATGCTCAATACGCTTCAACAACTGCCGGGCTTCCTTCTTATATTGCTCACGCTCAAGATCGGTATGCGATTGCTGCGAAGCAGATTCTTCCCAAACATCGGCAGCAAACTCACCCAACGCATCATCATACTCCGAACTGCTACATTCATTCAATAATTTACAGGCATCCTCCGTCGTATATAAGTCGTCCAGATAGCGACGAAGCCAGGATTTATCTTTTTCTTTATCTTTCATAATTCATTATTTTAAGGATATAAGGTCACCAAAAATATGCCTTTTACATAAAGTAATACCCGCAAAAGAGAAGTAGCTGGGGTGGGCTTAACGTTTTTTAATCATCAAGCAGTTTTTAGTCAATTCTTCATCTTCGCACTATGAACGCTTGTTCAAGCTGTGCGAACACATATTCGCAAGGCTTGGATATGTATTCGCAGGGCTTGAACAGAGAATTATTACTGAAAAGAGAGAGTTTTATCTATAGATTCAAGCAAATAAGCAGTAAGATAAGGTCGGCACCCATCACCGAATTCTTCTCCAAGTAAGTGCGGAGTGACCTTAACGAAGTGGAAATGGACTCTTGCACGGTATTGACTGAGATTCCCAAAGCTTCTGCTATCTCTTTATGGGACATCTGCTGTTCACGGCTCATCCCAAAGATTTCCCGCTGACGGGGCGTCAGCCGTTGCAGTGCACGGGATATGAGTTGCTGCAAATCATTCGCAAGAATTTCGTTCTTCGTGTCATTGCTATAATCCACTGCATGAGACAGGATTTGTTCTTTCAACCGATCTTCATTGGCAAGATCGCGCAACTGGTTCAGAATGCGGTTACGGACAATGGTATATAAATAGGAAGAGAAAGAGGCATCGGGATTGATGAAACGACGGCTTTGCCAGATAACGGTAAAAGCATCCTGAAAAACATCCTCAGCATATTCGCGTGACTTCAGAAAACGCATCGCAAAGTATATCAAGCGGTTCTTATAGGCTGCATAAAGTTCGCAAAATGCATCCTCATCCCCATCTATCAAACGGAGAACAAGCAAACGTTCATCACTAAGAATCTCTGCTGCGTGCATATCATTTTCTTTAGGTTCCGGACACAAAGGTACTTATAAGTTATTACAAACGTATGTAAAATCCGGGAAAGAAAAAAGAGATGGCCTATTTTTCATCATAAAATGTTTTTATTCGTCCTTTCAAAGATATTTATATTCTAATTTTAGTATTTCTTGAATAACTGTCTCTAAGCATGTATTTATATTTTGTAGATACTGGTCATTATTTGTATTTTTGCGAATAATTACAAGCAAACAAAAGTTATGAGAAGAAAAAGATTAGAAGTAATAGTATTGGCTGCCTCATGCGTTTTCTGCTTGAGCAGCTGCCTTGACAAGGACGTATATCAAGGCTCTCAAGAAGAAGAAAAGGAGTTCAACGATTTCGATTACTCTACTACTCAAAGTAACGTAAGTCTGGAAGTCAGCTATCTGAACAACGGCGTAAAGGCAAATGTTTATTTTGAGCTGTATGACGAAATGCCCGTTACAGAAACTGAGTATACTTACGTAAAACGTGACGACGTCCAACCTCTCTTCGCTGCCTACACTGACAAAAATAGCGTTTTCAAAGGTACTGTGGATTTGCCCGGATATGTAAAGAAGGTATATATCTATACGCCGGCATTCTTTGCAAGAACGCTGATTGAGGCGGAAGTTACTAATGGAAGCATTAAGGCTACGGATGATATGCCGACAACACGTGTAGTAACTCCAACTCCCGGAGCCTACCACTACAGTTATATGGACGAAACGATAACTAAAGGCCTCAAAGAATACCCCAAAAACTGGAAAATCTGGCTGGGAACATATGATCACTATAGAAATGGTGAAATAGGATATCCATATAGCGGAAATCTTGCTGCCACAAATGCTGATGGCCTCTATGAGGCCCAGACAAAGGTTATTAATATTAATAACAGATGTCCCGATATATACCGCAACTATTATGATATGACTATTGATAAAACAGCCGAAATAGTGGTTACTTATCTCGGCCAGAATACTTGTTGGAACTCTTCCTTGGGATATTACTATTATGAAATAGGACACGAGCCTTCAAGTCTGGATGATGTCCACGTCATTATGCTATTTCCCAATACACAAGATGGTCAGTGGGTGAATGACACGAAAAATGCAACAAAAAGTGCCGGTATAGATCGTTCAACAGCCGTACAACTGAAATACTATCCTAATATCGCCAGTGGAAGTATGGAGGGAGAAACAACCGTATTCCCTGCCGGATATAAAATAGGTTTTGTCCTTGCCACCAATGCCTGGAGCAATCCTGTAGGAAATCGTTACACCGCAACCCGATACCGTGCCGCTACATCGAAAAATTTAAGTGTAAAAGATGGCGGAGCCCCCTATAATGAACCACGTACAGCTGTCTACAGATACGGTGATTGGATAATGACATCGTTTGAAGACTTTAATACCGATCAAAACTTCAGTGATGTCGTAATAACACTTAAATCCAATCCTGTTGATGCCATTACAGATGTACCTGTTGTAGATCCCGATGATCCGACAGTCCCCATTACTTTAAAAGGAGTCTATGCTTTCGAAGATTTGTGGCCCAATCAGGGAGATTATGATATGAATGATGTGGTAGTACGCTATAATTACGGAAAGAGTATCGATACCAAAAGCAATATACAGGCTGAGACTTTCATATTTAAAGTATTCGAAAATGTTGCCAATAATAATAACGGACTGGCATTCAAGTTGAATAGCAATGGTAATATAGAATCATATTCCCTCGCCGTTCGCAAAGCAGGAGAAAGCGTGTTCACAGATGTATCGACATCACTTGAAACCGGAGAGAATGTTTTTGTATTGACAGACAATGTTAAAGAGAATATGAACGGCGAATATAAAGTAACCGTAAAATACAAGTCACCTATTACGAAAGAGTCTGAAATAGATCCGTTCATCTTCAAAAACCAAGATAACGGCCTGCGTTGGGAAGTGCATCTTCCTAAGGCAGCACCGACCTCCAAAGCTGATAAAAGCTATTTCGGGCAAGGGCAAGATGCTTCTAATAGTGGTACATATTATGTACGCGATGGTAATTATCCGTTTGCCATCTATCTGGCCGGAGCAACCGAAAACGATCTAAGCAAGATTTTGGATATCGCAAACGAAAGTACTCCGATCGGTCAGCTTTACAGCGGATATGATGAATGGGTAAAGAGCGAGGGGCGTACAAATCAAGATTGGTATAAACGATAATAATTGTTTGTTTGCTGTGCATCAACAGATGCATAAAAAAAGAGGCTGAAATCCGTTCCTTTTAGGGAATATAGATTTCAGTCTCTTTACTTTTTTATGAGTTTAATGAGCCTTTCCTCAAAAGATTACTTCTTATAAGCCGCCAATTTATTCCTATAATAAGCCTCCACATCCTTCCAATGATAATAAGGGGCTATTTCGCTCTCAACCGGAAGTTTCATTTCATGCTCGTTGAGTAAAACCTTCACCAGGACATCGTCACTCCCCTTCTTGCGGAAGAAGACAAACTGGATATTGCTGGCCATCGGGAAGATTTTGTAGTTACGCCATACAGCATCCAGCTTACTCAAATCTGTTGTCTGGTAAGCACAGTCTCCCAACTCCAGCAGGCAAGCAAAAGGAAGCAGACAAGACTCATGTCCGAAACGTAAAGTCGCACTATTCTCCGACTTCACGATACAAGTATCCGCCGTATTCAGGAAATTCTCCAGCAGATTGGCTTCCAGATAAGGTATCTTGCCCTTAGTCAGCGGAGACGAAGCGTAGTTGATGTACCAATTCTTATTGCTGATCTGCCACAAATCGTAGCACTCATCTTTGGTGAAAAGCGAATAAAGTTCCAAATCCGTGTCGATACTCTGCATATTGGCAGCTACATCAAACAGCATAGTCATCAGCTTGCCGGCATCCACTTTCCACTTCACATAGTCGGCATTGTTGAACAAAGCCTTCATCAAGCGGTCCGGATGAACATGTTCCTTCCGGATAGCTTCTCTTGCAGCAATTACCTCATCAGCCTTGCGTAATTCTTTTATAGCAGGATCATCATGATTCATATAATACATATCGTGATAACTGGCATCATTCTTGAACTGCAACTTCGGATTCAGAGCCTGAAGCTTCAGGCATTCTGCCGCCATCGAAAGAATGCAACGGATTACGACCGTGGAACGTGCATCTATTTCAGCTTCTCCCTTAAATACTTCCGGGAAGTTCTTATACATTCTCTCGGCAATGCCCCGATGCTGACGCGCACCCAGCGGAGTAAGTTCGCCATATCTGCTCTCAGCCATGCGCGAAACGCTGTCCAGCACGCAGAGCGTCTTCTTGCCCAAGTCGGTAAGCACTCCGTTCTTTTCGGCTTCACGCATCACTTCCAGCGGTTTTTCATAATCATCGGGATTGATAAGAAAGCGCGAACCGTGACGGGCATAATGGCTCAGATAAAAAGGTTTATAACCGGCAGGCGGGGCAGTCTGCACTGCATTCGGTTCGGGATAAGCGTAGTAGTTGGCAGCCGAACGATGAATGTCTGCAAAGATTTCTTCTTTTGCCGTCTGTGCACTCATTCCGAGCACCAGGCAACAGAGAACGGTAAGCAAAATAAAACGTTTCATGATCTTTGGGTTTTAGTGATTTATTCGTGTGAGATTTCTTTCAGATACTTCTCTATCTTTTCAAAGAACGTGGCCAGATGCGAGCCATCCACAAAGGCATGATTCACATAGATAGAGAGAGGAAATACCAGGCGACCTTCACGGGTCACAGCTTTACCGGCAGTCATCAAAGGATAGCTGCAAGCATTACCGGCCTCGGCCAATGTGTAGGTGGTAGACGTGAAATACATCTTAGGCACTGCACTCAAATGCACCACATCGTAAATGCCCTGCTGTGCCAGCACTTCCTCTGCCCCGTAGGGATTACCATCTTCGGGAATATTGGTGATCAGATTCTGGGCCTCGGCATGGAAACTTGCAAAACCCTCATGATAAGGAATGCGTACCGTATAGAAAGTCTTTCCGGGAACAGCTATAGGCGAGATAATATCCACCTGGTCGTGAAAGATGACTTGCCCATTCTTATCCGTGCGGTAGCGGAGTGCATCCACCTCATTGGCCGAACGGAGTACGGCATAGAGGTAACAGAGAAAGAAAGAGCGTCCCGAAGCCTTGGCGGCAGCACGCGCTTCCGTACAGTCTATTTCAGTAGTAACGGAATACCAGGAGTTGACGAAAGTACGGAAGAAGTTGTAATTGTCCCGGCGCTCCCAGGCATCAATGTCGATAATATGTGTCATATACTTATAAAAGTAGAAAGTTGAGAGTTTCAGCCCTCAACTTTCTGTTAAACAATTATTTTTCTTTCTTATAATTTTCCAGTCCGGTCTGCAGGAATTGGATATACTTGGAGATGTCTTCGTCGTAAGAGTAGGACTTGTTGAGCGGCCTGCCTTCATTGTCTATCAGCACATAGAAAGGCTGTGCGTTGGCACCGAACTTGACGCGCTGCAAGTAACTCCACTTATCACCTACCGTACGCAGTGTACGTTCTGTACCGTTCTCCGTAATCTTCACGGGAGAAGGAAGCGGAGTCTTATTGTCCACATAAAGTGTGATCAGTACATAGTCGTTATTGATGATGTCGCTCACCTTCGGGTCTGTCCATACGGAAAGCTCCATCTTACGGCAGTTTACACAACCGTAACCGGTGAAGTCCAGCATCACGGGCTTGCCGTGCTGACGGGCATACTCCATGCCGAGGTCGTAATCGTCGAACTTGGCATGTACTTCATTATTATAAAGGTTGAAGTCCTGCGTCTGCATGGGCGGTGCAAAAGCACTGACTGCCTTCAACGGTGCACCCCACAAACCGGGAACCATATAAACTGCAAATGCCAGCGAAGCCAAAGCCATAAAGAAACGAGGTACGCTGACCTTAGAATCATCGTCATCGTGCGGGAATTTGATTTTTCCCAGCAGGTAGAAACCAAGCAAAGCAAACAGCACAATCCACAAAGCAAGGAATGTTTCACGGTCGAGTATGCGCCAGCCGTAAGCCAAATCGGCCACGGAAAGGAACTTCAACGCAAATGCCAGTTCCAGGAAACCGAGCGTCACCTTGATAATGTTCATCCAGCCACCCGACTTAGGCATAGACTTCAACCACGACGGGAACAGTGCAAACAAGGTAAAAGGCAACGCCAAAGCAATGGCAAAGCCCAGCATACCAATGGCCGGAGCCACTACACTACCCGTTGTAGAAACCTGTACCAGCAGGAACCCGATAATAGGACCCGTGCAAGAGAAAGATACCAACGACAAAGTAAATGCCATCAGGAAAATACTCAGCAAACCGCTTGTTGCCTCAGCCTTACTGTCAACAGCATTGCTCCACTTGGAAGGCAGCGTTATCTCGAAAGCCCCGAAGAAGGAGGCGGCAAATACCACCAACATCAAACAGAAGAGGATGTTGAATATCGCATTCGTAGAAAGTGCATTCAGTGCGCTGGCACCAAAGATAAGCGTAATGGCCAGTCCGAGCACCACGTAAATCACCACGATAGAGGCACCATACGTCCACGCATCGCGAATACCTTTCTTCTTGTCCTTGCTGCGTTTCAGGAAGAAACTTACAGTCATCGGGATGATGGGCCATACGCAAGGGGTGAACAGTGCCAGAAGTCCTCCGATAAATCCGGTAACAAAGATGTAGAGCCATGACATATTCTCCTGAGAAGTAGTTTCTCCCAAAGACTTCAGCTCACTGATAACCGGTTTCCACAGGTCAACATTGCCCGCTACATCGATTTCAGTAGGACCATCCGCACCGCCGATAACGGCATCAGCAGTTGTATCAGCGGCAACGTCCTGCTGCACGGCCTGAGCATCCTGTTTCACTTCGGCTACAGGAGCAGCAGCCCCTTCTGTCTTACCGGAAAATTTAAACGGAACCTGGGTGGGCGGCAAACAGTTTTCATCGTTGCATGCACCATATTCCAGATAACCTTCTACCTGATAAGCCCCACCGGTCAGCTTCAGTTTCTGTGCAAACTGCGCCGTATTCTCAAAATAGCGCACCTGCATTTCGAACAGTTTGTCGAATGAGGAAATTTCTTTGCCTACGGGTTTCAGTTTACCTACGACCTCAGCACCCGAGATATTCTCAACATTGAAAGTGGCCGAAATAGGGCCACCATCACCCAAGTCGGTAGAGTAAACATGCCAGCCTTTATCAATGGCACCGGTAAACAGAACTTCCGCTTCATCTGCCGACAGAACTTTCAGTTCCGACTTAAACTTAACGGGTTCTTGTATCTGCGCTTGCGACACTACGGCAAGAAGCAACAGGAAAAAGGAGAAAAATACTTTCTTCATCTATTTATTATTACTAAAATTTATATTCGATTAAACTTCATAATCTACACAAGCACGGCTTTCTTTTACGTCAGCAAGGAATTTACCGGCAGCAACATGGTCGGGATGCGTAGCATAGAACTTCACATCATCCAGTGTATCGAATTCGCTATAAAGAGCGATGCTCCAAGTCTCGTCGGGATTGATATTCAGCCCGACTTCAATCTTGCGAATAACAGATATCTTTGCCGGAAGTGCTTCAATAGCCTTCTTGAAATTATTCATTGCAGCTAACTTTTCGTCAGGCGCAGCCTCGTTTTTTAGCTTAAATAATACAATGTGTTTTACCATAACTTTGATATTTAAATGATTTATGTCTATATTTGTCAGCGGAAGCAGTTGTATTCAACGATTGCAAAAATACTGGTTTTGTTTTAAATATACATATAAACGGATGTTAATAATAGGAATTGCAGGCGGAACAGGGTCGGGAAAGACCACCGTCGTACGTAAAATCATCGAAAGCCTGCCGGCAGGTGAAGTCGTTTTGTTGCCACAAGACTCTTATTATAAGGACAGTAGCCACGTGCCCGTAGAAGAGCGGCAGAATATCAACTTCGACCACCCGGATGCATTCGAGTGGAGCCTTCTCTCCAAACATGTTGCCATGCTGCGCGAAGGCCGAAGCATCGAACAGCCCACCTATTCGTATCTGACGTGTACCCGCCAGCCCGAAACCATCCACATCGAGCCGCGCGAAGTTATCATCATCGAAGGCATCCTGGCCTTGTGTGATAAAAAACTGCGCAGCATGATGGACCTCAAGATATTTGTGGATGCCGACCCGGATGAACGGCTGATTCGCGTCATCCAGCGAGACGTCATAGAACGCGGGCGTACAGCCGAAGCCGTCATGGAGCGCTATACGCGCATCTTGAAACCGATGCACCTGCAATTCATCGAGCCGTGCAAACGATATGCCGACCTCATTGTGCCGGAAGGCGGGAACAATAAGGTAGCGATTGATATATTGACGATGTATATAAAGAAGCACTTGAAAGAGTGATGAATGACCGGTTATGAAAAAAGGAAGCGGATTATATACACTACTGGCAATCCTGCTACTGTGCTGCATCGCAGGATGCGGCGGAAAGCAACATGCAGAAAAAGTAGCGACAGATGACCTGCAACAAATCAAAGATAGCGGAGAACTGGTAGTGCTGACATTATACAGCTCGACTTCCTACTTTATCTATCGCGGCCAGGACATGGGGTTCCAATACGAGTTGAGCGAACAGTTTGCCAAAAGCCTGGGTGTAAAGCTACGGGTAGAGGTGGCACGAAACGTAGATGAACTTATTGAGAAGCTACTGGCAGGCAAAGGTGATCTTATAGCCTATAACCTGCCCATCACCAAGGAGTGGAAGGACAGCCTGATTTATTGCGGTGAAGACGTCATCACCCACCAGGTCATCGTACAGCGCGCCGGCGGACGGAACAAACCACTGAAAGACGTAACCGAGCTCATCGGGAAGGATGTATATGTGAAACCGGGAAAGTATTACGACCGGTTGGTCAATCTGGACCAGGAGCTCGGAGGAGGTATTCATATCCATGAAGTGACCAACGACAGCATCAGCGTAGAAGATCTTATCACCCAGGTATCGCAAGGAAAAATCCCTTATACCGTGGCCGACAATGACGTGGCACAACTCAACACCACCTATTATCCCAATCTGAACATCGGGCTTTCCATCAGTTTCGACCAGCGCGCCTCATGGGCCGTACGGAAAGACTGCCCCCAACTGGCAGCTGCCGCCGACAAGTGGCATGAGGAGAACATGACTTCGCCTGCTTACACGGCAAGTATGAAGCGGTATTTCGAGATAAGCAAGGCAATCGTCCACTCTCCTATTCTTTCTTTAAGGGAAGGGAAAATCTCCCACTACGACCAATTATTCAAAAAATATGCTCCGGAGATAGATTGGGACTGGCGCCTGCTGGCATCTTTAGCTTATACGGAATCCAACTTTGATTCGACAGCCGTGTCGTGGGCGGGTGCAAGAGGGTTAATGCAACTGATGCCTGCCACCGCCCGGGCCATGGGAGTGCCCGAAGGAAAAGAGCAGAACCCGGAAGAGAGTATCAAAGCTGCCGTAAAATATATCGGCGCCACCGCCCGAAGCTTTGCCAAAGTACCCGAAGAAGAACGCATCAACTTTGTACTGGCGTCTTATAATTCAGGGATAGGGCATGTGCAGGATGCCATGGCACTGGCAGAGAAATATGGCAAAAACAAATACGTCTGGCGGGATAACGTAGAGAACTTCATCCTGCTGAAAAGCAACGAAGAATATTTCACCGATCCCGTCTGCAAGAATGGTTATTTCCGCGGTATAGAGACGTATAACTTCGTGAGGGATATTACGTCACGGTATGAACAGTACAAGAAGAAGATTAAGGCATAATTTCATGTACAATGTACAATGTAAATTAAAATAGGTTCAATTTGTTCTTCTGCGCTTCTTCCAGTGATACTGTTTTTACTTGTCGCTCTTGGTTCTTCGCGCGAAGCTCTTGATACTTCTCATTCAATTCTTCTTCCAGCTCCTCCTTCGTTTTGGGATTCATCAACTTTGCGGCTACGGTAGCATTCTGCGAAGCATCTTTCAGATGAATGACCGGAGCATGATAAACGGGAGCAATCTTCAATGCCGTATGCAGCGGCGAAGTTGTAGCACCACCTATTAACAAAGGAATATCCAAGCCTGCCTTTTCCAGTTCGATGGCCACATGCACCATTTCGTCAAGAGATGGAGTAATCAGGCCGCTCAGTCCTATCATGTCCACCTTTTCTTCGATGGCACGCTGCACAATCGTCTCGGCAGGTACCATCACACCAAGGTCAATGATGTCGTATCCGTTGCAGGCCATTACCACAGACACAATGTTCTTACCGATGTCGTGCACATCTCCCTTCACTGTGGCAAGCAACACTTTTCCGGCAGAGGCAGTCCCCTCTTCTTTCTCCGATTCTATCACCGGCTGAAGGATGGCAACCGCTTTCTTCATGGTACGCGCCGTCTTCACCACTTGCGGAAGGAACATTTTTCCGGCACCGAACAAATCACCGACATGATTCATGCCTGCCATCAACGGACCTTCAATGATATCTACAGCCTTGGGGTATAGCTTCAAGGCTTCGGCAAGGTCTTCTTCCAGATAGTCGCCGATGCCCTTTGTCAATGCATACTTCAAACGCTCTTCCACCGAAGCACCCTCCCGCCAGGCAAGCTGGGAATGCACAGCGGCTTGCGGTGCTCCTCCGGCAACAGCTTTTGCGGCATCCGCTTCCGCTTTCAGATGCTCGGCCGTCTCTATCAGCCGCTCGGCAGCATCGGGACGACGATTGAGAACCACATCCTCGATACGTTCCAGAATATCGGCGGGAATATCCGTATAAAGCACGGAAGTAGCCGGATTCACAATGCCCATATCCATGCCTTCGCGGATGGCATAATAAAGGAACACGGCATGCATCGCCTCGCGGATATAATTATTGCCGCGGAACGAGAACGAAAGATTGCTGACCCCACCACTGACATGCGCGCCGGGCAAATTCTTCCGTATCCAGCCGGTGGCACAGATAAAGTCCACCGCATAGTTATTATGTTCGTCCATACCCGTAGCTACGGCAAGTACATTGGGGTCGAAGATGATATCGTGAGGATTGAAATTGACTTTATCTACCAAGAGACGATAGGCCCGTTCGCAGACTTCAATCTTGCGTTCGGCGGTATCTGCCTGACCTTTCTCATCGAAAGCCATCACCACGGCAGCAGCGCCGTATTGCTTGATGGTGCGGGCATGTTCCAGGAATTTCTCCTCCCCTTCCTTCAAAGAGATGGAGTTGACAATGGATTTGCCTTGCAGACACTTCAGTCCGGCAACAATAACCTCCCACTTGGAAGAGTCGATCATCACCGGCACGCGGGCAATCTCCGGTTCGGAAGCTATCAGGTTGAGGAAGGTAGTCATTTCGGCTTTCGCATCCAGCAATCCGTCGTCCATATTGATGTCGATGACTTGCGCCCCGTCTTCCACTTGCTGGCGGGCAATGCTAAGCGCTTCATCGTACTTTTTCTCGTTAATCAGGCGCAGAAACTTACGCGAACCGGCAACGTTGCAACGTTCGCCCACGTTCACGAAATTGTTCTCGGGCTTCACTTCCAACAGTTCGAGCCCCGACAGCCAGAGATTACCGGGCTTCGGAGCAGGAGTATGAGGAGCGGCACCCGCTATCAAAGCAGAATATTCTGCAATATAAGCATCCGTCGTACCGCAACAACCGCCGATGATGTTCACCAGCCCTTCGTGGATATACTCCTTCACTTCATGTGCCATGTCGGCGGGAGTCTGGTCGTATTTTCCCAGACTGTTGGGCAATCCGGCATTGGGATAAGCGCTTATATAATAAGATGCGCGCGCGGCAAGTTGTTCCAGGAAAGGCTTCAACTGGCGGGCTCCGAACGAGCAGTTCAGTCCTACGGAGAAGATGTCGGCATGCTGCACGGAAGCAAGAAACGCCTCCAGCGTCTGGCCGGACAATGTACGTCCTCCGGTATCGGAAACCGTCACGGAGAGCATCAACGGCACACGGATTCCGGTAGCCTCCATTGCTTGTTCGGCAGCAAAGATGGCCGCCTTGGCATTCAGTGTATCAAAGATTGTTTCTATCAGCAAGGCATCTACGCCGCCTTCGAGCAATGCTTCCATCTGTTCGCGATAGGCATCGGCCAGTTCGTCGTAAGTCAGAGCCCGGAAGGCTGGGTTGTTCACATCGGGACTCATGGAGCAGGTCTTGTTCGTGGGGCCCACGGAACCGGCAACGAAACGAGGTTTGTCGGGAGTTCGCAAAGTGAATTCATCGGCCACTTCGCGCGCCAGCTTCACGGCAGCAAGGTTCATCTCGCGTACATACTCCTGCACGTGATAGTCCGCCATGCTGACACGGGTAGAACTGAATGTATTGGTTTCGATGATGTCGGCACCTGCCGTAAGATATTTGCGGTGGATATCCTGTATCACGTCGGGACGCGTCAGGCAAAGCAAGTCATTGTTGCCTTTCAACTGTCCGGGGATCTGCGCAAAACGTTCGCCCCGGAAATCTTCTTCCGCCAAGTTGTATTGCTGTATCATGGTGCCCATAGCACCATCCAGGATGAGGATGCGCTCACGCACCAGCTCTTTTATTGTTTTCATCTAAAAACTATCTTTTAAACATACGCGCCATATCGCGTTTGTCATCTTTTTCTTTCAGAGATTCGCGTTTGTCGTATTGCTTTTTACCCTTGGCAAGGGCTACCACCACTTTGGCCAACCCCTTCTCGTTGATAAACATACGCACGGGGACAATAGTGAAGCCGGGATCTTTCGAGCCGCGCATCAACTTATCCAGTTCCTTTTTAGTCAACAGAAGTTTGCGCTCCCTGCGTGCCGAGTGGTTGTTGTAGGAACCGTAGAAGTATTCGGCTATGTGCATGTTCTTCACCCACAATTCACCATTGGCAAAGTAACAGAACGTATCGACCAAGCTTGCTTTCCCCAGACGGATGGACTTAATCTCGGTACCCGTAAGCACGATGCCGGCTGTATAGGTGTCCGTCAGTTCGTAATCGAACGTTGCACGCTTATTCTTTATATTTACAGGAGCTTGTTTCATAACATTTATCAGTTTAGCACTACCGTCAGCTTATTGAATACCCATTCTATCACCAACGGACAAGCTATTAACAAAACAGAAGACAGAATGGTGAACCGCAAGCGGTCTTTTTCTGTAATCTGCATCAATTTATCACTTCCTTCCCACACTACATAGATGATGTAGAACTGAAGCAACAGCGCTATAATCCAGAAATCGGGCAGAATGCCGATAACGATTCTGAGCAGGAACAGCACCACCAGTGCATAGCCTGCAAACTGTTGCGTCAAAGGAATATCACTGTCCATCATAAACATGCGGACACGCAACCCATTGATAAGATAGGCTGCCAAAAAATATCCTCCAAACAAGGATACAGCCACCGCGCAACACTGCGTCATGGCATATTGAAAACTTTGCGGACCGCCCCACCCCATCGTCCATAACGAACCGATGAAAACGGACAACCCGCATAAACCAATCATAGGATAAACAAAAGATGTGAATACCTTTCGCTTATCCTCTAAACTAATTTCCTCCCAGGCACGAGCCGGAGAGGAAATCAATTGTATGGCTATATGAAATAATTCTTTGTAGTTCAATATCTTTATTTATCTGTTGGTGCTTTATAGGTAACAGTATATACTTTCTCTTTAGCATCATCATTCAACTTGCTGTTGTATTGATTTTCTCTTGTTACAATTTCAACAGTCGTCGGTCTGGCGGAAGTTCCATGATCAAGCCCATAACGGTTAAATACACCTGTCAAGTTATATGTTTTATAGAACAAACCAAGGCCATAATATCCACCGGAATTAGCAGTGAGAGAATAAGATGTACTACCATTCGAGTCTGCATCACCATTTGAATTATGACTCAGATACAGTCTCAAAGTACCATTATTATCTTCATTCGGATAATATACCAGCGTCAAGAAATGTCTCTTTTGGCTGATATAATAGTTAATCGGGAGCAAAATTGTTGTCTCATCATAGAATTGCGGCTTATACTCCAGACCGCTGTTAGTGCTTTCCATAGAAATAATGGCAGCATTATTACTCTTGCTCAGAGAGTCATTTGCAGCTCCCTTTTCTGATACAATTGCCACTGTATTATCTAATGACTCAATAGAATACAGTTCAACACCTTTAATATCTTTCTCATCAGCTGCTATATTTAACAGAGAGGAATCCCAACGATAATAAATCTGGGCAACCTTACCACTCATTTCAGACATCTTAAAGCCGTTTGTTTCTAAAGCATTAATAGAAGCTGAAGTCGGAGTTATTGTCACGCCATTGGCACCAGTAAAGGTATACATACCCATATAATTATTAACCTTCACCATCCCCCCGCCGTAGCTATAAGGATCACTATCCGAGTTCAGACACGAAGTTAAAGAAATGCCCATCAATAACGTAAAGGCAACTGCTAAGAATTTTAATTGTTTCATTTTTCTTATAAATATTAGAGTGTGCAAATTTAGATAAAAGAATCGAGTAATAGAGTACTCTCATCGTTTTTTCATTGTTTTTAAGATTAAATGAAAGATTAATCTAAATACTGCATTTGCCAATCCGCATTTAACGATTATTCACTATCGGGCGATGCTATATTATTTCAAAGACAGTCACATGAGGAGCGAGCACCGTTTCCATAAGCAGAAACGACAGTTCCCATAAGAGGAAACGGCAGTTTCCATTATAGGGAACGAGCGTTCCCATCTGCAGAAACTGCAGTTTCTTACCATAGGGAACGATCGTTTCCACGTAAGGGAACGGCAGTTCCCTACCCATAGGAAACTACAAACAACTATATATCAATAATATAACAATAGAAATATGGTACAAAAAACAACTATGAGAGCAAACGCTTACCCTCATAGTTACCACCAGGGTTACTCTCATAGCTCAAACGCCCATGAATAAAGGGATACAGAGCTTTTATGAGGGTATGAGGGTAAAATGCTTTGCAACTTTTATTTGAGAGAGCCTGAATTTGCACTATACAATCTTAGCAAACTGCTCCAAATGCTCGTCCACATAGCCGGCAACCAAAGCTGTATACCCTTCCTCCTTCTCCAGAAACTCATCTTCCAGTTCATCGAAAGCCTCGTACTGCTCGTACATCGCCATGAATTCATCATCCGTGCGCTCGCATTCCAAATCCTCGCGGTGAGCATCGTATATCTTCTTGGCAGCATAAACCAACTTGCTTAAATCGCCCACACCCCACAAACGCATCACCTTGGCAAACGGGTTGGCAAAGATATAGCCGCCATAACCGTTCTGTATCAGTTGGCAAAAGCCTCCTTCCATCACTTCGTCACGGAATATCTGATAAGCCAGCAATGAATGCTGCTCACCGGTGAGCAGGGGCATCGTTTCGGCAGTCAGTTCCCCGCCTGTCACTTTCTTATAAGCATCAGTAAATACTTGGATAAATGCATCCATCCCTTCGCCGGAAGCTTGGCGCAAAGCAGCATCTGTCACTTCTATCATAGCTCGTATCTTAATTTAATTATGCCACAAAGTTAGGACTTTGCATCAATAGTTACACACAGAAAGACAGAATATCTACAAAAACGTCCTCGAAATCGGCTACTTTTGCAAGCATAATATAAAAGATAAAGCCATGAAAAGAAAATTCATCTATTTGTTTGCCCTCCTGCTATGCAGCTGCTCATCCGAAAATCTCCAGGCACAACTCCCCGACGAAGAAGAAACTCCCGAACAAACACAAACCCTGCCCGGACAGCCCGTAGGCTTTGCCACTACCGGCATCACCCCCACCGGAGGAGAAGGCGGCAAATCCGTAACAGTGACCAATGCCACCGAACTGACCGGCGCACTGAAGAGAACGGAAAAACTCGTTATATATATAAAAGGTATAGTCAGCGTTGATAATGTAATCTCCGTGAAAGCCACAAACAAAACCCTGTTGGGACTTCCCGGTTCAGTGCTTACTAATCCTAACCGCACTCAAGACACTTCGGGCATCCTCTACTTCAAGTCCGGCTCCGACAACCTGATACTGCGCAACCTCACCTTCAAAAGTGCCGGAGCCTATGATACGGACGGGCGGGACAACCTCTGCATCGACGGCACCACCAATATTTGGGTGGATCATTGCGACTTCCAAGACGGGGTAGACGGAAACTTCGACTGCAAAAGCGCATCGGACCACATCGCCGTCACCTGGTGCCGCTTTCGTTATCTGATAGAACCCCTGGCCGGAGGTTCAGGCGGCAGCAACGACCACCGTTTCTCCAACTTATGGGGAAACAGCGACAGCCATACCGAAGACCGCGGTCGTCTGAACACCACCTTCCAATACTGCTGGTGGGATGAAGGATGCCGAGACCGTATGCCGCGAGTACGTTTCGGCAAGATACACATTGCCAACTGCCTCTACAGCAGCAGCGTCACCAGCGGTTGCATCGGTGTAGGCCGTGAAGCAGATGTGTACGTAGAGAAGTCTGTTTTCATAGGTATAAAGAAAGCCCATAAGGTATACGATGAAAGCGGTCAATTACGCTTTGACGGCTGCGAATTCCGCAATTCCACCGTGGACGAAGGCACCAAAACCTCCTTCACCCCCGAATACATTCTGAAGACCGTTCCGGTGAATGAAGTGGAAAGTCTGGTCAGGAACCAAGCCGGAGCAACCCTCGATATTAAAGAAGCCAACTAACTGCAAACTCCACTTTACATTCCACAGAAATCTAACTTACTATTACTTATTTTTAATAAAAAAGTCAAATTGAACGGTTTGCATAAACCAAGAAAAGGAGTAACTTTGCGCTCGACTAATAAAAGTAGACTACGTTTTTTAATTATATCACTTAAAAAAGAGCTAATTATGACTTATTCACACGAAGTGGAACACATGTGTGTTGTGAAGAAAGGTCCTAACCACGGACCGGCTCCTATTCCCGAAGAAGGTAAATGGGTAAAAGCTAAAGAAATTGTTGACATCTCTGGTCTGACACACGGTATTGGCTGGTGTGCTCCTCAGCAAGGTGCATGTAAATTAACCCTCAATGTAAAGGAAGGCGTCATCCAGGAAGCTCTGGTTGAGACTATCGGTTGCTCCGGTATGACTCACTCTGCTGCCATGGCATCAGAAATCCTCCCGGGAAAGACTATTCTCGAAGCATTGAACACTGACCTCGTTTGCGACGCTATCAATACAGCTATGCGCGAACTCTTCCTGCAAATCGTTTACGGTCGTACTCAGTCTGCTTTCTCAGAAGGCGGTTTGATTATCGGTGCCGGACTGGAAGACTTGGGTAAAGGTCTGCGCAGCCAGGTAGGTACTCTGTACGGTACATTGGCCAAAGGTCCCCGTTACCTCGAGATGGCAGAAGGTTACATCAAGAACATCTTCTTGGACAAAGACGACCAAATCTGCGGATACGAATTTGTTCACCTGGGCAAGTTCATGGATGAGATCAAGAAGGGAACTGACGCAAACGAAGCTTTGAAGAAAGTAACCGGTACTTACGGACGCGTAACAGCAGAACAAGGAGCAGTTAAACACATTGACCCACGTCACGAATAATATAAGGAGGAAAAGAATATGATTAGAGAAGTGAAATTTGAAAGTCAAGACCGTCGTATCAAGCAGATCATCGCTGCCTTGAACGAAAACGGCATCAAAGACATCGAAGAAGCTAACGCTATCTGCGAAGCTCATGGACTTGATCCTTATATGACGTGCGAAGAAACTCAGCCTATCTGCTTTGAAAATGCAAAATGGGCTTATGTTGTAGGTTGTGCCATCGCTATCAAGAAGGGCTGCAAAAACGCTGCCGAAGCTGCCGAAGCTATCGGTATCGGTCTGCAGGCATTCTGCATCCCGGGTTCTGTAGCCGACGACCGTAAGGTTGGTATCGGTCATGGTAACCTGGC